>Ga0315292_10001347_pt1 | contig 13029 bp, 9 predicted proteins | sample YL17G13_0_MG_FD_204029 | JGI IMG/M metagenome (GOLD analysis project Ga0315292, IMG submission 204029) | Sediment microbial communities from Yellowstone Lake, YNP, Wyoming, USA - YL17G13_0 | ecosystem: Environmental > Aquatic > Freshwater > Lake > Sediment | place: USA: Wyoming | collected... | reverse complement strand
AAGTGGCCGATGAGGCCACGCGCGACGTCGGGTGAATACAGCACCGGGGCTTTCATCGTCGTGAGCTTGCGCGCGCCCAGCCGGCCGATGGTGCGCTCGCCCGCGCGGCGGCCGACGCTTGCCGCCGATTCCAGCTCGCGCCAGTCGCGCAACGTGCTGTACCAGTAGTCACGCTCCATCTGCTCGCCTTCGCTGCCGAGCACCGCACAGCTGATGCTGTGCACGGTGCCCGGATACGCCGCAAGAAACCCGAGCGAGTTGCCATACGCACGCAGGCCGCGATGGGTGCTGACGCCTGCGCCCTCGGAATTGGTGATGCGCTTCCTGTCGACGGCCATGGCGGCCGCCTCGCACTCGATGGCCATCTCGCACGCGCGTTCCGGCGAAATCTCCCACGGGTGCGAGAGATCGAGCCCCGGCACGTCCGTGGCGAGGTCTTCCGGGTCCGGCAGGCCCGCGCACGGATCTTCGGCCGTGTATTTCGCAATCGAGCAGGCCTTGGCCACGGTCTCGCGCAGCGCGGCCGCACCGAGATCCCCCGTGCTCGCGCTGCCCTTGCGGGTGCCGAAGTACACGGTGACGCCCATGCCGCGATCGCGCTGGTATTCGATCGTCTCGACTTCACCGAGTCGCGCGCTGACGCTCAGGCCCACGTCCATGCTGATGGCCGCTTCGGCCTGGCTCGCTCCAAGCGTGCGGGCCTCGGCCAGCGCGAGCTCGACGAGGGCGAGCAGGTCGGCGCCGTCGGCGGTCAGCATCGGGGAATGGTCCTTGGGGGCGACAGTCGTGCTCATCGTGCGGCAGCGTCCGTGATCGGGGCCTGTTGGCAGGCCTGCGATTCTAGCAGCGGTCCGGGCCTCTGCCCTGCGTGCTAGCATTCGCAAAAGGGCGGATTCATGGCGCGCAAGCAGGCATTTCCCGGCGAATACGGCGGACAGCACGACGACGAGGCCGGCAACGAAGGCGTCGACGAGGGTCCGAGCAAGAGCGAACTCAAGCGGCAGGACCAGGAACTGCGCGCGATCGGCGTCGAGCTGGTCGAGTTGCCGCTGGCCGAGCTCGAGGCCATGGAACTGCCCGAAAGCCTCTACGACGCGGTCATGGCCTGCCGCAAGATCACGGCCCACGGCGCCCGCCTCCGGCAGGAAATGTTCATCGCCAAGGTCATGCGCGGCGTGGACGTCGAACCCATCCGCGCCACCCTCGAACGGCGCAGCGAAATCGACCGCCAGCGGACCCGCCGCGAGCACGCGATCGAACAATGGCGCGAGCGCCTGATCGCGGACGAGCCCGAGGCCTGGACCGAACTCACTGCCCGGATCGATCCCGCAGGCCTGCAGCAACTCCGTTCGCTGGCCCGGCAGGCCCGGGCCGAACAAGCCAATGCCCGGCCGCCTGCCGCTGCGCGGCAACTGTTCCGCCGCCTGCGGGAAGCGCTCGATAAGCCTGCGATTTAGCGTTTTTCGCGGCCATCTGTACAATGGTCCGGTGAAACCGCAGGTTGGCATCATCATGGGGTCCACGTCCGACTGGGACACCCTGAAACACGCAGCCGAGATGCTCGAGCGTCTGGGCGTCCCGCACGAGGTGCGCGTCGTCTCCGCGCACCGCACACCGGACCTCCTCTTCGAATACGCCTCCACCGCGCGCGAACGTGGCCTCAAGGTCATCATCGCCGGCGCCGGTGGCGCTGCGCACCTGCCCGGCATGTGCGCGGCCAAGACCTCGCTGCCCGTGCTCGGCGTGCCGGTGCAGTCCAAGGCGCTGAACGGGCTCGACTCGCTGCTGTCCATCGTGCAGATGCCCGCCGGCATCCCGGTCGCCACCCTCGCGATCGGCGTGGCCGGTGCGACCAACGCCGCGCTCCTGGCTGCATCGATCCTGGCCAACGAGGACGTGAAGATTCGCGCGGCGGTCGATGCCTTCCGCGCGGCGCAGACCGACAAGGTCCTCGCCCAGCCCGATCCGCGTCACCCGACGATCTCCACGTGAAAATAGGCGTCATCGGTGCGGGCCAGCTCGGACGCATGCTGGCCCTCGCGGGCTATCCGCTGGCGCAGCAGTTCCGCTTTCTCGACACCAGCGCGGATTCTCCCGGCGGCCAGGTCGCGCCGATCATCACGGGCGCGTTCGACGACCCGCACAGCCTCGAGCGGCTCGCGGCCGAAGTCGACCTCGTCACCTACGAATTCGAGAACGTTCCCGTCGCCGCGCTGCAGAAAGTGGCGCAGACGCATCCCGTGTGGCCGCCCGTCGAGGCACTGCGCGTTTCGCAGGATCGCCTGCTCGAGAAGCAGCTCTTCGCGAAACTGAAGATCCCGACACCGCCTTTCCGCGCCGTCGATTCGCTCGAAGACCTGCGCGCTGCGGTCAAGGCGCTCGGCTTGCCCTGCGTGCTCAAGACACGCCGGCTCGGCTACGACGGCAAGGGCCAGCGCTACCTGCGCAAGCCCGCCGATCTCGAGCCCGCGTGGAATGCGCTCGGCAACGCGCCGCTGATCCTCGAAGGTTTCGTCGATTTCGAGCGCGAAGTGTCGATCGTCGGCGTCCGCAGCACGACGGGCGAAGTGCGTGCTTACCCGATCGTCGCCAACACGCACAAGGACGGCATCCTGCGCGTGACGCTGGCGCCGTACCGCCATCCCGTCCTGCAGAAGGCGGCGGAAATCCAGCTGAAGCGCTTGCTGCGTCACTTCGATTATGCCGGCGTGCTGACGATCGAGTTCTTCGTCCGCAAGGGCAAGCTGGTCGCCAACGAGATGGCGCCGCGCGTGCACAACTCCGGGCACTGGACCATCGAGGGTGCGGCGACCTCACAGTTCGAAAACCACGTGCGGGCGATCCTGGGGCTGCCGCTCGGCGACACGAGCCCGGTGGGGCACTGCGCGATGATCAATTTCATCGGCTCCCTGCCGGAGCGCGATGCCATCCTGGCCCTGCCCGGCGTGCACTGGCACGACTACGGCAAGGAGCCGCGCCCGGGTCGCAAGATCGGCCACTGCACGGTCGTGGCGGCCAGCGCGGTCGAGCGCGACCGGCTCGTACGCAAGGTCATGCGGAAGATGCCGCCCCGCTGAAAACAGGCTCCCCGGTCCGACCGGGGCAACGGCTGACCGGGGTTATGTGACGGATCGCGCGGTCTGGGCCCCTGCCGGCTCCCGTATAGTAGGCGGGGGGAAAGAGCACAGCGATGTACCTGGAACACTTCAAGCTCAAGGAACTCCCGTTCCGGCTCAGTCCGGACCCATCGTTCCTCTATCCGAGCCAGATCCACTCCCGCGCCAAGGCGTACATGGAGTCGACGATCTGGTTCACGGACGGCTTCGTCGTGATCACGGGCGAGATCGGCGCCGGCAAGACCACGCTGATCGAATCGTTCCTCAAGGAAATCGACCAGGACGTCGTCGTCGCGCAGATCAACCAGACGCAGGTCTCGCCGATCGAATTCCTGCAGGGCCTGCTCGCGCAGTTCGGGTTCAGCCCGTTCCGCATGCGCAAGGCCGAGCTGCTCGCCACGCTCAACAACTTCCTCATCGAGCAGTACGCGAACGGCCGCAAGGTGCTGCTGATCGTCGACGAGGCGCAGAACCTGTCCAACAAGGTGCTCGAGGAAGTGCGCCTGCTCTCCGGCGTCGAAACGACGAAGGAGAAAGTGCTCCGCATCATCCTCGCAGGCCAGCCTCAGCTTAACGACAAGCTCGACTCCGCAGACCTGGTCCAGTTGCGCCAGCGCGTGCGGCTGCGCTTCCACCTGAGCGCGCTCACCGAACAGGAAATGGGCGCGTACATCCGGCATCGCCTGGCGGTGGCTGGCGCGGCGGACCGCGAGATCTTCACGCCGGACACGTTCCCGCTCATTTTCCGCTACACGGGCGGCATTCCGCGCCTGACCAACACGCTGTGCGACACCTGCATGCTCGCGGCTTTCGGCGGCGACATCGAAATCGTCGACCTCGAGGTCGTGCGGCAGGCGCTCGCGGAGCTGCAATGGCAGGAATACGCGGCCCGCACCCACACCCACCTGCCGGCGACCCGCATCGACGAAACCGCGCCGCAGCCGCGCCCGCCGGTGGGCCGCGTCGTGCTCAGCGTGAAGGGCGTCGAACTCGACCACGCGCTGCTCGTGCCGGGCCGCTTCATCGTCGGCCGCACGACCGACAACGACATGCAGATCGACAGCAAGTTCGTGAGCCGGCACCACATGCAGCTCATCACGTCGATGGACGACTGCTTCGTCGAAGACCTCAACAGCACCAACGGCGTCTTCCTCAACGGCAAGCGCGTGCGCCGGCACAAGCTGCAGCCGGGCGACGTGATCAAGCTGGGGATGCACGAGATCACTTACACGCGCGCCGACCTGCCGGCCGAGCATGGCGACGAAGCGCGCGCGACGCAGACGACCGTGCTGCAGGACTCAGACTACGACGACGACGAGGCGGATGCAGACGACGAAGACGGCGACGAAGCGTCCTATTCGTCGATTGCGCGCGGGTCGTAACCCGACTGCGCGGCGCGGTAATCGCGCCGCTTCATCCAGAGCAACGCTCCCACGGTGACCAGCGCCCCGCCTGCGACGAACAGCAGGCTGTGCGGCGAGCGCTCGACCCACCACGCCACCGCGAAGCACCCGAGCCCGGCGACGACCGCCGCGTAAGGCAGGGCTTCGTACACCGGTCGCGGCAGCCACATGACGGATCAGCCCGTGCCGCCGACCGTCAGCGCGTCCACGCGCAGGGTGGGCTGGCCGACGCCCACCGGGACTTCCTGCCCTTCCTTGCCGCAGGTGCCGACGCCGTCGTCGAGCTTGAGGTCGTTGCCGATCATCGAGACGCGTGTCATGACTTCGGGGCCGTTGCCGATCAGCGTGGCGCCCTTCACCGGGCGCGTGATCCTGCCGTTCTCGATCAGGTAGGCCTCGCTCGCCGAGAACACGAACTTGCCCGACGTGATGTCGACCTGGCCGCCGCCGAAATTGCGGCAGTAAAGGCCCTTGTCGACCGAGGCGATGATTTCTTCCGGCGCATGCTGGCCGGGCAGCATGTAGGTGTTGGTCATGCGCGGCAGCGTGAGCGCCGCGAAGCTCTCGCGACGGCCGTTGCCCGTCGGCTGCACGCCCATGAGGCGCGCGTTGAGCTTGTCCTGCAGGTAGCCGCGGAGGCAGCCATCCTCGATCAGCGTGGTGCACTGCGTGGGAGTGCCTTCGTCGTCGACGTTGAGCGAGCCGCGCCGTGCCGCGAGCGTGCCGTCGTCGACGATCGTCACGCCCTTGGCCGCAACCTGCTGCCCGATGCGCCCACTGAATGCGGACGTGCCTTTGCGATTGAAGTCGCCTTCGAGACCGTGACCCACGGCTTCGTGCAGCAGCACGCCGGGCCAGCCCGCGCCGAGCACGACGGTCATCGTGCCCGCTGGTGCCGGCACCGCTTCGAGATTGACCTGGGCGGTGCGCACGGCTTCCTTCACCAGCGCGCGCCAGCGCTCGGACGCCAGGAACTCCGTATAGGCGAATCGCCCGCCGCCGCCGGCGTACCCCTGCTCGCGGCGCCCGTCCTGTTCGATGATGACGCTGACGTTGAGCCGCACCAGCGGCCGCACGTCGCCGGCGAGCGTGCCGTCGCTCGCCATGACCAGCACGATGTCGTGCGAGGCCGAGAGGCTTGCCATCACCTGCGTGATGCGTGAATCGAGCGAGCGCGCCTCGCGGTCGATCTGCTCGAGCAGCTTGACCTTGTCGTCGTCGGCCATCGTCTCGACCGGATCGACGGCCGAATAGAGGCCACGGCCGCCCGTGGCATGCCAGGCCTGCACGCTGCCGCCGGCGCCGGAGCGCGAGATGGCACGCGCGGCGTGCGCGGCTTCGAGCAGCGCGGGCAGCATCACTTCGTCGGAATAGGCGAAGCCGGTCTTCTCACCGGCCAGCGCGCGCACACCCACGCCCTGCTCGATGCTGTGGGCGCCGTCCTTGACGATGCCGTCCTCGAGCGACCACGACTCTTCGCGCGTGAGCTGGAAGTAAATGTCGGTGTAATCGACGGCGTGGCCCATCACGTCGCCGAGCACGCTCGCGATGCGGTTCTCGTCGAGTTCGGCCGGACCGAGCAGCGCGGCGCGGGCGACGTCGAGCGGATCGCGCGCGGCGATGCTGAGCGCGAGCGCGGCGGGCTGGGGGGCGAAAAGCGGCGGCGGGATATTCGGTTTCATTTTTCCTGGCGAGGCGCGGTGACGGCGAGCCGGCGGTGCTGGACGGAGGGGAAATCCTGCCGCAACCGGCGTTGCCGCGCGAGGTCCAATTCTGCCGTGATCACGCCGGTTCCGCGCGGCAATCGGGTGAGGACACGGCCCCACGGCTCGACGATCATCGAGTCGCCGTGGGTTTCGCGCCCGTTTTCGTGGAATCCGGACTGCGCCGGCGCCACCAGGTAACAGAGGTTTTCGACCGCGCGGGCGCGCAGCAGCAGCTCCCAGTGCGCCCGGCCCGTGGGCACCGTGAAAGCAGACGGCAAGGTGAACCATTCGGCGCCCTGCTGCAGCAGTTCACGGAAGAGCTCGGGAAAACGGACGTCGTAGCAGACAGCGAGGCCGAGCCGGCCCGCCGGGGTGTCGACCGTGACGACCTGCGTGCCGGGTCGCACGCCTGTTGATTCGCGGTGACTCTCGAGCTTGCCGGGCACGTCCACGTCGAACAGGTGGATCTTGTCGTAACGCGCGACCTCGCGGCCCGTGTCGTCGAAGACGAGGCACGCTGCCGCAACACGCGGTTCGCCGGGCACCTTGAGCGGCAACGTGCCGCCGACGAGCCACAGCCCGTGCATGCGTGCCTGCTCGGCAAGGAACGCCTGGATCGGGCCGGACCCGTGGGTCTCGGCCACCGCGAGCTTGTCGGCCTCGCCGCGTCCCATGAACGCAAAATTCTCCGGCAGCACGGCGACCACCGCACCCTGCGCCCTGGCCTGCCGCAGCAGCTCACCTGCGATGGCGAGGTTGCGCGCCACGTTGGCGCAGGAAGTCATCTGGATGGCGGCGACACGCGTCACGGCGAATTTCCCTTTTTCTTCGGCCCGGCCCCCGGCGTCTTTTCGTCACCGGGCGGCGCGGAGATTCGCTGCACGACCGGAGCGGCCCAGGGACCGGTCACATGGTAATAGGCCCGCGTCAGTCCTTGCAGCTGGTCCTTGAAAAGCTGTGACAGCACCAGCACGCCGGCGCCGATCACTGGCCCTGCCGCGAGCGCGCCGGCGACGGCCAGGGGCCCGCTGGGATTGCCGCTCACCACGATCGTCTGGTCATAGTCCTCGCTCGCGAGGCCGGTGCGCCCGACGATACCCATGTCGATCGCGGCGCCCCTGAGCAGCAGGTTCTGCGTGAACGCATTGCCCGCGCGCAACTCGAAATCACCCTTCACGCTGTTGAAGGCGAGGCCTTCGTCGGTGACGTCGCGGAAATCGAGCGCGAGCCGTCGCGGCAGTTGCGCCACGCTCAGCAGGCCAAGCATGCGCCCGGCGCCCGGCTCGACGCCGACCAGGCGACCGTCCTCGAGTGAGACGCGCAACGTGCCGTTCAGCGTCCTGAGGACGTCCGTTGACGGTCCGCCGGGCCACCAGAGGCTGGCCGCGATCCTGGCCTTCTTCGCGTCGATGGCTTCGCGATACGCCAACGCGCGTGCGGCCGAGCCGAAGTCGGTGCTCGTGAACAGGAGTTCGATGCGCGTGCGTGGCGCCCCCTGCTCCATCCACCAGCTGCCGTTGGCCGTGATGTCGAACGACGGCGCAGTCGTCATGATCGAGTCGATGGTGAGTCCGCGCGGTTCGCGCGAGATCGAGGCGACCAGGCGACCGAAACGCCGTGCTTGCCAGGTGAAGTCGTCGGCGCGTGCGCTGACGGCCGGCAGCGTACGCGGATCGATCTGCGCGTTCGCCGCCGCTCGCGCATCCGCGGCCGGGCTCGACTCTTCGCTCGTGAGCTGCAGCCGCTTCATGTCGAGCACGATCGGCCGGCCACGCGTGAGATCTTCAGGCACGGTCACCTGCCCTTCGGCCTGCGGTCCCGTCACTGCGATCCGCCAGAGGTCGCCCTCGCTGCGCAGCTTCGCGACCACGTCGCGAAACTCGAACCCGAAAACCGTCGCACGATCGAGATGGACGTCGACCGGGCCGAGCCAGTCCATCAGGCGCTGGCCACCGATGCTCGTCGAACCACCCGCGGACGTGTTCGACAGCGCGAGCCATTCACCGAGATCGAACTGCGGCCACTCGCCGCTCACCAGCAGGCCGGGCTGCGCTGGCAGCGCAACGGGTTGCGCATCGAAACGAGCGGCGCCCCGGTCGAGACGCCAGGCATTGTCCCGCACGGCAAAGCGCAGCTTCGCGCGGGCGCTGCCCGACTCGAGCGTCACGTCGTTCACGCCCGCACCGGGAATTTCGAGCCGCACGCGCGTCGACCGGGTTTCGGGTGCCGCCTTGGCGAATGGTCGCGGCGCCTGGATGACGAGTCCGCCGAGGTTGCTCGCGACGTCGAACTGCAGCGGCCAGGGGCCACCGGCGCGCCGCTTCTCGATGTGGCCTTGCAGGTCCCAGTCCGTCGCACCGTTCATCGCGATGGTCGACGGCAGGCCGATGAATGCCGGCAGCTTGGCACCGCCGGCGCGGCCCTTCGCCGTGAGTTCCACCACCGCTTCGACATCACGCGAGGTGCGGCCCGGGTGTGCGGAAAGCTCGAACGGACCGTCGAGGATCGTGCCGCGCATGCCCGCGATCTTCACGTCGTAGTTGTGCAGTTCGAAGGTGCCTTTGACGCGCTGTGCCGGCGCCCGCAGCGCGGGCAGTGCGACCGTGACGCCGTCTAGCGCCGCACGGACCGTGTAGTCGCGAGGCGGTGGCGGTACCGGCATTTCGGCCAGCACTTCCTCGGAAATCACTGGCAAGGTGAGCAGGACCTGGTACTGCGCCGGGCCACTGCCGGTGAGACCCATGAACTGGTCGCCGATGATCGGCCCCAGCGGACTCGCCTGCACGTACGAGAGCGCCTGGTGCAGGTCGCCGCCGCCCCTGGCGTCGATTTCGAGGACCGGTGCGCGGTAGTCCGCCATCACGAACCGCGTCTGCGCCAGCCGCAGCCCGCCAAGCTCGCCGCTGGCGAGGTCGGCCGCGATCAATGCATTGTGGAATTTCGCCGAACCCGTTGCATTGGTGAGCGGTGCGAAGCCGGGATAGTAGTCGAGCGTCAGGTTGGTCACATCGGCCGATGCGGTGAAATCACCTTCGCCATTGGGGAACGGAAATTTCTTCACCGGCCCGCGATAGTGCAACCGGCCATTGGTCGCGGTGCCGCGGATGAAGGCGCGATTGAGCCAGGCGATCGTGCGTTCACGCAGGCGACCGACCGGAACGAACTTCGGCACCAGCGCGACATCGATCTCGGGCACTTCGGCATTCAGCGCCAGGATCGGCGAGACGCCGGGCTTCTCGAAGCCGAACTCCACGTCCACCCTGGCACGGCCATGTGCATGCACGACTTGCGCGCCCTTGGCGCTGACGAACCAGACGGCACCTTCACGACGCCAGCCGCCATCGGCCGTCGCACGCTCGAGCGGGAGCGGTTCGCTGAACATCCTGGGCCACTCGAACACGGGATGGTCGGCACGCAGTTGCAGCGTGCCCTGCTGGTCGTTGCCGTCGAGCTTGAGCGAGACGCCCGTCAATCCCGGGAAGCGCCCGACAGGCTGGACTCCGACGCTCGCCAGGTTCGCCTGCACCGTGAACGTCGGCAGGATGCCCGCGCGCTCGCGCTGCGCTTGCACCCGCAACGTCTCCACCCGCCCTCGTGGCGCCAGCCCGGCAACGCGATCGAACGCAGGGGGCGCGAACGCGAGCACCAGTGGCCACGTCGAGGCGAGGTCGAGGCCGTCGACGTTCAGCTCCAGCCCGAAGCGGGTCACTGGCTTGCCGGTCCAGCGTCCCCAGACTTGCGTCTCGTTCGACGTACGCCGCGTGCCAGTCTGTGCGCGCAGGCCTTCGATGCGAAAGACCCAGGCGTCGCCTTCGCGTCGCAGTCGCGCATCGCCTTCGAGCGCGCTGTAACGAGCCTCCACCGGCAAGGGAGGCGACGTGCGATCAACCATCTCCTTGGTCACCGTCGGAAAGGGCATCTTGTTGCCCGGCCCGAGCTCGACCCGCGGATCGGTGATGCGCACGGCCTCGATCGGCGGCACGGCACGGCTCGGCAATTGCAGCGCAACGTCGCGCAGTGCGAAGCCGAGCCGCAGGTTCGACACCCTGCCTTGCTCGAGTGCGAACACGCCGCGCAGATGGCCCGACCCCGCAAGCGGCCTCGCGACCTGCGCCGGCAGGAAATCCTTGAGACCGGCCAGCCGCACGGATTCAGCGTCGATCTCGACCCGTGCGTCGAGGTGCTCGCGCTCGTCGAGCGTGCCCTTGAGGCGCACGCTGAAGTCCGCCTGCGTGCCGAGTTCCTCGGGCAATTTCGCGGTGCCCTCCAGCACGACGAAATCGCGGTCGCGGCGCAGCTGCACGTCGAGGCCGGTGAGCTCGAGCGGCGCGCGACCCGTCTTCAGGTCGCGGAAGACGACGGTCGCATCGTCGATCACGATGCGGCCTGCGGGCAGCCGATCGAAATCGAACGGCGGCTTGTCGGCCGGCTGCTCGCGCAGGCCCAGCAGGCGAATCCGGCCGTCGGCGAGGCGCACGATGGTGACGCGCGGTTCGAGGATGCGCACGCGCCCGGCGACGAACTGGCCGGTGCGGAAGAAGTTCCAGAGGTCGAGGCCGACGCTGCCTTCGCGCGTGGCGAACAACGTCTGCGAGCCATCCTCGGCCACCACGTGCAGGTCGCGCAGCACGACCTCCGGCCCGTACCAGCGCAGCCGTGCGTCGAGCCGCGAGTACTCGAACTTCATGTGCGTCTGGCGCTCGATCCACGTGCGCAACTTCTGCTCGTTGTGCGGCACGTAGGCGATCGCAATGCGCAGCGCCGTGACCAGCAGCGCGACCACGACCAGCAGTCCGGCCGCGGTGCCTGCGAACAGGCGCCACCACCGGGTGGAAGTCACATGAGCACCACGTCGTACTGGTCGTGCAGGTAAAGGGCTTCGGTCTGCAGGCGGATCGGCTTGCCGACCAGCACTTCGAGTTCGCCGAGCGCGGCGGACTCCTCGTCGAGCAGGCGCTCGATGACGTCCGAGTGCGCGAGCACCATGAGCTGCTGGAAGTCGAACTGGCCCGCCTGGCGCAGCACCTCGCGGAAGATCTCGTAGCAGACGGTTTCCGGCGTCTTGACGAAGCCGCGGCCTTCACAGGCCGGGCAGGGCGAGCACAACTGGTGCGCGAGGCTCTCGCGCGTGCGCTTGCGCGTCATCTCGACCAGGCCGAGCGGCGACACCGCGGACACGTGCGTCTTGGCGTGGTCCTTCGACAGCGCCTTCTCGAGCGCCTGCAGCACCTGCCTGCGGTGCTCTTCCTCTTCCATGTCGATGAAGTCGATGATGATGATGCCGCCGAGATTGCGCAGCCGCAGCTGGCGCGCGATCGCCACTGCCGCTTCGAGGTTCGTGCGGTAGATGGTCTCTTCCAGGTTGCGGTGCCCGACGTACGCGCCCGTATTGACGTCGATCGTCGTGAGCGCCTCGGTCTGGTCGATGATCAGGTAGCCGCCCGACTTGAGCGGCACCTTGCGCTCGAGCGAGCGCTGGACCTCCTCCTCGACGCCGTGCAGGTCGAAGAGCGGCCGGTTGCCGGTGTAACGCTCGACGCGGGCGCCGTGCGCGGGCATGAACGTCGTCGCGAATTCCTGCATGCGCTCGCAGGTGCGCTCGTGATCGACCAGCACGCGATCGACGCCCTCGCCGACGAGATCGCGCATCAGGCGCAGGGGCAGCGGCAGGTCTTCGTGCACGAGCGTGCCTGCGCGCGTGCCTGCCGCCTTTGTCGAGAGCACTTCCCAGAGCTTGCGCAGGAACAGCATGTCCGCGCGCAGTGCGTCGGATGTCGCGCCCTCCGCCGCCGTGCGCACGATGTAACCGCCCGTTTCGCCCGGGGTGACGAACGACTGCATCTGCTCGCGCAGCCGCAGGCGCTCTTCGTCGGTCTCGATGCGGGCCGAGATGCCCACGCCGTGCCCGAACGGCATGTAGACGAGGTACCGCGAAGGGATCGTGATGAACGTGGTGAGGCGCGCGCCCTTGGTGCCGAGCGGATCCTTGAGCACCTGCACGAGGATGTCGCCACCCTCGCTGACCAGCTCGCGGATGTTCTCGGTGCGCGTTTCCTCGCCGGAACCCTCGGCATCCGCCGGCTGCACGATGTCGGACACGTGCAGGAACGCCGTGCGCTCGAGTCCGATGTCGATGAAGGCGGCCTGCATGCCGGGCAGCACCCGCGATACACGCCCCTTGTACAGGTTGCCGGTGAGGCCCATGCGGCTCGCCCGCTCGACGAAGAGCTCCTGCAACACCCCGTTCTCGAGCAGGGCCGCGCGGGTCTCGCGCGGGCTGACGTTGACGATCATTTCCGTGGTCATGGTGCCTGGGTGTTCCATCCGATCAGACCGAGCGCCGGAGCCAGCAGTTCCCAGGTCTCGTAAAGTGGCAGTCCCATCACACCGGAATAACTGCCGGCGAGATGGCGAATGAAGATGGCAGCGTGGCCCTGCACGCCGTAGGCGCCGGCCTTGTCGGCCGGTTCGCCGGTGCGCCAGTACCAGTCTATTTCCACGCGCGTGAGCCTGCGGAATTCGACGGTGCTGGTGCTGACGCGAGCGTCGGCGCCGCCTTCGTGCAGCACCGCGACGGCCGTGTGCACCTCGTGCGAACGGCCAGAGAGCCGGCTGAGGATACGGACTGCGTCCTCGTGGTCGGCTGGCTTGCCGAGGATTTCGTCGCCGAGCGCCACGGTGGTGTCGGCAGCGAGCACCGGGCGACGTTCCGCGAGCGCAAGCCGTTCCCACAGCGCCCGCGCCTTCTCCCCGGCGAGCCGCAGCGCATAGTCCGCCGGCTTTTCGCCGGGCCGCGGCGATTCG
>Ga0315292_10001343_pt1 | contig 13052 bp, 9 predicted proteins | sample YL17G13_0_MG_FD_204029 | JGI IMG/M metagenome (GOLD analysis project Ga0315292, IMG submission 204029) | Sediment microbial communities from Yellowstone Lake, YNP, Wyoming, USA - YL17G13_0 | ecosystem: Environmental > Aquatic > Freshwater > Lake > Sediment | place: USA: Wyoming | collected... | reverse complement strand
CAAATGACGGAAAAGATTCGGCTGTAATCACGAATAACGCAAATGGATATGTTATTGCCGATGCATTCAGGTTCGAGTATATGAGTGGCTCCGATATTCCACCGCCCCTGCCACCTAATCCACCACAACAAAGCAGTCCTCAGAATGGTGCACTTTATCAGTCCACAACATTAAATATCGTTTGGAAAAAAGCGATTGGTTCTCTTAAATATCATCTACAAATTGCTGCAGACAGCAGCTTCCAAACCTTGATTTTTAACGATTCCTCGATAATAGATACAGTCAAACAAGTTGCTTCTCTGTCTAATATGAAGACGTACTATTGGCGTGTTCGTGGTTCTAATAGTTATGGGACCGGTTCTTGGTCGGACATATGGAAATTTCGGACGATAGATAACTTGTTTATTACTGGTGCAGTCTTATTTGATAAAAATAATAATCGTTCAAAAGATCCCGGTGATGCTGGGTTGGCTGCATGGAAAGTATATCTTCAAGGTGTTATTAGCGATAGCGCTTCCACAGGAATAGATGGATCGTATATTTTTAATAACCTTCCGACGGGAAGTTATACAATTCGTGCATACGTTTTACCGGGGTGGACTCAAACGATACCATCACAACCTCAAACTTATTCTACGACATTAGATACAATGAGGACTTCTGCCGTTTGCAACTTTCTGAACTATGCTTCAAGTGTAGTAAAATGTGATTATATGGATGGATGGAATACAGTCTCACTACCAGTGAATGTAAAAAGCGGTAAACAAAAGGATGTTTTTCCATCTTCTACTTCATCAGCATTCTATTATCAAACTTCATATATGTTAGCCGAAAGTCTTAGATTAGGTTTGGGTTATTGGCTAAAATTCCAACAGTCTCATGCCGTGTGGATAGCAGGATCTAAGGTGATTAATGACACTATCGATGTCATCAATGACTGGAATCTTATCGGCTCTATCAGCGATTCTTTCCCGGCGGTATCATTAACCACAACTCCAAATGGAATTATATCGTCTTATGTGTTTGGATTTATTAATGGATTAGTCCCAGTTGATACGATCATACCCGGCAAGGGTTATTGGGTTAAGACTAACCAATCCGGCAAATTAATGTTCTCAAAGTCGAAGCAAATCGTAGGTAAAAATACTGATGATTTTCATTCTTTTGAATTGATGAATTCCATAACTTTTTGCTTAAATAATTCTCAGAGTCGGAAAATCTTTTTTACAGAAAATATCAACTCGGAACACCTGATATCACGTGCACTCCTTCCACCATCAATGGGAGATATTTTCGATGTTCGTTTCTTTAATGAAAAAAATCCCGGTTCATTTGCAGCATTATTAGAAAATTCCCCAGTGGGAGGTGAGGGTTTACCGATAATCCTTCGCTCGGCGACTTATCCATTAACTATTAAATGGCAAGTTGTTGATCCGGAAAGATCTTATGAATTGGAATCTAATGCTGGTGAAAAAATTATCCTTCATGGAAATGGTGAAATAATCCTTGAGGATAATCCAAGCAAATCTGATAATCATCCGGAGGTTTTTACATTAAAAGTTTTGAAACAGTCTGAATCGGTATTACCGTCTTCTTTCAGTCTTACACAAAATTACCCAAATCCATTTAATAACAGAACATCGATATCTCTGAGTTTGCCAAAAGATAGTCATGTTCGATTGGAAGTCTATAATATTTTAGGCAAACGTGTTACAACTTGGCTCGATAAAGACATTGAAGCGGGGAATCATATCCTCTATTTTGAAGCATCAGAACTCGCAAGTGGCGTTTATTTCTATCGCGTGGTATTCAATACCTCGGCTGATAGTCCGCTTACACAAATAAAGCGAATGATTTTAGTAAAATAGTGTTAAAGCACTATAGAGAACTTACTGTTAGAGACCTCTGAAAAATTGACCCAAATGTCTCCCTGAGCGTAGCGAAGGGTCTCAAACAGAGTGAAAAAGAGATGTTTCGCTTTGCTCAACATGACAAAAAAGAATAATTCAGAAGTCTCTGTTATATATATTTTGACTTTCCTTATAGTTCCAATTACTTATTGATTTCTTTTGTACAAATATATATATTGAAGTGAAAATAGCTTAATTAAATACATTCTGGCGTTTTAAGTTGTGGAATAGACCTAAATAGTAAAAGTTATGGATGTATTAAGAGAGTAATTTGTATAATTTGTCAAGTATGATTTAGGAGTTGCCGTGGCTTCAAATAACGAAGCAAATAACAAAAAGAGAAAAGTCCCCGATATTTCATTTCAGGATTATCTTGGAATAATCCTGCGTGGTAAATGGATAATAATAAGTACGCTTATAATTATATCATCAACCGCATTTATTTATACCAGATTTGTGGATCCGGTATATAAAGCAACTGCTTCGATATTAATTAACCCAAGATTGGCACAGCCCACGATTTTCGTAGACGTACTGCGACGATCGGAAGGCGAAAAAAATTTCACTCAAAATGAAATGGAGATACTCAAGTCAAAAATGCTTGCTCTTGATGTAGCTCAAAGATTACTTGGCCAACGTTATCTTGATTCAGCGAAGTTATTGCCGATTTTAATAATTCAACCCGCCAAAGAAAGTGAAAATACTCAACAATTTGCTTCCCTTTCTGGAATAGCTAACAGATTGGAACAGGTTGTGGATTTTGCGGCATTACCTGAAACGGATGTTATACAAATTACAGCGAAAAGTCGAAATCCCAGAGAATCGGCTTTTATTGCCAATATAATTGCAAAAATATATTACGATCGAAATATTCAAACAAGCAGAGCAAAGTCGCGCGCTTTCAGGGAATTTCTTGAAGCTCAGTTGATAGATAAACGAAGAGCACTTTCTGATGCGGAAGATTCACTTCAGGATTATATGGATAAGCATGGGATAGTTTCACTTGATGAAGAATCTAAGAAACTGATCGATCAACTTGCGCGGCTCGAATCACAACGTGATGAAATTGATATCAGTGTTCAATCACTCACAAAAGCGCTTGCATCTTATCAAGAGGAGATACCCGAACAACAAAAGAATACTGCCAAAGCAATTGGCGATGCCAATGATCCCTACATACGACTTCTTCAAGAACAGCTTGCGAAATTAGAGGTTCAAAGGGATGTAACCGTCGCTCAGAATCCATCCATTGTTGATAAAGATAACTACAATAAAAAGATCTCTGAAGTAGATGAACAAATCAAGCACTTGCGAACACAATTGCAAAAACGAACGAATGAATTTTTGGGGACGCTATTACCCGGTGCACAAACAGGTACCGAAACGGCTGGCTATCTGAAGCAAATAATTCAAAAAAATATTGAGACAAAAATGGAATTGCAAACCCTGCAAGCGAAGAAAAATGCTTTGAATGATGTCATTGCTACATATGAAAAGCAATTTGGTCAACTTCCGGGGAAGAATATTAGATTTGCACGATTTCAGCGAACAAAAATTAGCAATGAAAAATTGTATACAACAATTCAAGAAAAATATAACGAAGCGCTCATGACAGAGCAGTCCCAATTTGGATATGTCGAGATTATTGATCATGCAACGATTCCTGATAAGCCCTCCAGTCCGAAAGTTTTTCTTATCAGTTTACTCGGTATCGTTTTGGGTTTTGTGTTAGGTATTGTAATCCTTTTTGTAAAAGAAAGAGTTGACCTGCGAATTCAGACACCGGAAGATTTAAAGAGGGAAGGTCTAAGTATTCGTGGTGCTATTATCCAAGTGAAAGATGGATTGTTATCTCCTAAAGAAAATCCGCTCCTTGTGATGTCCCAACCATTTTCGCCGGCAGCAGAAGCATTTAAACATCTCCGTACAAATTTACAATATGTTAGCGATGGTCGCGACATTCGATCAATATTGATCACCAGCTCAAAACCGGGAGAGGGGAAAACAACAATTTTAGCTAATTTAGCGATTGCATTTTCTCAACTTGGTAAAAAAATATTAGCGACGGACGCTGATTTGCGCAAACCAACTCTTCATAAATATTTTGATTGTGAGCCACACCAGGGCTTAACAGATTTTCTCTTGGGTCGATTATCAATTGATGAAATAATACAGCAAACTAAGGTTGAAAACGTTCACTTTGTCAGCAGTGGAGTGAAATCTCAAAAAACCACCGAGTTGATTAGTTCTGCACAGATGGGAAAATTCCTCGATGAGATGAAAAAGAGGTATGATTTGATTCTCCTCGATTCGCCACCCGTTCTCGCGGGAACCGAGCCAACCATCCTCTCGACCATGGCAGATCAAGTATTAATTGTTGTTGCAGCGGGCGATACACGGTACACCGAGCTTCTTCACGCTATCGAAGAACTTGGCGAGCCGCAAGGGAAATTGCCAGGTGTTGTGTTAAATAAATTCAATCTCTATCGTGCGTATGGAATTCCATATGGTCGTTCAGGATATGGTTATTATCCTTATGCAAGCAAGAGTTAAGATCGTATGTTATATTTAATGATTGAGTATCCCAATGAAAAATACTAAACTATTATATACCGTTTGCTTTCTTGTTATTCTGATCGAGATGGCGTTTGTAAAATCAACTTATGCCCAATCGGAAGCAGGGATTGATTTAATTAACCCCAACAGTTCTCCCGCGTTGTTTTATTATATCGCTAAGCCGGGTGAGATTAGTATGCAGATAAATATCTGGACTGCAGTCCGAAGAGCAGATTCTCTTTGATTTATATCTCTTTTAAAGTTGAGGTTTCAAGTCCATGGGCGTTATAATACTTGTCGATTGGAAAATTAATCAAGATAAATTTTGGCTCCAGGATGAATTGGAAAAACTGGAAGTACCAACGGCAATTTTTGGAATTCCCAATTACAGTATGGAAAATCGATTGATCCGTTGGAGAAAGATTATTCTTTGGCTTCAGTATCTTAAACTTGGTATTACAGGATTATTGAAATCAAAAAAAGGCGATGTTATCTTTTGTTGGAATTTTGTAGTTGGTGCTATGACTGGATTTTTTAACAGATCGCTACATACTCATAGAAAGATATTATCAGTAAATATGATTGTTCACAATAAGGGTGTACTCAATAATTTTGTCAGAAACCTCGTTTATAATTACACATTGAAGTCTAATGAATTTTGTCTTACGATTAATTCTTCCGAATTAGTTGATCTATATAAAACAAAATACAATCTCAGGATTAAAAAGTATGCCGAGCTCCCAGATGTTTTTATGAATAAATATCCTGCGGTTACCTTTGACACCGGTAATGGTTATATTTTTTCAGGAGGTGAAGCGGCAAGAGATTGGAAAACTCTTCTTAAAGTTGCTTGGATGAACCCTGATTATAAGTTTCATTTTATAGCGAGGAAACAATATTTCCCTGCAAATGTAGCCATTCCTGAGAATGTAGAGATACAATTTGACACGACAGAAGATATCTTTTATTCTTTGCTAGGAAAATGTTCTCTCGTTGTTTTACCTCTCCACAGTTTAGCTCCAGCAGGACTAATAGTACTTATACGTGCAGCGATGTTATCTCGTCCCGTAATTGCCACCTCGACACCTTCAATCCGTCAATATATTATACATGGAAAGACAGGTGTTTTAGTAAAAATAGAAGATCCAGATAATCTCTCTAAGGAAATTAATCTCCTAATGAAGTCTAAGGATTTGCGGGAGATATATGCTGATGCACTTAAAAAACATATAACTCATAATTTTAGTCAAGACATGTATTCTAGACGAGTAGTTGCAATTTTGAAAAATAATAAATGGATTTAAAATTCTTTGATATTGTGTTGTTAGTAAAAAAATGTTTAATCATCGGAGATTACCCATGAAATATTGTCGATGTAGTTCATATGTTGGCATACTTCTTTGTTGTTTTGCACTGGTCTTAACAAATATCGCCTATACTCAGGTTGAAGGAGGGATTGGTCCATCTCTTCCTGACGCGTCAGCGGCATCGTTCTACTATATATCGAAACCGGGCGAGCTTACGATGCAGGTCAATATCTGGGGGGCGGTCCAAAAACCCGGGAGGTATGAGATCTCTACTTCAACTGATCTGGTACAATTAGTGTCTTATGCAGGTGGACCGAATCAAGATGCGAAATTTGATCAGGTTCGGGTTACGCGATTGATGAAAAAGGAGGTGACGACAGTGAGAACCGAATACTATGTCGATCTCGAAGATCTCTCTGCAACAGAAGAATCCAAGCTTCAACTCTATCCGGGTGACACGATTTTTATTGATCATACGAGCTGGTCAACCGTTAGAGATATTTTAACAGTTGTTTCAACAGCCGCCATGATCACTTCGGCTATCGCGACTGTGATTATTGTTGAAAGAAGATTGAAATAAATTTTTCAAGGATTTATTACATAAGACTTCTGAAAAATAATTCTCTCTTTCACCATACGGCTTTTCTAAATCTTTTCATAAGTTTATCATTTCTCAAGAGGTGTTTTACTATTGGTTTAAACATAGTTAAACGATCATACCTTGTGCTGCCCATCAAATTCACAACGTGCGTATATTTTTATATTGTTTATCTCTTTTAAACCCTTATTTGATTATTCACCACAATGACGCATGAAGTAATAAATATAATTTATGCAATATTAGCATTACTCGGTGCACTCATAATGACGTTAAGGAGTAAGACAGATCATAAAATAATCACGTTTTTAATTACCTTCTGGATCCTTGGAGAATCGGTTGTAAGTTTGGATATGTTCATTATCAACATACCCGCTTTAGGAGGAGACTTACAGCTTAAACGGATTGTCATTCTATCATTGACAGCATACACGGTACTTCTTTCACTTTTAAAATTTAGAATTTCTAAGAAGAGTGATAAAATGCCATATGAAAAATTCTTATTTGCCTTCACCATCTGGTTTCTGATAGTTATTGTGTATCACTTATTTGATGGGATGTTGAAAGGGAAGCAGTTTGTTGGTTTATTACAAGGTATACTATCCCTATTCATACCATATTTGTTTTTAAAGAAGTATGCCGATGAAGATATGATGCGTATTTTTTTTAAGGCATTCCTCATGATTGGGATTATGACATCGCTTGTTGCGATAATTCAATTTTTTATTGACTCACAATTTATGCGCGTAGGCAATACTTATATCGCCTTTGCTGGGCATTTACGCTCGCAAGGGATTTATTGGTCTGAGTACCAGCATAGCTACATGCTCGCTTTTGCAATTGCATTAGTTTTGGTTACTATTCAATCGAAACGATTAAAGATATTTCTGATCAGCTTGTTCCTAATTGGTATTATTCTTTCTTTCCATCGAATGAGTTGGATTGCCACCTTTCTTGTCCTAATTATCTATCTGGTGATGGAAAAGCGTGCAAAAATCTTGAAATTGATACTTGCAAGTGGTATTTTATTATTCACGCTTTATGTATTATCCACTGAAGTAATTCCCATTATTGATGAATTCAAACAATCCCAAGTTTATCAGTCACGGCTTAGTAGTAATACAATAACGAACCGATTGAAATTTTACGAGATGGTTATCAATAATATCAACAAAATTTATCTATGGGGTGCGGGGTCAACCTCAAATAGTCTCTATTATTATGGGATGCTCAACACCGGCGTTGTTGATGAAGAATGGGCGAAGGGTGAAGCAGGTGGGATTCATAATTTATATTTCGAAATTTTATTTTTTTATGGAATACCTCTCCTTATATTATTTTGCTTGATGCTTTTATCGATGCTCAGGGATTATTATAGACTACTTATATCACAACATAAAATTTTTCTATTCTCTTTTTTATTTGTGAGCATATATAGTTTGATGAATTTAACAAATTCATTCAGTATTTCTAGTGATTTTACTTTTATTCTTGGAATTATGTTGGGATGTAGCGCAGCGATTTATAAAAAACAGCTTTTTTCAGGTGATATTATTTTAAAAGAAGTTATTTGAATTATCAGTCATAGATATTCAGTTGAAGCAATACATATTTAATCGAAGAATTATTCAGATTGGATCACTCTATTCTGCCATGGTTCTTAGTATTATCATCGGATTCATAACATCAATTATCAATACAAGAACTCTGGGCCCTGAAGGATACGGTGACTATAAGTTTATCATTAATCTGTTTCAATTCATGACTATCTTATCTTCATTGGGCTTATCTTATACAACATCACAACATCTAACGCAAATGCAATCCGGTGATAATAGGAAATTATGTCTCATCGGTGCAAACTTTATTTTCACGGTTGTAATTTCAGTATTCTTTATAATATGTTCAATAATTTTCTCTTTTCTGGAGCCCTATTTTTTCGAGAGTCATCTAAGTAATGTCATTTTACTTTTTTCTCCTCTCGTTGCCGTTTTCATTTTTAATTCTACGATAGAAAATATTTTACCCGGAGACAACAAAATCCATCAGCTTTCCCTTTTTAGGGTAATACCTGCGCTTTTCTTTATGTTGTTATTGCTTTTGGTTAATTATATATATCATCTGAATTTATTGATAACATTATTTATCCAAATTGTTATTGGAATTGTAACTATAATTGTTTTTTATAGACTGCTTCGCCCCGAATACATTGATTACAAAAATAATATAAGATTAATTTGGGAAGCTAATAAAAAATTCGGCTGGCATGTTTATATCGGGAGTCTTAGTGGTGTTGCTTCTACGTATATCTCGACTTTCATGATCAGCTATTTTCTTGATAATACTCACGTTGGTTACTTTTCTCTTGCAATAACCCTCACAATGCCCTTAATGCAAATATCTTCTATTGTTGGAATAACATATTTCAAGGAATTTGCCAACGTAAATATTCTACCACGCAAAGTCACATTTTTAACGGCTCTCATCTCGGCAATATCGACTATTATTTTTATATTAATAATCAAACCCGTTGTCCTTATGGTTTATACGGAAAGTTTTGTGCAGGTAGCATATATATCAAGCATTATCGCGATTGGAGCGGCAATACACGGTATGGGTGACTATTTTAATAGATTTCTCGGAGCTCATGGCCAAGGCAAGCAGCTTAGAAATGGTGCTTTTGTTGTTGGAGTAGTTAACATTTTAGGTTATTTCATCCTTATCAAATTCTTCGGTATTGCTGGGGCAGCTATAACAAGGTTAGCTGCCGGTTTGATTTATTGCAGCATGATGATATTTTATTATATTAGATTTCGAAAAAGACGTGCTATCTCGCTTTAATATTTATTTACTAGATATAGAAATAAATTCAGAGTAAAGAGTCAGCACGCAGAAGATTGTGTTATTAAACACAATTCATTATTATATGATTAATTATTTTTAAAATTTAAGAAACGAGTGGTGGCAACTCGTTCATTTTTTAATGAAAAAACTTTGGTTTTGGAATATTGATAAATTATACGGAAAAAGTGGATGTTATGAGTAAAATGTTAATTACCGGCGGCAGGGGTTTTATCGGGACCAATCTTGTCGCAGAGCTTCAGAAGCGTGGTCACACGGTATTTACTTGCGATATATTACAAGGAGAAGATCCACAGCATTACAAAATAGATTGTGGTGAATATCAGCAGATTGACTGGCTATTCAATAAACATAAATTCGATTTTGTCTATCATCTCGCTGCCGAATATGGAAGATGGAACGGTGAAGATCACTATCAGAATTTATGGCAAACAAATGTTATCGGGACTAAGAATATGCTCCGTTTGCAAGAGAAACACCGCTTCAAAATGGTTTTCTTCAGCAGCGCTGAAGTTTATGGAGATTATGATGGTTTGATGACCGAAGACGTCATGGAAAAAATTCCATTGAAACAAATGAATGATTATGCGATTAGTAAATGGGCTGGTGAGTTGCAATGCCTTAATAATGCCGCCATGTTTGGAACTGAAACTGTTAGAGTTCGCCCAGTCGGTTGTTACGGACCCCATGAATATTACAGTCCTTATCGGGGAGTTATTCCGATATTTGTTTACCACTGTCTGAAAAACAAACCATTTAAAGTATACGGTGGTCATAAAAGAATTTTTGATTATGTAGAAGATACATGCCGAACTTTTGCAAACATCAGTGATCATTTCATACCGGGCGAGGTATATAACATAGGAAGTAATGAGAAATGGGTCGTTGATATTACAACATTAGCCAAATTAGTTATCGAGCTAATTGGAGCCGATCCCAAATTGGCAAATTATCAGAAAGAAGAAGGTTTTACTACAAAAGTGAAGATCGTGGATTATTCTAAATCCCGTAGAGATCTAAAACATGAAGCGAGAATTGATCTCCGTGAAGGTTTAATAAGATATATTAAGTGGATGAAAAAAATTTATGAGATTTAACGATCTCTCAATAATCATTTAATCTCTGCAAGATTTATTGTGCTTTGAAAGGTATAATTATGGAAGAATATAAAAGTTTTTACAAGGGGAAAACAATACTTATTACAGGCGGTGCCGGTTCAATCGGGACAAATCTTACGCGAGTATTGTTAGATCTCGATCCAGCAGTAATAATTGTTTTTGATAATATGTGTGCTGGGTATGAATGGAATATTCCACCCTCGAAGAAGGTCCTACTCGTGAAAGGAGACGTTGCGAATGATATTGATCTTAAACGTGTCTTTAATGAGAAGCCGGATGTTGTATATCATCTTGCAGCTTTTTTTGCAAATCAGAATTCGGTGGATTATCCTGAGAAAGATTTGGAAACAAATGGATTTGGCACACTGAAAGTTTTTGAATATGCTACGTTAAACAATACTGAGCGTTTAGTGTATGCTTCTTCAGGATGTTCGATATATGGTCACCAGGCACCTTTGCCGCTGCGTGAGGAATTTATGTCTATGCACCTTACTTCACCGTATCAGATAACCAAGATGCTTGGTGAGTTATATGCAAATTTTTTCCATCACCACTATAATCTCAGTATTGTCAAGACCCGATTTTTTAATTCTTATGGACCCGGGGAAGTACCGGGACAATATCGGAATGTTATCCCGAATTTTATCTACTGGGCATTGAAGGGGTTGCCATTACCAATAGCCGGTAATCCAGATGCCACAAGAGATTTTTGTTATGTCGGAGATATTGCTGATGGTTTACTTAGAGCTGGGTACTTTAAATCAGCAATCGGACAGGAAATGAATTTGGCGTCAGAACATGAGACAAGAATTGGTGATTTAGCCGAGATGGTAAATTCACTCACTGGTAATCGTGCTGGTATAGTTATGGTCGGAAAAAGGAAGTGGGATACGAAAAGCAGATTACTTGCAAGTGTTGATAGAGCAAGAGCATTACTGGGGTACGAACCCAAAATGAAATTCATGGATGGGCTGAAATTAACTATACAATGGTTCAAAGACAATTGGGAAAGTATCGAAAAAAGTGCATCTTTTCCCCCTGGTATGTCATCCGCAATCAGATAAAAAATATTTTACCATTTCGCTTTTTGTTGATACTGCAGGCTTGTACGATCTTGAAAATTGGTTATGATCTGATTGGATGTAAATTTTTTATAAGCGAATTCATTCGCTAAGAATCGATATATTGGATAATTATATTTAACAGATGTTTTTGTTTGATCGTGATACATTAGTGCGGAGATGGCAATGAAAAATGTTTTTATCGTAACGACGTTTAAAATTTATGAAGGTAATAGCGCAGGCTCTGCAAGGTTAATGAATATTGCAAAGGCACTAGTTTCTGAGAAAGTCCGTGTTTTTTTGTGTTCTGCAGTATTGAGTGATTCGATGGATCTAACCAATGTTCGCGAGATATCAAGAAATATTTTTTTAGTCGGGCGAGAGAATAAAAAGCAATGGAGCTTTTTACAAAAGGTTCATAAGCGATTTTTCATTTTTTTTATCACTGCGGTATTTGTGAGAAATATTCATAAACTAATTAAAGAAGTCTCTGATGAAAAAGTAATTTATTTTTATCCGGATTTGTTTTCGATGGATGTTCTAGTTTTAGTCTATTTAAAATATTTTAGAGGATATAGTGTGTATGCAGACATTAACGAAATGAGGAGAGTAATAGTCTTTAATCGTGTGTACTCACGGAAAATATTAAAGAAATTATATCAATTATTATCATTTGTCCTGTATTATTTTAAATCTTACATCGGGGAAATAATGGCAAAATACTTTGATGGTATTATTGTAATTTCCACGAGCATTGAAAAATATTTTAATAAATATAATAAAAATATATTGCATGTACCAATATTAGCAGATTGCTCAAAAATCGATGTGTTTGTTCCACCGAAAATTAATAATGGCAAATTTATGATAGGATTCGCTGGCATACTTGCATCAAAGAAAGAAGGTTTCGAGTATTTTTATCAATCGCTTTCTATGGTAAAAAATCATTTCAGTAATTTTCAGCTCAATTTGTACGGACCAATTTATGAACCATATGAGAGAGAATTATTATTAAATATTTTACCCCTAAAATATGGACTAGTCGAAAATATTAACTATGGTGGATATATCGAACAAAAAAATATTATAGACGTTCTAAGAAAGCATCACCTGTTAGTGTTGCCGCGACCGTTAACTCCTCAAACCCATTATGGGTTTTCGACAAAACTTTCTGAATACTTGGTTTCTGGTGTTCCCGTCTTCGTAACCGATGTCAGCGATAACGGGTTGTTTATAAAAGATCAAGAAAATGGTTTTATAGTAAAGCCTGGGAATCCTGATGAATATGCAAAAAAAATTCTTTTTATCATTCGAAATTATGATAATATCGTGGAAAAAATATCCATTAATGCACTCGAGACTGCGAAGAAATTTTTCTATTACGAGAATTATCGATTACCTTTAACTAATTTTTTGTCTAATGAATCTCACTAATCATAGCCGTCATGATATTCCAAAGCTCAGGTATATAATATGAAAAATGTATTATTCATGACACCCGGATTTCCTATTGGCGGTGCTGAAACATTTCTCATAAATCTATTAAATAGATTCAGATCGCAAATTAATCCAACTGTTATTTCTCTGGGTGCCGGTAGGGATTCGCTTAATAAATTAGATCCGAGCATAAATGTCATCGA
>Ga0315292_10001340_pt1 | contig 13053 bp, 11 predicted proteins | sample YL17G13_0_MG_FD_204029 | JGI IMG/M metagenome (GOLD analysis project Ga0315292, IMG submission 204029) | Sediment microbial communities from Yellowstone Lake, YNP, Wyoming, USA - YL17G13_0 | ecosystem: Environmental > Aquatic > Freshwater > Lake > Sediment | place: USA: Wyoming | collected... | reverse complement strand
CGGCGATGAAGCCGAGATCGAACATGCGATCGGCCTCGTCGAGCACCAGCACCATCACCGAGCGCAGGTCGTACACGTGCTGCTTGTAGAAGTCGATCAGGCGGCCCGGCGTGCCGATCAGGATGTCGACGCCTTCCTCGAGTTCGCGGCGCTGCTTCTCGTAATCGACGCCGCCGAAGGCGAGGCACAGCCGGAGGCCCGTGTACTGGCCGAGCAGTTCCGCGTCGTGGTGGATCTGGACGGCGAGTTCGCGCGTCGGGGCGATGATGAGCGCGAGCGGCGCGTTGATCTTGCGGGTCGGCGGCACCTCGGCGCGCAGCAGCCGCGAGTACAGCGCGACCAGGAACGCCGCGGTCTTGCCGGTGCCGGTCTGGGCCTGGCCGGCCACGTCGCATCCCGCGAGCGCTCGCGGCAGCGTCTGGGCCTGGATCGGCGTGCAGCGCTCGAAGCCGCAGTCGGCGACGCCGCGGGCCAGGGACTCGGGCAGGTGCAGGTTGCTAAATGAGACGTCGGTCAGGTGTGCGTCGGACATCGGGCCCAGTGTCGTTGATGGTGGTCTTGCAAATTGGCGCAAAGCGGGTTCAAATACTCGCCGACCCGCGGCTAACAGTCCGCTCCCGCCAGTAGCGAAGCCGGCTCGCCGGACCCCAAGGGGACCGGCGCCCACGTCCGGTGCGGCGGGAAACCAGAATCCCAGGTACAGCCAGCGATCCCGATAGTTTGCCTCACGCAGATCGCGCCGTCACCCGATAACTCCGACGACGCCAGCAAAATACCTTGAGCGACCCTTCCATACCAACCAACGAAACACCAGCGGAGGTAGTCTCTGGTGAGCCAGCAGATCATCCACGTCACCGACTCGAGCTTCGAGACGGACGTTCTCCAGTCCCAGCGCCCGGTGCTCCTCGACTTCTGGGCCGAGTGGTGCGGCCCATGCAAGATGATCGCGCCGATGCTGGACGAGATCGCGACGGAGTACGCGGGCCGGGTGACCATCGCCAAGATGAACGTGGACGACAACCCGAAGACGCCGATGCGCTTCAACGTCCGCGGCATCCCGACGCTAATCCTGTTCAAGAACGGCCAGGCCGAAGGCCAGAAGATCGGCGCGGTCCGCAAGGCGGACGTCGCGGCTTTTCTGGACAGCAGACTGTGAGGGGCTACCTCGGCAACCAGGGCCGCAACCGGCCCGGCAAGCGCGGCCGAGGCGGTGGCGGCGGCGGTACCGACGGCAACCGTGGCCCGCGGCAGGACGAGCTGCCGCCGGACGAGTTCATGGACGGCGACGATCTCGACGTCATCAGCCCGGCGGAGCTCGAGGCGAGTCGCCGCTCGATGAACCTGTCGGAGCTCAAGCACAAGCCCATCCCGGACCTGCTCAAGATGGCGCAGCAGATGGGCACGGAGAACCTGGCGCGCTCCCGCAAGCAGGACATCATCTTCGCCATCCTCAAGGCGCACGCCAGGAACGGCGAGGATATCTACGGCGATGGCGTGCTGGAGATCCTGCAGGACGGCTTCGGCTTCCTGCGCTCGCCCGAGGGTTCGTACCTCGCGGGCCCCGACGACATCTACATCAGCCCGAGCCAGGTGCGCCGCTTCAACCTTCGCACCGGCGACTCGATCTCGGGCCTGATCCGCCCGCCGAAGGACGGCGAACGGTACTTCGCGCTGCTCAAGGTCGGGCAGATCAACTTCGACTCGCCCGAGAACGCGCGCAGCAAGGTGCTGTTCGAGAACCTCACGCCGCTGCACCCGACCCGCCGCCTCAAGCTCGAGCGCGGCACCGGCAGCACCGAGGACCTGACCGCGCGCATGATCGACCTGATCGCGCCGCTCGGCAAAGGCCAGCGCGGGCTGATCGTCTCGCCGCCGAAGGCCGGCAAGACGATGCTGCTGCAGAACATCGCCAACTCAATCACCGGCAACCATCCCGAGGTGTACCTGATCGTGCTGCTCATCGACGAGCGGCCCGAGGAGGTCACCGAGATGTCGCGCACCGTGCGCGGCGAGGTGGTGTCCTCGACGTTCGACGAGCCGGCGAGCCGCCACGTCCAGGTGGCCGAGATGGTCATCGAGAAGGCCAAGCGCCTGGTCGAGCACAAGAAGGACGTCGTGATCCTGCTCGACTCCATCACCCGCCTCGCGCGCGCCTACAACACCGTGGTGCCGAGTTCCGGCAAGGTACTCACGGGTGGCGTGGACGCGAACGCGCTGCAGCGCCCGAAGCGTTTCTTCGGCGCCGCACGCAACATCGAGGAGGGCGGCAGTCTCACCATCATGGCGACCGCGCTGATCGACACCGGCTCGCGCATGGACGACGTGATCTACGAGGAATTCAAGGGCACCGGCAACAGCGAAATCCACCTGGATCGCCGCATCGCCGAGAAGCGCGTCTACCCGGCGTTCAACATCAACCGCTCGGGCACGCGCCGCGAGGAGCTCATAACCTCGCAGGACGAGCTCGCCAAGATCTGGATCATCCGCAAGCTGCTGCACCCGATGGACGAGCTGGCAGCCGCGGAATTCCTCATCGACAAGATGCGGGACACCAAGACCAACGGCGAATTCTTCGACCTGATGAAGCGCTGAGCCGCGGGCTGGCTGCGGCCGGCCCGGTGTTGTCCTCGCCGCCCGGGAGCCGACCCCTGCACACCAGCAACCTGAGGGGCGTCGTCTCGATGCTGCTCGCCGTGGCCGTGTTCTCGGTCATGGACGCGCTGCTGAAGCTGCTCGCCGCGCACTACGCGCCGATGCAGGTCGCCTTCCTGCGTGGAGTCACCTCGATGCCGTTCGTGCTGCTGCCCGTGCTGGTGCGCGGGCGCGCGAAGCGGCTGCGCATCGTGAACCTTAGGCTCCACCTCTTTCGCGGCGCACTGTCGGTGCTGATGCTCGGCAGCTTCATCTTCGCCGTGCGCGAGTCCTCGCTCGCGACGACATACTCGATCTTCATGTGCGCGCCGCTGGTGGTCGCGGCCTTGTCCGCGCCCATGCTCGGCGAAAGTGTGGGCCGCGCGCAGTGGGCCGCGATCTGCGTCGGTCTCGCGGGCGTGCTGCTGATGCTCAGGCCCTCGGGCGGCGACTGGGTGTCGGTCGGTAGCATCGCCGCGGTTCTGGCGGCGATGTGCTACTCGCTCGCAGTCATCACGCTGCGGGTGCTGGCCCGGACCGACACCACTGAGAGCATGGTCTTCTGGTTCACGGTGCTGCTGTCTGTCGGGGCGGGGCTGCTGTCGATCGTCGACTGGCGGCCGATCCAGCACGCGGACTGGCCGCTGCTCGTGGGCGTTGGCCTGGCCGGCGCGATCGCGCAGCACTTCATCACCGAGGCGTTCAGGAACGCACCGGTGTCGGTCGTGACGCCACTCGAGTACACGGCGCTCGTCTGGGGCGTGGTGCTCGACTTCGCGATCTGGAACGTGCTGCCCGGCGCAGCGACGCTGCTCGGTGGCGCCATCGTCGTCGGCGCGGGGCTCTACGTCCTGCGCCGGGAAGCGGTGCGGCGACGCGGCGGGTCACGTGCCGATCACATCACCTGCAACTGACGCCGTTCCCTGTTGGAGTGCACAGGTCCGGCCAACCGAATTCGCGCCAGAATTCGACCAGGCCGACATCGTGCACGATCGCCGCGAATCGGGAATCCCGACGCGTTGTGGCCGACTGGGGCATCCACCAGTCGGCCCGCAGTACGCTGCCGATTCCGTCGCCGCCAAGAGCCCGCGCGGGGCCGCCGCTGCCATCCGCATTGCGCAGCGAGTCCGGGTCCAGCGTGCCCCGGATCGTGTCGATGCTTCGATCCACGTCACCGCTCAGCGCCAGCACGGCGAAGCGCGCGATACCTGGCGGTCCGTAGGGAGCAAGCGTCGCGAGCATGCTCGCGGTCACGGTATCGACATGGTGATTCCGGATCGCCTTCATGGACATGCGAATCTGGTTCTCGTGTTGCGGCAGCGCCTTGATCCACAGCTGCTCTGCACGATCGAAGTCGCCGCGCTCGCTGGCGCCACCACCCTCGAGTGCGGCCGTTTCGAAGCCCTCCCAACCGTTTTCCCGCGCCTTGACTGTGTATGCGTCGATTGCCTCGGGCCGGCCAAGGATCAGTGCGGCGTAACCGACCTGCCATGCGATCAATGGCGATAAGGGATCAAGCTGGCCCGCACGCTGCCGCTCATTCCAGCCAGCCTGCAGGTAGCCGACCTCGAGCAGAAAGCCGCCGTAAAAGTTGCGAAGATCGGGATCCGACGGCGCCAGAGAAACGGCCTTTCTGAAATTGCGATACGCTTCCCCGTAGAGATTGTGCGCCTGTGCGTACAACGCCCGGACCGCGTACGGCTCGCCGAGCCCTGGATCGAGTTCCAGCGCCCGACTGGCCGCGACCATCGCCTCCGACCCAGTCGCCTCGCGGTCTGCCGCCTCGTTGCCCGCAGGCCTGTTGGATCGTTGCCCCTCGAACTCGGCCTGACCCTGCCGCCATGCCGGCCCCAGCAGCAGTGTGAGCGCGCGCAGGGAATGGGCCCGGGCAAAGTTCGGATCGCGTGCGATCGCCACGTCGACCAGCGCCAATGCATCGTCCAGGTCTGCGGCGGACTTGCGGTTCCGCAACTTGTAGCGCGCTTGCAGGAACTTCTGCCAAGCTTCGAGATTCTGCGTCGGAAGCTGACTGATGGACGCGAGTTCGTCGGTGCCAAGAGATATTTTCAGAGCCCTTGCAATGCGGGCCGCAATGTCCGACTGAATAGCGAAGACGTCGTCGAGCTTTCGCTCGTAGGTCTCGGACCAGAGGTGCGTATCAGATGCGACATCGATCAACTGCGCCGTTACACGCACCCGATCGCCGTCCCGACGTACGCTGCCCTCGACGATGTAGTCGACGTCGAGCTTATGTGCAATTGTGGGAAGGTCGACCGTCTGTCCCTTGAAGGAAAACGACGATGTTCGGGACGTGACCCTGAGGTCATCCACATTGCCCAGCAGGTTCAGGATCTCCTCGGTGACGCCATCGGAGAAAAAAGTCTGCTCCGGATCGGAGCTCATGTTGGTAAACGGCAAGACCGCGATACCGATCGTGGTGCCAACGGCGCGTTGCTTGACCGGGGCCGCGACTGCCGGATCAGGTCGGCTGCGGCGGCCCGTCGGCGTGAGTCGATCCAGCAGGACGGTGAGGATTGCAAGAGATGCGACGATCAGTGTCAGCACATTGAGGCGGTGCGCCGTGGCCTGGCGTGTCGACTGGTCGCGCGGCACGGCGGCGTCCCGCTTCAGGCCATCAGCTGTCAGTTCATAGGTCCAGGAAATGCCGAGCGCCACCGGGAACCCGAGCGCAAGACTGAGCAATCCAAGTTTGCCGACCCACGGCGGGAGTGCCAGCAGGGAGCCGACCGTTTCAATAATCTGCAGAATCATCCAGCTGGCAGCAAGGTAAAGGGCCGCGACCCGGATGACATTGCGTCGCTGCAGTTCCTTCAGAAATGTCATGTCGTGCGCCGCCGGGCAGTTCTATCCTTGAAGGGGCATCGTGCAATTGCTATCGCCCGGTTGCAACCACCGGGCGCGAGATCGACTCACCTGACCGAGTCTACCCGCGGTCGATCGCGCGGTGGCCGATATCCCGTCGGTACTGAATGCCGTCCCAGCATATTGCGGCGGCGAGATCATAGGCCTGCTGCTGCGCGGCCTTCACTCCGTCGCCGAGGCCCACCGCGCAGAGCACGCGGCCGCCGTTCGTGACGACCGAGTCGCCGGCGAGCTGCGTTGCGGCATGGAACACCTTTCCTGGCAGTTTTGCCGCGGCGTCGAGGCCGTGGATCACGTCGCCCTTGCGGACGGCGTCGGGGTAACCCCCTGCGGCGAGCACCACGCCGACTGCGGCGCGCGGATCCCAGTCCACCTTCGCGTCGGCGAGCTGTCCGTCCAGCGCGGCGTCGCAGAGTTCGGTGATGTCGGAGCGCATGCGCGACAGGATCGGCTGCGTCTCGGGATCGCCCAGCCGGCAGTTGAACTCGAGCACTTTGAGCGTGCCGTGCGCGTCGATCATGAGGCCCGCATACAGGAAGCCGACATACGGCGTGTTCTCGGCGGCGAGCGCACGCACCGTGGGCCACATCACCTCGCGCATCGCGCGATCGTGCACCTCCGGCGTCACGACAGGAGCTGGCGAGTACGCGCCCATGCCGCCGGTGTTCGGGCCGAGGTCGCCGTCGTCACGGCGCTTGTGGTCCTGCGATGTGGCGAGCGGCAGCACGTGCGTTCCGTCCACCATCGCGATGAAGCTCGCTTCCTCGCCCTCGAGGAATTCCTCGACGACGATGGTCGAGCCCGCGGCGCCGAAGCGTCCAGCGAACATGGCCTCGGCCGTCTCGACCGCTTCCTGCGCGTTCTGGCAGATCACGACGCCCTTGCCCGCAGCGAGGCCGTCGGCCTTGATCACCAGCGGGGCGCGCTGCGCGCGGACCCACGCGGCGTCGAAGTTCTCGCGCGTGAAGGTCGCGTACGCAGCGGTCGGGATCGAGTGGCGCCGCAGGAATTCCTTCATGTAGGCCTTGGAGCCCTCGAGGCGGGCGGCCTCGCGGCTCGGGCCGAAGCAGCGCAGGCTCGCGGCGGAAAACTCGTCGGTGACACCCTGGACCAGCGGCCCCTCGGGTCCGACGATCGTGAGGTCGATCTTTTCGGCGAGCGCAAACCTGAGCAGGCCCGGCAGGTCTTCCGCGGCCACATCCACGTTCCGCACCCGCGACTCGAGCGCCGTGCCGGCGTTGCCCGGTGCGACGAAGACCTGGGTGACGCGCGGCGACTGTGCCGCCTTCCACGCGAGCGCATGCTCGCGACCTCCCGAACCGATGATGAGTACTTTCATGGGGTCATAAGGTCATAAGCATAAGGTGCCGGTGTTACGGTTTCGGTCAATTGGAACGTGCAGCGGTTTCCGAAACCGTAACACCGGCACCTCTCCCTCTCCCGTCAGTGCCTGAAATGCCTCATCCCCGTGAACACCATCGCGATGCCGTGTTCGTCGGCGGCCGCGATGACCTCGGGGTCGCGCTTCGACCCGCCCGGCTGGATTACGGCGACGATGCCGTGTTCAGCGGCGGCGTCGAGGCCGTCGCGGAACGGGAAGAACGCGTCGGACGCCATTACCGAACCCGCGGGGTCGAGACCCTCGTCGCGCGCCTTCATGGCCGCGATCCGGCTCGACACCACGCGGCTCATCTGGCCCGCGCCGATGCCCACGGTCGAGCCGTCCTTCGCGTAGATGATGGCGTTCGATTTCACGTACTTGCAGACCTGCCAGGCGAACATCAGATCGGCAAGCTCGGCCGGCGTGGGCGCGCGCTTCGTCACCACCTCAAGGTCGCCCGCGGCGACCACGCCCTCGTCGCGCGACTGCACGAGGAGTCCGCCATTGACACTGCGGATCTCGAGCGGCGAGTTGCTGGGCGCGAGCCCGCCGGTCACGAGCAGCCGCACGTTCTCTTTTCTCGCGCAGGCCTCGCGGGCTTCCACGTCGGCCCCCGGGGCCACGATGACCTCGACGAACTGGCGCTCGAGGATCACGCGCGCCGTCTCGCCGTCGAGCGGCTGGTTGAAGGCGATGATGCCCCCGAACGCCGAGGTGGGGTCGGTCCTGAACGCGCGGTCGTACGCCTGGCTGATGTCCGTCCCAACTGCGACGCCGCAGGGGTTGGCGTGCTTTACGATCACGCAGGCGGGCGCCGTGAACTGCCGCACGCACTCGAACGCCGTATCGGCGTCGGCGAGGTTGTTGAAGGACAGTTCCTTGCCCTGCAGCTGCGACGCCGAGCCGATCGACGCGCCCTGCGCGTCGGCCGCGGCGTAGAACGCCGCCTGCTGGTGCGGGTTCTCCCCGTAGCGCAGGTCGAGCCGCTTGCGGAACTGCAGTGCCAGGAGATCGGGAAAGCCGCCGGCCGACGGGCGCGCCGCCTGCCCGAGATAGGAAGCGACCGCCGCGTCGTACTGCGCGGTGTGTGCGAATGCCTTGGCAGCAAGCCGCAGGCGGGTCTCGGACGAGACGGCGCCGCCGCCCCGGTCGAGCTCCGCGAGGACCGTGCCGTAGTCGAGCGGGTCGACGACCACGGTGACGCGATCGTGGTTCTTCGCCGAAGCACGCACCATCGCGGGACCGCCGACGTCGATGTTCTCGATCGCATCCTCGAACGTGCAGCCGGGCATGGCGATGGTCGCCGCGAAGGGGTAGAGGTTGACCGCGACGAGGTCGATGGCCTCGATGCCGTGCTCGGCCATCACGGCGTCGTCGGTGCCGCGACGCCCGAGGAGCCCGCCGTGGATGCGCGGGTGCAGCGTCTTCACCCGCCCGTCCATGATCTCGGGAAATCCCGTGACCGACGACACGTCGGTGACCTCGACGTCGTTGGCCCGCAGGAGCGCGGCCGTGCCGCCGGTGGAGAGCAGGGCGACGCCGCGTTCGCGGAGCGCGCGGGCGAAGTCGAGCAGGCCTTCCTTGTTCGAGACGCTGAGCAGCGCGCGCCGGAGGGTGGTGTTCACGATGACTACCCGGTCGACCGCGGGCTCAGGCTGAAATGCCGTAGGTCTTGAGCTTCTTGCGCAGGGTACCCCGGTTGATGCCGAGGACCTGCGCCGCGCGGCTCTGGTTGCCCTCGGAATACTCGAGCGCCGCGCGGAACAGCGGCTCCTCGACCTCGCGCATCACGAGATCGTAGAGTTGACCCGGCGCGTGGCCGTTCAGGTTCGTGAAATAGGTGTCGAGCGCCTGCTCCGTCATCGAGCGCAGCGGAATGCTGCGTCCGCCCGGCAACGACGCCTGCCTCGACTCCCTGCGGCTCCTGGTTTTTCTGCGCGGTGGCATTTTCCCCGTCCTCGATTTTCCAACCGACGTTCCCGCTCAGGCGGCTTCGGCCTCCCGCTGTGCGTCGAAGAATTCCCGCACCGCGTCGAGTTGACACTCGGCCGAGTCCACCTGCATCACGGACTGCCGAAACGCCTGTGCGTGCGGACGCTCCCGGCAGTACCAGCCGATGTGCTTGCGCGCGATCCTGACCCCCGCCTCTACGCCGTAGAACGCGTACAAATCGCGCAAGTGGGCCGCGATGATATCACGCGTGTCTGCGGCGGAAGGCTCGGCCGGCGCTGGTTTTCCCGCGAGCCGCGCCTCGATCTCACGGAAGATCCACGGCCGGCCTTGCGCGGCCCGGCCGATCATCACGCCGTCTGCGCCCGTGACGCGGATGACTTCCGCCGCCTTGGCGCCGGAGTCGATGTCGCCGTTGGCGATCACCGGGATGCGCACCGCCTGCTTGATCGCCGCGATGGTCTCGTATTCCGCCTCGCCCTCGAACCGGCAGGCCCGGCTGCGGCCGTGCACGGCCAGCGCCTGGACGCCTGCGGACTCCGCGATACGCGCGACGGCGACGCCGTTCGGCCGCTCACGGCTCCAGCCGGTGCGGATCTTGAGCGTGACCGGCACACCGGCAGCCCGTACCGTCGCGTCGAGGATCGCGGCCACCAGCGCCTCGTCGCGCAGCAGCGCGGAACCCGCGTCGCGATGGCAGACTTTCTTGGCCGGGCAACCCATGTTGACGTCGATGATCTGCGCTCCGGCGTCCACGTTGCGCCGCGCCGCGTCCGCCATCGCTGCGGGGTCGCCGCCCGCGATCTGCACGACGCGCGGCTCTGCCTCTCCGGAGTGGTCGCGCCTGCGCCGGGATTCCTCCGTGCCCCACAGCCGCGGGTCGGCGGAGATCATCTCGCCGGCCGCCAGCGCCGCGCCCATGCGTCGGCAGAGCTTGCGGAAGGGCAGGTCGGTGACTCCCGCCATCGGGGCGAGGAAGGTGCGGCCGCCCAGCCGGTATGGGCCGATCGTGATGCCGCCCATGGTTCAGCCCGGGCCTTGCGCGCAGCGGAGAATCGTGGCCGATTCACGCAGGCAGACGTCGAGCTGGTAGCCGACGGCATCCTGGCCGGGATCGACGACGACGAGTTCGGCCTCCAGGCTGGCGCCAGGGCCGAGCAGTCGCGAAGCCTCGGAAGGGTTCTTCAGGTACTCGGCAGGCTCGAAGTCGCGAACGGCGACTGCGTCGCCGAATCGGTCGTCGAGCTGGAGGCGCAGGATCGGGTGCGGCTGGGCGAAGGCTGCGCGGTTGCTGATGCTGGTACGCACGGTCAGGCGGCCATTCTCGTCGGGACCGCCGCCGTTGCCCCACTGCCGCAACTCGAACGCGTCCAGGTCCCAGTTGTGAGACAAGGGCATCCCGATGCGGGCGTAGATGTCCTTGAGGAGCGGGCCGACCTGCGGGTGCCTGACGAGGTCCTGCCGGTACTGGTGCGTGATCTGCGCCAGCAGCACGAGCACGGCGAGGAGGCCGCCGATCGACCACGCGAGCGACGAACGGCTGGGGCGCAGGCGCGCCGGCTCCGGCTCGAGAGCGGCCGCCAGCGAGGGCTCGCTGGCGAGTTCGGCCGCGGGCGACCGAGATGCTTCGTCGTCCGACGGCGCAACGGGCGCGCCCGGGTCGTGCGATGCGACTTCGGCCGCCGCGCCTGCCGGCGAGTCTTCTTCTTCCGGGTACGCGGAATCCGGAACGTCGTGCAGCACCTCGAATTCGTCGGTCGGGCTATCGTCGTGAGTCGTGTCGTCCTCGTCGGTCCCGATGCCGAGGATGGACTCGATGCTGATGCGCTCGCCCTCGAGCGTGATGTCCTCGAAGGGGCGGTTCTCGCTCACGACCATGATCGGCGATTCGGCCCCGAACGCCTCCGGATCCGCGGCTTCGGGTTCCTGCCCGAACGGGTCGGGACGACCTGGCCAGTCGCTGGACTCGACGAAGACGGCCTCGATGTCGTGCGCCGTGAAATGGAACTCGACGCCGGAGACGGGTCCCTGCGGCGTTCCGAGGACAACGGACTCGCCGGGCCCGGGACTCTCGACGGCGTAGGCGAGCGACGGCGGCACCGTGTCGCTCAGCAGGTCGAGGGCGTTGAACGCGCTCCCGCAGCGCCCGCAGCGCACCGTGCCGCCGGCCGCGCTCAAGTCGCCGGCGCCTACGCGGAAGCGTGCGTGGCATTCAGGGCACTGCGTGTACATGAGCCGGCTTAAATTCTCTTTCAGTCCGCGCGTCGCCGCCCGCCGATCAGTCCCCAGCCTTCGCGCGCCGCGGTCAGTGCGATATCAAACCACGGCCGGTAAGCCGCTGTCACGGCATCGACCTGTTCGGCGAGCACGCCGGAGAGCGCGAGGTCGCCGCCGGTGCGGACGGCGGCCGCGAAACCCGGCGCCAGCTCGACCAGCGGTCCGGCGAGGATGTTGGCAACCAGCACGTCCGCCGACGCCGCCGGGAGCGCCGGATCGCCGGTCACGGTCAGCCCTGACCGGAGGCCGTTCCGCGCCGCGTTTTCCCGTGTTGCCGTAAGCGCCTGCGGATCGATGTCGACGGCATGGGCGGACGACGCCCCCAGCTTCAGCGCCGCGATCGCCAGTATTCCGCTTCCGCAGCCGTAGTCCACCAGCGCGCGGCCGCGCAGGTCCCGGCCGTCGAGCCACTCGAGGCACATCGCCGTGGTCGGGTGCGTGCCGGTGCCGAAGGCGAGGCCGGGATCGAGTTCGACTCGCACGGCGTCGGCGTCCCCCGCGGTCTGCCCGCCCGGGCAGACCCACAGCCGGCGGCCGAAGCGCATGGGCCGGAAGTCCCTGAGCCACTCACGCTCCCACGCCTTGTCCTCGACCGTGGCCAGGCGGGGCGTCGTCGCGCCAGGAAACCGCCGCATGATCGTGGCCGTGATCGCTTCGCCGTCGGCGTCGCCGCCAAACAGCGCCCGCAGGCGCACCGTGGGCCACAGCGGCGTCTCGCCGGGCGCGGGTTCGAGGACGGGATCGTCCGCGGCGTCTTCGAGCGTGACCGAGACGGCGCCGAGTTCCACGAGCGCATCCTCGAACGGCGCCGGATTCGAGTCGCCGATGTCGAGCGTAAGCTGCAGGAAGGGCATGGTGTTCAGGGTAAACGAGGCGGCCGCGCCGCGGACGCCGGGATGAGCCGACCCCCTCGTTCGGGGTAGGTATGAAGACGGCGGGGTGTCTGGCATAAGGAGGTCCGCAGGCACGAATCAAGGGGAGATCTCGATGAGCAGTTCCGCAATTGCCGGTACCCGGCCGACGCAGGTCCGGGTCTACAGCCTGCTGCTCGTGCTGAGCGGCGTCTTCATGGCGCTGCTCGGCTGGTCGGCCAGCGCCTACTATGTTCCCGCCATGTGTCTCGGGCTGCTGGCGCTGCTCCTGTGGTCGGGCCGCGGGGGCGCGACCTTCAAGTGGGTGCTGGTCGCGAACCAGGTGGCCGGCCTCGTGCTGATCCTGGCGCTGTGGCTCGGCGACCGCATCGGCCTCGGCCACGCCAAGCTCGACGTGTCCGGCGTGGCGCTGCTCGTGAACCTGCTCTGCGGCGGCCCGCTCGCGGCCATCCTCGGGGGGCTCATGCTGCCCGGGCTGCGGAGTGGCAGGCGCCTTTTCACCTGGTTCAGCGCGCGTCCGGCCTGAAGGAGAGGGCGATGAACCACCGATACGTCTCTCTCCCCGTCCTCGCCGTCTTCGCGGCCGTCGGGATTGCCTCGCAGGCCCGCGCCGCGTCGTTTTCCGGCACGGTGACGCTGCCGGGCGGACGGCCCGCATTCGGCGTCATGTTGAGCGTCTCCAACGCCGACCACACGCAGACGCAGACCGTCTATACGGCTTCGGACGGCAGCTACGCGATCGTGACGCCCTATGCGGGCAGTCTCGTTCTGCGGGCGAGGCTGGCCAACTACGACGACGCCACGACCACGGTGGACGCGGGGCGGGAAACGGTGAGTCAGGCCGACCTGCGGCTCGAGGAATTCGCCGACGCCCAGGGCGCGTCGGACGCACTGTCCGCGTCGGCGCACAATGCGGTGCTGCCCTGGAAGCGGGCCGACGACCGCCACGTTTTCGTCAGCCAGTGCAACTATTGCCACCAGATCGGCAACTCGACGACACGCGCACCACGCAGCCACGACCTCTGGCTCGCCACCATCAACAAGATGGAGGGCTACCTC
>Ga0315292_10001339_pt1 | contig 13057 bp, 16 predicted proteins | sample YL17G13_0_MG_FD_204029 | JGI IMG/M metagenome (GOLD analysis project Ga0315292, IMG submission 204029) | Sediment microbial communities from Yellowstone Lake, YNP, Wyoming, USA - YL17G13_0 | ecosystem: Environmental > Aquatic > Freshwater > Lake > Sediment | place: USA: Wyoming | collected... | reverse complement strand
GGTCAACGACCCCCGATCAGGTCCGTCCGGCGGACGTCCTCGCGTACGCGCATGGGATCGGCGCCTCGGGACGGGTGCCCTCATCGACGACGGTCGGGGCGCGGATCGCCTGTCTCAGCTCCTTCTATCGGTTCGCGATCCGGATGGGCCTCCTGACCGCCAACCCCTGTGATGCCCTCGAACGCCCGAGGACCGTCCCCGCGGTCGCTCGGGGTTACTCAGCCAGCGAGGTGCGTCGCCTGCTCGCCGCCGTACCCGACAGCGTGCGAGGTCGGCGCGATCGAGCCATCCTGTTGGTCCTCGTCCTGACCGGCCGCCGCCGAGCCGAAGTGCTCGGCCTCCGGGCCGGTGATCTCAGCCTCGAGGACGAGACCGTCCTCTACAGTTGACCATGTCTTGAGCCGCTCCTGAGCCGGGCTCCATGGACTCCGCCCGAGCCGCGAGGCATCCTGACCTCATGGTCGACGAAGAGCGTCGGCCACGAACGTGCGGAGCCTTCTGAAGATGGTCGGCTGGGAGATGACGGCGGGCGCCTGGATCTGGATGGTGTTCTGGATCGCTGCGCTCCTCGTGACGACCTGGCTGCTCGTCCGTCAGTCAAGCGCGCAGCGGCCGCGCGAGGACGCCCTGACGCTCCTCCGGACGCGGTTCGCCCGTGGGGAGATCAGCCAGGCCGAGTTCGAGCGAGCGCTCGAGGCGCTTCGCAGCACCAGATAGGAGTCGAAGGCATGAACACCAAGACGATGGTCGCCGGGCTGGCAATCGGATTCCTGCTCATCAGCGCGGGCATCCACTCGACCCAGTCGGTCCGCGCCGAGACCGGTGCCGCGGCGACCAGTCAGGCGATGACGGCCGACTGGGATGAGGACTGCCACGCGACGATGATGATGATGATGATGCGGTTGATGCATCAGCACCACGGCATGATGGATCAGGGCATGATGCGCGACTGGCCCGACGGCATGATGGACGACGGCCCCGGCATGATGGACGACGGCATGATGGACGACGGCATGATGGGCGACGGACCCGGCATGATGGACGCCTCGCCCGTTCCCGAGGCCACGACCGCTCCGCCGAGCTCCGACCCTGGCGCGGAGGCGCTGGCGCCGGATGCCTCGCCGGAAGCTGGGCACGAGCAGCATCACGCATCCCCGAGCCCCAGCGCGAGTCCGGGCCCGTCGTGATGGGCGCGTAGCCCATCGCCTTGACCACGGAGATCCCTCCATGAACGACCTGCTTCGCCGCTGCCTTGTGATGTCCGCCGGCGCAGTCGCGCTTGCGGGCGTGCTGCTGGCCGCGGGTGTCCCCGGCGCCCTAGTCCTCAGCTTCGCCCCGCTCGCCGTCTGCCTCGGCATGCACTTGCTGATGGGCCGCGGCGCCACGCACGGCCAGGGCGGCCCCGCCTCCGCCCAACACGCCGGCGCGTCTCGCGACGGTGGAACCGACGCGGCTGGCCCCGGCGGATCGACCCCATGACCTCTCCAACTCCAGCAATCGACACCGTGTCGTTCCCGGTCGAGGGGATGACGTGCGCCTCGTGCGTCAACCGCATCACGCGGTTCCTGCGTCAGGTGGACGGTGTCGCCGATGCGAACGTGAACCTCGCGAGCGAGTCGGCGACCGTCGTGTTCGACCCGACGGTCGTCTCGCTGGCCGATCTCTCGAGTGCGGTCGAGGCGGCGGGCTACGTCGCCCGCATCGAGCAGGTCACCGATACGGACGAGGCTGCGGACATCGGGCAGATCGCCGATGCCCGCTCGGAACGCGACGAAGCAGCCGCCCGACAACTCGCTTTGCTCCGACGGCGCCTTCTGGTCGCCACCGTCCTGACGATCCCGCTCCTGGGCGGCCTGGCGCGCATGACCATCGCGCCGTGGCTGCCGGCCATCCTGTCCGATCCGCTGGTCCAACTGGTGCTCGCGACGCCGGTGCAGTTCTGGGCCGGCGCGCCGTTCTACCGCGGGGCATGGAAGGCACTCCAGCACCGCTCCGCGGACATGAACACGCTCATCGCGGTGGGGACTTCCGCGGCCTACTTCTACTCGCTCGCCGCGATCCTGTTCCCGGGCTTCTTCGAGGCAGCGGGCCTCACCACCGAGGGCGCCCCGCCGCTCTACTTCGACACGGCGAGCGCCATCATCACGCTCATCCTGCTGGGCCGCTACCTCGAGGCCCGAGCACGCAGCCATACCTCCGACGCCATCCGCCACCTCATCGGCCTGGTGCCGCGGACGGCGCGCGTCCTCCGCGGAGGGGTGGAACTGGACATCCCCATCGAGGAGGTCGTCGTGGGCGACCTCGTGCGCGTGCGACCAGGCCAGAAGGTCGCCGTGGACGGCATCGTCACCGACGGCCGCTCCGGCGTGGATGAGTCCATGGTGACCGGCGAGAGCATCCCGACCAGCAAGGGTCCCGGCGACGAGGTCATCGGCGCCACAATGAACACCACCGGGACGATCACGTTCCGGGCCACACGCGTCGGCCGGGACACGGTCCTCGCCCACATCATCCGGCTGGTGTCGGAGGCCCAGGGCTCGCGCGCACCGATCCAGCGGCTCGCGGACACGGTGACAGGTTACTTCGTGCCCGCCGTGCTCGCGCTCGCCGCGCTCACCTTCGCGGTGTGGTTCTTGTTCGGTCCGGCGCCAGCCTTCAACCTGGCGCTGCTCAACACCGTGGCCGTGCTGATCATCGCCTGCCCCTGCGCCCTCGGCCTAGCGACGCCGACCTCGATCATGGTGGGCACGGGCAAGGGCGCCGAGGCCGGCGTCCTCTTCCGCAACGCCGAGGCCCTCGAACATCTCGGGGCCGTGCGCACGGTGGTGCTCGACAAGACCGGCACGATCACCGAGGGCAAGCCGCGAGTGACCGACATCGTTCGTGTTGCCGGCACCCCGGACGAGGATGGTCTGATCGCGCTCGTGGCAGCGGCCGAGCAGACATCGGAGCATCCGCTGGCTGACGCCATCGTGCGCTGCGCCCGGGACGAGCGGGGCCTGACCCTCGGCGATGCGACGGGCTTCGAGGCCACGCCGGGCGGTGGCATCTGCGCGCTCGTGGGCTCGATCGAGGTGCTGGTGGGTAGGCCGGGCTATCTCGCCGATGCGGGGGTCGATATCGCCGAGCTCACGCCACATGCCGAGGCCCTCGCGCCGCCGGCAAGACGCCCGTGGCGGTGGCCCTCGATGGTCGCGCAGCGGCAGTCATCGCCATCGCCGACACGGTCAAGGCAGGCTCGGCGCAGGCGGTCTCGGAACTCCATCGGTTGGGCATCGAGGTCGTCATGCTCACCGGGGACCATCGTCGGACCGCCGAGGCGATCGCCCGCAGCGTCGGCATCGACCGCGTCCTGGCCGACGTGCGGCCTGACGGCAAGGCCGACGCCATCCACGCCCTGCAGGCTGAAGGCACGCGCGTCGCGATGGTCGGCGACGGCGTCAACGACGCACCCGCTCTCGCATCAGCCGATGTCGGTGTCGCGATGGGCACGGGCACGGACGTGGCCATGGAGTCCGCCGGAGTGACGCTCATGAGCGGCGACCTGCGCGGCCTCGTCACAGCGATCTCCCTGTCTCGGGCGACGATGCGCAACATCCGCCAGAACCTGTTCTGGGCGTTCGCCTACAACGTCGTGCTCATCCCGGTCGCCATGGGCGTGCTCTATCCGGTCCACGGAATCCTGCTCGACCCGATCCTGGCGGCCGCCGCGATGGCCCTGAGCTCCGTGACCGTCGTCTCCAGCGCCCTCCGCCTGCGCCGCTTCGATCCCTCGCGCGCCACGCTGCGGTCTGAAGAGAAGCCGCCGCTCACCGCGCCCGCGGCCACCTGACCGACGCGGCTCGTGGGGATACCGATGCTCCGCTGGCCCGTCGTGGCCTTGATCGTCATCGCGGGTGGCGTCTTCGTCCCTCGCGGCATGCTCGTCCGGGGCATCCGCTGGTTGGACCAGCGCGGCGGCCTCGCCGGTCGGCGCGGCACTCGCGCGTATGCACGCGCCGCGCGACTCTTCGCGGGACTGCACCACCGGGTCGCCCTCGACGCAGTCGCGATCGTCGGAGACGGTGAGGCCACGATCGTCGATCTGGGCTCGGTCCCGGTGAACTCCTGGCCGACCTGGCTGCCCATCTGCCGAGGGCCAGCGTCATCGGCGTCGAGCCGGCCGCGCAGATGCGGCAGCAGGCCAGCACGCGGGGTGTCCGCTCCATCGACGGGCGAGCAGGGGCCATCCCGCTCCCGGACCGATCGGTGGATCTCGTGGTCTCGACCCTGTTCGCGCATCACTGGGACGATCCTGTCGCTGCCTTCCGGGAGGTGGCCCGTGTCCTGCGACCGGGTGGCCAGGCACGTCTCTACGATGTCCGCTTCGCGGGGTACGGTCCCGACGAGGCGCGTCGTTTTGCCGTCGCCGCGGGACTGCCGGAGAGTGCCGTCGGCCACGCTATCCTCGATGAGCGCCTGCTCGGCCTTCGGATCTACTCCCTCATCACCTTCCAGCGGACAACACAGGAGTCTCCGACATGACCGAGACCCGACCCGCCACGACCGCGCAACACGACGACACGGCGAAGGATCCCGTCTGTGGGATGGATGTCGAGATCGAGACGGCACGCCAGCGCGGGCTGACCAGCCGACACGCGGAGCGCGACTTCAACTTCTGCGGGCGTGGCTGCAAACTGGAGTTCGATGACGCCCCCGAGGCCTACCTCTCGGGCGACTACGTCCCGAGCATGTAGCCCCGACACCCGGACCCCGTCGAGGAGCCTCCGCCCGATGGACCACATGTCCCACGACCACGGACCGGACACGCCGCCGCCGACCGCGGCTCCTGCTGACCCCGTACCCACCATGGCTGACCACGCGATGGCGCACGGCGCGCCGGCCGACCATCAGGCCCATGACCGCCACGAAGGTCACTCGGTGGCGATGTTCCGCGACCGCTTCTGGCTGAGCTTGGCCCTGACCCTCCCGGTCCTGGTCTGGAGCCCCGACCTGCAGGAGTGGCTCGGGTACCAGGCCCCAGCCTTCCCGGGTAGCGACCTCATCCCGGCCCTCCTCGGCACGATCGTCTTCCTGTACGGCGGCAGCGTCTTCCTGAAGGGTGCCCTGCCCGAGCTGCGCGCGAGACAGCCGGGCATGATGACGCTTATCTCGATGGCCATCTTGGTCGCCTTCGTGACCAGCTGGGCGGCGACGCTCGGCGTCTTCGAGGTCGAGATCTGGTGGGAGCTCGCGACGCTCATCACCATCATGCTGCTCGGGCACTGGCTGGAGATGCGCTCCATCGCCCAAGCCCGCGGTGCCCTGGCGGCGCTTGCGGAGTTGCTGCCAGACACAGCCGAGCGGCTGGTCGGTGACGGCGTCGAGGTCGTGCCACTGGCTGCCCTGGCGGTGGGGGACCTGGTGCTCGTCCGGCCGGGTGGCCGGGTGCCCGCTGACGGCACCGTCGAGGGCGGCGATGCCGATGTCGACGAGTCCATGATCACGGGCGAGTCCCGCGCCGTCGCCAAGGGGCCGGGCGCCACCGTCGTCGCGGGCACCGTGGCGGCCGGCGGCAGCCTGCGCATCCGCGTCGGCGCGGTGGGCGAGGCCACGGCGCTGTCGGGCATCATGCGGCTGGTGGCCGCCGCGCAGGCGTCTGCCTCTCGTGCCCAGGCCCTGGCCGACCGGGCGGCAGCATTGCTCTTCTACGTCGCGGTCGCCGCGGCCGCCATCACCCTCGTCTGGTGGTGGTTGTACGGCGACCCCGAAGAGGCACTCGTCCGCACCGCCACTGTCTTGGTCATCGCCTGCCCGCATGCGCTTGGGCTGGCCATCCCCCTCGTCATCGCCATCTCCACGAGCCTCGGCGCCCGGCACGGCCTGCTGGTCAAGGACCGCTTGGCGCTCGAACGGGCGCGCGAGCTCGACGTCGTCATCTTCGACAAGACCGGCACGCTGACGCGCGGCGAGCCGGTGGTCGCAGCCCTCGCGCCGGCGCCCGGCGTGGACGAGGCCCAGCTCCTGGCGCTCGCGGCAGCTGTCGAGGCGGATTCCGAACACCCGCTCGCCCAGTCGGTCGTGCGCGCCGCCGATGCGCGTGGCATCTCACGAGCGTCGGCGGAGGGGTTCGAGTCGCTCGCGGGTCGCGGCGCACGGGCATCGGTCGCGGGACAGTCGGTCGCGGTCGGCGGCCCGCGCCTGCTGGCCGACCTGGGGACCCAGATTCCTGAGACATTGGCGCCCATCACTGAGGCATGGGCCGCGGAGGGACGGACCGTGCTCCACGTCATCGTCGAGGGCCGGGTCATCGGCGCGCTCGCCATCGAGGATGAGATCCGGCCCGAGTCGGCCGAGGCCGTGGGGCGGCTGCACGCCCTGGGACTCCGCGTGGCCATGATCACCGGGGACGCCCAGGCCGTCGCCGACGCGGTGGCTCGCCGACTCGGCATCGACGAGGTCGCTGCGCAGGTCCTGCCCGAGGACAAGGCTGCCGCCGTGCGGCGCTTCCAGTCGGGGGGTCGGCGCGTGGCCATGGTCGGGGATGGTGTCAACGATGCCCCCGCGCTCGCGACAGCCGATGTCGGCATCGCCATCGGCGCCGGGACCGACGTGGCCATCGAATCGGCGGGCATCGTGCTCGTACGCAGCGACCCGCGGGATGTCGTCGGCGCCATCACGCTCTCGCGCGCCTCGTACCGCAAGATGATCGAGAACCTACTCTGGGCCACCGGCTACAACGTGGTCGCCATCCCGGTGGCAGCCGGGCTCCTGGTGCCCTGGGGCATCGACCTGCCCATGGCCTTGGGTGCGGTGGCTATGAGCGCCTCGACCATCATCGTGGCTGCCAATGCTCAGCTCCTTCGGAGCCTGCGCCTGGGTCCCGAGGAGGGTCCGACTCCCACGGAGACACCGTCTGCAGCAGCCTCGTGAGCGCGCGGCCTGGACCCCCAGACGTGGGCTCGGCATACCCTCCTCGCCCTGCTCGATGCACACTGGGTAGATGAACGCCGCCACCGGGCAGCCGACCCCCACGCGGGTCCTCGTCGTCGACGATGAGCCGCCCATCATCGAGCTCGTGCGCGGCTACCTGGAGCGTGAGGGCTGGGAGGTCGCGAGCGCGACGGACGGCCCGGCGGCGGTCGCTGCCGCCCGGGCCACGCCGCCGGATGTGGTCATCCTCGACGTCATGCTCCCAGGCCTCGACGGCATCGAGGTGTGCCGGCAGCTGCGGACCTTCTCGGACGCCTACGTGCTCATGCTCACCGCGCGCGGCGAGGAGGTCGACCGCGTCGTCGGTCTGACCATCGGCGCCGACGACTACCTCGTGAAGCCATTCTCGCCACGGGAGCTCGTGGCGCGCATCAAGGCCCTGCTCCGGCGTCCGCGCGGCATGGCCACCAACGCAGCGGCGGCGCCGGTCTCCGGCCTCGAGGTGGACGAGCCGCGTCGTCTCGTCCGCGTGGACGGTGCACCCGTGGAGCTCACCGCGTTGGAGTTCGACCTCCTGGCGTTCCTGGCCCGCGATCCCGGCGTCGTCGTCCGGCGATCCTCCCTGCTCGAGCGTCTGTGGGGGTCCGAGTTCGTCGCGGACGACCACCTCGTGGACGTCCACATCGCCAACCTTCGCCGCAAGCTCGGGGACGACCCCGCGAGCCCGCGCTTCATCGAGACCGTGCGCGGTGTCGGCTACCGGCTGCGCGAAGGCTGATCGATGCACCTGCCGCGCTCCATCCGGGCCCGCCTGCTGCTCTCCTTCCTCATCGTCATCACGGCCACCTTGGGGACGGTGGGAGCTGCAGTCTTGCTCGTGGGGCCCGGCTACTTCGCGGAGGCCATGGGCCACCTGCCCGGCGACCCCATGGGCGCGGCCATGGACCAAGCCACGCGGGCCGCGTTCGCCGAGGCCATGCGCCAGGCGCTGCTGGGGGCCACGCTCATCGCCGTGGTGACCGCGACGATCGTGGCCTTCGCGGTGGCGGCGCGCATCGCGGACCCCATCAGCTCGCTCTCCGCTGCCGCGCGGCGCATCGCTCGCGGGCACTACGCCGAGCGTGTCAGCGTCGACGCCACCGATGAGATCGGTGAGCTGGCCACGTCGTTCAACGAGATGGCCGGGTCCCTGGAAGCTACCGAGCGACGCCGACTGCAACTCGTCGGTGACGTCGCCCATGAGCTGCGCACACCGCTCGCGACACTCGACGGCTACCTCGAAGGCCTCGAGGACGCCGTCGTCCCGGCGAACGATGAGACGTGGCGGCTGCTGCGCACGGAGACGGCCCGATTGACCAGGCTCGTGGATGACCTCTCGGATCTGTGGCGGGCCGAGGCCCGGGAGGTCCGTCTGCAGCTGGCGCCAGTCGATGCCTCGGCAGTCTGCCGTGAGGTCGCGGATCGGCTCGCGCCGCTCGCCGAGCCGCGGTCCGTCCTCCTCGAGGTCGTCGCGGACCAGCCGCGGTCCGCGATCGCCGACCGCGATCGCCTATCACAGGTAGTGTCCAACTACGTGAGCAATGCCATCCGCTATGCGCCGGAGGGGTCGACGGTCAGGATCGCCACCGAGGCGTCGATGGACCACGTTCGAATCTCGGTCTGCGACGCCGGCCCAGGGCTGGCACCCGACCAACTGGAGGCGGTCTTCGAGCGCTTCTACCGCGTGGATCCGTCCCGATCGCGGGCGCTCGGCGGCTCTGGCATCGGGCTGGCCATCGCGCGGGCGCTCGCCCAGGCCATGGGCGGTCGGGCATGGGCGGAGAGCGACGGCTTGGGCCACGGGGCGACGTTCTGCGTAGAGCTGCCCGCCGCCTGACGCCTTGACCCAATCTTGAGGAAGCCTCGGGCTCTGCTTCATGGACTCCGTGGTGGTCCCGGCTGATGCTGGCATCGCCGGCCTGGACCGGCGGAGAGATGCACCGCGAGGGTGTCCGGATGATGACGGGCTGGACCATGGGGATCGAGGGCTGGCTCTGGATGGGCGCCTGGATGCTGGCGCTCGTCATCGTCGTCGCGTTGCTGGTGTGGACTCCGCGGCGTCATGCCAGCGGCGAAGCGCCGCTCGACATCCTGCGCAGCCGTCTCGCGCGCGGCGAGATCAGCCCAGACGAGTACGAGCGGGCCAAGGGCCTGCTCGAGGAGAGCACCACGGGGACCAACCCGATGGGCCCCACCAGCGACAGGAAGGCGGACCGATGACCACGCCCAGCAGCCAGCCCGCACTCCCGGGCGAGGGCCACTCCGCGAAGGCGCTGAACATCGCGTCGCAACGAGCGGCCGAGCAGAACAGCCGGCGCATCCGCGCGGTGGCGTTCGGGGCCATCGTCGTGGCCGTCCTGGGGGTGGGTGGCTATCTCGCCTTCGGCGACTTCCTCGAGCGGACGCCGGCGGCCGCGGGTGCCATCAGCGTGCAGAGTTCGATGGCCGGCTTCTCACCGTCCGAGATCCGGGTCAGGGCGGGTGAGACCGTGACGCTCGACTGGTGGACCGATGATGCGGCGCCGCACCTCGCGGGTGGGGTCCATACGCTCATCAGTCCGGAGCTCGGGCTGTACGAGGAGCTGCCCGCCGAGGGTCGCCGCAGCGTGGCCTTCCAGGCGCCCACCGCCCCCGGCACCTACGACCTCTACTGCGACACGTGTTGCGGCGGCAGGGACAGCCCCACGATGCACGGCGCGATCGTGGTGGAAGTCTGATCGATGGCGGAGCCTGTCACGGCCGTGCCGTCCGGCGTCGTCGTTCCCTCGAGCCAGAGACTGCTGCTCGGGCTGCCCCGGCCGGCCCTCGCCCTCGGCGTGCTGCTCGGCGGCGTTGGCCTGATGGCAGCGACGTACGTCGCGATGGTCCCCTTCGACACCGCTGCCTTCGGTGGACTCACCGTGCCGACGGTCCTCGCTTCGGGCGTCGCGGACGGCTTCAACCCCTGCGCCTTCGCCCTCCTCGTGCTCTTCGCCACGTACACCTTGACCATGGTCAACGCGGTGACGTCCGACGGCACGCCGACGCTCGAGGCGCGGCGCCGGCTCCTGGGGGCGGGATCGCTCTACGTGGGCGCCGTGTGGATCACCTACTTCATCATCGGCCTCGGCCTGATGAGCTTCCTGGGCTGGCTCGGACAGGACCACCTGGTCGCCCGCGGGGCCTCGATCATCGCCCTGCTGATGGCCCTCTGGATGCTCAAGGACGTCTTCCTGCCGGGTGTCGGGCCGTCGATGATGGCGCCGGCTGGGACGCACGGGCGGATGCAGAAGGCGATGGAGAAGGGCGGCCTCGGGGGCATGCTGCTGGCCGGCGTCCTGGTCGGCATCTGCACCGTGCCCTGCTCGGGGGCCATCTACCTCCAGATCACGGCGGTCCTGCACGCCTCGGGAGGCGGCCTCACCGGCCTGGCCCTCCTGGCCCTCTACAACCTGGCCTTCATCGTGCCGCTCGTGGCGCTCCTGCTCATGGTCAGCGACAAGCGCGTCCTGGGTCGCATGGGTCGCTGGAACCGTGCCAACTCGCCGTGGGTCAAAGCCGGACTGGCGCTCGCCGTCATCGCCATGAGCCTCGGCCTGATGGTGACGATGTGACCGCTGATGGACCCCGGACCGCGGTCCGCTTCCCGGTCGAGGGGATGACCTGCAGCTCGTGCGTCGGGCACATCACACGGGCGCTCCACAAGCTCGACGGGGTGCGCGGCGTCCGGGTCGACCTTCGCCGCGAGCTCATCACCGTGGAGCGCGAGCCCGGCATGGTCACCGACGCTTCCATCGCGGAGGCCATCGAGGCTGCCGGGTATCACCCGCGGATGGGCGATGCCGTGATCGTCGAACCGCAACCCACCCTCCTCCAACGTCTCCTCGGCCACTGAGCCGACCGCCGACTGGCGCGCCGTCCCGACCCCCTTGGGACGGCGCGCAGCCGGCGGGCAAATGCCCAAGTCACCGGAAAGGACCGACTATGATCAGCCTTCGAGTCTCGGCTGCCGCCACGTTCACCACCGTCGCCCTGGGTGCCGCCATTTCCCTGGGCGGAGGGGTGCTGGCGCAGACCCCCACCGATGCCACGTCCCCGGCGGCGAGCTCGGCGACCTGCCAAGGTCCATCGACCAACCCCGGCCTGATGGGCTCGGGCATGGGCGACGGCACGATGGGCTCGGGCATGATGGACCAGGGCTCCAGCATGAGCCAAGGCATGATGGGCGCCATCGCGACCCCGTCCGCGACGATGTCGCCAGTGCAGACCGCCTCGACCTCGGTGGCAGCGGTCCGCATCGCCGTGACGCTCACCGACGCCTTCCGCATCGTACCGTGCGGCATGACCGTTCGCGCCGGCGTGCCGGTCACCTTCGTCGTCACCAACGCCGGGGGCATCGTCCACGAGTTCTTCGTCGGAGATGAGGCCGCACAGGCAGCACACGCCGAGGAGGTGCTGTCCATGGGCGGGGCGTCGATGCACGATGAGCCCGATGGCATCGCCGTCGCACCGGGCGAGACGAAGGAGCTCACTCACACGTTCGCCGCTCCCGGCCAGTATCTGGGCGGTTGCCATGTGCCCGGACACTATCCGGCCGGGATGAAGACGCTCATAACCGTCACCGGTTGACTTCGGGCGAGGGCAGGCTGTCCTCGGGGGCTCCGTGGACGGTTGCCGGTCACACGCAGCCAAGACCGGCGGATCGCTCCGTTCGCAACTGGGGGGAGGGGAGGCCCGAGGCCCGATGACCTACATGGCGTCGGCCGGGGGCACGATGAAGACGGATACGGTCGTCGTGCCGTCGCCGTTGTCGTGCAGCCAGGCGACACCGCTGGCACCGGAGTCGTTGAGTTCGCCGAGGCCGATCGGGAGGTCGCTGGCACCGATCGTGGTGCCGCCGATGTCGCCGCAGGCGATGTACGTCGCGAGGTCGTCGGCGCTGGCATGGACGTTGATTGCGTGCTGACCGGCCACGATGTCGGCTAGGGCCAGAGGCACGGTCGTGACGCTGGCCTCGACCGGGATGGCCGAGTCCTGGCCGACCGGCGCGGCACCCGCCGAGGCGGAGCCATCGACGTTCATGTCGAACGACACGTCCGACAAGGGTGCCACGACATCGCCCGGCGCCGGGCAGCTGCCGGCATGGATGTGCGCGGGATGCGGGGACATCTGCGCCGAGGCGCCGGCGGCGAGGATGAGCGTGGCCCCGAGGGCGAGGCTGGACGCGATGCCGATTCGCTGGTTCATTTGATGCTCCTCCGATGGGGGTGCGGCCGCGGACACGACTCTGCCGCGGCGACACGTGACTGCCCGTGCCGTCCCCCCTCGGACTGGATGTGGGCGGGAGTCTGACTCGAACGGGTGGTTCCTGCAACCCGCCTTCATGGCCGGAGGCATCCACGCCACGGGCACCAAGCCTCGCCCGACGGCCCTGACAGCCACGCTGACAGTCACGGCAGTCACACTCGGTCGCACGGCAGGGGAGAGGGTGCACGAGGGCCGGAACTGGAGCCTACGTGAAGCGCCCCGGAGTGCCGCCATGGAGGGCACCTGGACGGCCTCTTGATCCTCGTGTCCTGGGTTCGAATCCCAGCCGACTCACCAGAATACCTAGGTATTTGCGTTGTGACGCGCGCTTATCTCACGCTGGTGCGGTCGTTCGGCACTCGCTGACAGCCACGCTGACAGCCACGTCGGAAGCATGCGGTGGATGTGGTGCGCTTGGGTGGATGGCTTGAGCCCGCCCGAGTGACCATCGGGACCTACGTTGTCGCGCGGAGAAGCTACCCCGTCTTGGTAGAACGGGGCCCTTGCTGTCGCGACCGATGGGGATCCTGGAGGTCGTGACCTCACGGATCCGACGGATGCCCGCGACGATCCGGATGGGCGCCCCCCGTGGTCGTCCCTGGACCCATCGATGAGATCAGCCATCCGAGAAGCCCCAGGACGATCACCGTGATGATGCCGATGGGCACGATGACGCCCCAGGCCGCGTCATCGCCGCGCACCGCCTGGACCACCGGCGTCACGATGATCGGGAGGCCCGTGAAGAGCAGGAAGGCCAGGAACGCCGGCGCGAAGGTGCCCGCCCGTACGCTGCCACGGAGCCAGGCGGCGCCCACGAGGA
>Ga0315292_10001338_pt1 | contig 13059 bp, 9 predicted proteins | sample YL17G13_0_MG_FD_204029 | JGI IMG/M metagenome (GOLD analysis project Ga0315292, IMG submission 204029) | Sediment microbial communities from Yellowstone Lake, YNP, Wyoming, USA - YL17G13_0 | ecosystem: Environmental > Aquatic > Freshwater > Lake > Sediment | place: USA: Wyoming | collected... | reverse complement strand
AGCGAGTGGTGGAACTGAGCCCGCCGATGGACCTCTACACGGCGGCCAACCCGTTCATCATCGTCTGCTTCCAGCTGATCATCACGAGCACGTGGGGCAAGATGAAGCCGATTGTCTCGATGGTCGCCGGCGCCATCATCATCGGGATCGCGATGCTCATCAACATCGCGCCGATCTACATGGCGGGCGGCCCCCAGGCGGTGGCCGCCAACTGGCTGCCGATCGCATCGATGTTCTTCATCCTGACGGTGGCGCTCATCGCGCTGGGCGAACTGTTCACCTCGCCGCGCATGTACGAGTACATCGGTGCGCTGGCGCCGAAGGGCCAGGAAGGGCTGTTCCTCGGCTACGCGAACCTGCCGCTCGCCTTCGGCGCCATTCTCGGCGGCCCCGGCGGCGCGTACATCTTCAACGACATCATGGCGAAGGGCGCGACGGTGAAGCCCGACGGCCTCCTCGAACTGGTGCCGTCGCAGAATGCCATGGGGTGGATCATCCTCATGGCGATCGGCATGGTGTCAGCCGCCTCGCTCTGGCTCTTCAACCGCTGGCTCGAGCAGCAGAAGGCCTGACCTGGGGTCAGAGTCGACATTCGACTGGGGTCAGAGTCGACATTGGCCCGGGACGCGAAGTCGCCGAGGACGCCGGAGGATTGAGATGACATGTCGCGCGATGGTCGTGTTGGCGGTCGTGCTCGCCGGCGGAACGGCTCTCGGGCAAGCCCCACGCGCCGGGTTCTCCTCCCCGGCGACGATGGACTTGGCCACGTGGGAGTTAGTGTCGGAGCCGCCCATGCCGATCACCGAAGTGATCTCCCTCAAGGAGGATGGCGTGATGGCGGTGAGGGGGACGCCGGTCGGCTACATCGCCACGCGCAATTCGTATCGACTTTACCGGCTGCACGCGGAGTGGCGATGGAGCGGCAAGCCAGGCAGCGGGGGCGTCCTGGTGCACATCAGTTCCGGGCCGAAAGACCGGCAGTGGCCGCTCTGCTATCAGATCCAGCTGAAGAACACCTCGGTCGGCGACCTGCTGCCCATGGCCGGCGCGACCTTCGGCGAGCCGCTCTCGACGCCGCCCGGCGCGGCGACTCCCCTGCTCAACCGGTCGGCGCCCGATAGCGAGCGCCCGGCCGGCGAGTGGAACGCCGTCGACATCATCTGCAGGGACGACACCCTGGAAGTCGTCGTCAACGGCGTCGTGCAGAACTGGGTGACCCGTTGCACGCTCACCGAGGGCCGCGTGGGCTTCCAACTCGAAGGCACGCCGTTCGAGCTGCGAAACGTCTCCATCGTCCCCCTTCGCTAGCCCGCCCGAGGTCAGAGCCGACAGCCGCTGGACGTAAACGTTGGTTGCGCGTCACCGACACTGGGTGAGTGTCGCCGTCCACGTATCGTTCTCGCCATCGATCGCTACACGGGGTCGCTCCCCTCTACCGTCAGGCCGGCCTTTCGAAGCAAAGGGGCCGCGCGACGGCCGGTTTTCCTCGCGATGCGGGTCAGGAACGCTTCATCCCCAAGCGCCCATCCCCCGTTGGTGGCAGCCCGGATTGTGCACAGTTCACTGTCAACCAGAGGTTCCGCGAACAGGCGTCGGTACGTCACTTGCCTGGATGCTCCATCGGGGCCGAACCCACGGTAGATGGCGTGCGGCGTCACCAGCGGATCGGGCTCTCCAAGCGCATTCGCTCGAAAACTCGACCATCGATACTCATCGGGCGCCTCAACGAGATGTGCCCGAACGGGATTGAACTCGACGTACTTGTGACAGATCAGCAGGTAGCGTTCCGTGTCAACGATAGTTGCCCGGTAGCGCCCCTCCCAGAGGGTTCCCGATCGTCCGTACTTCAGGTTGAACCACGGGACGTAGTGCCGGCCGATGGCCTGCATCGTTCTGGCGATACTGTCCGGCCGCCGCGGCGTGGCGAGCACGTGCACATGGTTCGACATCAACACGTAGGAGTGGACTTTCAGGCCATTATCGGCAGCCGCCTTGGCAAATAGTCCGAGGTAGCGGAGATGGTCTTCCGGGCAATGGAAGATGGCGGTGCGGTTGTTCCCACGCTGAATGATGTGGAGCGCGTAGCCTGGAGCGAAGAAGCGAGGCAGACGTGACATGGGGACACGAGCTGCACTCCTCGTGCCAATCGCTGGAAGCGGCCGGCGATTGGAGCGATTGTCGACTCTGACCCCACGAGATGTCGACTCTGACCCCAGTCAGATCCCAATTAGCGCCAGCGGAAGAGGCGCACGGCGAGGCCGAAGGAGACGAGCGCCCAGGCGGACAGGATCAGCAGTTCGCCGCCCACGCCGGCGAGGGAGGCGCCGTCGAGCATGACGGCACGCAGGGCGTCGTTCAGCGCCGTCAGTGGCAGCGCGTGGATCACCGGCTGGGCTGCCGCCGGGAAATGCGCGGACGAGAAGAACACGCCCGACAGCACCCACATCGGCACCTGCACCAGATTCACCCAGCCCGACACTGCTTCGACCGTGCGCGCCCGGCTCGAGACGAGGAGCCCCAGGCCGGCGAACGCCATCGCGCCCAGCACGGCCACCAGGGCGAGGGTCACCAGCGTCCCGCGCACGGGAACGGCAAAGGCCGCCCAGGCGAACACGAGCAGCGTCGCCACCTCGAGCACCAGAAAAGCGAGCCTCGCCAGCATCTGTGCCAGCAGGTAGTGCGATCGGAACATCGGCGTCGCGGCCATGCGCTTCAGCAGCCGCTTGGAGCGCGCGGTCACGATGGAGAAGCTGATGCCCCAGATGCCCGTCCCCATGATGTTCACGCCGAGCAGCCCGGGCACCAGCCAGTCGATATAGCGCGACCCGACCACCTCGAGCTTCTGCTCGCCGGCGGCGAATCGGTCGACCCGCCCGGCCGCGCGCTGCAGTGCCGCATCCACCTCGAGCCGCGCCAGCCGGCTCTCCGGCCGGGTCGGGTCGAACCGGTACGTCGGCGGCACGCCCGGCAGCACGACCACCTGCACCTGCCCGTCGCGTAGCGCGAGGTCGGCCCGCTTCGGCGTCACCTCCGTCACGTCGATCCCGTGCGAGGCCTTCAGCGCCGCCACCACGGGGTCGCTCCCAGGCCCGGCCACGACGCCGACATGGACCGGCTCGTCGCCCTGCGTCCGGAACGCGATGCCCAGGGCGGCCGCGAGCACGATCGGGAAGATGACCACCCAGAACACGGCCTCGGGCTCGCGCACGAATTCCCGCAGCCGCGTGAGCGTCAGCTGCACCAGCGGGTGCGACGAGATCGGCCGCTCAGTCATCGCGCAGATGCCGTCCCGTGAGGGCGACGAACACATCCTCCAGCGTGGCCTGGTGCGTGTTGAAGTGCGACAGGCTCGCCCCGGATCGCTGCAGTTCGGCCAGCAGCGCGGGCATCACGGTGTGGAGCTGGCTGACGCGCACGTAGACGCGCCCGTCCGCCTGCCGCACGTCCTGCACCCCGGCCATCGCGACGATCCGGTCCCGCGGCACTTCCGCGCCGGGCTCGACCGCGAACTCGATCACGTGCTCCGCCCCGAGCGACGCGATGAGCTCGTGCGGCGTGCCGACCGCGATGACCCGCCCCTGGTCGATAATCGCGATGCGATCGCAGAGCGTCTCCGCCTCGTCCATATAGTGGGTGGTGATGACGATGGTGCCGCCGCGCGCGCGGAAGCGGCCGAGCAGCGCCCAGAGCTGGCGGCGAGACTGCGGGTCGAGCCCGGTCGTCGGCTCGTCGAGGAACAGCAGGTCCGGCTCGTTCACCAGCGCGCAGGCCACCGCGAGGCGCTGCTTCTGGCCGCCCGACAGCGTGCTGACCCAGGCGCGGCGCTTGGACTCCAGCTCCACCTTCGCGAGCACCTCGTCCACCGACGGGCCCCGGCGGTAGAACGACCGGAACAGCGCCACGACCTCCTCGACGGAGAGCTTGTCGCTGAACTGCGTGTCCTGCAGCTGAATCCCGAGCCGCTGCCGCAGCGCCTCGTCGTCGGCGCCCCACCGCATGCCCAGCACTTCGATCTCGCCCGCGTCGGCGTCGAGCAGGCCTTCGAGGATTTCAACCGTCGTCGTCTTGCCGGCGCCGTTCGGCCCGAGCAGGCCGAAGCACTCCCCGGCCCGCACCTCGAGGTCGAGGCCGGCCACGGCCACCACGTCGCCGTATCGCTTGTGCAGGCCGCGGCAGGCGAGCGCCGGTGAGGAAAGTGCGGAGGGACGCGTCACCGTGTGATTGTGCCATATCCCGCGCAGGCCCACCCGGCCGCCGGAGGCGCGGGGACCGCGCAGGCTACTTCGAGGTGAGCCCAGGCACCAGGCGGCTGATGAACGACTGCGCGTCCGGATGGCGCAGGTTCGCGAAATACGACGTGCCGCTGTTACAGTACGCGCCGCCGCTGGTCGCGGAGGTGACGCCGCCCAGGGCCCATGCGCCGCCCTCCGACAACAGCAGCGGCCCACCCGAGTCGCCGGAACAGACGTTGACGCTGGTCATGCTGGCCGCGGCTTCCAGCCACGTCGACGCGACATTCGAGATGGACGTCGTGCCCGCTTTCAGGAGGCCGCTGCTCGAGCCGTTCTCGTCCTGGCCCCACCCAGCCACCACGGCCTGTTCCCCCACGCGGGCGTCGCGGCTGAACAGCAGCGGCACGGGCGTCCGGTCGAGGTCGGTCGCCGTGATCACCACGCCGATATCGAGACCGCTCGATCCGCTGCTCGTATGCGAATAGCTCGGATGCGCGGAGAACGACGCCGACGCGATCGTCGCCCCGGTGCCCTGAAACACCTGGACGCTGCTCACCTCGCCCACCAGACAGTGCGCCGCGGTGAGCACCGCGCGACGATCGATCACCGTCCCGGAACAACCGCCGACGGTCTGCCCGCCACTATCCTTCATGTTGAGCTTCACGACGGCCGATGTCGCCAGGGAGCACGACGTCCCGTTGGTGATCCCCTGGATCGTTCCGGCGACCCCGCCGATGGCGCTGCAGGCCGAGGTCGCCGGGGGCGTGGGAGTCGTGGGCGTGGTCGGCGTGGTGGGCGTCGATGGGGACGAAGGCGAACTCGACCCGCCGCCGCACGAGGCGGCGATCAGCGCGAAGGCGGCCAGCCAAGCGAGACGGCGCGGGGACATCTTCACGAACAACGCGGAACCTCTCTCTTGCAGTCTACCGCCGTGCCCGTGGGGCGGCAAGCGCTCCGGCGCCGCATCGGTCACGCCCCCGGCGCCTGCCGCAGCTGCAGTGGACAGGCAAGCGGATGGCCCGCGCCGGTACCCGCGCGGCGCCCGGTGTGGTACCATGCGCGGCACCCGCGGCCGTGCGCCGGAGCGGCCCGCGCCTGTTCCGCCTGAGCCATATCTTTTTCTCGACGGGGAGCACATCCATGAGACGACTGTTGTTCGCCCTCGCCCTCGCGGTTGCGGTGGCCGCCACGGCCGTGGTCGGCGCCGGGCAGGGCCCCGGTGCGGCCGCCGACCGCCTGACGGCCGACGTGCTGAAAGGCCTCGAACTCCGGAGCATCGGGCCGACGGTGTCCACCGGCCGCGTCATCGACATCCAGATCGACCCGAAGAACCCGAGCGTCTGGTACGTCGTGCCCGCGTTCGGCGGCGTCTGGAAGACCGAGAACCGCGGCATCACCTTCTCGCCGATCTTCGATGAAGGCGGGTCCCACACGCTGTGCTGCATCGCCATCGATCCGAAGGACTCGAACGTCCTGTATCTCGGCACCGGCGAGAGCAACAGCCAGCGCAGCGCGCACTTCGGCGACGGCGTCTACAAGTCGACCGACGCCGGCAAGACGTGGAAGCACATCGGCCTGAAGACGTCGGAACACATCGGCCGGATCCAGATCGACCCGAGGAACCCGAGCGTGGTGTACGTCGCGTCGCAGGGGCCGCTCTGGTCGGCGGGCGGCGAACGGGGCCTCTACAAGACGACGGACGGCGGCGCGACGTGGACGGCGATCCTCACCATCAGCCCGGATACCGGCGTCAGCGACGTCGTGTTCGACCCGAAGAACCCGGACATCCTCTACGCGTCGGCCTATCAGCGGCGGCGCGCGGTAGGCCAGATGATTGGCGGCGGCCCCGAGGGCGGCATCTTCAAGTCGACCAACGCCGGCAAGACGTGGACGAAACTGGCGGGCGGTCTGCCGAAGGGCGACATGGGGCGCGTCGGGCTGGCGATAGACGGACGCAAGACACCGGCGACGGTGTTCGCGATCGTCGACGCGAAACGGGACGAGGCGGGCTTCTACCGGTCCGATGACGCCGGCAAGACGTGGGCGCGCATCGGCAAGCTGGGCGCGAGCCTGCGTGGCGGCGGACGCGGCGCAGCGGCGCCGGCAGGCGCGGGCGGGCGTGGCGCAGCGGCGCCACCAACCGCAGCGCCTGCGGCGGCCACGCCGGTAGCCACGCCGGCGGCGGGCGCGGGCGGGCGCGCGGCGGCAGCGCCGGCGCAACCGGCGGCACCAGCGGCTCCTGCCGCCCAGGCCGCGGGCGGACGGGCCGCGGCGGGACAGCCCGCCACACCGGCCGCTCCGGCAGCCGACGATTGGTACCGTGGCGGCGGCGCGCAGTACTACCACGAGATCTTCGTGGACCCGTACCGCCCCGACACGATCTACTCGATGAACGTGAACGTCGAGCGCAGCACGGACGGCGGCAAGACGTGGGAGCGGACGAACTGGGAGAACTACGGCGGCAACGGCATGAACGTCCACGTGGACCATCACCAGCTCACGTTCGACCCGGCCGACAAACGCCACATGCTCCTGGGCAACGACGGCGGGCTCTACGAGTCCTACGACGAGGGCACGACGTGGCGCTTCTTCGCGAATCTGCCGATCGAGCAGTACTACCGGGTGTCGACCGACAACGCGAAGCCGTTCTACAACGTCTGCGGCGGCACGCAGGACAACTGGTCGCACTGCGGCCCCTCGCGCACGATGTATCGCTGGGGCACGCGCCTGAGCGACTGGTTCATCGTCGCCGGCGGCGACGGGTTCCAGTCCCGAAACGACCCGGAAGACCCGACGATCGTCTATGCGAGTTCGCAGGACGGCAACGTCTCGCGCTACGACCTGAAGACGGGCATCTCGAAGTCGATCCGCCCGCCGCAGTCGATCGGCGGACGCGGCGGACGCGGGGGCGGCGGCGGCGATGACGCCATGGCAGGCGGCCAGCCCGCCGGAGCGCCGGCCGGTGCCTCCGGCGCGCAGGCGGCAGGCGCGCCAGCCGGCGCAGCCGGCGGTCAGGCGGCCGGCGCGGCGGCGGGTGCGGCGGGCGCGCAGGGCGGACGCGGCGCCGCCGGCGGCGGCCGCGGCGCGGCGGGGGGGGGCGACCGGGCGAACTGGGACGCTCCGTACATCATCAGCCCGCACAAATCGACGCGCCTCTACTGGGCGAGCAACAAGCTCTACCGCAGCGACGACCGCGGCGACACGTGGACGCCGGTCAGCCCGGACCTCTCGCGCAACCTCAACCGCGACGAGATTCCGATCATGGGCAAGCTGTGGCCGGCCGATTCGATCGCGCGCAACACCTCGACGACGGCGCTCAGCAACATCGTGTCGCTGGACGAGTCGCCGCTGCTCGAAGGCCTGATCTACGCGGGCACCGATGACGGGCTGGTCCAGGTGACGGAAGACGGCGGGAAGAACTGGCGCAAGATCGAGCAGTTCCCCGGCGTGCCGCAGTGGACCTACGTCTCCGACGTCTTCGCGTCTCCGCGCGACGCGAACGTCGTCTTCGCCACGCTGAACAACTGGCAGCGCGGCGACTACAAGCCGTATGTGGTCACGAGCGCGGATCGCGGGAAGACGTGGACGAACATCACGGGCAACCTGCCGGAGCGCCATGACGTGTGGTCCATCATCCAGGATCACGTCAACGGCGATCTGCTGTTTGCCGGCGCCGAATTCGGTCTCTTCGTCTCGGTGGACGGCGGCACGCGGTGGACGCCGCTCAAGGGCGGGATGCCGGTCACCCAGGTCCGCGACATGACGGTGCAGAAGCGCGAGAACGACCTGGTGCTCGCCACCTTCGGGCGCGGGTTCTACATTCTCGACGACTACAGCGCGCTGCGCGAGATCAACCCGGCGACGCTCAGCGAGGACGCGCGGCTCTTCCCGTTGCGGGACGCGTATTCGTACAGCCAACTCGGCATGGCGCCGGCGGGCACGGCCGGTCTCGGCCCCCTGGCCGGCAACTGGACCGCGCCCAATCCGCCGTTCGGCGCGGTGTTCACGTACAGCGTCGCCAAGGCCGTCGCGGCCGACGCAAAGCTGGTCCTGACGATCTCGGACGACACCGGCAAGCAGGTCCGGCGCCTCGATCTCGAGAAGACCGAGGGGGTGCGCCGCATCGCGTGGAACCTGCGGCCTGATCCGCCGGCGGGCGCGCCGGCGGCCGTTGGCGGTTTCGGTGGCGGGCGCGGCGGGGCGGGCGGCGGCACGCTGGTGCCGGCCGGCCGTTACCGCGCCCAGATCGGGACGCTGGTCGGCGACAAGGTGACGCCGGTCGGCCCGGTGCAGACGTTCTCAGTGGTAGTGATTCCGCAGTAAGCGCTTGATGGGGTCAGAGTCCTGACAAGTAGGGTCAGAGTCAACTCGTCGGTACGCTCGGGAGTTGACTCTGACCCTACTTGATTTCGACTCTGACCCCACCGGAGTATCAGGCGCGGCGCACGACGAGCGGCCTGGCCAGCGCCATCAGGATCAGGGCGATCCCGAAGGTGCAGACGATGGTGGCGCCGGTCGGCAGGTCGAGGATCAGCGACAGGTACACGCCCACCGCCGACACGATCGTGCCCATCGTCCAGCCGATCGCCAGGCGCGTGCCGATGCGCTCCGAATAGAGGATCGCGGCCACCGACGGCACGATCAGGTAGCAGAAGACGAGCAGCACGCCCGCAATGGACACCGACGAGGTCACCACGAGGCCGAACGACGCGTAGAAGAGAAAGTCCCAGAGGCGGACATTCAGCCCCGTCTCCTCGGCCCGATCGTGGTTCATCGAGATGGCCAGGAACTGCTTCCTGAACACGTAGTGGAAGGCGCCCACCGCCGCGTACAGCGCAGCCGTGCGGAACACATGCTCCCAGGACACGGCGAGGATGTTGCCGACGAGCATGCCGGTCAGGTGCTCGGTCTCCGAGGGCGCCTTGCTCATCGCGAGAATCGCCGCGGCCGCCGCCACCGCGTAGGTGATGCCGATGATCGCCTCCTGCGGGATTCGCGATCGGCGCGAACGCACCGTGGCGAAGATCGCGGCCCCGACGAGCGTAAACCCGAGGCTCACCCAGTAGACTGACGCGGAATGCTCACCACGGACGTCCGCTTCCGCGACGAGCGCCAGCGTCGCGCCGAGCGCCGCAATCTGCGCGAGCGACAGATCCACGAAGATGACGCCGCGCTCGACGACGTGCACGCCGAGGTAGGCGTGGATGCCGGTCAGGATCAGGCTGGCGGCAAACGGCGCGGCGAGAAAACTGAGAATCGTCCAGTCCATGAGGGCCCTACTTTCCGGTCGTCGCCTTGAGGGCGGTCACGAGCAGCGAGACATCGTAGTCGAACAGGCTGAGGAAATCGGTGGCTTCCTTGACGCCTCCCACCGACGGCGGGACCACCAGCACCTGCCCGCCCACGGCGCGCGCGACCGACTGCGGCGTCGACGTGTCGAAGTACGGCTCCACCAGGATCAGCTTGACGTTCTGACGCTTCATCTCCTGGATGAGCTCGAGCGTGTGGCCCGGACTCGGGGGAATCCCCGGCTTCGGCTCGACGTAGCCGATGATATCCAGGCCGAAGCGGTCCGCGAAGTTCGGGAAGGACCGATGGTACGTCACCACCTTCGTCCCCTTGTAGGGCGCCATCTGGGCGGTCCACTTCTTCACCGCGTCGGTCAGGCGCGCGCCGAAGGCCGCCAGCCGCTGCTCGAAGTAGGCGCGGTCAGCCGGCCTCGCGGCAGAGAGCTTTCCGGCGATCGATGTGGCGATGACCCGCGCGTTCTCCGGGTCGAGCCAGTAGTGCGGGTTGCCCTGCGGATGGACGTCGCCCATGGCGCGCGTGACCTGCCCCGTCGGAATCTCGAGGATTCGCACGCCCTGCGACGCGTCGAGGTACCCGTCGGCGCCCGCCTGGATCTTCGCGTTGCGGCTCTGCTGGAGAAGCGGCGGCAGCCAGCCGATCTCCAGTTCGCGGCCGACGACGATCAGCAGGTCGGCCTTCTGGAGCTTCAGGATGAAGCTCGGCTTCGCTTCGACGAAGTGCGGATCCTGGTAGCCCTTCGCGATCGACTCCACCGTGATGCGATCGCCGCCGACCTCGCGCGCAATGGAGGCGAGGTCCTCGGTAGTCGTCATGACGGTGAGACGGGTATCGGCGGCAACCGCGCCCATGGGGGCGAAGAGCGCCGTGAACAGCACGAGCAGGAGCAATCGGGTTCGCATGGGAGGAGCCTTCTCTGATCTAGGGCGCTGTAAATGGACAAGCGTAGCATCTCGAGCAAGTGCGCCCGCCATAAGGGCTGTAAGCAAACAACTGCTGTCTACTTTGTTCGCTAACAGGCCCTAAAACGGGTGCGCGCCGTGCGCGCCAATCGCAAACTGCACCTGGAACAGGAACTCGTTCGCCGTCTGGCTGCGGTCGTACCGGATGCGCCGGTACATCCCGCGCATCTGGCTGAACTCGCTCGGCCAGAACGTCACGACCGCGGCCACGCCAGTATCGAGGATCGCCGCATTGTCGGCCCGATCGGACCGATCGTAGCGCAGACCCGCGTACCAGCGCCGCGCGAACTGGTAGTCGCCCGACACGTAGTAGCCGAACGCCGGCTGCACGCCGTCGAACTGCTGGCGGCGGCTCCAGACCAGTTCGGTGCGCCCGACAAACGACCGGTAGATGGATCGCCGGAGCGGCTTGTAGCGGACCGTTCCGTCCACCCCGAACAACTGGGTCGTGAACCGCCCGACATCCGTGCCATCGACAAGGCCCGCGTCGTTGTGGCCGAACGAGAACGACGTGCCGAGATCGACGTTGGTCGACTCGCTCACGTCCTGATAGGCGCGCAGCCGGGCCAGGTAGTTCAGGTCGCTGGCCTCGCTGGCATGGAACAGGCTGCCCTGCTCGCCGCGGTACACCTGGCCGGTCGCTTCGAGGAAGAACCACGGGTTCGGGATGAGCCGCGCCGCCGACACGCCCGCGTCGGCCACGCCGTCCTCGCCGCCGACGAGATGGCCCATGACCAGGGGCCGGTCGGGCCACGGCAGCACGTGCGGGTGCAGCGGGTTCAGCTTGCCAAAGCCCGTGCGCATCTTGCCGGCCTTCACGATGAAGCCGCCCGGAATCGTCGGGAACGTGATGAAGCCCTCCTCCAGGCTCGCGCCCTCCTCGCCAAACGACACGAAGAAGTCGGCGCGCGCGTACGGATCGACGGCGGCCTGGAACGAGACCTCGGCTTCCTTGAACTGCAGCGACGGAGACGGCGACACCGGATTCGAGCCAGCGGTGCCCAGGAAGTTGCCGATGACGGCGATGTCCGGGTTGAACACCTTCGACGACTGCGCGGGCGCGGCCGGCGGCGGAGATTCCGGCGCGGGCGGCGGTCCGGGCGCCGGCGGCGGCGTGGCTGGCACGCCGACAGGCTGGGCTGCGGCGGCCGCCATGACCTGCGCTTCGAGGGCCGCCAGGCGATCGCCGTACGCCTTGCGCACCTCATCCAGTTCCTTCCGCAGCGCCGCAATCTCCTTCAGCAGCGCCTGCGGATCGGCCGCGGCGACCGGCGCGGCCTGCACAGGCGGCGGGGCGGGCGGCGGGGCCTGGCCCGCCGACTGCGCGAACGCCGGCGGCGAAGCCAGCATCACGACGACGAGCACCGCCGCGGCGCACGCGCGCTGAGTCAACGACGGAAACGCGTTCATGCGATCCTCCGGGCGCCCGAGTGACAGGGGACGCCGGGCACGGGCAACGGTGGCTGGTCTGCCGCTCACCGGGAGCGGAAGGCCACGAGAGCGTCGGGGCGGTCGGAACAGGGACCCGGCACGAATCGACGCCGGGCGGGGGCTCGCGTCAAGTCCCGAAGTTCACGTGAATCGAGTCCCGCGCCAGACGTGGGCGCTGGCTTCAGCCAGCGCCGAGTCGCGTCCGGCTGAAGCCGGACGCCACGCGTGATTCGCAACACAAGCGAGCTTCGGTCTAGGCGAAGAGGATGGGCGGCGCGCGTCCCGACGCCTGGTCGGTCCGGGCCGCGCTCGGCCGTACGGTATGCACGTCCGGCGTCGCACCAGCATCGATCAGACAGGAGGAGGCGGCCGATGGCGCCGAAGGCATGTCGGGCCCGCTGGCGCCGGCGACACACGATGGGCAGTGCGTCAGCGTGGTTCGATGACACGCCAGGTCGTGATGCAGCACAGGCGCCGCGAGCAGGAACGCCGCGTACAGCGCGACGGCGCCCCACGCGCAGGCGCGCGCCCATCGATTCCAGGTTTGGAGGCCCACTGTCTCGATACTACCGGGGTCGGGACGGATTACGCAACAGGCGTCGGCTGAACGACGGTTCTGTCATCGTCCCGCGCCGGCATCGGTCAGTCGCACCCCGACCGACTCGAGCTGCGCCACGACGGCGGGATGGATCGGAATGCCATCGCGATCGTACTCGTCGCGCACCCGCCATCCGCGGTCGCCGGGTGCGAGCATAGGATGCTCGGGGGACGCGCGGCGAAGATGATCGAGCATCGCCTCGACCCGTTGCTCGAACACCCCCGGATCGCCAAATGCGGCCGGATCGATCGCGACAAAGAGTTTCGTGGCGCCGGGGTCGAGCCCGGTCGCGTCGCCGGCGGCGATCTCGTGGCCGAACGCCTGGCCCACCAGCGCGGCCGTGAGCAACTCCATCATGAGGGCGAGGCCGAACCCTTTGTGACCGCCCATCGGCAGCAGCAGGCCCGACGCCAGGATCGCGGAAGGGTCGGTGGTCGGCGCCCCCGCGCCGTCGGCGCCCCAGTCGCCGGGGATGGGCCGCCCTTCCCGCGCGTGGGTGGCCACCTTCCCGAAGGCCGCCTGGGACATA
>Ga0315292_10001337_pt1 | contig 13061 bp, 10 predicted proteins | sample YL17G13_0_MG_FD_204029 | JGI IMG/M metagenome (GOLD analysis project Ga0315292, IMG submission 204029) | Sediment microbial communities from Yellowstone Lake, YNP, Wyoming, USA - YL17G13_0 | ecosystem: Environmental > Aquatic > Freshwater > Lake > Sediment | place: USA: Wyoming | collected... | reverse complement strand
TCGCGCCGATCGACGTCGCCGACGAGTTGCGACAGGGGGGCGCGAGCCAGCTCGGCGCCCCGATCACCATGCAGTACCTGCGGTACCGCAGTGAAGCCCTCTTCGGCGGCTCGACGGCGCAGGTCGCGGCTGGTGATGCCGCGCAAGTGGGTCGAGGTCAAGCCGATCCGGAATCGGAGTGCGCCATCTACGCCCCGGATGGAGATCGTTCCGGTGCCGGCGGCAGTGTCGATGTCGTCGTCGTCGAGCACATCCACCCGCAGGTGAACGCCCATCGCCCCAGGCAGACGGTCGAGCAGCGTCGCCTCGGCCGCCGCATCGGCAAGCCGGTCGGCGAGCAGCAGATGCACACCCAGCGCTGGTCCCTGCACCGCCAGCGCCTTCAGGAGCCTGGCCGCCGTGGTGGCCACGGCATCATCGCAATCGAACAACTCGCCGACACCGTCGACGGCGACGAGCAGGCGCGGCAACCGCTCACCGGTCTGGGCCCGGTGGCCGGACAGGCCGAGCCGCTCGGTGCCTGCGACATCGAGCCGCACCCGGCGGCGCTCGACGATGGCGGCAGCCGCCTCGAGCACGGACACAGCCAGCTCGCGCTCGGCTTCGGTCGCCACGAGTCGAGCGTGCGGAAGCGCTTCGTCGCCATAGGTGGCGAAGGCCGTGCAGGCGCCGATCCCGACGAGCAGCACCTGACACTCCTCAGGGGGGTACAGCACCGCCAGGCTGTCGATCGTGGTCTGCAGCAGCGTCGACACCCCCGCCGCCGACGGGCCGGAGATGATCAGGCCCCCATGCGTTTCGTCGAGCCACGGCGAGACCGGCTTGCGACTCTCGGTCAGGCCTATCGGTGCGCCGATCCCGGTCGTGGCATCGCCGGTCCACCAGGTCGCCGGCCGGTCCGGGTCGACCGGCCCATCCGTGACCGGCAGGTCCTCTCGCAGGTGGCGCCGGCGGGCGGCATCCACGAGGCCGAAGATGCTCGACGGGCTCACCGGAGCCCGCCGGATGTCACGGGCCGACGTGCCGATCTCGGTGACCACCCGTTCGAAGATGCCCGGATGCCCCGGGGTCGCCCCCATGGTCAGCAGCGGTGGGACATCGGGGCGCACCATCCACCGACCCGTGCGATCCGACTCGACGAACAGGCCCTCGAGGGTGCTCCGCACGGCCGACAGCGAGGAGAACCCCTTGTCGGGGTGGGCCGACTTCCGCAGGCGGGGCGGCTTCACCACGATGGTGGTGACGCCGCATCGCGGGCCCGAGTCGATCAGCCCCCGAAGCAGTGACTTCGCCCGGTCGGTGAAGCCGTCCGGGTGGTCGAACACGACGACATACCGGTACGGCTCGACGACCTCGCCGATCGCCTCATGGTAAGCGTCGAGCGTGGGATAGCGGCCCTGCAGGCACCGCTCGATCACCCGCTCGACGTGGCGGCTGAGGCTCTCGAGGTGCACCTCGATGTCGGCGTCGAGCACGACGGCGCCCTCGTCGACGATCTCCGGGGCGTAGTCGGCCAGGGCGAAGAACGGGGCGACCGGCTCGGCCATGCTCCTGGCATCGATGAACGTGAACCGGGCCATACCGGGCGGTAACGCGGCCAGGATGCGCAACACGAGAGAGCGCACCCCGTCGATGGCCAGGTCGCGCTGCTGGCCGCTCTCGATCAGTAGCCCGGGACCACAGGTGACCGGTACCAGCAACGGAATGGGCGAGTCGGGCAGACGAGAGTGCACATGCACCCCGAGCCGCATCACCCCGTACGGGGCCGCGGTGACCGACCAGTCCTCCCACCCGGGATCCGTCCAGCCCCGACCGACGATCGGCAGAGCCCGATCCAACAGCTCCAGATCGCGCTGCAGGATGCTCAACCCGATCTCGAAGCTCGCCCGGGCCTCCTTGCGCTCAGCATCGAGGTCGTCGTCGGACCGGGCCAGCAACTGGGCCTTCATCACGTCGGCCTGACTGGCCAGTGTGGTGAGGGCGGCCTCCGCCTCGTTGAGCAGGGTCGCGATCTGGGGCAGCCGAATGGCGCCGGTGATGCCGTGGGCCGCCTTGAGCTCACTGTCGATCCGGTCCATGAGGGTCAGGAACCCACCGGTCGTGACGAGCTCAGGGGGAAGCGGGGGCACCGTCGGGTTCACCGCCGACTCGAATTCTTCCAGTCGGGCCTTGTGGGCGGCGATCTGCTCGGCGTGGGCCAACATGCGCGCCAACCGGTCGGTGGCGATGTCGACGGTCTCCTGTCGGCGTTGCCAGTCGCTCTCGATCCGCACCCGCTCGTCCTGCTGGTCGGCCCGCAGCCCCTCGACATCGGTCTCGAGCGTCGACAGCAGCACGGCGGCCCGACTGAGCAGCCCGTCGACGAATTCGATCGGGTCGTCGATGCTCACCTCGCCCTCGATCAGATCGTCGGCGACCCGCTTGGGCAGCGGTGCCAATGGTGCTTTCGCGGCGGAGGACGGCGTGGATAGCTCAGCCATGGCGACGTTCGGCGTCCTTCATCTCTCGCAGTATCGGCGCGGCGACACCCGAAGCGTAGAGGAGATCCGGGGCGGACGGCCCGGTCAGAAGTACCCGGCCATCAGCTCGTGCGACCACACCGGCTGACGTACGTCACCGCGCGGGCCGAATTCCCCCATGTACGGCTTGATGTCGAGCACCGGCGTGCCGTCGATGGCGTCGAGGCCGCGCACCCGGATCGTCCGACCATCGACGCCGAGCACCTCGCACGTCGAGAGCCCGATGCGGTTCGGACGGTTCTTCACCCGTTGGGCGAAGATGCCGACCTCGGGCCAGTCGGGGTTGCCCCGCGGGTGCCGGGCACCGGTGTGCACCGCCTCGGGGGCCACCCGGTCGAACACGAAGAGCACCTCGATGTGGCTGAACTGGTCGAGCCCGAGGATCGCCTCGGGAGTGAAGGCGTCGACGAGGGTGATCGACGCGGGCACGTCGTCCCAGTCGTCGTCGACCATCTCGTCACGGGTCGACGACACGAAGCCGATCGCCTGCACGGTCCAACCCTGATCAGCGGCGTCGCGGCGCGAAGTCATGGCCCCGAGTCTCGCATCTCGACGATGGCGACCGTCTACGGTCGGGGGTCGAACCCGCGAGACGACCAGAGGACGAACCTTGGAAGCGATCGTCGCCGCCCTCGCCGATGAGCAGGCCGAGCTGTCACATCTGCTGACCGACCTCGACGACTCGGGCTGGGCTCGGCCCTCGCCCTGCGAAGGATGGACGGTCGCCGACGTCGTCCTCCATCTGGCCCAGGCGAACGAGCTGGCCATCGCCAGCGCACGGGGCCGCTTCGACGAGGGCCTGATCGAGCTCACCGCCGGCCTCGGATCGGCTGACTCGATCGACGACGGCGCCGATCTGATGGTGGCCCGCGACCGGGGGCTGACCGGCGGCGAGATCCTCGCCCGCTGGCAGACCGGGGCCGACTCGCTCTGTGCCGTGCTCGGTGCCTGCGACCCGCACGAGCGGCTCGTGTGGGTGGCCGGCGGGCTGTCGGCCCGCACCCTGGCCACCACCCGACTGGCCGAGACCTGGATCCACGGCGGCGACGTCGCCACGGCGCTCGGGGTCGACCTCGTGGCGACCGATCGCCTCTGGCACGTCGCTCGTCTGGCCTGGCGCACGCTGCCCCACGCCTTCGAGCGCGCCGGTCGCACGATGAGCGGCCCCGTCGATTTCGACCTCGTCGGGCCGAGCGGCACGTCGTGGCGCTTCGCGGCCGACTCGCCTGCGCCCACCACGATCCGCGGCGATGGCGTCGACCTGTGCCGGGTGGCGTCTCGTCGCGTCGACCCGGGCACCACCGCGCTGCAGGGCGACGGCCCCGATGCCGTCGCCGTGCTCGAGCTCGTCCGCACCTGGGCCTGAACCGCGACTACCTGAACCGCGACGACCTGACCCGCGACGACCTGATCTGCGAACTACTGCTGGGCCATGAGCCGGGTCATCTCCGCCTCGGGATGCACCGACAGCTCGCCGGTGATGTCGAGCACGACCTTGTGGATCTCACCGGTGAACGTGAACGGCGCCGAGTACCGGGTCGGATCGACCGTGTCGAAGGCGGCGTAGCCGCAGCTGAGCCCGATGACTCCGAACAGGTTCGGCACGGTGTGCGACAGCTCGCCGAGCCCGACGACGTCGTCGTCGACGAAGAGCCGCACCTCGGCCGGGCTGCCGTGCCCGAGCGCGAAGTCGGGTCGGCCGGTGACCGCCATCTCCATGGTCAGGCGGACGTCGCCGGCCGGGACCGGTCGAGTGGCCGACACCGTGAACCGGTCGAGCCCCAGGTGGTTGTGCACGTAGTGCAGGTGGCCGTCGGCGACGAACAGCGAGTAGCCGCCATGGCGACTGCCGTGGGTGAGCAGCACACCCTCGGCCCCACCCTCGGGCACGGTGAGGTGCGCGGTGATGCGGTGAGAGCGGTTGTAGACGGGCGGAGCCACAGCAAAGGGGATCGGTGAGCCGCCCGGGTACAACTCGAACACCTTGCGACGCTTGCCGACCGACGGGCGGCGGGCGAGCAGCCGGGTGAGGTCACCGGTCGCGATGGGCAGCGCCCCGTAGCGCTCGGCCTCGGCCCACCAGAGCGCCACCAGCTCGGTCAGGCGGTCGGGGTGCTCCGCGGCGACGTCGCGGCACTCGGCCGGGTCGACCTCGAGGTGGTAGAGCTCCCAGTCCTCGGCCTCGAGGCGGCCGAGGATGGCCTCGGTCAGGAACGTGCCGAAGGGATGGCCGCGCTCGGCGCCCTCGGCCAGGCTGGGGCCGGGATACGGGCAGACCGCCTTCCACCCCTCGTGGTAGATCGAGCGGTGACCGAACATCTCGAAGTACTGGGTGGTGTGGCGGCTCTCGGCGGTGGCGTCGCCGAACGTGTGGGCCAGGCTCGCCCCGTGCAGGTCGGACTGCTCGACGCCGCGGATGTGGCTCGGAGCGTCGATGCCGATCACGTCGAGCAGCGACGGAACGAGGTCGATGGCGTGGGTGAACTGCGGGCGCACCTCGCCGCGTGCGGCGATGCCGGCGGGCCACGACACGATGCAGGGGTCGGTGACGCCGCCGCGGTACGTCTCGCGCTTCCAGCGTCGGAACGGCGTGTCGCCGGCCCAGGTCCAACCCCACGAGTAGTGGGCGAAGGTGTCCTCGCTGCCCCACTGGTCGATCACCTCGAGGTTGTCCTCGAGGGTCTCGGGCGCGAGGTTGAAGAACATCCCTTCGTTGCGGGTGCCGTGCTCGCCGCCCTCGGCGCTGGCCCCGTTGTCGGACACGGCGACGACGATCGTGTTGTCGAGGCGGCCGATCTTCTCGAGGAAGTCGAGCACGCGCCCGATGTGATGATCGGTCTGGCTCAGGAACCCCGCGTACACCTCCATCTGGCGGGTGTACATGCGCTTGGCGTCGTCGCTCAGCGAGTCCCAGGGCTCGACGTCGGGGTCGCGCACCGACAGCTCGGAACCTGTGGGGATCAGACCGAGGGACTGCTGGCGCTCGAACACGATCCGGCGGTACTCGTCCCAACCCATGTCGAAGGCGCCGGCGTAGCGCTCGATCCACTCGGGCTCGACCTGATGGGGCGCGTGGCCGGCCCCCGTTGCGTACCAGAGGAAGAACGGCTTGTCGGGGGCGTTGACGTGCGCGTCCTTGACGAAGTCGATGGCGTGGTCGGCCAGGTCGGCGTTGAGGTGATAGCCGTCGGCGGGCATGGCGGGCTGGCGCACCGAGTGGTTGTCGTGGATGAGATCGGGGTGCCACTGATCGGTGTCGCCGCCGAGGAAGCCGTAGAAGCGCTCGAAGCCGCGGCCGAGCGGCCAGCGGTCGTAGGGCCCGGCCGGCGTGGTCTCCTCGGGCGGGGTGAGATGCCACTTGCCGACGGCGAACGTGTTGTAGCCCTGCGCCAGAAGCATCTCCGAGACGAACCCGTGCTCGAACCCCATCGTCGCGTTGTGTGCCGGGTAGCCCAGCGACAGCTCGGTGATCGCCGACAGCCCGACCGTGTGATGGTTGCGGCCGGTGAGCAGGCACGCCCGGGTCGGCGAGCACAGTGCGGTGGTGTGGAAGTTGCTGTACCGCAGACCGTTGTCGGCGAGGCGATCGAGGTTGGGCGTGTCGCACAATCCGCCGAAGGTCGAGAGCTGCCCGTAGCCGACGTCGTCGAGCACGATCACCATCACGTTCGGCGCGCCCTCGGGGGGTGTGGGGCGGGCCGGCCACGCCGGGGTCGACGTCTCGAGGGTGCGTCCGATCGTGCCGGGGAACTCGGAGCCCCGCGGATACTCGCTCAGCTCTTCGGCCACGATGGCCCCCTCGGTCGCGCTCGGTCGGGCGCACCTTACCGTCGTGCCCCGATTGGGTCGGGCTACCGTCGGAACGACCGGTCGGCGCCGATCAGCAGGCCCGATCAACAGGTGAGAGGCAGGCCGTTGCGACGTTGCTCGAGACCGATCCGCAGCACGGGCCCAGCGGTCGCGGCTGAATGCTGACCCGGTGGGTTCCCGGCCTCGGCACGGCCCGCCGCTACCAGCGGGCCTGGCTGAGCCATGATCTCGTCGCCGGGTTCGTCCTCACCGCCCTGCTGATCCCGCAGGGCATGGCCTACGCCGAGCTCGCCGGGCTCCCGCCGGTCACCGGCCTCTACACCACCGTGCTCGCCCTGACGGCCTATGCAGTGTTCGGCCCCTCCCGCATCCTCGTGCTCGGTCCCGACTCGGCGCTCGGGCCGTTGATCGCCGCCGCGATCCTGCCGCTCGTCGGGGCCAACGGCGACCCGGCCACAGCCATCGCCCTGGCCGGGATGTTGGCGATCCTCATGGGTGTGATCTGCATCGTCGCCGGTCTCGCGCGCCTCGGCAGCATCGCCGAACTGCTCTCCAAGCCGGTGCGGATCGGCTTCCTCAACGGCATCGCCGTCGTCGTGATCGTGGGCCAGCTGCCCAAGCTGTTCGGCTTCAGTACCGACGGGTCGGGGCTGTTCGACGAGATGCGGGCGTTCGTCGACGGTGTCAAGGACGGGCAGACGGTCGGTCCGTCGCTGGCCATCGGCCTCGCCTCGCTCGGGGTGATCCTCGCCTTCCGTCGCTGGCTCCCCCGGGTGCCCGGCGTCCTCGTCGCCGTCGTCGGCGCCATTGTCGCGGTCGGGCTGCTCGACCTCACGGCCCGCGGCGTGGCCGTCGTCGGCGTGGTGCCGGCCGGGTTCCCGGCCCCCGCCCTACCGCGTATCGACCTCGACCAGCTGATCCCCCTCGCCATCGCCGCCGCCGGCATCGCGTTCGTCACGCTGGCCGACACCACCGCAACCTCCCGGAGCTTCGCCGCCAAGCGGGGCGACCGGGTCGAACCCAACCAGGAGATCGCCGCGCTCGGCGTCGCCAACGTGGCCGCCGGGTTCTTCCAGGGTTTCCCGGTGAGTACCTCGGCGTCGCGCACAGCGGTGGCCGAGTCGACGGGTGCCCGCACCCAGCTGACGGGTCTCGTGGGCGCCGCGGCCATCGTGTTCGTGCTGCTCGTGGCGAACGGCCTGGTGCAGGACCTGCCTTCCTCCACCCTGGCCGCCATCGTCATCGCCGCCGCCCTCAGCCTCTTCGATCTGGCCACCCTGCGGTGGCTCGGGCGGGTCCGGCCATCCGAACTGGTGCTGTCGTTGGCCGCCCTGCTCGGCGTCGCCGTGCTCGGGGTGCTGCCGGGCATCGTCGTGGCCATCGGTCTGTCACTCGGCAACTTCATCCGTCGGGCCTGGCGCCCGCATGCCGCCGTGCTCGGCCTCGACCCCGATCAGCAGGGCTTCCACGACATCGAGCGTCACCGCGACAGGTCGGAGATCCCGGGACTCGTCATCTACCGGTTCGACGCGCCCATCTTCTTCGCCAACGCCGACTTCTTCCACGAGAGCCTGCAACAGGAGATTGCGGGCCGGTCCGACCCGATCAGGTGGGTGATCGTCGCTGCCGAGCCGATCACCGACATCGACACCACCGGAGCCGATGCGCTCAGCGACCTGGTCGACGAACTCGATGCGGCCGGCACCGCGCTCGTCTTCGCCGAGATGAAGGGGCCGGTGACCGATCGGCTGCGCCGCTATGAGCTCTACACCCACTTCGGTGACGATCGGTTCTTCCCGACCATCGACACGGCGGTCGCCGCCTATCTGAGCGGCACCGAGATCGCGTGAGTCGGGAGACCGGCCCACGAGTGATTCGGGACTTTCGGCCCTAGAGCCCGGCGGACGTCAGGCGTAGCTTCCCACCAGGCGATAACGATCGTTATCGAGATCCTGGAGCAGGACCCAGAGGGGGCACCATGACCGAAGACGCCCGATACACCGATCTCCCGACGGAGACGCCGATGGGTGCGCCGCTCGACTGGGCGTGGCTGAGGGGTGCCAGCAGCGAGTGGGGCGTGCAGCCCAAGCCGAGTGCCCGGGGCCTGACCATGATGGACATCGCCGTCGGCAGTTACGGCGAGGTACCCGACGTCGCTCCCCGCCGAACCATGTCGCCCCGGGGCGCCGACATCGAGGACCCCACCCCGGACATGGGCTACATCCTCAACAAGAAGTCCGACGTGTGGGCCGACAACGTACGCGAGCTCTACGAAGAGGCCGTGGCCCGGCAGTGGTCGGCCACCCGCGACATCCCTTGGGGCGATCTGGAGGAGCTGCCCGACGATGTCGAGCACGCCATCTGCCAGCTCTGCACGACGCTGGCCGAGGTCGAGATGATCGCCGCCGACCTGCCGGCCAAGTGGATGTGGCGGATGAACCACGACTTCCTCGAAGCCAAGATGTTCCTCTGCACCCAGATCATGGACGAGGCCCGACACAGCGAGGTGTTCCGCAAGCGGGCCCTGGCCAACGGCGGCGGCCTGCTGAAGTCACGGGACGTCGGCACGAGCCTGCTGCGCACCATCCTCGAGGCCAAGACCTACACGCAGGCGTCGGCCCTGCTGCACCTGCTCGGCGAGGGCTTCATCCTCGACATCTTCCGCCAGGGTGAGCTCATCGCTCCGAGCGACGTCGAGAAGCGCATCTTCCGCATGGCCATGCAGGACGAGGCCCGCCACGTCGCCTACGGCACGCTGCACATCCGCTACCAGATCGAACACGACCCCGACGTGGCCGAGGAGATCCACGCGGCTCTCGACCACGGCGAGAACGTGCTCGTCGAGTTCGGCAGCCAACCCGACCTCACGACCGCCATCGCGGTGCTGCTGGCCGGCGGCGTCGACGACATCGAGACCAAGGGCTTCCCCGAGCAGCAGGCGCTCACCGCCAAGCTGCTCACGTCGTACCTGGCGCGCTGCGAACGGGCCGGGCTCAACCGGGTGGAGCGCACCCAGTTGCCGCTCGACCTGCTGGGCATCGACCCGGCGAGCATCACCGCGGCGAACTGACGCCGTGCCGTCCGAATCCGACCAGCAGGAGGAGCCGATGTGACCGCCATTGATTCGGTGTCGTTCTTCGACACCCTGGCCTCGCAGATGAACACCCAGCCCACCGTCTACGAGGTGCTCGGCGACGTCGACATGGACTTCGCCATCGTGATGCAGCGAGCCGAGGCCGACGCCTTCCGCGTGATGTTGACCTTCCGCGGCATCACCTGCGAAGGCGTCACCGAGATCGATGCCGGCGACGAGGCCCGCGCCGACTTCCGGCTCGTCGGTGCGCTCGATGCCTGGACCGCCATGTTCGACGACATCGTCGAGCACGGCCATGCCACCGGCCGCCAGACCCTCAACAGCCTCACCCTGCTCGGCGACGCCATCGCCGCCCGCGGCGCCGATCCGCTCGGCGTCGACAAGTTCTTCCGTTTCAACCAGACCGTGCAGGCCTTCGTCGACGGCGCCGGCGCACGCGCCGAGGTGGTCGACGTCGAGCCGGCCGCCACCTAGAGGAGATCACCATGGACGCACCCACCTGCCCGTCGTGCGGGAAACCGCTGACCAAGGTGCTCGACCTGCCCTACGGCTACTGGGAATGGACCGGCGCGAAGTACGAGCTGCGCAGCACATCCGAGCGCGTCGACGTCGCCCCCTGGGCCTGCGCCGGCTGCCTGAGCGAGCTCCGGCCGTTCCATCCGCAGGACGTCGTGGCGACATGAGCCACCAGGTCCTGGAGGAAGCCTGCATCGGCTGCGGCGGCTGCGAGTACGCCTGCCCCACCGGCGCGCTCACCAAGACCGACAGCTTCCTGGGCCTGTTCGTGATCGACCCGTTCACGTGCGACGACTGCGGTGCCTGCGTCGCCATGTGCCCCGAGTCGGCGATCGTCATCGATCCGGCGTGGGCGGTGTGCGGCGACCGGGGCTGCCCGCTCAGCTCGAAGCGCCTCGCCGACATCGAGTGCGCGGTGTGGCAGCAGCGGTGCCCGACCTGCGCCGCCACGATGTGGCGCCGCGATGGCGGCGACTGGGTGTGCAGCCGCTGCGACCTGGCCATGAAGGTGATCTGCCCCCGGGCCCACAAGCTCGAGCCGGTGACGCTGTCGGCCACCCACTCCGGTCACGCCGACCGCTCCACCGGCCCTGTGACCACCTGACGCCGGTCACAGGTCACACCCCGTTGGGGTCGAAAGGCCCTTACCGCCGACCGCCCGGCCCGGTGTAGTGGATGGTGAGCGACGAAGAGGAGCGATCATGACACCTCTCGGTAGCAGGTCCAGTCGGCCACGACGTTCGGTGCTGTTGGAGCAGACCTGGCCTGAGCGCCCGGCCGTGGATGCCGGCGGCGGTTCGCCGGTCGTTGGTTCGCGAATCGTGGTCGAGTGCCATGACTCCGCCATCTCCGAGGCGGCCGCCCATGTGCTTCGAGACGCCGGTCACGAGGTGGCGGTGTGCGCCGGCCCGGACGAGGGCCATTGGTGCCCGCTCCTCGACGGCGGCCGGTGCGCCCTCGTCGAAGACGGCGACCTCGTCGTCAACCTCCTCGGGTTCGGCGATGCCGATCGCCGCGAGGTCCTTCCGCTGCTCCGCGCCCGGTATCCGGACATCCCGGTGATGGCCGAAGCCTCCACCGGCGAGCGCGATGAGCACGCCGCCGTGATGGAGGGGGTCTACGTCATCGACTCACCTATCCGACGTGACCGCCTGCTTGCCCAGGTCGCCGCGGCCGAGAGCACGGCCTGACCGCGTCGGTGGAGTGGCCACCTGATTTCGTGTGGGGCACGGGGGCCTCGTCCACCCAGTGCGAGGGGGCGGCGCCGGCATCCGACTGGATCGCCTGGGAGCAGGCCGGTCACGCCCCGCCGTCCGGTGACGGCAACGGGTTCGGCGACCGCTACCGCGAGGACTTCTCGATCTACGCCTCGCTGGGGCTCACCCACCATCGACTGTCGATCGAGTGGGCGCGCATCGAGCCCGAGCCAGGCCGCCGGGATCCCGCCGCCATCGCCCACTACCGCGACATGCTCGCCGCCGCGCACGACGCCGGCGTGTCCCCGTGGGTCTGCCTGCACCACTTCACCCTGCCGCAGTGGTTCGCGGCGACCGGCGGCTTCCTGATCGAAGCGAACCGGACCGACGCGTGGGCCCGCCACGTCGACTTCGTGGCCGAGACGTTCGGTGACCTCGTGGCCGGGTGGCAGCCGGTCAACGAGACGAACTACTACGCGTCGGCCGCCTACCGGGCCGGTGGGTGGCCGCCCGGTCACGACGATCAGGACGAGTTCGCAACGGCGACCGAGGCGATCCACCTCGCCACCGCCGAGGCCGCCGTCCGCCTGAAGCAGACCGGCGCTCCGGTCGCTTCGATCTTCGGCCTCTCGACCGCCGAAGCACACGACGACGAGGAATCGACCCGACGGCTCGTGCGCCGGATCGACGAGGTGATCTGGGACCACGGGCTCGACCTCTTCCGCGACGGGATGATCCGGGTGGGCCGGCGCGATCCGGTCGAGCGGCCCGATCTCGCCGGTTCCTTCGACCTGATCGGGTTCTCCTACTACGCGGCAACCGGGGTGCGTGACGGCGTCATGGTCCCTCACCCCGTCGATGCGCCCCGATCACCACTCGGCTACGGCATCTGGGCCGACGGTCTCGGGCTCGTGCTCGATCGGCTGCACGCCGAGGTGCCCGGCACGCCGTTGCTGATCGCCGAGTTCGGGGTCGGGACCGACGACGACGCGTCGCGGGCCGCGTACCTGCAGCGCGGGCTCGAGATCACCGCCGACGCCATCGACCGCGGCATCGACGTGCGCGGCCTGTTCCACTGGACCGGCGTCGACAACTACGAATGGCTCCACGGCTACGACGTCTCGTTCGGCATCATCGACCGGGATCGCCGGGTGCGACCGAGCGCCGAGGTGCTTCGCACCGCCGCATCCCGCTAGCGTCTGGGTGCGGCCCCTGCTCCGGTCCCGCCACCGTTGAGCAGGGGTCGCACTTCGCGTCACTCCCAGTCGCTGGTCAGATCCCGGAGCCGCTGCACGCCTCGTCGGGTCGCGGTGCGACCCTGCTCGAGAAAGGCCGCCACCAGGATGGCCGTGACGCCGAGGGCCGCGATGGCGAGCCACAGTCCGGGTCCGCCGACCTTCGGCACGAGACCGACGAGGGGCACGATCACGACGAGTGCAGCGGCCACGACGACCGCTCCGCTTCCGAACAGCGCCCGACGTCGGACCCGGGTCAGCACGCCCCAGGCCACGAGGACCAGGGCCTCGACAATCGCGAGGAGGCCGTAGCCGAGTTGCTCGGCGACGATCTGCACGAGCGCGGGGCTCACCACGAAGGCCATCCCGACGTATTCGAGCGCCACGAGAGTCGGAGTGGACCGCACCTCACCGCCGCGGTGGCGATCCCAGCGGGCCAGGCCCACGATGGCCAGCACGGTCACCCCGATCGGCACCGTGTACCACTGCGGATTGCCCGTGAGGGCTTCGGAGGCAAACGTCAGCCAGGCAAGGCAGAAGAGCACCGGTGAAGCCAACAGGAAGCCACGGCGACGCCCGGCCAGCCCGAGAGCCACCGAATCGAGGGCGGTGACGAGCAGGGCCACCACGAGCAGAGGCCGCGCCGGGAGCTCGGCGGCGGCAATCGCGACCGCGATGAGGGCACTGAGAG
>Ga0315292_10001335_pt1 | contig 13077 bp, 12 predicted proteins | sample YL17G13_0_MG_FD_204029 | JGI IMG/M metagenome (GOLD analysis project Ga0315292, IMG submission 204029) | Sediment microbial communities from Yellowstone Lake, YNP, Wyoming, USA - YL17G13_0 | ecosystem: Environmental > Aquatic > Freshwater > Lake > Sediment | place: USA: Wyoming | collected... | reverse complement strand
AAAAGATGATAGACAAAAGGATTCGATCTTTGCTTGTAAAGCCTAACGATGATAAAGATGTACACGGTGTTATCACCGTAAGAGATATAGTTAACAAGGCCCTTGCAAAGAATCTCGATCTGAACAAAACAAAAGTTAAAGAGATCACTTCAAAACCCTTGGTTTGCGTTGATAAGGATATGGACGTAGAGTACGCAATTAATTTAATGAGTAAATTCAATATCACCCGTGTTTTTGTAAATGATGGGAAAGAAATCATTGGTATTATTTCATTGCTGGATGTTATGTCTGCAGAATTGATAAAGAGGGCAAGAGAGGGTCACCGTGCTTGAAAATGTTTTTTTTGGCGGTAAAACAGAGCAAAAGGTAATAGAGAAAATAAAGAAGCACATACAAATCCTCTGTGCCGCTTCAGTATGTTTTAAAAAGGCCCTGGAGGATCGGGACAAAGAACAACTGTATTGTGTTCCTGATCTGGAAAGGGAAGCCGACAGCATAAGGAGAGAGATTGTTTCTACGATCTACGAAGGCGCCTTTCTCCCGTATCTCCGTTCCAACATATGCAGATTTGTTGAAATCGTAGACGATGCCTTTGATCTCCTGGAAGATGCTGCATCTGAACTTGAATATATTGGTCTAAAATTAGATCAGGAGATTGAAGAAGACTGTATCAGGATTGCAGATATAAACCTGAAAATGAGCGAGATGCTCTTGATTGCATTTGAAACCTTGTTCGGAAAAGGTGATTTAAGGGAAAAAACACTGGCAATAAGAATCTATGAGAAACAGGTCGATGAAATAAAATTTGACCTGATTAAAAAACTGAGTGAAAAAGAGGTAAGAAACTTCTGGCATGGCAAGATGCTCTCTGACTTCATATCTTTTCATACGCGGATAAGCGATGTTATTGAGGACGCCAGTGACTACCTCCACATAATAAACATTAGCTTGAGATAATATCATATGAGTCTGAATGTTCATTCCACTCGATGACGGAACTGATTCCTCTCGCAGCCTGTGTCCTGATAGCCTTCGGTATAGGTTCCAACGATACGTCAAACGCTCTCGGGATTTGCATAGGATGCGGCATAATACGGTTAAAAAAGGCCTTACTTCTCTTTGGATGCTTCGTTGTGCTTGGGGTAGTGCTGCAAGGTCAAAAGGTAATGCAGACGGTCGGAAAGAATCTGTTAGATGTCAATCTTCCTATAATGAGCATAGCCTTGTCTGTATCTGCCATTTTAATAATTCTTTCCAATTGGAAGAAATTGCCCCTTTCAACACACCAGGTCATAATCGGTAGTTTAGTTGGTGCTGGAGTTGCTGCCGGGGTTGCGGTATCTTTTCTATCCCTCATAAAGATTATTATTTCATGGATCATATCTCCTCTTGTTGCTTTTTTCTCTGCCCTATTCTTATACAGAGCGATGGAAAAGACCATTTCAAAACTTTCTTTCTTCCGCATAGAGAGAATTATACGATTTCTTTTGCTTCTGAGCGGAATATTAATCGCCTACAATACAGGTGCAAATGAGCTTGCAACCATTGTAGGTCCGGCCATCCATTCCGGCTTGATCGAGAGAACACCGGCCTCTCTCATAGGCTCCCTGTTCGTATTTCTCGGAGCAGTCCTTCTGAGCAAACGCGTCATAGAAACCATAGGCAAAGGAATTACTACCTTAGACCCCTATTCAGGGTTTGCAGCACAGTTCGGGGCAGGAATATGCGTATTATTCTTTACCTTTCTCGGCATGCCCATTTCAACAACATACTGTATCATTGGAGGAATCAGCGGTGTCGGGATGTCAAAAGGAATGAAGACAGTAAAAATGGATCTGATCAAGAAGATCATCGCAAACTGGTTTTTGGCTCCGACGCTGGCATTCCTGATCAGCTTTGTGATTATGAAAATAATTTCCTGATAGTGGTAATATGAATAAATTCATCGAGGTGAGAAATGCATAAGATTACCGTATGTATAATTGCACTCCTTTTCATCGTGCCGGTCAAAACTGCATTGTCTTTTCCCACAAAAAACCAGGATTGTTCAAAATGCCACACGCTGAAAAAAGAAGAGGCAGCTGCCCTGCTGAAAATCTTTAATAAAAATATCACGGTTCTTTCGGTCACCAGAAGCAAAGCAAAATACCTCTGGGAAGTTTCGTATGAATCGGACGGGAAGAAAGGACTCATCTACATAGACCTTCCAAAGAAGCATCTCCTGTCAGGCACCATTCTTGACCTGCAGAGCAAAAAGAATCTCACGCAGGAAAAGCTCTCAGAGATTACCAGGGTAAATGTCTCACAGATCCCTCTCAGGGATGCACTCGTGATTGGAGATAAGAATGCAAAACAGAAAGTTATCGTCTTTGATGACCCCGAATGACCTTTCTGCGCCAAACTTCATCAGGAGATGAAGAAGGTCGTTAGTGAGAGAAAAGATATCGCTTTTTATATCAAAATGTTTCCCCTGAAGATGCATCCGGGTGCGTATGAAAAAGCCAGGACCATAATCTGTGAAAAATCACTCAAACTTCTTGAAGATGCCTTTGAGCAAAAACAGATTCCTCCTCCAAAATGTAAAACAACTGTGCTTGAAGAGAATATCAACCTTGCCGGGAAACTTGGCATAACCGGAGCTCCCACATTGATTATGCCTGACGGCAGGGTTATTCCCGGCTTTCATGATGCACATTCCCTCAAGAACTTAGTGGATAAAAAATAGTAAAATACTTACATGCTGACTCTGTTGATATTTCTTTTAATTCTTTGTCATTGCGAGCACTTTTCATGTGCGAAGCAATCTCTTTCCTGAAGTGGTATTTTTGAAAGCACCTCATACCCGTTTTACTATTCTTAGATTGCTTCGGCTTCGCCTCGCAATGACTTGTCAGTATTTTTGCATTTTTTGTATTTTCGCTATAACGCTCCTTTTTCTCTCCTGTTCACGAGAACCCGAAATAAGAAATCCCGGCGCAGTAACCATCGGTTCTCTCGCTGATGCAAAAAGATTACTGCCGCTTTTAGCTTCTGACAGTGCTTCCGGAGAGATCACCGGATGGATTTTCAATGGTCTCACAAAATACGACAAGAATCTCAAGATAACCGGTGAACTCGCTGATTCCTGGGAGGTTTCACCAGATGGCCTGCAGATACTATTTCATCTCAGGAAAGGCGTCCACTGGCATGACGGGGTTGAATTCACATCAGAGGATGTTCTTTTCACTTACAACACAGCAATTGATCCAAAGATTCCAACGCCTTACAGCAGTAATTATGGCCCTGTAACGAAAGTTGAAGCATTGGACAAGTATACAGTAAGAGTTTTGTACCACGAACCTTTTGCACCTGCACTTGAGTCCTGGGGGATGGGTATTTTGCCTAAACATATACTTGAAGGTAAAGATATAACTAATGAAAAATACAGCAGATATCCTATAGGCACAGGTCCTTATAAACTTAAGGAATGGGTCACAGGCCAGAAGATAATCCTCGAGGCAAATGAAGCGTATTATGAAGGTAGACCTGGGATAAACAAATTGATCGCGAGGGTCATCCCCGACACTGCAACCATGTTTCTTGAGCTGAAATTCGGCGGCATAGACTTTATGGGACTTACTCCTCCCCAATATAAGCTCCAGGCCGGCAAAGAAAACTTCAATAAATACTTTCAAAAATTCAGATATCCTGCTTTTGGATATACATATTTAGGATACAATCTCCTTGATCCAAGGTTTTCTGACAAGCGGGTAAGGCAGGCTATTACCCATGCAATCAATAAAAGGGATATTATTGCCGGGGTACTTCTCGGATATGGAACACCCTGCACAGGTCCTTTTCCCCCTGAGTCCTGGGCTTACAACCCAAAAGTCAAAGACCTCACCTATGATCCTGATCTCTCAAGAAAGCTCCTGAAAGAGGCCGGCTGGAAATTAGGCCGGAGCGGCCTGCTCGAAAAAAATGGGATGCCTTTTGAATTCACGGTCATAACAAATCAGGGCAACGAAGCACGCCTCAAGACAGCACAGATAATCAAGGAAAGCCTGAAAAAAATCGGGATTCGCATCAACATCAAAGTCCTTGAGTGGCAAGCAATGCTCCATGAATTTATCGATAAGAAGCGATTTGAAGCAATTATCATGGGCTGGGGCTTATCAAGAGATCCTGATATGTATGATATCTGGCATTCTTCCAAGACAAAGGAGGGTGAATTCAATTTTATTTCTTACACAAATAAGGAAGTAGATCAGCTATTGCTCGACGGTCGTCGAACATTTGATCACCATAAGAGAACAGAAATATATCACAGAATTCATGAAATCTTTGCTGAGGAACAGCCGTATACCTTCCTCTATGTCCCGGATGCTCTGCCGGTTCTTCACAAAAGGTTCAAGGGTGTCGAAAAAGCACCGATCGGGATCTGGCATGATTTCATCCACTGGCAAGTCCCGCAAAACAGAATTGAGTGGTATAGATAAATGCCGATCATTCAGGTAGAAAATCTTGTCAAGAGATTCGGCAATATCACCGCCGTCAATGACATATCATTTGACGTTGAAGAAGGCACAATCTTCGGGTTTCTCGGACCGAATGGAGCCGGAAAAACAACCACGATCAACATCCTCTGCACGCTCCTTTCGCCCACATCCGGCAGAACCTTAATCGCAGGGCATGACTGCATGAAAGAACCTTCAAGGGTACGGACAGCTATCGGAATTGTTTTTCAGGACACAACGCTCGATAAAGACCTTACCGCTTATGAAAACCTTGTCTTTCATGCCTATCTGTACGCTGTTCCAAAAGCTGAAATGAAAGAGCGGGTTAACGATGTCCTGAAATTTGTCGATCTCTATGACCGCAAAGACGACCTTGTCAAAAAGTTCTCTGGCGGGATGAAGCGCAGGCTCGAAGTTGCAAGAGGTCTCATTCACAGGCCAAGAGTCCTTTTCCTGGATGAACCTACCCTCGGCCTCGACCCACAGAGCAGGACGAATCTCTGGGAATTCATTACGGGGCTTCCCAGGAAACACAAGGTAACCATTTTCATGACCACCCACTACATGGAAGAAGCAGAGGTCTGTGACAGGATCGCAATCATAGATAACGGGAAAATCATTGCGATAGATTCGCCTGAGGAACTGAAAAAGACCGTTGGCGGTGATGTTGTCTCCATAACTACCACGGATAATGAAAGTGCCAGATACGAGATCGAACATACATTCAGAATGAATGTCGCTGAAAAAGAAAACGCACTCTACATGACCTGCAGCAGAGGTGATACCTGTATCCCTGAACTGATAAGAACACTGGGTGAAAGGGTTCTTTCCGTGAGGATCCAGAGGCCGACGCTGAATGATGTTTTCTTGAAACTCACGGGCAAAACCATAAGGGAAGAAGAGGCTTCCGGCAATGATTCAGTGCGCGAGTCTATCAGGGCGCACAGGAGAAGACAATGAAAAGAAAGGGTTTATGGAACTGAACGCTATTTACGTTATCGTTGCACGGGAATTCAAAAAATTTATCCGGGAAAAGAGCCGCCTTTTCTCTGCCATAGCACGGCCACTTCTGTGGCTTTTCATTGTCGGAGCAGGGATATCAAGACTTGTGCCCCGTGATACGGGCGTACCATACACCCAGTTCATCTTTCCCGGCATCATCGGCATGACAATCCTCTTCAGTTCAATCTTTTCCTCCATATCCATAATCTGGGATAAGGAATTCGGATTTATGAAGGAGATCCTTGTTGCACCAGTATCCCGGCTATCGATTGTCGTGGGGAAGGCATTGAGCGGAACACTTGTTTCAACGATGCAGGCTGTCATTATTCTTGCCCTCTTCCCTTTCCTCGGATTCAAACTCAGCATGATACAGATTATAGCGGTTGTTTTCATCTGTGCTTCTGTGTCTTTCTGCATTTCTGCTTTCGGCATTGTGCTGGCAACGTTTTATGACAGTTATGAAAGTTTCAGCGTCATCATGAACTTCATCATCATGCCGATGTTCTTCCTTTCAGGTGCTATGTATCCGGTAAAGCTTCTTCCGGATATTCTGAAGGTTGTTGCAAAACTGAATCCCCTCACCTATGGGATAGATGCGCTGAAGCATGTGCTTTTTCCTCGCGGCTTAGGGTCCATGGGACCCGATTTCTCTCTTGTGACAGATGCAGCAGTGATCCTCTTCACTTCATTTATATTTGTTTTCGTGGCCGGAAAAGCATTCGAGAGAAAGCAGTAGTCGACATTTCTCTTTTCATGGCAGAAAAGGAAATGATAAACTACAGTACGGTGGAAGAATAACGCTATGATGCCCTTTTGTTTAGCAGCAAAAACTATATCTGATGCCTGGTTCCAGCTTATGTATAACCTCTTCGATAAGGCATACTCACAGAATATCCAGAAAGGTTCCTTTGAAAATGAACAGTACCGCCTTCAGTATCCCGGGATTGCCGTCTATATTGAACATCCCTCCTCTGATATGGTTCCGACCATTCCTCCGGGCCTTGGGATCCCTGCACCGACGACCATGGAATACATAGAAGGCTACTTTGCCAATTATCTGATGAACCCGGAGCCCGCTGAGAATGAAACATATACCTATGCAAGCAGGATACAGCACAGCATGCCGAACGGCGGCTCGCAACTTGAGCGGGTTGTGGAGATTCTCAGGGAAACTCCGCTCACCAATCAGGCAGTCATCGAAATAGCAACCCCTGAAGACCTCGACATCTGTTACGGCAAGGATGGCAAACTCGACCCACCTTGTTTGAGACTGCTGGATTTTAAAGTTATACCATCCGATAATGCATTCCATCTAACAGTCAGTGCTTATTTCAGGTCATGGGACCTCTGGGCAGGGTTCCCGACAAACCTCGGCGGTATTGAACTGCTTAAGCAATATGTCGTATCTGAAACCTCACTGAAAAACGGGCCGATGTATGCATATAGTGCAGGTGCACATATCTATGGCTACCAGGAGGAAATCGTCCGTTTAAGAACCCTGAGGCTAAAATAATCAACATCCGTAAACATTGACATTACCTGAACATAAGTGCTATTTTTTTATATAAAGCTTAAAGGAGTATTTATTGTAGTATTGACCGCACAATATTCAGCTTTTGCGGTTTTTTTTTATGTCATTACCCTTACATCTCAGAGCTTTGATGGTTATATTGCGGATTCGGACACAAGATGGGTATCAATAAGTTGAGAAATCTCACTATAGGTTCTTTAACGGTCAAGCTTCCCATAATTCAGGGAGGGATGGGAATTGGGATTTCCTTGTCCGGACTCGCCTCGGCAGTGGCTAACGAAGGCGGTATCGGGGTTATTGCCACCCCGGGGATCGGCATGAGCGAACCTGATTTCTTTAAAAATTCCTTCGAAGCAAATCTCAGGGCGCTGCGGAAAGAGATCAGAAAAGCCAGGGAATTAACAAAAGGAATCCTTGGAGTCAATATAATGGTGGCGTTGACCAATTTCCCTGAGCTCGTGAGAACTGCCATTGAGGAGGGCATTGATGTAATTTTTTCTGGAGCCGGCCTGCCCCTGAGTCTCCCGCAATTTTTAGATGAAAATGCCAGGACGAAATTGGTTCCCATTGTCTCCTCTGCGAGGGCAGCCGCTATTATTGCAAAAAAATGGTCGGAAAAATTCAACCGTCTGCCCGATGCTATTGTGGTTGAGGGACCCAAAGCAGGAGGGCATCTTGGTTTCAAAGAAGAAATGCTTGAAGATCCTGCATATGCACTGGAAAAACTGGTTCCGGAAGTAGTTGAGATCGTTAAGCCATTTGAAGAAAAATACCGGCAATCGATCCCCGTAATAGCTGCAGGTGGAATTTATACAGGAGGAGACATTTACCAATATTTCCAGTTAGGTGCTTCCGGTGTGCAGATGGCAACACGCTTTGTTACCACGCATGAATGTGACGCATCTCTCAAATTTAAGCAGACGTATATCGATGCCACAAAAGAGGATATGATGATCATCAAAAGCCCGGTAGGGATGCCGGGGAGAGCAATCAGGAATATATTCCTTGATGAAGTCAGTCAGGGGAAAAAGAAACCGTTTAAATGCCCCTACCACTGCTTGAAAACGTGTGATTATAAGAATAGTCCATATTGCATTACGCTTGCCCTGGTGAATGCAAAAAAAGGGAATCTGTCACATGGTTTTGCATTTGCCGGCGAAAATGCATACAGGGCCAATAGCATTATATCGGTAAAAGAATTAATAGATATTTTAATAAAGGAATATGCTGAAGCAGCTCGTTAATGCAGGGTATATCAGGGTGATTTGATGGGAAACCGTATGGTAAATGTTGTTCCTTTCCCTTCTTCGCTCTCTACCGATATTGTGCCTTTATGATCCTGGATAATTTTTAACGCAAAGGTGAGGCCGAGCCCCGGGCCATAGACTTTTGAGGTAACCAAAGGGTCAAAAATATTCTTGCTTTTCTCCTTCGCGATACCTTTGCCTGTATCAGAAAATTGTAGTTCAAAATTATCGCCATTTACTCTGCTCGTAACTTTCAGCGTTTTTGTCCCGGATTCCATTGCTTCTACAGCATTTTTGATAAGGTTGCAGAAGGCCCGCTTAAGCAATTTCTTATCTGCGGTTATCAGCGGAAGACCTTCCTGCAGTTCGGTTTCGACCTGTATTGCCTTCTGCGCAAAATCCTGCTCAAATATTTTTAGTGAGTCTTTGACGACCTCATTCATGGCTGACGGTTCTTTCATGGATATCGTCATTGACTTCAGCTCGATCAGCTGTTTAATCATGCTCTCCAGTACCGCAACATCTTCGATGATATATTGCATATATTTTCTGTTCGGATCATCTTCAGGGAGCCGATTGAATACCTTGCGTGCAAAGCCTCCAACCGACGTAAGCGGATTTCTGATTTCATGTGCAACCTGCTCCATCATCTGCTCGAGGGCACCGGATTTTTCTTCCTCGACCTTTTTCTCATGTGTTGCCTTAATGGAGAGCAAAGACCTGACCCGTGCAGAGAGTTCCTTGTAGTCAAAAGGCTTTGCCATATAATCATCTGCTCCGATATTAAGCCCTTTGACTTTATGTTCAACTTCCCCCTTTGCAGTAAGCATGAGAACCGGGATATACTTCGTCTTTTCATCCGCTTTGAGTCTCTGACAGACCTCATAGCCGTCAATTTTCGGCATCATGACATCAAGGACAATCAAATCGGGCTCGTATTCAGGCACCGTATTGAGCGCCTGTTCGCCGTTGAATGCCTCTGACGTATCGTATCCTTCGGCCCGGAACCTCTTTCTCAGCAGTTCCACAGTATCCTCAGCATCATCGACAATCAGAATCTTACTCTTCCTCTCCACCTAATATGCTCTCCCTCTTCCCACGGATAAAAGACCGTATCTGATTTGGTAACTCTCGTATATTCACCGGTTTTGATATGTATCCCTCGAACCCTGCTACAATAACTTTTTCCCGGTCTCCTTTCATGGCATGTGCAGTAAAGGCAACAATCGGGATTTCCCGGCATTCCTCCATACTCTTGAGCCTTTTCGCAACTTCATAGCCGTCTAATTTCGGGATTGATATATCCAGCAGTATCAAATCAGGCTTTTCAGAGACAGCCTTTTCTATGGCATCCTCTCCGTCCACAGCTTCAGCAATAATGTAGCCCTTGTTCTTCAGCACTTTAACCACAAGTTCGCGGTTATCCTCATTGTCCTCGACGATCAAAACCTTTCTCGGCATAATCCTTAATAACCCTCTTTACCGTTTATCGAAATTTTCTGTGCTCCCTATTATAGAGGAACAACTGTATTCACGAGTATTTCTTTTTGCAATGGGAGCGTAAAGCAAAATGTACTGCCTTCCCCATATTTACTTGTTGCCCATATTTTTCCCTTATGGAGTTCAACCAAGCCCTTGGCAATACTGAGACCCAGACCGGTGCCTTCATATTGGCGCACAAGAGTAAAATCAATCTGCATAAACTTTTCGAAAATCTTCCTGAGATCATCCCCTCTTATTCCTATCCCGGTATCTGCTATACATATCTCCATAAAAAGAGGCTGCACACCATGGGTTCTGTCATCATCAGAGGGATGAGCCGTGATGATAATTCCCCCTGTGTGAGTGAACTTGACGGCATTCGATAATAAGTTTATCAAAATCTGTTTTATGTTACCTTCATCGCCATAAACCGGCGGCAGTGTCTCATCGATAGTGAGTGAGAGGCTCAGCCCTTTTTCCCTGATGAGACTTTCAAAAGACGGCATAACCGTTTCGATTAACGCCTTCAGATCGATTTCTGTTACCACCAGTTTGACTTTCGCTGATTCCAGCCTCGATACATCGAGGACATCATCGATCAGCTTCAGAAGGTGCTTGGCGCTCTGCTTCACTTTCCCCAAACTCTTCTCTTGTTCTGCGTTGACCGGGCCGTCAACGCTATCCAGCAATGCTTCGGTATAACCGATTATGGTATTCATTGGTGTACGGAGCTCATGGGACATGTTTGCAAGAAAAGCGGATTTCAGTTTATCAAGCTCCCGCAGTTCCATTTTATCCCTTTCCAATTTCTCGATAAAGTGCGCCCTCTCCGCAACAAGTCTCTCTAATGTTCTCTTGTCCTCTGTTATCTCCATATATGATTTATAAATCCTGATAAAAAAGAGGCTGACTGAACCCACAAAGAAAAGAGAAAAGGTATTGAAACTTCCGGACAACGGCTCAAAGAACTTCCAGACATCCTGGTTTCCTGTTGGTATGAGGACATGCCTTATGATATGCCCAAAAGATCGCGAAATGGAAAACATGAGCCAGGCAGTGGCTAACCAGACCATATAGTTCCAGAGAACATTCTCCTTGTCTGTTCTGTAAAGTTTAATGCTGGTATAAAGGCTCATGACCGACAGCACAATGAATATGACATTGCCGGCCATATCAGTAATAAGAATCGGCAAAAGAGGCATAATAACGCTTACAGAAGCAGTATTCTTTTCTTGTACTTCAGATACGTGCTCCCTGAGTCCCAAATAAAAGAAGAACATCGCGATATTGAGCAAAACAAAATCGAATCTGCCGAGATAATACAGATATTCCAGGCGCCCGATTTCAATATGCCTTTTGAAATACTGCCATCCTTCCGTGCCGCCTATTGTGCTGGGCATGGTGATGAATTCAGAAAGTCTTCCAACAAAAACATCCAAATCCCAGATGGTAAAAAAAATCAGGGAAATAAATAGGTACCGCCACCCTTTTTGCCTGTGCAGGCGATAATGAACAATGGACCACAGTACGACAAGCAATGCAATGAAGAGGAATATCCTTCCCAGCTGCTGGGTGTAAATTGCGGGATATTCATGGGGAACATAACCCCAGGCCTCAATAGGGGAAAAAATGCAGACGAGAAAAAACGCCAGAAATTTCATGGATTCTTCATGAATCCCTGCTCATTTTCTGGATGGTATCCTTGAGTTCCTTCAAGAGATCTTCTTTGGTGAGAACAGCTTTATTGAGGATTCCATGTATTCTCCCGTTCAATTCATCTCTTTCTCTCTCTGACAAATCTTTTTGGGTGAGCACAATCAAAGGAATATCTTTTACTCCCTGCGCTGCTTGAAGATATTCGACCACATCGAAGCCTGTTTCCGGCATCGTCAGATTCAGGACAATGAGATCGGGCTTGAAATTCTCGATAGACTTAACCGCATCCTCGCTATTATAGGATGTCGTTACCTGATATTCAGCCTCCTCAAGAACACTGCCGATCAATCGTACAGTGGCTGGATCATTGTCAATAATCAGTATCCTTTTAATCTTTTTCAGCTTCTCGAAAGTTTTCAGCTTTTTCAAGAGAACGTATTTTTCAACCGGTTTTACAATATACTCAGCTGCACCGAGACTGAAACCCATTCTCTGGTCATCAACAATAGAAAGAATAATAACCGGAATATCCTGGGTATCAGGGTCATTCTTCAGTTCCCGCAATACTTGCCAACCATCCTTCCTCGGCATCATGACATCCAGTGTTATAGCCATGGGTTTCAATTGTTTTGCCTTTGCGACAGCCTCGTCGCCACCCAGAAGACCAACTACGGTATAGTCCTCACCAAGATACTTGCATATGATATCGATTGCTTCAGGGTTATCATCAATTGCAAGGATAATTTTTTTATCCTGCTTTCTCGCCCCAATTTGATCTATCAAATATTCTTCTTCGGATTGAGTCACTATGCCTTTAATAAGCTCGCAGCCTTTGCAGAAATCCACTTTCTCAGGATATGCCGCTATTTTCATGCCGGTGCAATGTGTTCCCATAATCAGCCAGCATCGGGGTTCGCTACTTCCATAGGCAGGGCAGCTCGGCTGTCCGCAGCGGATATATTCCCAGCAACGCATCGGCTTACCCGCATATGCCGGCTCCCGGAGGAACTCGTCAACAGGTTTTCCAAAATAATCAGCCAATGCCTCAGCCATTCTGGTCTCGACAACTGGTTCACCGGTCTTTTCAAGCATTTCTTTCTTGAGAGGGAGGGTAAAACAGAACGTGCTGCCCTCACCCACGTTACTGGTCACCCATATAATCCCTTTATGCAGTGAAACAAGTCCCCGTGCAATGCTGAGACCGAGACCCGTACCCTCATATTGGCGGATTGTCGTTAGGTCTGCCTGCACAAACTTGTCGAAAATCTTCCCGAGATCTTCTTCTTTTATGCCGATGCCGGTATCTTGAACGCAAATTTCCATGAAGAGCGGTGGCTCTCCCGGTTTGACTGCCCTCTCGGAAAGTCTTGCTGATATGGTTATTCCGCCTTTTTGCGTGAATTTAATCGCGTTTGACAGGAGATTGATCAGGATCTCTTTTACCCTGTCTTCATCACCATAGACAAGGGGCATCCCGTCCGGAATATCGACCGTAAGCGTAATTCCTCTTATCTTCATTTGCGGTTCAAAGGTAGGCGTCGCAGATGCAATAAGCCATTTGAGGTCAAGCTCTTTTGGATTAATTTTCATCTTCCCGGCTTCAATCTTCGAAATATCAAGGACGTCGTTGATCAGTTGCAGGAGATGTCTCGCATTGTTCGCA
>Ga0315292_10001334_pt1 | contig 13080 bp, 10 predicted proteins | sample YL17G13_0_MG_FD_204029 | JGI IMG/M metagenome (GOLD analysis project Ga0315292, IMG submission 204029) | Sediment microbial communities from Yellowstone Lake, YNP, Wyoming, USA - YL17G13_0 | ecosystem: Environmental > Aquatic > Freshwater > Lake > Sediment | place: USA: Wyoming | collected... | reverse complement strand
CATCCTCCTCCCGGAAGTCGCGTATTTTTAGCTCAACAGCCATAATTTCCTCTCAGAGGTTTAATGATTTTAGCCACAGCTCCTTTATAAACGCCCCCTAGGAATTGAAACAAGCCCACCCTGGGCCGTTTCAGGGGGGAGAGGAGGGGGATGTGTGGTTCATCTTTCTCTCCGATCATCCCCCCGGCCCCCGTTTCCTCTACCCCGTAGGTGTAGGGGAAGCCCTTCTCTTTGGAACGTTCAACTCCGTTACAACCCCGTTACAACTCCGCTTGCAGGAGGCTTTTTCGAGCTTTCAACGAGCGCCTTTGGAACACACCAGGCCGTTGGAAAGCCCGATTATCCAAGGGGTTTCCGGGCTTTCAGGGAGAAGAGCAAGGGGATCGTCTCCTTGCCGTCCGGGAGGCGATACCAGCCGTCCGGGCCCCTTTCGAGAAAAGGATAGTGGTCGTATACGCAGTAGGGGAACTCGTTGAACTGCTCGATCACGAGCCCGGCCCGGATCAGGGAGTTCAAAATGTCGCTCAGGTTGTGGGTCCACTCGAAGGACGGCAGGCCAGCCTTCTGGCCGGGGTCCGCATAGGCCCCGTCGTCCTCCCATTTCATCGGCTCGTCCCTGTGGAAATAGGAGTACCTGACGGTCAGCTCCTTCGTAGTCCGCTCGTTATCGAAGACGTGGTTCACGGGATGGAACTCGGCGATATAGAACAGGCCGCCGGGCTTGAGGTAACGGGCGATCAGCCCGGCCCAGGGCTTCAGGTCCGGGAGCCAGCAGAGGACGCCATAGGAGGTGAACACGATGTCGAAACGGTCCTCCAGGACGCCGGGGAGGTCGTAGAGATTGGATTCGATGAACCGGGCCGGGATGGAAAGCTCCGCGCTCAACCGGTGCGCCAGGCAGATAGCCTCGGGCGAGAAGTCCACTCCTGTGACCATGGCCCCGAGCCTGGCCCAGGACAGGGTGTCCAGGCCGAAATGGCACTGCAGGTGCAGGAGACTTTTGCCCCGGACCTCGCCGAGTTCCCGAAGCTCGAGGGGCTTCAGGGAAGACTCACCCTTCCGGAACCCGTCCAGGTTGTAGGACTTCGCCCGGGCATTGATCGCGGTGAGCCGGTTCCACAGCTCGCGGTTCGATTCAAGGTAGGGATTCATGGGCTCACCTCCTGATTGTGCGGCGTGAACGCGCGGCAACCACGATGTTTCGTTCCGCCTCCGGGGCGGGCGGCCTGGGCGGGAGGGAGAGGTCCTTGCTGGAATAGCCGGCCAGATACTTCAATCCCACCCCGGCCAGCATCGCCCGCATCTCGGGGATCGTGTGCCAGCGGATCGCCTCCTCGGCGTGATAACCCGGCTCGTCCTTGGGACGGACCAGTGTGCCGTCCTTTTTGATGATGAATATCCGCGAGCGATAGGTGCTGGTCTCGGCATCGAACCAGGCCTCGGACAGCTCCCAGCCATCCTCGATCTCGGACCAGAAGCGCTCATTCTTATCCTGCTGTCTCGGGGACAGGAACATGATGAACGCTTTGGCCCCGACCGTGAGAGCCCGATGGATAGAGCTTAAGAGCTTTTGATCCTCGTCGTCCCCGAAGAAACCAAAGGTCCCGCTCAGGAGGAGACAGGCATCGAATTCTTCCCGGTATTTGATCTTCCTCATATCTCCGACGAGGAATTTGCCTTTCAATCTTTCTTTCTTGAACTGCCGTCTGGCGAACTCGATGAGGGAAGGAGCGATGTCCATCCCGACCACGCCGTACCCTTTCCGAGCGAAGACCTTAGCCTGATCCCCACCCCCGCAGCCCAGGTCGAGGATGCGTCCGTCAGGATGCAGTTTGCAGGCGGCTTCGATGAAATCCACCAGTTAACGGTCCCACTCGAAGATCTCCGGGATGCGGTGACGGTGGTCAATCCGCCAGTAGGCGGCCCAGAAATCGGACCAGGATTTCTCGATGACCTTAAGCATAATCTGGTCTTCTGGCTTTCTCCCGGGCCTTCTGCCACTGAGTGATCTTCTTCCATTTCGCCTTTTCTTCCTGGCGCAGCCTCTGATCCTGTCGGCGAGCCAGGAAGCGCAGCTCTCGCTGCATCTTGAGGTAGTTCCGATACCGCCCGGAGTCCAGGCGGCCTTCGGAGAGCGCCTCCTGCACCGCGCAGCCCAGCTCCTTCTCGTGACGGCAGTCCCGGAACCGGCATTGGGCCGCCAGTGCCTCGATATCCTCAAAGCCGCCCTTCAGGGCCTCCTCGTCACCCCACATCTGCAATTCCCGCATCCCGGGATTATCAATAACCAGACCGCCTGTGGGAAGGAAGAGCAGTTCCCTTGTGCTCGTGATGTGCCTGCCCTTGCCATCCTCGCGCAGCTCGCCCGTGGCCTGCCGCTCCTCGCCCAGCAGGCGATTGATGAGCGTGGACTTGCCCACGCCCGAGGAACCGAGAAGGGCCACGGTGCTCCCCGGACCGAGGTAAGGCAGGAGCGGTTCCAGGCCCTGGTTCTCCCTGGCGCTGACGGGATGGACGGGAGCCCCAAAGGCCACGCTTTCCGTTTCCGCGACCTTGGCCGCAAGGTCGGAACAGAGGTCCGACTTGTTGAGCAATATCACGGGCCGGGCCCCGGAGTCCCAGGTCAGGACCAGATAACGCTCCAGACGCCGGAGGTTGAAGTCCCGGTCCAGGCCGGACATCAGGAACACGATGTCCACGTTCGCGGCCACGACCTGCTCCTCGGTCTTTACCGAGGCCACCTTGCGGGAGAACCGGGTCCTCCTCGGAAACAGGGCATGGATCATCGCCCGCTCCTCTCCGGGCAGGGGCTGCACCGCCACCCAGTCTCCGACCGCGGGATAATCGCTCCGCGACCGGGCCTCATGGCGGAACTTCCCGGTCACCTCAGCCGAGAGCTCGCCCTGCTCGCTGTAGACCAAATAGAGCTCCTTCTCCTCCCGGGCGATGCGGGCAGGGACTAGGCCCTCGGCCCTGAAGAGTGCGAAGTGCTCCGCGAAGAAGGCGTCCCAGCCGAGTTCAGACAACGAATGATTAAGCATCAATAATCCGTCCTGCGGTCTATCCAGCCCTTCCTCCTTGCAGTGGACTCGCAGAGGTGGAAGATCCGGTGCGAGGCGAGGGCCAGAAGCAGAGTCGTGCCCAGGAGGATCGCGAAGAGGCTCCCGGTCGGGAACCCCGCCAGGGTGGGAGAGAGCGATTCCTGTCCCGGGAGCACGGCCCGGCGGATGGCCTCCAGCCAGTAGGTGAAGGGCAGGGCCCTGGACACGGGCTGGAGCCAACCGGGAAGGACTTCGATCGGGAAGATCGCCCCGCAGAGCAGGAAGAAGAGCCCGGACACGCCCTCGTTCAGGTACCCGGAGTGGCGGGCGACCAGCATGGAGATGGCCGCGAGGATCATCCCCAGGCTCACAATCCCCCAGAGCCCGACGACTAGGGCCATAAACAGGAGGCCCCAGTTCACCCGCGCGGGGTGGATCGGAAGTTTGAGGAACAGGATCCCGAAGGCCAGGGTGATGATCACGGCCAGGGTGGTGATCGTGATCTTGGCCAGGCCCCGCCCGAAGAGGTAGAGGAACATCCGGATTGGCGAGGTGTAGATGTACTTGATCATCTCGAAGAACTCCCGGTCCTCCATGATGACCCAGGAGATGCCGAACAGGATGTTCGCCACGAACAGGTAGAAGGCGTTGCCCACATACATATACGCGAAGAACGGGGAGGAGGTCGGGACCCGGGAGACCACCAGGTACATCACCACCAGGATCAGGGCCGAGGCCACGGGCTTGGCAAAGGTGTAGATGCCGAACAGCAGGGGATCGGTCCAGTTGGACTCGATCTGCCAGCCCAGCCAGGCGGAGCTCTTGATGGATCGATAGATGTGGGTCAGCTCGAATTTGAGTCTTTTGATATCAAGCTTCATGGCAATGACTCATTAAAAATGAAGCAATATAGAATGCCAACTTTGCATTTTGGAATGATTGATACTTACTGCCACCTCAACGTCAACCGGCCCTCGCGCTTGCCGAGGTTCTCCATGTACCGGAGCATGTAGTGGGCCAGGATGAGGAAGGCCACGCAGAGCACGGCCAGAATCCCCATCTCCACGGGCACGGACAGGAACGCGTAGGCCTTGCCGGAGAGGAGGACCTGCCGGAGTCCGTCCAGCCCGAGGGTGGTCGGGATCGCCGAGGCGGCCAGGGCCACCCAGAATCCCAGGGCCCGCACCGGGAAGTAGAACCCGGAGAGGAGGTAAATCGGCTCGGTCAGGAGGTTCGAGACGTGCCAGGCCTCCCGACCCCAGAGCATGTAAGCCGAGGCGAAGAGCATGCCCAGGCCGTAGAGCGCGATCAGGGTCAGGAAGAAGATACCCAGAAGCTGCCAGACCGAGGCGATGGCGAACGGGATGCGGAAGATGACCATGCCCAGAAAGAGCGAGGCCAGGGCCCGGACCGTGGTGGAGAAGCCCCCGCCCAAGGCCATGCCCAGAAGGATCGCCATGCGGGACATCGGGGACATCAGAAAGAGCTGAAGGTTCCCGCCCTGCTTCTCCCAGTAGAACTGGCTGGCCATGGCCCAGAGCACGTTCATCCAGTAGGCCGTCATCGCGCCACCCAGGATGACCATGCCGAAGAATGCGGAGGGAGCCCCGAGAGCCTTATAGTAGAACACATAGGCCGCCAGGCCCACGACCGGGAGCAGAGTGTCGAAGATCACCCAGGAGGGCTCGCGGTTCACACCCACGATACGGACGTAGGCCCGGGCCCAGGCCGCGCGGAGATTTAGAGCCAATTTCTTCCCAATGGCGTTGACGAAAACGTTAGCCTTCATGATTCGGTTTTGCTTCCTCCTCCTCCATGCTCTTGCCCACCAACTGCACGAACACGTCCTCCAGGGAGGGCTCGGTTTTGGTGAGCGAGACGAGCTTTGAGCCGTTTTTGGAGATCGTCTCGATGACCCTGGCGATCACGGACTCCTCGTCCAGGATGAACTTCAGGGTCGTGGCGTTCTTGCCTGAATCCAGGTGACAAGCCACCTTCTGGACGCCCTGCAGGGCCCGCAGGTACTCCAGGTGTCCGAACTGGCCGGACAGTCCGAGCTCAAAGACGGCCTCCTTCTGGACCAGCTTCTTCAGATTGGCAGGGGAGTCGCAGGCCAGGATCTTGCCCTTGTTGATGATCGCCATTCGGTCACAGAGCTCGTCAGCCTCGGCCATGTAGTGCGTGGTCAGGAGCACAGTCTTGCCAGCCTGCTTGACCCAGGTCTTGATAAACGCCCGGATGTCCCGGGCCGCGTTCACGTCCAGGCCCAGGGTGGGCTCGTCCAGGAATGCGATCTTAGGGTCGGCTACGAAGCCCCTGGCGAAGTTCATCTTCTGGCGCATGCCTGTGGACAGGGCGTGGATCTTAGTCTTGGCGTCCTTGGAGAGGTCCACCACCTTGAGGAGCTCCGCGATCCGCAGCCGAGCCACCCGTGTGGGCACACCGTAGAACTGGGCGAACATCCAGAGGTTCTCCTCCACGTTCAGGATGCCGTACCCGGAGTTCTCCCCGCCGGCCACCATGCTGATGCGCTCCCTGATCTGGTGGGTCTCCTTGACCACGTCGTAGCCGTCCACCATCGCCTTTCCCGAGGTGGGCAGGAGCAGGGTGGTCAGGATCTTGATCAGCGTGGTCTTGCCCGCGCCGTTCGGTCCCAGGAGCCCGAAGAGCTCGCCTTCCTTGACCTGGAGGGTGATCCCGTCCAGGGCCCGGGTCTCCCCGCTTCCGGAGGGCTCCTCCTTGGCCTTCTTGAATCGGGCCAGAAGGCCCTTCCGCTTCTTCTTGAACTTGAAGATGCGGACCAAATCGATGACTTCTATTGCGTTCATGATGCCTCGTATAATAAGGACTGGTGTTAGGTGACGGGTGATTCGTTAAACCTTCGTTCAAGATAATCATGATATCTTCCGGGATATACTTCAGCCTCTCCGTCCTTCAGGGCGATTACCTTTGTGGTCAACCGCTGGAGCAGATAGCGGTCGTGGGACACGAACAGGATCGTGCCGGGATGTTGGGCCAAGGCGCCTTCCAGGGCTTCCCGGGCCTCGATGTCCAGGTGGTTCATGGGCTCATCCAGGATCAGGAAGTTCGTCCGCGACAACAGCAGTCTCGCGATGGTGATCTTGGCCTGCTCCCCGCTGGAGAACTCCCGGCACCTTTTCAGGACCTCCTCCCGGCGGAGCTTCATCGCGCCCAGGAAGGTCCGAGCCTCGAGCTGCGTGGCGCCGGATTTCCGGACTTCGTCCAGGGCTGTGATCTTGGGGTCCAGCTCCTCCAACTCCTGCGGGTAATAGCTGTAAGCGACGTTGAATCCGATTTGGGCGCATCCCGAATCCGGTTGGATCTGGCCGAGCACGATCCTGAGGAGCGTGCTTTTGCCCGAGCCGTTGGCCCCGATCATGGCGACCTTCTCCCCGCGCAGGACATCGAAACAAAGGTCTTTGAAAAGGGACTTCTCCCCATAAACTTTAGTCAATTCCTTAACGTTCAGAACGAGCCGCGAGCACCCCGGCAATTCCGGAAACCTGAGCTTGATGGGCGGCTCCCAGAATGGCTGGTCCGTGCGCTCCTTCTCGAGCATGTGCTCAAGTCGGGACTCCACGGCCTTGGCCCGTTTGGCCATTTTGGCCGCCACGTGCGTGATGTGCCCTTTGGCGCCTCCGGCCCCGATCTTCTCCCGCTCCTTGCGCTGGGACCAGACTTTCCGCTGCCGGATCTCCTGCTCCATCTTCTTAACCTTTCGACGTTGCTCCTCGTACGCCACCCAGGCCAGCCTCTCGTGCTCATCCTTCTCAGCCTTGTAAAAGGCGTAGTTCCCCTTGTAGATGGTGAGCCTTCCGTTCCTCAGCTCCGCGGTCTCGCGGACCACCTGGTCCAGGAACCAGCGGTCGTGCGAGACCACGAGCACGCTTCCCGGATAGGCCTCAAGCCAGCGCTCCAGCCATTCCTGGCTCTCCAGGTCCAGATGATTGGTGGGCTCGTCCAGGATGAGGACTTGGGGCTGCTGAAGCAGGAGCCTGGCCAGATGGGCCTTGGTCCTCTGCCCGCTGGAGAGCTGGGAAAGGCGGAGGGGATGCTCGGAGGCAATGAACCCCAGGCCCGAAAGCATGGCTCTTATCTTTTCTTTATAGGTCAACCCGCCCATTCGGGCGAACATGCCTTTGAGTTTCTCCAATGCGATCTTACGTCCTTCGCTGGGTTCACGAACATTCTCCGCTTCGACCTCTACGAGTCTTTCCTCCAGGGACACGAGGTGGGCGAAGACCGAAAGCATCTCCTCCCAGAGGGTCCCCTCGCTCCCTTTCCCGGACTCCTGGGGCAGGTAGCCGATCCTGGGCGCCTTTCGGGGCCGGATGATCTGGCCGGAGTAAGGCGCGAGCTCGTCCATCAGGATTTTAACGAGCGTGGTCTTGCCGCAGCCGTTCGGGCCGATCAGGCCCAGGCGGTCACGCTCCCCAAGGGTGAGCGTGGCCTCCTGAAGCACGACCACATCGCCGTAGGTATAGGCGTGAGAGATGTCGCGGAGCTCAAGCATCACAGTTTCGCGTCTCCCAATGCTTTGGACCTCTCGTAGGCCGCCCAGACGGCTTTGGCGATGACCGTGCGGAGGCCGCCTTGTTCTAATTCATATAATGCCGCGGCCGAGGTTCCGCCCGGAGAGGTCACGTCGTTCCGCAGCTCCACGGGATGCTTCATGGTGTGGGCCGCGATGCCCACCGCGCCCTGCATGGTCTTGAGGACCAGTTGATGGGCAACACGCCGGGAGAATCCCAGGTGAACTCCCGCATCCACCAGGGCCTCCATGATCTGGGCTGGGATGTTGGGCATGGAGCGCACCACGAACTCCGTGCCCAAGGCTCCGCGGATGCGCGCGATCTTGGCCCCGGCCACGATGGACAGGACCAGAGCTTCCTTGGACACAACCCCCTGAAGCTCCTCCAAGACCGAGGGCAGGACCTGGGGCTTGACCGAGAGGACCAGGTCGTCGGCCCCCTTGGCCGCCTCCCGGTTGTCGGTCGTGGCCCGGATCTTGTAGGTCTTAGTCAACTCCTCGGCGCGTTCCTCCCTGGGCCCGGATGCGATGATATGGTCCGGGTTGACAAGGTGATTCTCCAAGAGGCCCTTGACCATGGCCTCGCCCATGGTCCCGCTGCCGATGAAAGCGATGGTCGTATCTTTAAGCAAATCAATCCTCCATGATGAGGCGGTAATTAATGATAATGTGTTGTAAGGAATGGTAACGAATTGTGACGGGTTTAGCTTATTTAGGTTTTTCTTTCTTGCCTTCTCACTTTCATACCTTTACCCTACGATCCTCGGCAATTCCGGGTTGATACGGCTGAGGATCTCGTAGTTGATGGTCCCGGCCCAGGAGGCCATTTGCTCCGCGGGGATCGTCTCCTCGCCCTGGCTCCCCAAGAGCACGACCTCGTCCTCCAGCCGGGCCTCCGGGATATCGGTCACGTCCACCATCATGACATTCATGCACACCCTTCCGCGCACCGGGGCGCGCTTTCCCCGGACGAGCACGTAGGCCCCGTTGGAGAGCCCGCGGTCGTAGCCCTCATAGTATCCCATCGGCAGAATCGCGATCCGGGTTGGGCGCGTTGTCTTGTAAGTTCCTCCGTAGCCGATGGCGCTTCCCGTAGGCACTTCCTTGATCTGTCCGATGACTGTCTTCCAGATCAGCGCAGGCCGGAGAGTCATCCTTGCCTTCCGTTCTTTCGCGGACACGAAGGTCTCGCGGGAGGGCCAGCACCCGTAGGCTCCGATCCCCAGCCGGACCATATCGAAGTGCGTCTTCGTGAACAGGATCGTAGCCGCAGTGCAGGCCGTGTGACGGATTTTGGGATGGATGCCGTCCGCCTCCAGTCGGCCCACGAGGTGCTCGAACCGCTCAAGCTGCTTCATGGCATAGGTATGGTCTGTGGTGTCCTCGATGTTGGCGAAGTGCATGGAGGCTCCCTCCACGACCAGCTCGGAATGCTCGTGAAGGTAATCCCCGAATGCCAGAAGGTCCTGCTCCATGATTCCGTAGCGGTGCGTTCCGGTCTCGAGCTTCAGGTGGACCCGCGCCCTGGTGCCCATCCACCGGGCCAGGCCGGAAAGCCGCCTCAGTGTCTCGATGTTGAACACGGTCAGGTGATACCCTTGCTTTACGGCCTCGGGCAGATGCTTCAGGGTCACGTAGCCCAGGATGAGGATGGGTTTCCGGATCCCAGCCTCCCTCAGGGTCTCGGCCTCGTCAAGGTTCACGACCCCGAACCAGTCCACCCCGCACCTCTGCGCGACTTTGGCCACGGGAACGATCCCGCTTCCATAGGCCTCGGACTTCACCACCAGGCATAGCTTGGCCTTCCCGACCCGCCTTCGGAACGCCCGCAAGTTGGCCTCCAGGGCCTTCCGGTCCACCTCCACCCAGCTCAATTTCTCCCTGCGCATCTCCCTTTCTCCATAGATGTCATTTTGAATTTTCACTTTTCAATTATCAATGATTCCTTTTCCTCGTAAACCTCGTAGAGGGCATCCAGTTCGTCCCTCAGGCGTTGGTATTCCATGACCAGGGTCCGGGCCTGTTCGCCATCGGCATAGATTTTTGAGTCCGCGAGCAGGCCCTCGACCTCCTTCTTCCTAACCTCCTTTGCCTCGATCTCCTTCTCCAGCTCCACGAGCGCCTTTTTGTGCTCGTATCTATCGGCCCGCGCTAAAGCTTCCCTGCGCTTGCGCTCCTTTTCCTCGTCCCGGGTCTTGGGCGCGGCTTCCAGGGAAACTTCTTCCTGGGCCAGACGCTGTTTCCGCCAATGGTAGAGGTCGTAGTTCCCGGGATAGGCGAGAAATTCCCCGTTCTCCATCTCCCAGGTGATCTCCGCGACCCGGTTCATTAGGTACCGGTCGTGGGTCACGATAATGAGGCTCCCCTCGTAGTCCCGCAGGGCCTCCTCCAAGACTTCCTTGCCGGCCAAGTCCAGGTGGTTCGTGGGCTCGTCCATGATCAGGAGGTTCGCGGGCAGGAGCAGGGTCTTGGCCAGGGCCACCCTCGCCTTCTCCCCTCCGGAAAGGACCGAGATTTTCTTGAACACGTCGTCGCCGCTGAACAGGAACGAGCCAAGGAGGGTCCTGAGCCTGGGCCTCAGCTCTTCCGGGGAGGCGCTCTGCATCTCCTCCATCACGGTGTTCTCAGGGGTCAGCATGTCCGCAGTATGCTGGGCAAAGTAGGCGATCTCGACTTTTGGATACACGGTCCGCTTGCCCTCGGTGGGCTCATCCGTCCCGGCCAGGAGCCGGAGCAGTGTGGACTTCCCGGCCCCGTTCACCCCCACCATCGCGATCTTCTGTCCCCGCTCCACCACGAGATTGATTCCGGAGAAGACCTTTTTGTCACCGTAGGCTTTTCCGGCTTCCACAAGCTCCATCATCTTCCGTCCGGAGTGCGGCGCGGAGGGAAAGCGGAAGCGGATATTCTTCTCCTCTCCCGGGATCACGACCCGCTCCATCTTGGCGAGCATCTTCTCCTTGCTCTTTACCTGCGTGGCCTTGGTGTTCTTGGCCCGGAAGCGCTCGATGAACCGCTCCAGCTGTGCGACCCGCTCCCCCTGCCTCTTGGCCTGACTGACCAAGGCCTCCTTGCGTCGCTCCTTCTCCGCCAGATACCCGGTGTAGTTCGTAGGGTACTCGTCCAGCCTTCCGCCCTGTATTTCGCAGGTCTTCTTCGCCATCCGGTCCAGGAAGTACCGGTCATGCGAGACCAAAATCACGGCCCCGGGGAATCCGTACAGGTAATCCTCCAGCCAGGCCATGGATTCGATGTCCAGGTGGTTCGTGGGCTCATCCAAAAATAGGTGCGTGGGCGAGGCCAGGAGGAGCTTGGCCAGAGCAACCCGCATCTGCCAGCCTCCGGACATCGCGGACACGGGCTTCTCTTGCTCTCCGGGCGCGAACCCCAGGCCGGAGAGGACCTCCCTGGCCAGGTGCTCGTGGTGATACCCGTTCTCCTGCTCGAACCGCTTCTGAAGGCTGCCGTATCTTCCGAGGAGCGCGGGAAGCTCGGGATCGTCCTTGGCCAGGGTCTCCAGCTCATGGCCGAGGGATTCCATCTCCTCCGTGAGCGTCTCCCGGTTGGGGAACGCGGTCAGGGCCTCACCCAGCACGGTCTTCTGAGACGGGGAGGACTCCTCCTGGGGCAGATACCCGGGCCGGGCGCTCCTGCTCACCAGGCGCCGGCCGGAATCCGGGGCCAGGAGCCCGAGCGCGACCTTGAAAAGCGTGGTCTTCCCGCTGCCGTTGGGCCCGACCAGGGCAACCCGGTCCCCCAGGTCCAGGTGCCAGGTCACCCCCTCGAACAGCACCCGCTCCCCGAACGAAACCTTGATGTCGGATAGCTGAATCATAAATTAAGGCGTTAGGGATTAGGGGTTAGGAATATAAATTTGAAATTTAATATTTTCAATTTACAATTTACAATGAATCTTTTTACAAGTTAAACCAGTAGTTCACCTTCATCATGAACACGTTCTCCCCCTGGGCCCGCATCAAGGTGCGGAGGTCCCGGCGCGGGGAGAAGTCTCCGGGGTCAAGGGCCCCTTCGTAGCGGTTCTGGGACCAGACTAAATACAGCGTGCTCCCTGGCCGGTACTCCCATCGCAGGACCGCGTTCCCGCGCAGGGACTTCTCGTTGAAGTCCGGGGAGTAGCCCAGGTCGTAGGGCGCGTAGATATACGTCTTGGGTACCAGCAGCTCATCGAACCTTTCGTAGTGCCCCGCGGCCAGGTAGGGTTGGGCGTAGAGCTGGAACGAGAGGCTGGGCGAGAGCGTGAGGTCGGCCCGCGTGGTCAGATCCAGAGTCCTCTCCTTGAGATCCCCGAACACGAAATGGTCGTAGAACCCGTCTCCGTCCTCATCCACGTTCGTGACCCAGAACTTTCGCATCATGCCCCAGGTGTATCCCGGGGAGAAACTGAGCTTCGCGTTTGAGGCCAGGTTCAGGCTCGCGGTGACCGTGGCTTCTCCGCCATGAGACTGGTCCCAGGTCCGCCAGGCGCTGACCCAGGGGTTGACCACGACCCTCTTGCGCCCGTCGGAGGAGATCCATCCGAAGATGTAATGGCTGACCGTGTTCAGGGTCACGGGCCCGCCGCGGGTCACGCGGTCGTCGTAGACCTGGTCGCTGCGCCCGCCCCCGGCCCCGAAGTACCAGAAGTTGCGCGTCGAGAATTCAACATCGAGGCTTTTCTCACGGAGGAGCTTCTCGCGATGGAAGTTCTGGGCGTATTGATCAGTGAGACTCAGCTCCGCGCTGCGGAAGGGCCCGAACGGCCGGTCCTCTTTCACGATCTCGAGCGTGCCGTACCCGATGGCCCAGTCGTTCCTCCGGAGGTATCCGAGGTCGTTGATCCGGAACTCCGGGGAGAAGGCCCGGTAGCCCAAATTTCCGCGCAGGTATTTTCCAGAGTTCTTGCTGAGCTTCACGTCAGTCCCCCAGCCGCTCTTCCGGTCGTCGAAGCTTCCGGCACGGCTTCTTGCGGCCTGGCCGGTAAAGCTATAGGTATTCTTGGCGAACCGCCACCTCCAATCCAGTGCCCCGGCCGCGGCCGGCTCCGAGCCCTTCCGGCTCACCGCGGTCCCAAGGAGCCCGAGGCTGGAGGCACCGAAATCGGCCCTGGTGCGCCCCACGAAGAAGTTCGTCAGGGGCTCGACCAGCCTCCGGCGCTCGACTCCGGAGGAATCCACCGTGGCGTAGGCCTCGCCGGTCACGCCGTTCAGCAGGCCAAGCGATACGCTCCCGACTTTCCCGGTCAGCTTTCCAGCCGAGAGGATCGTGGCGAACTCCGGGAACTTCTTGACCTCGTCCGTGCCGTAGTTCACGTCGTAATGCGTCCCGCCCTCGTACAAGGCCTTCCCGATTCTCCGGGAGTAGAACAGGGTCATCGGCATATAGTAGGCCGTAGCTCCCTCCAGGAAGAAAGGCCTCTTCTTGGGGTATAAGGTCTCGAACGCCGAGAGGTTCAGGACCATGGGGTCGGCCTCCACCTGCCCGAAGTCC
>Ga0315292_10001329_pt1 | contig 13096 bp, 18 predicted proteins | sample YL17G13_0_MG_FD_204029 | JGI IMG/M metagenome (GOLD analysis project Ga0315292, IMG submission 204029) | Sediment microbial communities from Yellowstone Lake, YNP, Wyoming, USA - YL17G13_0 | ecosystem: Environmental > Aquatic > Freshwater > Lake > Sediment | place: USA: Wyoming | collected... | reverse complement strand
AGCCTCCCTTGTCTTGAGAACCTATGGATATGTCTCAAGGGGCGCACCCCTGCCACTGGCGGCCACATTGCGAGAAGCTGGCCACTGGGCCGGACGGGTATTGCGACTGCCATAATCGTCGCGCCGAGGGGACTGTCTCCTTCAGGTGACAGAGGAATCGGCGCAAGCCTCCTTCCTTGGTAGACATTCTGCTTGGTTCCAGACATTGAGTTCCACGGGGTTATCGGGTACGTGGTAACGGTAAATACTAAAGATGGTTGACCCACCACGGCTTTCGGCCCTCCCTTTTGTGGAGACAAAAGTTCTATTTACCTTACCTAGAGTGGCAGAGAATGCCAGTAGCAAGAGACTGCGCACTTTGCGGTCACGGACTTCTTTGATGTGGTGAAGCAGTATAGAGAGTGCGCAAAGACATCTAGGGGTAAACAATTGGTCTACAAAGTCCACATCAGCATTGGGAGGTAGTCGTACGCCGGTTGGATACCAGTAGGGCACTTCCTGTTGTGCAATTTCAGCATCAGGCTTTTCGTATAGCTCAAGTATGCGTCCCATGCTCTTCTTCTGAACGGCTAGGAACCCATCGTTCAATTTGATCGTATCCACGGGGGATGTTGCAATCTGCTCGGTGATGAAGTTTGCGAGGGGAGAGATGTCTACGTGAATCGATCTGCGTCCCAGTACCAAAGCCTCTATTGCTGTCACACCAGAACCACCAAAGGGGTCTAGGACAGTATCCCCTTGGGTGGTGAAGTTCCTGATGTATTCCTGAACAACGTTCCACGCCCTTCTAGTGAAGAAGGGGTGAACTCCATAGTGCCGCTTTGCCGCTTGTCTTCTAGGGAGAACGTAGTGCGATATAGTGGCAATGTCGCGTCCCTTCACCACTCTCTGCATACTCTCCTGCGGCATTATACACCATGCGGTTTCATTTTTGACAGACGAAGAGGGATTAGCCTTGGCAGTCTTGCGTAGCCTGCTATACTCATTCTAAAGGGCATGAGATGAGACAGCCCATACGAGTAGTACGAAGAATACGTGGTGGACACGTGGGATATAAACGGCCATCGTGTCTTGTTGAGGATCACTGTGGCTGAGTTTGGCTGCAAATACTGTGGGGCCAAGGCCATCGTGCGCTATGGGATGTCGCCTCAAGGCGAACAGAATGGTGGCGATTATGTTGATATTGATACCGTGGCTGACTAGGTGAAGACATGATGCGGAAGAGATGGCTGAACGTCCTCCTCCTGGTGATGCTGGTCACTACCTTGGTGGCTGTCTTGCCGTCCAGTGTCTCAGCATACTATCAGTCGGAGAAGTACACCACGCAGCCCTGGCCAGCGATCAACGCCCGACCGTATGGGTGTGGAGCCATCGGATTTGGACAGGCAAGGTACTTCTCCTTGATAGGCTGTATGAAGGACTTGACTACTGAGGCTTGGGGCCAGATGAAGATGTACTCACCCCATACCTTCTCAAAAGCCAATGTCTATGTCCTCTCGAACTCCCTTAATGGAGCCGCCACCTTGACCTCTCGGGTCAATGGGGGTAACGGCAACATCTCGGTTACCATCGGTGCTGGAGTCACAGGGCTGCTCCAAGACCTGACTCACACCGATTCGCTGGTGTCTGGCGACTATTTCAACTGGCAACTGACCTGTGGAGGCAGCACTGGCTCCATAATCTTAACCTATATCTCCTGCGATGCCACAGGCAAGTACATGATTTGCGCGGCCTGGGAGCCAGCCATCAATCCAGCCGAAGCGGTCGAGCCTAACGGCAACAAGATATGGGCATTTGGCGGGGCAGTCACCACCAATTTGCAGGGGACTTGGGATGTTGACTGGCCGTCTTTGGAGTACGTTTTTGGGGGCACGGCAGTCTTCTCCAACCTGCGGGTCTATATCAGTGCTAACACTCTGAATGGGGCCACCTACATCTCGCCGGAGAAGAACCACGTTGCGCCCACCTGGGTGGCGGGTGATATGGTGGTCACGGTTCCTGCGGCCTCCACCGGAGGGTTCGAGAATACCTCCAGCACCCATACCTACTCCTCCGGCGACAAGGGCATGTATCTCATGCAGACCCAGGCATCGACCTCCGGTGCGATCACGGCCCTGCTCTGTCAGGCCGACGTGGATTATGACGGGACGATCCACATAGCATCTCATGGGCACGGGGGATACTTGGGATCGGTGCAGACCCGCTATGTCGGCATAGACGGTTCTGACTACCGCAATCCCTCAGAAACTGGGATACCCGTCACAATCACCCAACCGTACACCGTTAGAAGGGTAAGCATGGGTATCCAGAACAACAACGCGGCGGGAACCTATACCCTGACCTTCAGGGTCAATGGTGCTCCTACTGCGTTGTCCGTCTCCACCAGTGCCACCGGAAATGGCCTCTATGTGAACACTGGCACCACTGTCCGTGTGGCCCCTGGCGACAATGTATCTCTGGTGTTGGTGTGTACCGGAGCGGTGAACGGAGCCTCCTACCTATGTTCTGTGGAGTTCATACCTGACCTGACTCCTGATCCGGCCCCGCCGCCGCCACCTCCTGGGCCTGCGCCCTTCGGGGCCGCACACGTGCTGGCCTTCATTGTTCTCTTCGTCCTGGTGAGCATTCCGCTGTCCCTGGTGGGCCAAACGAAGCTGGAGGGGCCGATGATGGCCCTGGCCTACTTTGCCTTCATCATGGTGGCGATCATGTTGATATTGATACCGTGGCTGACAAGATAGAAGGTAGGAGGTCTGTTATGAGAACGTACATGTGCCACAACTGCGGCCTGCCCATTCAGGACAACGAGGAGCGGGGGTACACTGATACCAAGGGTTGACACCCTACTGGCCAGCATGGTATAAGGTCATAGTGGGAGGGTAGCCACATGAAGCAATCTGCGACCATTACATTCCCAGTGCCACTTGCTCCTGAGAGCTTGAAGTGTATAAAGACGACTATTCAGGAGATCAGGGCCATACGCAATATGAATCACAAGGCGTGGCTGGAGCAATATGTCACGCCGGAGGGCCGGAAGGCCATTGAGCAATGGGAGAGAATCCGAGCGAAGTGCTCAGATGCGAAGACCTTGGCCGAGAAGCAGGTACCACGGTTCCAGCCAACAGAGGCTGATGGCCTCCCTCACGAGTATGCTGTGCTGCTGGAGGCACAGGCTTATGCAGAGACGGTCTACCACGGCTGGGACAAGCCATTCCAGAGCCTGAGCACCCTGGCACACGAGCCTGACCACCTGGGATTCGAGAGAACGTCCTCCCAAGGGTCTACCTTGAGCCAACTGGCAGAGATGGCGCGGAAGAAGACCTTGGCAGGCAGGGACATATCCTCCACAGCCCTTGAGGACATCAAGCACAAGATCGAGCCGAAGGAGCGGGAGGGAACCATCGTCCGGCGCGTCCGACAGCACTGCTACACTGTTTACTCCATGAGGGAGAGCATAGCTGGCGATGCTGCCTACGAGAAGGCGATGCAGAAACGCGGTGGGCACGCTGCTGAGAAGGCGGCGAAGGCGGCTCGTCAGGCTGCCGACGACGCGCAGCAGGCTGACATCAATAAGCTGGGCAAGAGGCTGGAACCGGAACTGCACGCCTACTTGCTGGAAGCTCCATAATCGTCGGGCGCAGGGGACTGTCTCCTTCAGGTGACAGAGTAGTCACCGCACGCACTGGTGCCGGAAGCTACACTACCGAGTGAGGAAGGACAACTTCGTACCCAGTGAGTGTGCCTGTAGATGATTCAGGCTTATTGGAGGGAGATATGGGCAAAGACGTAGGCTTCTTGTTTCGAGATTGGGGAGTTCTGGCCATCGGGGACAACCTCAAGACCCAGACGCGCCGGATTATGAACCCCCAGCCGCCGCATGGCTTGACTGTGGGGAACATCTCAGCAGAGGGGCAGGTTCTGGAGTGGATACTCTGCGACGAGGATGGCGATGAGGTAGACGAGCCGTGTCCTAAACCTCGGGCCAATGTTGGTGACCGGATGTATGTCAAGGAGACCTATCAGGAGTTCTGCCCGATGTGGGATGGGGCTTGGTGCGGCCACGGCGACAAGGAAGGCATGAAGAGGGATCACCTGATTGTCTATCGGGCCAGCGATCCTGATGGTGCCCTGCTTTGGGATGGTGAAGTGATCCACTGCAAGGGCTGGAGGTCGTCCATGATGATGCCGAAACGAGCAGCGCGATACTTCCGGCTTGTTCTGAGTGTCCAAGCACAGCGCGTTCAGGACACCTCGGAAGAGGACGCGGTGGCCGAGGGGTGTAGGGTCTCGGTTGGGTACACCGCAGGCGGGGCGATGGGCCTTGCTTCGGCGCGGTATGTCTACAAGAATGAGTGGAACAAAATCAACGGCCCTGGCTCCTGGGAGGAGAACGTCTGGGTCTGGGCCTATGGCTTTGCTGTAGGGTCTCCAAAGCCGCTCCCAGCCCTGACGGAGTGGGGAAGATAGGGCCGGAGGAGTGAGGCAGAACCTTCGGACACTGGGGAGCGTTGTGATGTCTGGCCTGATGATTGGCCTGTTGGTAGTGGATATCAGGGATGGGTTGTGGATAGGAGTCCCGATAGCTGCCATCCTTTCAGTGGTCAACCTCTGCTTTGCTGTGCCGGACATGATCCGGCTATGGAATGGCGAGAAGGCGAAGGACGGCAAGAGCCAGAAGGAGAGCAAGCCGTGAGTGAAGTGACCTGGAAGACAAGGTACATCCGGTTTGTTAAGTCGGAAGCCGTGGCACCCAAGGCCACGAGTTCTATACCGCGAACTGAAGACAGATGAAGATGACCTGTCCCCAGATCAAAAGGTGTGGTATGATCTCCTGAAAGCTGCTCGACAAGATGTGTCCATCTGGAGACCAAAGGACTGGGAATTGATAGTAGCAACATTAACACCATGCAAAGTGTGAGTAGGAACGTGGCCGAGGCAGGCGAAAACCGGAAGGACTTGACCAACGGGTTCTCGGGACGACTCCTCTGGCTCCTCATTCTCAGAGATATCAAGATACGGTACACCCAGACACTCGGGGGCTTTCTCTGGACAATCATCCAACCCCTGGCCTTGACCTGCGTCTTCACCATGCTCTTCAGCAAAACCCTGGGCCTCACGGCGGCATTTGCCACCGCAATGCCCTATCCCCTATTCGCTCTGATCGGGATACTCCCTTGGACAATGTTTGCCACGGGTCTCACGAGGAGCACTGCCAGCTTGGTCAATGATTGGCCGCTGGTCAAGAAATCTGCCATTCCCCGCATCCTTCTTCCATTGTCCGGTGCGCTTGCGCCTGTCGTGGACTTCGCTATCTCCTTTGTTTTGGTATTCGCGCTCATGTTGTACTGGGATGTCCCCTTCCGGTGTACCATGCTGGCGGTTGTGCCACTGATGCTCCTGGGCCTTACCTTCTGTACTGGTCTGGGATTGTGGTTATCGGCCATCAATACCCGCTATCGAGACGTGAGTTGGGGGCTTCCCTTTGCCATCTGGATGGGGATGCTGGTCTCTCCGGTGGCCTACTCATCCTCCCTGGTGGTTGCGCGGAGTCGTTGGGAGTTCTTCTACACTCTCAACCCGATAGCCGGAACTATTGAGGGGTGCAGGTGGGCCATCCTGGGCTACGACTTTCCTGGTGTGATCCTGTGGCGATCTGGCGTGGTGGCCCTGGTCATACTGGTCAGTGGCTTCTACTTCTTCCGGTCACAGAATAAATCCTTTGCTGACATTATCTGAGGGAGGGCGCACGACATGAGGTGTCTGGTCTGGTACGCGATAGGGTGTGCGGCGACCGTTGCCATCCTGGTGCTGGCCATTGTTGTCCTGGTCAACCGACTATCCACGGGGGTCTGGCTGTGATAGCTGTGTCCCATGTCTTCAAGGCGTACAGGCGTGGCTCGGGCATCCCGACATTGAAGGGTCTCATCTCCGGTGAGTTCCGGCACCCCGAGCACTTCTACGCGCTCAGAGATGTGTCATTCTCGGTGGAGCAGGGAGAGGTGCTAGGGATAGTGGGAGCCAACGGCTCTGGGAAGACAACCCTTCTGTCGATTCTCCTGGGCTGTGTGTACCCAACGTCTGGTCACGTCCGGCTGGAGGCTCCGGTGTGTTCCATGCTGGACTTGGGCATCGGGTTTGATTGGGCATTCACAGGTCGGCAGAATGTCTACCAGTCATGCCAGTTGCAGGGCATGAGGAAGCCTGAAGTCGATGAGCACATTGAAGAGGTCATAGACTTCGCTGAATGCAGGCAGATTATAGATACACCCTTCAAGAGATACAGCCTGGGGGAGCGCGTTCGTTTGGAGTTCGGGGTCTTGACGCAGCTTACGGCTCCTATTGTCCTGGTAGATGACATTCTCGCCTTTGCCGATGGGCATTTCAAAGAGAAGGCGATGGGGTACATCCGGCAAGTGGCCCGAAGTGGCCGCACGGTGCTCCTGGTATCCCACACGCCGGAGATGTTGAAGTCCCTGGCCCATCGGGTCATGTGGCTCCGCGCTGGTCAGATAGCTGAGGTTGGCCAGCCTGTAGAGGTTGTCCGGCACTACGTGGAGGAATGTGGATAGGCACCACGGCTTCGATTATCTCCGGTGTTTCGCTTGTATAGCGGTAGTGGCTATACACTGTGCCCTGTTCGAGTCCTCCGACCTTGCCCTGTCTCGCGTCATCAACCGCAACGTGGTGATGCTGGCCGTGCCCGTGTTCCTACTGATGTCGCTGTACCTCTTCAATAAGCACGGGTACCCGCTGAAGCAGAGGCTCACACGGTATGTGTGGCTGTACCTGTTCTGGGTCGGCATATACACCTTCGCCTTTGGAGGCTGGGCCTCCATCGGTGGTGCGGTGTCGCATGGCAACGTCGGAGGTCTTCTGGGATACATCCTCACCGGAGGGCACTCACTCTTCTATTTCCTGGTGGCCCTCATATTCCTGACCTTCATCTCCTATGCGTTTCGGGAACTGCCTAGCTGGGTGCTGGTCATGGCCCTGGTCGCCTCTGTAGTGTTGATAGCAGCCCTGTCGAGCGGGGGAGCAGGCCGTCCTTCCGTCTACCTTGTCTTCGTACCTTTTCTGCCCTTGGCCTTCGTGGGGTTACTGGCCTCGCGGGGATCGGTGGGCCTCCCCTGGATAGGATTGCTGGCGGTGGTGTCATTGGTGGCGGCCCTGGTGGAATGGCATTACAACCTCGATGCTTCTTACTCTCGGACTTCAGTGACCGGATTCTCGTCGGTGGCGTTTCTTCTGGCCCTCCGCGTCCGAAGTCCGGCCCCGAGACCCTTGGTAACTCTAGCCGACTGCTCCTTGGGGGTGTACTGTCTTCATGTCTTCCTCATCGCGTTCTTTCAGGCGCACATAGGGATGCCCGTGAGGTTTTGGCCGATCATGTTTGAGTATGTGACAGTCTTTGCCTGGAGCGTGATGGTTGTGCTAGGTATCAAACGTGCGTTAGCCTACAAGATGATATAAGAATAGCCGCAGGAGGGTAGAGATGAAGGAGCGGCATGAAGGCGAGCGTGTGCATGACGGTCTACAACCAGGAAGAGTACATTGGGCAGGCTATTGAGAGCGTCATCTACCAGTCCACGGGGTTCCCTTTCGAGTTGGTGATCGGGGAAGACCACTCAACGGATGGGACTCTGGCCGTCTGTCAGCAATACGTGAAGACGCACAGTAAGCTGATCCGGCTCCATCCTCGGCCCCGTAACCTGGGAGTGGCACGGAACCAAGCCCAGACATGGGCTGAATGCCAGGGAGACTACATTGCCATGCTGGACGGCGACGACTTCTGGTGTTCTCCTCTGAAGCTCCAGACGCAGGCCAAGTTCTTGGACAATAATCCCAGCTTCTCGATGTGCTTCACCAAGTGCAACCTGCTATCGGACACGCCTAACCGCCATGACCGCTGGCCGTATCGGGACAACTTGAAGGGCACCCTGACAATTAGTGACATTCTCCGGCACAATCTCATCGCCAACTGTTCCGTCATGTACCGCCGCGCCATCCGGCAATACCCCGAGTGGATCGCTGCCCTGCCGTACTGCGACATCGCGCTCCACTCCCTGCATTCGCTGGGTGGCCCTATCGGGTACATCCCCGAGTTGATGGCTACCTACAGGCTCCATGAAGGCAGTCACTTCGAGAGTCTGTCGTTCTTCGAGCGGGTCGAATACTCGATCCAGATGTACACTGCCCTGGCAAACAACCTGCCGCAGCCTTATTCGGCTGAGGCCATGCAGATGCTTCTGATGATGCGCCTGGGCCTGGGTCTGAAGCGGGTCAGGGACAGTGTGGCGACGTTCCGCACCCTGCCTCTCAAGTATCAACTGACATTCCCTCTGATACCCTTAGAGCAACTGTACCACCTGTGGGTGATTCGGAAGGCAGAGAAGAATAAGGGGAAGCCATGATTTCAGTGGTGTGCGTCTTCCATAAGCGCGAGATGTTGAACAGAGTGCTCTTGGAGAGCTTGAGTCACCAAGCACCGCACGAACTCATCCTGGTTGACAACACGACGGGCTGGTGGGTGTCGGCGGCCCATGCCTTGAACACTGGGGCCAGACTCGCCACGGGGAAGTACATCATGTTCGTGCATCAGGATGTGGAGCTAGGATCACCTACCTATCTGGCCGACGTGGAGCGTATTCTTGACGGCATCCCGAATCTGGGGATTGCCGGAGCTATCGGGATGAGCGAGGAGGGCCGGACATATGAGGAGAGGTTGCGGGGCCACGTCTCGAACTGTGGGGAAGGCTGGGGCAATATCATCACCAAGCCGGAGCCGTGCCAGACCCTGGACGAACTCCTACTGGTCGTGCCAAGGGAGACCTTCCAGGGCTTTGATGAGGAGACCTTCGACCACTGGCACTGCTATGGGGTTGATTACGCGCTGACCATGAATGAGCAGTGCCAGGGTGTCTACGCTCTTCCTGGTTTTGTCTACCATCGCTCCCTGGCCACCAATGTCGCAAACCTCCGCACTTATCACAAACGACTATTCTACAAGCATCACAAGCATTACAACCGGATACACGCTACCACCAACGGACTCACCTGGGTCTCGATCCTGACCCTGCCGGAGCTTCTGCTGGCCATCAGGATCAACCATTGGCTCTTCCCGAACTGGATTGAGAGGGCCAAGAAGGAGGTCAAGGGCTGCCGGACGCTGCTGGACTTGGGCTGCGGGTACAACTCCCCTGTCCAGTATTTCGATGTGCCCGAGAAGACCGGAGTGGAGATACATGTGCCGTACCTGATCGAGAGCCGGAAGAAGGAGATTCATCAGACCTACGTGCAGGGCAATCTGATGGAGTGCAGCTTCCCCCCCCAGTCGTTCGATGTGGTCTTCTGCTCGGAGGTCTTGGAGCATCTGCCCTACCATGATGGGCTGGAACTGCTCCGCAGAATGGACAGATGGGCCATCAAGAAGGTCATCATCACCACCCCGAACGGGTATGTCCATCAGGGGGAATATGACGGGAACCGTTATCAAGCACATAGGTCGGTCTGGGTGCCCTCGGACTTCCGCAGGCAGGGGTACAAGGTGAGTGGTATGAGTGGGCTGAAGTGGATCAGGGGGGAGCAAGGCAAGTGCATTGTGAAGCCGGAGGTTCTGGGTATGAGGATTGTAAGTATTTCAAGCCGGATCACGCGGTATGTGCCGGAGTGGGACTTCCAGGTGCTGGCTATCAAGGATATCTAGTGGATAGGAAAGCGAGGCAGCAAATGCAAACCTACGGTTGTGCTAAGTGCGGTCGGTATTCTGAGACTATCTTTACCCACTTCCTACATGAGTTCACGGATCATCTTCATGTTGACATAGGACTAAAGCAAGCAGATGCACGCCTGATAATGTATGGCTGTCAGCCGTTTGTGATTCGTACTCTTTGGGCCTTGTGGGGCTGGCCAGAGATCAGGAATTGATGGGAGGCAAGACCCTTGGCCCTACGGTGGTAGGTCAATGAGACAGCGATGGCTTGAGAAGGTGGACTGGGATGCCGTGGCAAGGGCGCAGGCAGCAACGGGAACGCCAGAGGGTGAGGCAGGGCCGCATCAGCTTTACACCCAGATGCAGTGCCTCCTGGCGTTTCTGAAGGGCTTGAAGAAGGGCCGGAGGGCCAGCGAGTGGGAGTGCGATGAGCCACTGAGCCTTCTTCAGACCGACCTGTGGACGGAGAGTGTGGCCCGATCTAGGCAGTTGTTGGAGGGTGCTCTGCATTTGGCTTGGAGCAAGGGGTATTTCACGAGCTACTACACCACCTGTGGGATGGATGTGTCCAGGGTCACCTGCAAGCTGGCGGCCCCGCAGACAGAGGCCCACATCGTCCAGGCCGACATCCGTGGCCTCCCGTTCCGGCCTGAGACCTTTGATTTGATCTTTGACCCCTCGACCATCGATCATGTGCCGATGGGGGATGCCATCGGGGTTCTTGGGCAGTACCATCGGTGCCTTCGTCCTGGCGGCATCGTCGTCCTGATCTTCTCGCACCGGATGGGCACCTTGCGGAAGGACTCAGGTGACAGCTACTTTGTCTTTGACCCGACTAAGATCAAGGCTCACCTCCGGCAGTTGGGGTTCACCACGGGTGGTGAGTACGCCATCTGCTGCCTCAACACACAGCCTGCGGGGATGTTGACCTCAAAACGGTTGCACCTGCAACGCCTCGCCTTTGCCCTGTTCACGTGGCTGGAGTTCACTCCGGTCTCGCGGTATCTCTTGGGGAGGGTGGCCCCCCTGTACGTGATTATTGGGAGGAAGAACCATGAGTAAGCCGCTACGGTTCATGTTCGTGCATCCGGTAGACTACAAGAGCCTAGTGGAGACGGGGTTCCCCCACCTGGGCCTGGGCCAACTCTCCGCAAGCATCAAGAAGCGCATTCCTGGCGTGCAGACCCTTATCGTGAGGGGGCATCTTCAGGAGTGGATACACGACTGGCAACCGGACATCGTGGGGATCACCGCTGTGTCCCAATACTGGGATGAGGCCAAGTTCCACGCCCAGCGATCCAAGCAGGGCGGCCTTCCGGTCATCGTCGGTGGGGTGCATGTCACCGCATTGCCGGAGACTATGACGGAGGACATGGACGTGGCTGTGCTCACAGAGGGGGAGCAGACCATTGTTGACCTAGTGAGGCTCTTCCAGGCCGAGGGGGAGTTCCGGCCAGCGTCCCTCCGGTCGATTCCTGGGATTGCGTTCCGAGAGAATGGGCAACTGGTGAAGACAGCCCCACGGCCTATGATCCCCAACCTTGACCTGCTGCCACACATTGACCGGACGATCCTGGCACACTCCTACCACACGGGGATGTTTACCTCACGGGGCTGCCCCTACTCATGCTTGTTTTGCGCCTCCACGCGCTATTGGCCTAAGATGCGCTTCAATTCAGCCACGTATGTGGCTGAAGAGATATGCAGGCTGCACAGCGAGGGTGTGACCCAGATCACGTTCCTCGATGACCTCTTTGTGGCCGATAAGCGGAGGCTGGTGGAGATTCACGACCTATTAGGGCACAAGGGACTCCTGGGGAAGCTCAGTTATATCTGCAATGTGCGGTCGAACCTTGTGACAAACGACCTCTGCCGTCTCCTGCATGACATGAACGTCAAGGTGGTGGGGATTGGCATGGAGTCGGCTAATCCTACGACCCTGGCATACCTCAAGGGCGAGGGGGATATCACCGTGGAGGATCATGCCAAAGCCTTCCAGCGTCTTACTGACCAGGGGATCATCGTCCACCCGAGCTTCATCATCGGGTCTCCTCAAGAGACCAGAGAGCAGATTATGGACACGTACAGGTTCATCAAGGAACACCGCATCCCTGACTTTGAGGTGTACGTCCTGATGCCCTTCCCTGGCACTCCAGTGTGGGATTATGCGGCCCAGAGAGGCTTGGTGGGGTCGGATATGAAGTGGGAACGTCTGCGCTATATGGTGACCGACTTCGGGCCTCAGAGCATTGTGCTATCTGAGCGGTTAGACTACAGGGAACTGGCTGACCTGTACCGGATGTTCACCAATCTAAGGGTCAAGGGCCGCAGAGTAGGTATGGTCAAGCAGGCCATCAAACATCCGATGAGGGCTGTCGGGTATGTGGTCAAAGTGGTGCAAGGCAATGAGACCCTGCCTGAGCCATACCCCCCGCGCCGATAGGAGGAGGTGTGTGCCGTGCCGAGAACGAGAGTATCCAAGAACCAACCCCGCAAGCTGACCTTCGGGGAGAACATTAAGGAATACTGGCCCCTTATGCTTGTGGGGTTGGGAGTCCTGGTTGTTCTGGCCTACTCATTGAGCATCGTGGTGAGGTCGCCAGACAATGGTCGGTGGGTGATCTTCGGGGGAACGGTGGTAAGCTCTACGCAGGAGGGAGTGACTTTCGAGAATGTCATCATCGAACCCTATGATCGTGAGGGCATAATGTATCCCGAGAACCAGACTGCCGCCATCATCAATGGATGGCGCACCGGAGACTTCTATACCATCGACCTGGGCTGGTACAACGATCATGTGGAAGAGGGGCTGCACTATGGAGTCTCAGCCAAGTATGAGCAGGGTCGGCTGGTAGGGGTGACTGTTACCCGCTAGTCTGTCCCGCTGCCCCTTCCCTGCTGAAGTTGTCTGATGGCGCAGGCGATTTGTGTCCTGGCAGTCGCTTGATCTGCTAGAGACTTAACCAAGATCAGCACTAACTCTACTACCACCGCGTCGTCTTCCGTGGCCTTCATATCTGCCATGTCAGTTCCCTCCAACTCAACTTTAACCGCAGAGCATCACCACCGGATCACAATACGACCCTCTTCTGTCTCAAAAGGGTTACTGGAGAGAGAACACGGGTGGCCATGCTGGGGATTTGCACCGATCCACTTGGGTAGGGTGGATTGGACGTTGTGGAGTGCAGCCCAGCGTTTGGTATAGCAGAGAACATGTTAGGCCCGATCCAGTAGGGCAGTAGAACAGGTCAGAACCAAGCAAGGTTTGGCCTCTGACCACGACCCCACCCTTCGCGGAGCCGTAATCCGAGCGGCGTGGTGTACCGCTGATTCGTAGTGTATACCACTGATCTGTAGTGTACACCGCGTGGGACATAGCGTACACCA
>Ga0315292_10001326_pt1 | contig 13104 bp, 19 predicted proteins | sample YL17G13_0_MG_FD_204029 | JGI IMG/M metagenome (GOLD analysis project Ga0315292, IMG submission 204029) | Sediment microbial communities from Yellowstone Lake, YNP, Wyoming, USA - YL17G13_0 | ecosystem: Environmental > Aquatic > Freshwater > Lake > Sediment | place: USA: Wyoming | collected... | reverse complement strand
TCATTCATGCGCTCCTTCGTCTCGCCCGAGAAGGTGCGCAGCGCGCTCGCGGGCCGCAATGCGGCCGTCGGGACCGTCGCGGCCGCCGGCTTCGGGATCGTCACGCCGTTCTGCTCCTGCTCGGCCGTGCCCCTGTTCATCGGCTTCCTCGAGGCAGGTGTCCCGCTGGGCGTCACCTTCGCCTTCCTCGTCGCGAGCCCGATGGTCAACGAGGTCGCGATCGTCCTGCTCTGGGGTCTGGTGGGTCCGCAGCTCACGATCGCCTACGTGGTCGCCGGGTTGACCGTCGCGGTATTCGCGGGGCTGCTGATCGGCCGCCTCGGCCTGGAGCGCTACGTCGAGGACTACGTCTGGAAGATCCGCGCCGGGTCCGTTGTCATCAACGCCAAGCCGACCGTCGAGGACCGGATGCGCGACGCCTGGCGCTCCACGCGCGACATCGTGGGCCGGGTCTGGCCGTACGTGATGGTCGGCATCGGCATCGGCGCCGTGATCCACGGCTTCGTCCCCACGGAGCTCGTCGTCCAGATCGGGGGCCCCGGGAACCCGCTCGCGGTGCCGGCGCTCGTGGCCCTGGGGGTGCCGCTCTACTCCAACGCCGCGGGCACGATCCCGATCATCGAAGCCCTGCTCGGCAAGGGCCTGCCGGTGGGCTCGGCCCTCGCGTTCATGATGGCCATCACCGCCCTCTCGCTGCCCGAGATGGTGATCCTGCGCAAGGTGATGAAGCCGCGCCTGCTGGCGACCTTCGTGGCCATCGTGGCGGCCGGCATCGTCGTCGTGGGCTACCTCTTCAACTTCGTCACCACCGCAGCCTGACCCGGAAGGAGCCGTCCCCAATGAAGATCGAGGTCCTCGGACCCGGTTGCCACAATTGCCAACTCCTTGAGGAGGCGGCCAAGGAAGCCGTCAAGCTCGCCGGCGTAGACGCCCAGATCGTAAAGGTCACCGACTACGCGACCATCGCGGGCTACGGCGTGATCCACACGCCCGGCCTCGTGGTCGACGGCAAGGTCCTGAGCACCGGCCGCATCCCGAGCGCCGGCGACATCGCCTCCTGGATCGACCCGTAGGGCGAGAACCCCCGAACACCACGGCCCGGGCCCCGTACGCACGGGACCCGGGCCTCCGTACCTCAGGTGGCAAGACGATGCGCCTCATCGAGATCCTCGGACCGGGATGCCGACGCTGCGACCAGGCAACGACCGATGCCGTGGCCGCCGTCGAACGGATGGGGATCGACGCCCGGGTGGTCCACGTCTCGGATCCCGCCGTGATCGCGACCCGCGGCCTCCTGTTCGACGTCCCCGGCATCGCCATCGACGGCGTGCTGGTGTCCCGGGGCCGCGTCCCCTCCCGCCGCGACATCGAGCGCTGGCTCTCGACCGAGGCCGGTCGATGACGGCGACGCCGCACAAGGCACTCCGGCGCTGGGCGCAGATCGCGATCCTCGCCGGCACCGCGGTCCTCGTCGTCCTGCTTGTGACCACCAAGGGGCAGCCGGCCGGACCCTCGGCGTCATCGGGGCCGGTCGCCGTCAGCGAGGCACCGGAGGCGGCCCTCGACCGCGCGCTCGCGGCGAGCCAGCCCACCCTCGCCTTCTTCCACTCGACGACCTGCGACTCGTGCATCGAGATGACCGCGATCGTGGACGCGGTCTTCCCGGAGTTCGAGGGCAAGGTCACACTCGTCGACGTCGACGTGTACGAGGACCGCAACGAGGCGCTCCTGTCGCGCGCCCGGATCGTCTCGATCCCGACACTGGTCCTGTTCGACCGTGCCGGCGCGAGCCAGTGGTTCGCGGGCGTGATGGATGCGGCCCAGCTCCGGCAGCGCCTCCAGGCGCTCGCCGACGGGGCCTGACATGCCGTTCGACATCGAGGTCCTGCGCACGGCCTCCGTCGTCGGCTACCTGCTCGTGTTCCTCGGCGGCGTGGTCACCAGCCTCGGTCCCTGCAACATGGCGACCATCCCGCTGATCGTCGGCTACGTCGGCGGTTCGCACGACGTGTCGCGGCGACGGGCGTTCGTGCTCTCGACCACCTTCGCGGTCGGCCTCGCGATCACGTTCATGCTCCTCGGGGTCGTTGCGGCCCTCGTCGGCGGCCTGATCGGCGGGACATCGCGCGTCTGGTTCTACGTGGTGGCCGCGGTCTGCGTCGCCATCGGTCTCCAGATGCTCGGCGTGATCCACGTCTCCATGCCGACGTGGTTCGCCGGGGCGCGCGAGCGCGTGGGTCTCCGCGGCGTGCCCGGTGCCCTTGCGCTCGGGCTCGTGTCGGGGCTGGTTGCCTCGCAGTGCGCGACGCCCGTGCTGGCGGCGATCCTCACCTATGTCATGGCCGAGGGCGCGCTGGCCTACGGCGCGGCCCTGCTCCTCGTGTACGCCCTCGGGCGCGGAGTGCCCGTCGTGCTCGCCGGGACGTTCACGGGGGTGGTCAAGCGCCTCCAGGCCGCCCGGACCTGGACGGGGGCGATCGAGCGGGCGAGCGGCGTGATCATGATCGGCGTCGGCCTCTACTTCGTCTGGATCGCGTGAGATGACGGCGCTCAGCCCGGCGAGCCCCCGTCGCCCGCAGGCGGGTCACTCGGGCCGCCGCGCCGTGCCTCGGCGGCCTTCCTGACGCGGTCCATCAGCGCCCGGATCCGTTCGGACCCGGCGCGCTCCTCCTCGTTCTTGGGTTCCCTGGACGGGTCCGTGACGCGCCAGGCGATCCCGCCGCTGATCGGCGGTTCGCCGTAGGCCCCGGTGTCATGGAGGAGCTGGTCGCGGAAGGGCGTCGGCTCCTCCTGGTAGCAGGCCTGCACAGCCTCCCGGATCACCTCCGGGCTCCCCTCGCCGATCAGGTCGATCACGGTGACCTGGCGGCGGAACCGCTCGACCGACTCGACCGGGATATTGAACAGGTACGGCGTCAGGGCGCTGGAGCCGATGATCCGCTTCCGCTCGTCGATGCCGTTCTGCATCAGGGCAAGGATGGCCTCGCCGACGTGGTGCCCCGGCGACTCTGGGCCGCAGACCACGAGATAGCGGATGTTGGGGTTGGCGATCACGTTGCAGATGACCTTCTCCAGCCCGATGTTCTCGGTCTGGAGCGTCCCCGACAGGGCTCCGCCGCTCTCGACGCCGACGCGGACGAGACGCTCGATCTCGGGAGGCGTGTCCTCACGGGTCCACTTGAGGATGACCAGCACGGCGACGGGCGAGTAGTCGTTCCCGCGGAGGTAGCAGCCTTCCTCGGGCGGGTAGTCCGGCGCCGGCTCAGCCTTGCGGATCTCGGCCACGGGTTGCCTCCTTGCACACACCTCTTGATCAGAAGGACGGCCGGCTCGGGTCGGCTGGCCACACGCTGGGGATGTCGACGTTCAACCGTCGAATGCCGGTGTGCGTGCGCCCCGATCGTCCCTTTCGCGTTCGTCACGACAGGCTTAGTAGGGTACCGCTGGTGTCTCTCAGCCCGAAGGCTCCGCCGCCTGTCCACTTGCGCTGCGCACGGTGACCGCGCTGACCGCGAGGACGACGACGATGGCTCCGACCCATTGGAGCGGGGCAAGCCGGTCGCCGAGGAGCGTTGCCGCCCCAACACCGAACACCGGGATCAGGTAGAAGGACATGGCCGCGACCGACGCCGGGACCCATCGGAGCCCCGACAGGTAGAACGCGTAGGCGAGCCCGTAGTAGACGAGGCCCGACGCGACGGTGCTCGCCACGCCGAGCGGTGTGACCTCCGTCGGAGCGACCGCAACGCCGACGGAGACCGCGGCCGCGCCGAGCAGCACGATCGCGAGCCCGAGCGCGTATGCCTGCTGGGCCACGACGACGCCCAGCGTCGAGTCCGTACCGGGCAGCCAGCGGCGCGTGGCGACCGTGTAGACCGCGCAACACCCGACCCCGGCGATCGTGAGGACGATCCCGGGGAGCGCGCCGGACGCCGCCGGGTCGTACACGACGAGTGCGAGGCCCGCGACGGCCAGGGCCGACATCGCCACGACGACGATCCCGGGACGCTCGCGGAGCAGGACCACCGCCAGGACCAGGATCAGAATGGGCTCCAGCGCCCAGAGCAGGACGGACAGGCTGGCGCTGATCTGGGCCAGGCCGAGGAGGCTCAGCGCGTACGCGAGGCCCGGGTTGAGGAGCCCGAGCGCGGCAAGCCGTCGGCCGTCGGGGCCGCCCGGGAGGCGGTCGCCGCGGCGGCGCGCCACCGCACCGAGGAAGACGAGGCTGACCCCGAGCTGGACGACCAGGAGGGTGAGCGGCGGGATCTCGGCGACGGCCTGCTTGCTCAGCGCCGTGCCCACACCCCAGCAGGCGGCGGCGAGGACGAGCGCGAGGATGTGACGGCGTGCGAGCCGGGACGGGGACATCGAGGAACTCCAGCGAGCCGGACGAGGGTGATCAGGAACCCTGGGGTCGGATCGCCTCGTCGTCGCAGCACGCGTAGGAAGGCACCCGCCGTGCCCGCGCGCCGTGTGGCCTCGATGCGTTCATGCCGCCATTGTCGGGGTCGCGTCGCCCGACGCAAGGCGCGCTCAGACGCTCAGGCGCTTCCCGGGCACGCGAAGCCTTGGCGCCGCCCGTCCTTTGGGTGCCGACTGGCCCCCAGGATGTGCCGTTGGTCAAATGATCGTTTGTCTAACGTGCGTTAGAGTATCGGCATGGACCCCATGCACGACCACGAGGCGGAACCCTCGCTGCCGATCGACGCGCTCGGGGGGCTTGCCGCCCTGGCCGAGCCGAACCGTGCCCGCATCTTCCAGATCCTCCGTCACGGCGAGCACTGCGTGTGCGACGTCGGGGAGATGCTCGGCCTCAGCACGGCCCTGGTTTCCCACCACCTGCGAGCCCTTCGCACCTCCGGCCTCATCCGAGAGCGGCGCGCCGGTCGCTGGGTCTACTACTCGCTGGACCTGGAGCGCGTCGAGGCGCTGCGGACGGCAGTGTCCGGTCTCCTCAGCCCGGGCGAGGCGGCGACGACCGCGTGCCGCTGCTCCGACTGCGGTGCGCGAGGGTCCCTCCCGACGCTCAGGTCGCCCCGCACCGGCACGGTCGTGCTCGCGGAGGTGCCGGCATGACGTGCTCGGTGCTGATCGTCGGCCTCCCGTCCGCCGCGACGTGCCCGCCGGAGAAGACCTGGCGCGCGGCTGGGGACCTCGTCGCGCACCGCCTGCATGCTCGGTTCGGGAATGACGTCGCCGTGGAGTACGTTGACCTCTTCAGCCCCGAGATGGGCGGACACCCCGACGTCGAGGCGCGCATCGCGGCCGAGGGTCTCGTGCCGCCGGTCGTCGTGGTCGACGGAGCCGTCGTGTCCGCGGGCGGCAAGCTCAACGTGTCCGCGATTGAGCGCGCGGTCGCCGCCGCCCTGAATGGCAAGATCGTCGCCTCGGCCGGGGCGGTGGGGCATGGCTGATATCACCCGCAACCGGCGACTCCAGGCGGCGGCGCTACGGGCGCAGCGCGGCCTCGAGCCACTCGCGTGGCGGCACGCCGCGCAGACCGTCAGGCGTTCGGAACAGGCGACACCGCGGGGAGTAGTCGCCGGTGTCCTCGAAGCCAGGGTCGATGTCGCGGCCGTCCACGCGGATCGTCGGCGAGCCAGGAAAGTGGTGGACCAACGCGACGGAGGAATCGGATGCGTTGATCCCCTCGACGGCGGTGCCGGGGGCGACCTCGGCGATCACCTCGTCCAGCAGAGCCCGCGCCGGCCTGTGGCTTGGACAGCCGTCGAACCAGAGGAACTGCACTCGCTTCATGTCGGGATCATCTCACCGAATTCGCCACCGAGCGTACGCGGAGCCTCCCATGGCTGAGCCCTCCGCTACCGCGCCGGTGGACGACACCCTGCTCGCTCCCCCCGATGCGGCGTGCTGCGCCGGTGCCTGCGGGCCGATCTTCGAGACCCCGCTTCTCGAGCAGCTCTTCAACCGCGTCCGTGGCGCGGTCTCCCGCCGGGCGAACCCGGCCCCGACACCGACCGCCCGCCCGGCAGCGGACGCCGAAGGATGGACCACCGATGACTGACCAGACCACGGCCGTGACGCTGCTCGACGTCGAGATCTTCGACCCGCCGCTCTGCTGTCCGACCGGCCTCTGCGGTCCGGTGCTCGACACGACGCTCGTCGATCTTGCGGACGCGGTCAGCACGCTGTCCGGCGAGGGCCGCTCCGTGGTCCGCCACATGATGACGAGCGACCCGCAGGCGTTCATGCGCAACAAGACGGTGTACGACCTCATCAAGGCGCGCCAGCTCGAGGTGCTGCCGATCACCGTCGTCCGCGGCCAGGTCGTCAAGACCTCCGCCTACCCCACCCTCGACGAGCTGCACGCCGCGCTCGCCGCGGGCGCCTGACCGCGCCCGGAAGGATCACGACCAGATGACCAAGTTCCTCTTCTTCTCGGGCAAGGGCGGCGTAGGCAAGACGACGATGGCCTGCACGACCGCGGTCGCCGAGGCCGATGCCGGCGGGCGCGTGCTGATCGTGACCACCGACCCGGCGTCCAACCTCGCCGACGTGTTCGAGCAGCCGATCGGCCACGCGGTCACCGCGATCGACGGCGTGCCCGGCCTGTGGGCGATGGAGATCGACCCCGACAAGGCCACCGCCGAGTACACGGACCGCACGCTCGCGCCGATCCGCGAGATCTTCCCCGAGCAGATCGTCGCGGTCATGGAGGAGCAGCTCGCGGGCCCATGCACGGCCGAGGTCGCGGCGTTCGACCGCTTCGCGGACTTCCTCGATCCGACGGCGCCGGCGCTGGTCCCGACCAGCGGCAATGCCTTCGACCTCGTGATCTTCGACACGGCACCGACCGGGCACACCGTCCGTCTCCTGGAGCTGCCCGAAGCCTGGTCCAAGAGCATCAGCGAGGCCGAGGCGGGCGCCGGCCAGACGTGCATCGGTCCGGCGGCCGCGATCGCCGAGGCGAAGGTCAAGTACGAGCGGGCGCTGGCGGCGCTCCGTGACCAGGATCGCACCCGGTTCGCGTTCGTCCTCCATCCCGAGGCGACCGCGATCGCTGAGACCAGGCGCGCCGGCGCGGAGCTCGCACGGCTCGGGATCGTCACGACCGAGCTGATCGTCAACGGGATTCTCCCGCCCGAGGAGGGCTCGACGCCGTTCTTCGCGTCGCGCATCGCGATGCAGGAGCGCTACCTCGCCGAGATCCGCCAGCAGTTGCCCGTGCCCACGCGCCGGGTGCCGCTGCTCGATGGCGAGGTACGCGGCATCGCGCGGCTCCGGGCCATGGCGCCGCTCCTCGCGGACGCCAACGCGGCTCGGCCGGTGTTCGGCCTGCCGGCGGACGGCGCCGCGCGCCGCTCGCATGACACGGCCGCGGCGATCGCAGCACTGCGGCCGGCCGGCGGTCCCCGGACCGTCTTCTTCGCGGGCAAGGGCGGCGTTGGCAAGACGGCGATCTCCTGCGCCGCCGCCGTCTGGTCCTCCCGCCAGGGCTACCGGACCCTCCTCGTCACCACCGACCCCGCGGCCCACATCGGCCAGGTCCTGGGCGAGGTCATCGAGACCGACCCGACGCCCGTCCCGTCCGTCGACGGGCTGTGGGCGGCACGCGTCGATGCCAAGGCTGCGGCCTCCGCCTACACCGACCGGATCATCGAGGACGCCGTCGCCAAGGGCCGCAGCCCCCAGTCGATCGCGGCGATGCGCGAGGAGCTCGACTCGCCGTGCACCGAGGAGATGGCGGCCTTCGACCAGTTCATCGAGCTCGCCAGCCGCCACACGTTCGACGTGACGATCTTCGACACCGCACCGACGGGCCACACGATGCGGCTGCTCGAGCTGCCGATCGACTGGAGCCGCCAGCTCGACGTCAAGGTCTTCGCGTCGGTCGAGGGCGACGCCGCGGACGATGTCGCGAAGGCCCGGTTCGCGGGCGTGATCGACATGATGCGCGACCCGGCCCGGAGCACCTTCGCCTTCGTCATGTACCCCGAGGCGACGCCGATCATTGAGGCCAGCCGCGCCATCGACGAGCTCGCCTCGCTCGGCATCCCGCTGGGGCTGGTCGTGGCGAACATGGTCCTGCCCGAGGACGCATGCCGAACGCCGTTCGCACTGGCCCGCCGCCAGATGCAGCAGACGTACCTCGGCAACATCGAAGCGCGCTTCGCGGCGCCAGTCCTCGAGGTACCGCTCCTCGACGGCGAAGTCATCGGCCTCGGGCGACTCACCGACCTCCTCGCGCCGGCTATGGGGCCGGTCGCGGTTCCCGCATAACCGGAGGCAGCGATGCTCTCAACAGCAACCCACGATCCCGAGCTTGCCGAAGCGACACGGGTCGCCGAGATCGACGCCCTCACGGCCGCCGGCACGTTCGGGGCCAGCCTTCGAGCGACGCCGGAGTTCACCGCGCTGCGCGCGGCATCCGCCGCGATGGGAGCTGATCCGGTCGCCCAGGCCGCCATCAGCGCCTTCAACGAGAAGCAGGAGGACCATCGGGTCGAGGCGGCGATGAACCTGCTCAGCCAGGAGCAGGGCGACGAGCTCGGCCGGCTGCTCGAGGAGATGTACGCCGTGCCCTCCGTGGTGGCCTACGTGGCTGCGACGACCGCGTTCGGCGACCTCTGCCGGGAGACGTCGGCAGTCATCAGCGGTCTCATCGGGATCGACTTCGCCGCCAACAGCCGCTCCGGCGGCTGCTGCGGCGGCTGAGAGGGACGCCATGCTCACCACCGAGATCCACGAGGCGGCCGTCGAGTTCGGCCGGAGCCTCAATCAGGCGCCCGCCGTGTCCGCCTACCGCGCGGCGCAGGCGGCCCTCGACGCGAACCCGGATGCCCAGGCGCTGATGGACGAGCTGCGATACCTCCAGGGGACGTTCATCGCTGCGCAGCAGCGCGGTGAGACGCCGACGCCCGAGGCCATGGGGACCCTGCGCATGTGCCAGGCCGACGTCCGGGCGAACGAGGTCATCATGGCCCACCTGCGGGCCACCAACGAGGTCAAGGCCTTCCTGCCGCTCGTCGCCACGGAGGTCACCAGGGCGCTCGGCACCGACTACGGGAGGCTCATCGCCCCCACGAGCTGTTGAAGGCACTCGGAGGGTGCCGACGGCGAAAGGAGATCGGGCATGTGGCAGCGAATCCTCTGGGCGACTGACTTCTCGGCTCCAGTGCGCGACGCGGGCCGCACGGCGTTGACCCTGGCGAACTGGGCCGGCGCCGCGATCGAGGCGGTGACCGTGATTCCGTCCGACCCCGGCGACCTGCCCCCCGCCCTGGTGTCGGTCCTCGGAGAGGATGGGCTCCAGGACGCAGAGCGGGAGCTCGAAGCCGAGGTGGTGGCCGGGGCGCGCGACCAGCTTGCCGAAGAAGCCGGCTTTCTTCTGGCCGCCGCCCTCGATGTGCCGCTGCACGTGCGGGAAGGCGATCCCCCGAAGGAGATCGTGGCCCTTGCTGGAGAGCTCCGCATCGACCTCATCGTCATGGGCGCCACCGGTCGCCGCGGCGTCAAGGAGGTGCTCCTCGGAAGCACGGTCGACAGCGTGGCGCGGCATGCACCCTGTCCGGTGCTCGTGGTCCGCTGACCAGCCGGGTCCGCGAACGAGCGTCGCCGGAGGGCGAGCGGTGAGGAGGTCCGATCGAGCAGAGTCCAGCCATTCCACACCCGAATCGAGACTGGAGCCATGGTTACCACCATCTCGTTGTCGACTGGGTCCGAGACAGCGCAGACTGCCCCGCTCCCGATCCTGTCCCACTGGATTGACGGCGCGCCCGAGGAGGTGCTCCCCGGGCAGACGGGGCCCGTCTTCAACCCCGCCACGGGCGAGGTCATCGTCCGGGTGCCGCGCGGCGGGCAGGCCGAGGTCGACAAGGCCGTGGCCGCTGCCAAGGCCGCGTTCCCCGGCTGGCGCGACACGCCGCTCATCGCGCGGAGCCAGGTCTTCTTCGCCTTCCGTGACCTGGTCTATCGCCATCGCGATGAGATGGCGGCCCTGATCACGCGGGACCACGGCAAGACGTTCCCAGATGCCCTCGGGGAGGTCCTCCGCGGCCTGGAGACGATCGACTTCGCCTGCGGACTCCCAAGCCACCTCGCGGGCCTGAACACGTCCGCGGTCGCGAGCAACGTCGACGCCCAGACCCTGCGGGGACCGCTCGGCGTCACGGCCGCGATCACGCCCTTCAACTTCCCGGCGATGGTCCCGATGTGGATCTACCCCATCGCGCTGATGTGCGGCAACACGATGGTCTGGAAGCCGTCGAGCCACACCCCAGGCGCCTCCCAGCTCCAGGCCGAGTTGTGGAAGGCGGCCGGCGGCCCCGACGGTACGTTCAACGTCGTCTACGGCGGCCGCGAGGCGGTCAAGGCGATCGTCGAGCACCCCGACATCAGGGCCATCCAGTTCGTCGGCTCGACTGCAGTCGGGCGCTACGTCTTCGAGACCGGCACCCACCACGGCAAGCGCGTCGGGTCGTTTACCAGCGCCAAGAACGCGATGATCGTGCTGCCCGACGCCGACATGGCGATGACGGCCGACGCGGCCGTGGCATCCGGCTACGGCTCGGCCGGCGAGCGGTGCATGGCCCAGACGCTCGTGATCGCCGTCGGCGACTCCGGCGACCGGCTGCGGCCGCTCATCCTCGACCGGATCGGGGGCCTCAAGATCGGCCCGGGCATGGAGCCCGGGATGGACATGGGTCCGATCTATACGCAGGAGCATCGCGCCTCGGTCATCGAGTGGATCGACAAGGGCGTCGCGGAAGGGGCTGAGCTCGTCGTCGACGGGCGCCCGTTCGCGCATCCCACCAACCCCGCCGGCTTCTTCCTCGGGGTCTCGCTGTTCGACCACGTGACGCCGGAGATGCAGATCTACCAGGAGGAGATCTTCGGTCCGGTCCTGGGGATCGTGCGCGCCACGACGTATGACGAGGCGATCGGCCTCATCAACGCGCACAAGTACGCCAACGGCACCGCGATCTTCACGACCGACGGTGGCGCCGCCCGGCGCTTCAAGCTCGAGGTCGACGTCCCGATGATCGGCGTCAACGTGCCGATCCCGGTTCCCGCCGGCTATATGAGCTTCGGCGGTGCCAAGGAGTCCGCGATGCCGAGCCCGACCACCCGCTCGGCGGAAGTGCCGCCTTCTACGAGTTCAACTGCACGGCCGTCGAAGTTGAGGTCGACCGCGAGACGGGAGACGTGACGGTCGCTCGTCACGTCACGGTGTCCGACGTGGGCAGGGCGATCAACCCGCTCCAGGTGACGATGCAGGACGACGGAGCCGCCATCCAGGGCCTCGGCCACACCCTCATGGAGCACTACATCTTCGACGAGCGTGGAAGAGTTCGGAACCTGGGGGCGATCGACTATCGGATCCCGACCAGCATGGACGTGCCCCTCGAGCTGATCAGCGACGTGATCGAGAACGAGGACGGCCCGGGGCCGTATGGGTCGAAGGGCATGAGCGAAGGCGCACTCCTCTGCGTCGCGCCGGCCGTCGCGGCGGCGGTGCGCCACGCGACGGGCGTCGTCATTCGCGACCTCCCGCTGACGCCCGAGCGCGTCTGGCAGGCACTGCAGGCGCAGCCATCACTCCTGTCGGCCTCAACAGAGCATTCGAGCTGGTCGCACGAGCCCGTGTCAGGCGAGAATTCGCCGCATCGATACGCCGGTGGCCTTGCACACGCTCGTGGACTCGACCGACTCGCCAACGGCATCGACGGCCTCGGCCCTCGCGATGACTTCGTCGCCAAGCAGCCGCCCAACACGCATCAGCAGCACCCGTCTCCACCACAGCAGCCCGTGCCCGCCATCTGCAGCGACGGAAGCTCGATCAGTCGCGCGGTGCCAGCCGGCTTCGTCGCCTTTACGATCGCGCTTACCATGCCGTCCGCCACGTCGTGCGTGGGCGTGAGGGTCACGTCCGTGAGGCCGGCGGCCTCCAGCCCGGCGCGGAACTCGGAGAACGACAGTGCCCCGGCGATGCATCCGGTGTACGAGCCGCGCTCAGCCCGCTCCTCGGCGGTCAGGCGATCCTCGGCGACGATGTCGGTCACGCCCATTCGCCCGCCCGGCTTGAGCACGCGAGCGATCTCGCGGAAGACCGCCGGCTTGTCGGCCGCCAGGTTGATGACGCAGTTGCTGATGACGACGTCCACGGACTCGGCAGGGAGCGGGATGGACTCGATGGTGCCGCGGACGAGCTCCACGTTCGTCGCCCCCGCCTCGGCGATGTTCCGCTGCGCGAGCGCGAGCATCTCGTCGGTCATGTCGAGGCCGATGGCCCGCCCGGTGGGCCCGACGCGCTTCGCGGACAGGAGGACGTCGATCCCGCCCCCGGACCCGAGGTCCAGCACCCGCTCGCCTTCATGGAGCTCCGCGACAGCGATCGGATTGCCGCAGCCGAGCGAGGCCAGGACAGCCGCATCCGGCAGCTCCGCCTGCTCCAGCGCCGAGTAGAGCCCGGCTCCGAAGGCCTGGAGCTCGCCCGAACAGCAGCTGCCGGTCCCAGCCTGGACGGCCGCGGCGGCGTAACGGGCCCGGACCTCGTCATGGATCGTGTCGATGGTCATCAGTCGTTCCTCATCAAGATGCGGAGTCGAGGCGCAGGGCGCGCGACGTGGTCGAGGTGGGCGACAGGGTGCGAATCGCGACCCCGACGCTGCTACTGTATTGATACTTGTCAAGATCGATACTTGTCAATACCATCTTCGACATGAAGCGGCTCACCGATCCCGATGCCCTGCTGCTCCAGGGTGTTGCGGATCCCACCAGGCTCTCGATCCTGCGCGAGCTCGCCGGTGGCGACGAGATCTGCGCCTGCGACTTCACCGCGTGCTGCGACGTTGCGCAGCCGACCGTCAGCCACCACCTGAAGGTGCTTCGTGAGGCTGGGTGGGTCACCTCGGAGCGCCGGGCGTCTTGGGTCTACTACCGGGTTCGGCCAGAGGCGGTCGAGCGGCTCCGGCAGATTGCCGGTGAGCTGTCGCCGGCGCTCGGGGCACCGCCCCCTCGAACGCTTCCTGTGGTCCAGCCCGTCGCGTGAGCATCGGCAGGTGCGCGCCGGCGTATCGCGCGAGGGCTCGCGGCGGATCGAGTCAGCGATCCTGCGTGGACCGTGCGTATAAGCGCCATTCA
>Ga0315292_10001322_pt1 | contig 13128 bp, 13 predicted proteins | sample YL17G13_0_MG_FD_204029 | JGI IMG/M metagenome (GOLD analysis project Ga0315292, IMG submission 204029) | Sediment microbial communities from Yellowstone Lake, YNP, Wyoming, USA - YL17G13_0 | ecosystem: Environmental > Aquatic > Freshwater > Lake > Sediment | place: USA: Wyoming | collected... | reverse complement strand
AAGCGGTCGTGGTATTACGGATGGATAGCCTAAGCAAAGGCAAAACAGCGCTGAAAAAAGCCGGAATCAGCGTACTGTCACCTAAAGAAGTTTATACGTTATAAATATTCTATATCAAAATCTGAGGATAAAGTCGATGTTTTAACACCCTCCCCAACCCCTCCCCTCAAGGGAGGGGAGAATTTACTACCCTCTCCCTTGAGGGGAGAGGGCAAGGGTGAGGGTGTTATATCATTTATAAACAGATTATAAACGGTTTTTATTTAGAGCGGCGCCTCGTCACAAACACACAGGGTCTGCGTGAAATAACAACATTTACTCCTTCAGAGTCGAGCTTTTCTTTAAGTAGTGCTTCCGTTTTCTCGACGTCGTAAGGGTCGATCACTTCAACGGAACTTGCGCCGCAGGCCTTACAGAGTCCTTCAAGAGAGGTTTTTCCGCCCTCTTCTCCTTTTGCAGTTATACCGGTTAATGGCGTAGGCTGGTGCCCCGTCATTGCTATCGCTGAATTATCCAGAATAAGCACAAGGATATTCGCCCTGTTATAAACGGCATTAATCAATGCAGGTATCCCGGAATGAATAAAGGTAGAATCCCCGATAACCGCCGCAACTCTTTTTACCCCTTGTTTGGAAATTCCTGCCGCCTTGCTAATGCCTGCTCCCATGCAGAGACATGTATCAACTATTTGATAGGGAGGATTAGCTCCCAGCGTATAGCAACCTATATCACCGGCAGTGAATGCCGGCCGGGCCGCTTTAAGCGCATCATAGAGCTTACTGTGAGGACAACCGGGACATAATACAGGCGGCCTTGGCGTTAAAGGCTTAGAAGGTTTACAAGCGGGCTGAACCGTGCTCCAGCCGGGGACATATCCGGATAAAACATCCGGCCCAAGCTCCCCTGTAAGGCTGATCTCTCCTGAAAGCTTACCCCTCACACGGGAAGAATACCTGCGTGCGATCTCTTCCACAAAGGGTTCCCCTTCTTCAAGGACCCAGACTTCTTCCAGGTCTTTCACAAATTCTTCGATCAATGTTTCGGCAAACGGATAATAAGAAATCTTCAAAACATCATATTCAGGGCCGTACTCTTTTGCATAGACATACCCGAGACCACAGGCTATGATTCCTTTTTTCCGTCCGGTCTTAAAAGACTTATTTAATCCCGATTCTTCCCCCCATCGTCTCAGGCTTTCCTGTTTTTCGTTTAAATTTCTGTGACATCTCAAGACATTGCTTGGAACTGCAATCATGTTCGCCGGGTCTTTCTTTAATAAAAGAGGATTCGGGTCCCGCACGGCCCCGATCTCCACCGGCGAGTAGGTATGTGAAATCCTTGTCACCGTTCTCAGCATAACAGGGAGTCCCGTCTTTTCCGACAATTCGAAGGCCATTATCGTCATGTCCCTGGCTTCCTGTGAATCGCACGGTTCAAGGCACGGGATTTTAGCAAATTTCGCATAGAAACGGGAATCCTGTTCGTTCTGTGAAGAATACGCTCCGGGATCATCCGCAACTGCAAGCACCAGCCCTCCCCTGATCCCAAGATACGCGGCAGTCATCAAAGGGTCTGAAGCGACATTAACTCCTACATGCTTCATGGAACAAAGAGCTCTCTTTCCCGCATAGGAAGCGCCGATGGCGGTTTCAAAAGCCACTTTTTCATTAACAGCCCATTCCACATCACCGGTGAAATTGTGTGAAATATATTCCAGAATTTCAGTAGCCGGAGTTCCGGGATAACTTGTTGCCATAGAAATCCCCGCTTCTATTGCGCCCCTTCCTATCGCGTCGTCACCCGTCAGCAAGTCTTTATTCGTTTGATTTTGTTTCACCTGAAAACACCCCTTTTTTGAATGAAATATTTTTATAATTATACCACTACAATCAATAGAAATGTTACGATGCAAGGCACCCCTTCAGTTACGGGTGTTTAAATCCTACCCTTTGCAAGGGGAGGTTGGAGGGGTTTTTGAAAAATAATTAAAACCACCCCTTCCCCTCCTTGCAAAGGAGGGGATTATTTTAATACTGCTATCCGTAACTGAATGCTTACCCAATTTTTCATTTTCCCCTACCATTTGTCCGAATAATGCGTGTAAAATATTTATTCAATGAAAGGGATTATTGATTTTCATACCCACGCTTTTCCTGATGAGTTGTCGGAAAGGGTGATAAAGATGCTCGAAGACGAAGGAGGCGTCAAGGCCCATATTGGCGGTAATATTTCCTCTTTGCTGGCTTCTATGGACAACTGCGGTATTGAAAAGAGCGTTATCTGTAATATAGCTACGAAACCGGCGCAATTTGATTCAATTCTGCAATGGTGCAAAAAGATCGGGTCTGAAAGAATTATCCCGTTTCCTTCTTTTCATCCGTATGATCCCGATTTTAAAGACAGGATTGATGAAATAAAACGCGGGGGCTTTAAAGGAATAAAATTCCATCCCTACTATCAGAATTTTACAATAGACGAAGAAAAGATTTTTCCGGTTTATAAAAAAATTTCCGATGAAAATCTTATTCTGGTAATGCATACCGGCTTTGATTTTGCCTTTCAGCGTATAAGGATAGCCGACCCGGAAAAAATACTTACAATTGTTGAAAAGTTTCCTTCCCTCAAATTGGTCACAACACATCTCGGGGCATGGGAACAGTGGGGAGAGGTCGAGCAATTTTTACTCGGGAAACCTATTTATATGGAGATATCATTCTCGCTTGATTTTTTGGATGCCACTGTAAAAAAAATCATATCAAATCACCCTCCGGAATACATCCTTTTCGGCACGGATTCTCCATGGACGGACCAGCAAAATTCGGTTTCTTTATTAAAGGGCCTGCAACTCGGAGAAGAAAAAGAAGCGCACATTTTCCGTGAGAACGCCGTTAAATTGCTGGAGTCGGTGTAAAATTATCATTTCGTCGTGTAAGTATCTCTATTGATCCTTTAGACAATGTTTAGTTCGTGAAGGTATAAAGCGGAGCCGGAAATCTTACAGGACCATATTCCTATAGGATAATCGTAAGTAATTAGTTTACAAATAGCTCTACTATATGTAAACTATAGCATGATATTTCCGAGAACTGTATTTAACGATATCAAACCTTATCTTCAGTCGTCTGAAGCGGTTATTCTTACCGGAATGAGGCGTACCGGCAAGACCACAATCCTCAACTTCATTCAGGAACAAATCGTTTCCAAAAACAAATTATTCCTCGACCTTGAAAACCCGCTGAACCGAAAGTACTTTGAGGAAGAAGATTATGAACGCATTAAATCAGCCCTCGAATTTCTTGGCATCAACTTTAAAAAGCGTGCATTTGTCTTTCTTGACGAGATACATCATGTAAAGAAGCTTCCCTCAGTCGTCAAATATTTCATAGATCATTATAAGGTCAAATTCTTTCTGACAGGCTCTGCCAGTTTTTACCTGAAAAATCTTTTCACCGAGTCCCTTGCTGGAAGAAAGGTCATCTTTGAGGTGTTCCCCCTGACATTCCATGAATTCATCTCATTTAAGCAGGCAAAGTTTAAAATACCGAAGGATTCTGCTGCTATAACCAAATCTGTTTTTGATACTATCGACCGGCTGTATGACGAATATCTTTTTTACGGAGGGTTTCCGGAAGTGGTATTGAAAGATACGGCACAGGCGAAGGCACAGGCGCTCAAAGATATTTTCACCTCTTTTTTTCAGCTTGAGGTCCTGCAACTCGGAGACTTCAGGAGGAATGAGGTGATACGCGATCTTATGCTTCTGCTCATGCAGAACACAGGCTCAAAGACGGATATCCAAAAATTATCGAGCGACCTGAAAATATCCCGGCCTACTATTTACGACTACATAGCATTTCTTGAGGGGACTTACTTTATAAAAACCATAAGACCGTTCAGCAAGGGAAGAAGCACCGAGGTCAGGAAGACGCCAAAGGTTTATTTGTGTGATACAGGTCTTGCCAATCATTTTGCCAGACTTGACGCCGGGCACATATTTGAAAATAGTGTTTTTCAGAACCTCCGGATGAAGGGTGAGATAAATTACTATCAGAAAAAAAGCGGTGTGGAAATAGACTTCATACTCGATCAGAAAACCGCCTTTGAGGTAAAGATCAACCCCCGGGAAGCAGAGATCAGGAGAATGAAGGAACTTTCAGCGCGGATAGGTCTGAAAGATTTCAAAATGATTTCCAAAAATTATTCTAAACTTGAGAACGTCATTTACGCTTTTATGCTTTGAGGCAAGAGTGGAGAAGAATGGTAAAAAGGAGTTTTAGTCTTGTAGATTAAAACAGCCTTGCCTGCCCCTTTATCTCTTTCCTCTCCACTTGCTCGAAAATCTTTACTTTGCCGAATTCACCGTCATAGCCGGGTACGATATGAACTTGTCCTGAACGCATCCTGGCTATTGCTTCCCTTAAAAGGGGAGAGCCTGCTCTTTCTATGTCATCAAGCGGTGTGTCCATAAGTATTGTAAACTCATTTCCAAGGCTCTCGATGAGATTGAAATACTTTTTATTTACTGCCTTGCTGTTTACACCAACCTTAATTACCTGAGCTATTATTTCCTGGAGTGGAATGATTGAATAAAAAGGCGGCGCATCCTTCGGCCTGAATCCGTGTTCCCTGAGTGCAAGTTTTTCAACCCTGTGCATAACGCCGATAGTGACCTTTTTTCCACAGACGGGACAGAGGTAATTATTGCGAATTGTCTCCTCAGGAGAAAGGTTGACCCCGCAATTCCTGTGACCGTCATAGTGATACTTCCCTTCTTCCGGAAAAAATTCAATCGTTCCTGCAAAACCTTTTTTCGTTTTTATTGCCTTTGTAATAAATTCATAGGTGACGTCCCTGGCAAGATCAGACGTCTCAAAGATATTTGCTTCCCTTCCGAGTTTTGAAGGCGAATGGGCGTCTGAATTCGAGATGAGCGTAAGAGAGTCAAGTGCGGGAATCCTCCAGTTCATCAGAGGGTCGGAGGACAATCCTGTTTCGATTGCGTAGATATGAGGGGTCAGTTCCTCAAAACATTCCTCAAGCGAATCAAAACCAGAGGCCGCCCCAAAGACGGAGAAATGAGGAGTCCATGCATGCGCCGGAACAAGCATGGCTTTATCGGAGCTATCAAGGACAATCTTCAATAGCTCTTTCGCGTCAAGTCCAAGAATAGGTCTGCCGTCTGAAGAAATATTTCCTATCTTTGAAAGAGCGCTATTGATCTTTGAAACGGTATGAAAATCGGGCGCAAAGAGAAGGCTGTGGATCTTTCTCACCCTACCTTTCTTTGAAAAAATGCAGCTTATTTCAGCGGTAAGCATAAAGAATATATCGGCCCTGCAGGATTCAGTAACCTGTTTACTGTCTACGTAATTTTTATTTAATTTAAATAAGTTACTATCTAACTGTTCAAGTTTTTGTTTATATTCATCAAACCACTCTGGATGCGTAAAATCTCCCGCGCCAATGACGGTAATACCTTTAAACTGGGCCCATTTATGCAGGCTTTCCAAAGACATTTCTTTGCTTGTCGCGCGGGAATATTTAGAGTGGATATGAAGGTCGGCTATAAAGCGCATATCAGGCGGAATTTTGTTTTCTCTTATGCCATAGGATATATACGGCTATAAGCAATACACAGGCAATAACAATATAAACTGTCCATTGCCTGCTGACTTCCATTATCTTGTCCTGATTATTTCCAACGAAATATCCGATATACGCAAGTATCCAAACCCAGATAGCCGCGCCGAAGGCGGTATAGAAACAGAACTTGCCGAGATGCATCCTCCAGAGTCCGGCAGGGAAGGAAATATAGTGCCTAACACCAAGGATCAGCCTTCCTATGAATGTGCTGATAGTCCCGTGTTTCAGAAAAAATTTCTCGCCCTTTTCAAAATGTCTCTGTGAAACACCGAAATATTTGCCGTACTTTAAGATAAAGGGCCTTCCCAAAAATACTGCAATAGCATAATTGAAGAGAGCTCCGAAAACACTCCCTGCAGTCCCGGACAAAAGCACCCCGGTCCAGCCCATTTGACTTTGAGAGATCAGGTACCCGGCAGGCGGAATAACAAGTTCCGATGGGAGAGGGATAAAGGTACTCTCAACAAACATTAAAATGAAAATACCGGGATAACCCATTGTCCCAATTGTGTTAACCAGCCAGATAAAAAATTCGTGCATTGGTCTATTTTAACCAAACCTTCCTAAACGTTGTAAAACATACCCTTGATTTGAAGATCAGAGGAAAATGGTCGGGGCGAACAGATTTGAACTGTCGACCACTCGCACCCCAAGCGAGTGCGCTACCAGGCTGCGCTACGCCCCGATTTTTTGGATTATTACTGAAGCTGACTTAGAATATCCCTAAGCCTTTTTTTGACATGCTCGATTGCTCGTACAGGTTGGCGGTTATCTCTTTTCTGCTCATCCTTCTGCACATCCTGCCCGGGTTTGGGGTCTGAATTGCCCGAGCTGAAGCCGAGTCTTTTTCTCACGCCTTCTATAGTATATCTCTCCTGATATAAAAGCCTTTTAATCGCTAACAGGAGTTCAACATCCTTTTTGATATAAACCCGCTGACCCGATTTGTTCTTCCTTGGCTTGAGAAAATTGAATTCAGTCTCCCAATACCTAAGGACATAAGGCTCTACCCCGACAATCTTGCTTACTTCTCCGATCTTGTAAAACAGTTTATCCGGAAATGGCAAGTATGCTTTGAGGTTTTCAGCCGCTGCTTTATACATCTTTAATTTCCATGACGTCCTTTAACTGATTGCTTGCCCTGAACGTAATCACCCTTCTCGGCGTTATCTCAAGGTCTTCGCCTGTCTTTGGGTTGCGTCCCCGTCTGGACATCTTCTGCCTTACATTGAAAGTGCCGAACCCGGACAACTTGACCGATTCGCCCTCAACAAAGGTCTGCTTCATTGTATCAAAAAGTATCTCGATGATCTCCTGCGCCTCTTTTTTAGAAAGTCCTATTTTTTCAAATATCTTTTCTACCAGGTCTGCCTTCGTCATAATATCCTTCCCTCAATTTTTTTAATTATATTAAGGACATACACTATTGTCAAGAAGAAATTGGTTGAATATATTATCCTAAATAAATAATTTTGTCAAAATTACTTGCACAAGCCGCATGTTTTGCTGTATAAAAAACAGTGATATGGTATATGGAATAGGCATAGATATCGTCAAGGTCGCGCGCATAAGGGAAGTCTCTGAAAAGTGGGGAGACAGGTTTCTCGAAAGGGTCTTTACAAGGGACGAGCTTGCCTATTGTTTCAGAAAACATTCTCCCTACCTGTCGCTTGCCGTCCGTTTTGCGGCAAAAGAAGCATTTATAAAAGCGATCAGCTCCGAGGTTTCCGTTTCGTTCACTGATATTGAAGTGACCAATACGGGTTCGGGTAAACCCGTTCTGAAACTTAATGAAAAACTTGAAGCTTTCTTCAAAACTAAAGGCATAATAAAAACACATTTGAGCCTGAGTCACGAGCACGAGTACGGAGTGGCCTGCGTTGTTTTGGAAACGTAATTAAGGCGGACCTGCCGGTGTTTCTTTGGGTGTTATTGGATGTTTTGGCGTTTCTCCTGTTTCCGTTTTTTGACCGCCCTCTTCTTCGACAACCTCATCATAATCGGGGACAACTATTCCGCGTCTGACCATGATGCTATAGATAAGATTAGAACGGTGAGCAACATATCTGCTATTGCCGAGAGGATTGAATTTCCTTGGATTCGGAAGCACGGCAGCAAGGTGTGCCGCCTCTTCCGGTCCGAGCTCTGCCGAGGATTTCCCATAATAATGCCGCGCCGCCGTTTCAATGCCGAATATGCCTGCGTCTCCCCATTCAGCAAAGTTAAGATACAGTTCAAGAATTCGCTTTTTTGACAAGACCCGCTCCATTCTCCACGTAATGACCGCCTCCCTGATCTTTCTTACTGGATTTTTGGAAGGTGAAAGATACAGGTTCTTCGCAAGCTGCTGGCTGATGGTGCTGCCACCCAATTTGAATTTCTTTGCCTTTACGTCTTTCTCAATAGCCTTCTGTATTGCTTCATAATCAAACCCTTCATGGCTCCAGAACTTGTCGTCCTCTCCGATAAGGACAGCTTTAATAAGGTATGGCGATATGCGGGACAAAGGCGCCCATTGCTGCTGAATTTTATATTTTTTACCCTGATGCTGCCACTCATTCTCACGGTATTCCATAAATGACGTTTTTCCGGGTCTTTCTTTTTTCAGCCTTGAAATATCAGGGACCAAAAACAGATATAGCATTGAAGCGGCAAAGGAAATAATTATAAGAATAAACAAGTTCTTTCTCATTTTATGTGGGTAATTATATCCCCTCCCTTGAGGGGAGGGGATTGAGGGGAGGGTGTTTAAATGTGACTTTCCTTATAAACTCCATAATGCACTATTAACACTGTTTGATATACATTTATCTAATAGACACCTCAGGCTAAAAGTGCCGTCAGGTGAATACAGATTAATTTTTGTCGCATTTTAAAAGGTTTTTAATCATATCTGCCTTTCATATTAGACAACTGATAGATTTATGCCTGGATTTCCGTGCCAATGCCTTCTTTCGTAAATATCTCGATCAGCAGGCAGTGTGGTATCCTGCCGTCTATAATATGCGTTTTCGCCACCCCGCCTTCAAGCGCCTTTATACATGCCTGTACCTTGGGCAGCATCCCGCCTGTGATCGTGCCGTTTTCAACAAGTTTCTTTATCTGGGTCTTCTTAAGTGTCGAGATAATCTTTCCGTTCTTGTCCAAAATCCCCGGCACATCCGTCATAAGGATTAGCTTCTCCGCCTTGAGAGAGGCAGCCACAGCGGCGGCTACATAATCCGCATTTATATTAAGCGTCTCACCCTTCTGCCCCACTCCTACAGGCGATACTACAGGGATGAACCCTTCATTCTTGAGACTGATCAATATCTGGGGATCAATGTTTGTCACCTCTCCCACGAGGCCTAAATCTATAATCTCTTCAACCCCTGTTCTATCGGATTTTTTAATCAATTTCTTTTTGGCTTTTATCAGACCGCCGTCTTTTCCGCTCAGGCCTACGGCCTTGCCTCCATGGCTGTTTATGAGAGAAACTATCTCTTTGTTAACAAGACCGCCGAGGACCATTTCAACGATGTCCATCGTCTCTTCGTCGGTAACACGCTGCCCCTGAACAAATTTCGGCTTTTTACCCATCTTCTCCATCATAGCCGATATTTTCGGTCCTCCGCCATGGACTATAGCAGTCCTGATGCCTATGAAATTCAGCATAACTATATCTTTTGCAAAAGATTCCTTAAGCTCTTCCTTGACCTGCGCCGCGCCTCCGTATTTAACAACAAAAGTCTTACCGTAAAAGTTCCGGATATAAGGCAGCGCCTCAATCAGGACTTCCGCCTTTGTAATTATGTCGTTCATAAAATCGCTCCTGATGTTGTTTTTCATTCTCCCCGCCGTCCAGGATTTATTGCCGTCATTTACCGATTCTCAAAACACGGGATACACACAATCTTTCCATCCCTGAGTCTTGCCCTCGGTTCCATTACTTTTTCATTGCAGCCGGCACATCTCACGCTCGGATATATGCGGGCCTCCTCCGGCAAAACCATGCCGCTCTTTGCAACCGTAAAGAGTTTGTCATCCTTTGCATTCATAATAATATCAATCTTCTTTGCTTTTCGGTTGTGGACCATATTTAATACTTCCTCGGACCGGTCGCCCTTCATATATCTTTCCCACATGCTTTTCTCTTCTTCAGTCTCTTCAGGCGATATCCAGTCAACAGAAATTCTGATTCCCTCGCCTGAAGGTCTTCCTATAAACGTATATACGTGCTTGCCGTAATCCCTGAAGATGAGGTTGCCTTTACCAAATGTGCACCCTGTAAGCACCTGCACGGCATCAACCGCACAGGAGCTATTTTCAACGGTCGCAGTCAGTTCTTCATCGGACGCCCTGTCTCCAAGCATTTTCAGGGCATAGAGAGATACCCTGTAGCCAAGGGCAAGACCGGGACAGGCATGACCGTGAAACGCAACAACATCCCCGAATGTCTTCATTCAAAATGATTTTACATCAAAACATGGGAAATTTGCTAAAATTAACCAATATTTTATTTCAAAGCTTCGGTAAATTTTAACCCGGATTATTCAAAAAATTGTAACAACAACTGAGGATAGAGTATTTGAGCGGTTTTTTTTGCCGATAGTCAAATACATTATTTGAAAATAAAGAGGCAAAAGCCTCGCAGGGAGGAACGACCGAGAATGAGCGAAAATACTCTATCCTCAGTTCAATCAGAAAAATTTATGAATAATCCGGGTTAGGGAAAAAAGATCATAGGCTGATAAAATGCACTTCATAGTGTCCTGGGAAATAACTTCTTGCGGTAAACGACGGGAAGAGATCGATAATGCCATGCTTGCAGGGATTCACGGGTATTCATGGATACGCCTTCTCAGCGCCTTTTATGTCCTTGATATTGAATACGCAGACGAATGGACCATCATCCATGAAAAACTGCTTTCCATCGCCGGAATTTTTTCAGGAGATGTCAACTTCCTGATGAGTCCCATTTACGACCTTGATTCCGATTTTTTCATCTATAAGATGCCGCAGGAAGGCTACTACAAAGAAATATAGGGAGTTACAGCAGCGCCAGATTATCTCTGTGAATAATTTCTTCGGAGTATTTGTACCCGAGGATTTTTTCTATGTCCGAGGTTTTTTTCCCTTTTATTTTATCGATCTCGGCAGAGGAATAGTTGGTCAGACCCTTGGCTATGCGGCTGCCTTTTTTGTCGAGGCAGTGTATAGCGTCTCCGGTGTCGAAGCTTCCTTCTACGCTCATAATACCGGAAGGCAGCAAACTTTTGCCGCCTTCAACTAAGGCCTTTACCGCGCCTTCGTCAAGGGTGATACTCCCTTTTGAACGGCTGCCATAGGCGATCCATCCTTTGCGTGAGGACATCTTTTCCTTGCTCGATTCAAATAAAGTTCCTGAACGGCTGCCCTCCATAAGAGCAATAAGCAACCCCTCCCTTTTGCCGCTGATGATATGTACGATAATCCCATGGCTTAAGGCCTTTTTTGCGGCAAGTATTTTTGAATACATACCTCCGGTGCCTACCATACTGCCTACTCTGCCCGCCATCTGCAATATTTCAGGCGTTATTTCATCCACATATTCAATAAGCTTTGCCTTTGTACTCTGTCTCGGGTCTTCGGTATAAAGACCGTCAACATCTGAAAGGATTATCAATTTTTCGGCTTCTACAATATTCGCAACTAAAGATGCAAGATTATCATTGTCCCCGAATTTGATCTCATCAGTGGAAACCGTATCGTTCTCATTGATTATCGGGATGATCCTGTAGGAAAGCAGCGTCATGATGGTGTTCTTGGAGTTGATATAACGTTTCCTGTCGGAGAAGTCGTCCCGCGTAAGAAGAATCTGCGCCACTTTTTTCCCGAACTCTGCGAAGCTTCTCTCATATGCCCACATCAGCCGGCTTTGTCCGACTGCAGCAGCAGCCTGTTTCAGTTTGATATCTTTCGGCTTTTCAGTTAAGCCGAGCTTTGTCATACCGGCGGCGACTGCGCCCGATGAAACGACCACAACCTCATACCCTTTATCTTGTAATGCGGATATGTCTTTTGCTAACGAAGATATCCTTTTTGTATTAAGTCCCGCTTTTTCGTCGGCAAGGATATTGCTCCCGATCTTGATAACAAGCCTTTTCACTTTAAGAATCCCTTCAAAGGTTTTTATTTGATACCGAAATTATACATCGACGATGATTCTATTGTCATCAGGCAGGCGGATGTTTTGATATTTATTTAAAACTTTTAAGGACAAAAAATATATCCAATAAATCTCCCCTTGCCCCTCTTTGGCAAAGAGGGGTTTACAAGGAGGCGCCACGCACTTCTCACAGAGGTCCTTATCTGAACCTATAGCACCTTCAGCGCAGCTTCCGCTACTTTTGGATCGAATTGGGTGTTGTTGCAGCGTTTGAGTTCGGAAAAAGCAAAATCTTTACCGGGCGCCTGTCTATAAGGCCTGTCGGCGGTCATTGAATCATAGGATTCCGCAAGATGGAGAATCCTTGCACACAGGGGAATTTCATCACCTTTCAGGCCGTCAGGATATCCTTTGCCGTCTATCCTTTCATGATGGTGTCTGATCAATGGGATAATATCTTTAAGATCTCCTATCCTGTCCAGTATTGTCGCTCCCTGCAGGGGGTGTCTCTTGATTAATTCGTACTCCTCATTTGAAAGCCCCTGTTTCTCAAAAAGAGAATCATGCGAGCAAAGCCTGCCTATATCGTGAAGGAGCGCCGCAATACGAAGGTTTCTCATCTCTTCATGTTTAACACCTATCGCCTTCGCTATAGCCATGGAGTATGACGCCACCCTTTCGGAATGGCCTTTCATCCATCTGCATCTTTCGTCCAGGGCATGCACAATGGTTTCAACAAAACTCAAAAAGAGTTCGTCCATGCTTTTATATGCATTGCAGACGTCGTCAAGCATTTCCATATATACTTCCCTGTTTTCCTCTGATTTGCGCAGTTGCATCCTCAAGTTCAATTCGCTCTGACGCAGCGCCTCTTCCGTTTGTTTTTTGGCGGTAATATCTTCGACTGTTCCAAGATAATAGAGAAGCTTACCCTTGCCGTTGCGGACAGCCTTCACATTCTCGGAAACCCATATTATGCTCCCGTCCTTTCTAAAGACCTGAGACTCGAACCCGCTAATAGAATCATTCTCCTGAAGCAAGCGGAAAAACTTTGCCTGCCGGTCAGGTTTTACGTACAACTTATGCCACTTACCGGTCATGTCCTTCAGCAGCGCGGTTGTCGATTCATAGCCTAATATGCCCGCAAAAGCATGGTTTGCAGTAAGATATTTGTCTTCGGATGTAATAATATAAATGCCTTCAAGCATGTTTTGGAAAATCAGGTTATATATCCCTGCCGGCAACGCTTCTATTTTTTTCATTTCACAAATCCCCTTAAATAATATATTTTTATCATTAGGCTTAAAGATAACAGATTGAAGGGAAGAAAAAATATCGTAGAAATTAAAATTTTCCTG
>Ga0315292_10001314_pt1 | contig 13155 bp, 10 predicted proteins | sample YL17G13_0_MG_FD_204029 | JGI IMG/M metagenome (GOLD analysis project Ga0315292, IMG submission 204029) | Sediment microbial communities from Yellowstone Lake, YNP, Wyoming, USA - YL17G13_0 | ecosystem: Environmental > Aquatic > Freshwater > Lake > Sediment | place: USA: Wyoming | collected... | reverse complement strand
ACAGCAATTTCAAAACGCTTCGCTGCCACTGCGCACCTTCTTCGCGTCGGCGATATCATGGGCCTCTGGCGTTTGGGTCATTAGGATTTTGTATTTCGAATTTGTTTAGGATTTAGAGATTAGGATTTCGTATTTCTTCATGCACAAAACACTGCTCCCGGTTCACTCCTCGGATTCCTCATTCTTCTCGCTGCTTGCGGTGGCAGGCTGCGTCGCCGGGGCGGACTGTGCGCCCCGGGCGATGCAGTAGAGGTTCTTCTTGCCGCGCAGGTAAACCCGCCCATCCTGGAAGACCGGGGAGGCGTACGCGGCCTCGCCCAGCGGGTTTGTCGCGAGCAGCTTGAACTGGCGCCCGGGCTCGCAGACGAACATCTGCCCCTTCATGCTCAGCAGCCAGAGCTTGCCCGCGCAGAGCGACGGCGAGGCGTTAAAGGATGCCTTCAGGTCCTCCTCGTAGGCGACCGCGCCTGTCTTCGCGTCGAAGCACGTCAGCTTGCCGCCGGTCTCGATCGTCCAGAGCAGCTTGCCGTCGGTCAGCGGACTGGTTATGTCGGTCAGGCCCTTGTCGGACTTCCACAGGAGCTTGCCGGCCGATACGTCGCCGGTTCCGTCGGCCTTGATGGCGGCCAGGTACGTCTCGGCGCAGATCGAGTAGGCGACGCCGTCGGCATAGGCGGGCGTGGATGCCACGTCGCCGCCGTCGAGCGTCTTGGCCCGCCAGAGCTGGCTGCCGGTGGCGGGGTCGTAGGAGATCATCCAAGGGCTGGCGGCCGTTATGAGTTGCTCGGCCGCGCCGGCGCGGACGACCACCGGCGTCGCCCACGACGCCGCGACGGGCCGGCGCTGCTGCCAGACGACCCGGCCGGTCTGGGCGTCGAAGGCGAAGATCTTGGACATGTAGTCCTCGAGCGTGCCCTGGTCCCACAGCACGATCAGCAGGTTGCGGTACATCGCCAGCGACGTGCCGTGGCCGTACGGGTTGCCGGGCGGTCCCAGGGCCTTGGCCCAGACGATCTTGCCGTTGTGGTCCAGGCAGACGAGGTCGCCGTTGGCGAAGACCGCGAAGACGTGCAGGTCGTCGACGACTGGAGTCGAGGCCGCCCAGCCAGTGTCCTCCTGTGGCTCCTTGACCCGGGCGGGGATGCCCGGAACGTCCCTTATGGGCGTGGTCCACAGCAGGCGGCCTGTGTCGGCGTCGTAGCAGAGGACCTGGCGGAGATCCTTCGTCCCGCCGGTCAGGAAGATCTTCTTGCCCCAGACGACAGGAGAACCTTTGCCAGGCACGGACACTGGCGAGCGCCACAGGATGTTGATCCCGGCCGGGGCGTCCCAGGTCGTCGGCACGTTGTCGTACACGCCGCGCCCCTGCGCGCCGGGGCCGCGGAACTGCGTCCAGTACTTTGCAACCAGCGCCGCATCCGCCACGTGCGGCGGCGGCGGCGGGATGGTGGTCATGCGGATGTAGGCCTCGATGGCAGCCGGCGTGAGGGCGCCGGCGACCAGCAGTGCCGCTATCGCTCCCACTGCCCATCGCCGCCCGTGGCTGCGGCGCAGCTCGGCCTGGAAGTCAGGCTGTTTTCCGCCGATCTCCGGCCGGCGCGGCCGAAGGGCAATCGCGGCCCTTGCCGACGCGACGAACACTACCAGGCACGCCAGCAGCAGCCAGTTGCCGTATCTGGCGAGCGTCAGGTGCGAGAAGTACCGCCGCCGCAGATCGAGGTCGAGTTGGCGTATTTTCTCAGCCAGCGGCTTGTTCTTGGGGTTCTGTGCGAACCGGCTCTTGAGCTGCGCCAACTCGGCGGTGGCCAGGAAGTCCCTGCCTCGCGTGGCGGGCCGCGCCAGCACGAGGACTGTTACCGCGACGATAGCCAGCAGCGACGCGGCGGCCGCGGCGGCGAAGCCCACGGCTCGCCACGTTTCATGAAGGCGTGGCATGGGCAAGTCCTTGGGACCCCTGACGGGGATGCCCGTGCCACGGCCAGCGGCGTTTGCGGTCGGGTTGTCGGGCGGTTGCGGTTCGGTCATGTCAAGTCGGGTGCGGGTACTGGGTGATGTCTAGTGGGGTTCCAGTTCGTTTGGCCTGCTCGACGGGGCAGGTTGCGAAGCATCGCCCGCAGGCGATGCACGAAGCGTCGTCGGGTTCGTAGTCGCCACGGCGCCGCCGGATGGACAGGCCCACGAGCTTGAGGCCGACAACCATGCCGACGAACGCGCCGAAAAGGTGCGCCCCGCCAAGACCCACGCCCGCCAGGCGGATAATGCCGGTAAAGCGAAACTCGACCAGGCCGGCCTCGGCGTAGAGGCTCTGGGCCGACTTGCCGGTGGCGCGGAAGGCCTCGCTGGCGTCGGTGGTGCCCTCGACGGCGCCGGCGTTTTCCATGCGGACGCGGTCGGCCAGGGCCACCGTCGGGTGCAGCCGGGCCATCGTTGACCCGAGCATCCCGCCAAGGGCGCCGCCGGCGACTATCAGCACCGGCAGCAGCACCAGCGTCGCCGCCAGCGAGCCCTTGCCCGCCAGGAGCTGCCGCGCGGGGGCATCGGGCGTCGGCGCGCGGATGGCGTTGACGGGACAACTGTCCTCGCAAAGCCGGCACTGAATGCACTCGCCCGGGGTGATCCTCACGCGTTTGACCGAGAAGCGTGACAGCAGTCCAAGCAGGGCGCCGTACGGGCAGAAGTACCGGCAGTACGGGCGCGCGATGAACACGCCGACCAGCAGGAAGCTGGCGGTGAGGATCAGCACGTCGAGCCGGCCGCTAAGGGCGGCGGGGTTGAGCGAATCGTCGGCGCGGGCCCAGCCCTCGAAGATCTTGCCGAGCGGCACGAGGCGGAAGATCGACACGAACGGATCGTAGCGGCAGATGATCATCGCGCTGCCGGTCGCCGCCAGCAGCACCGCCGCGCCCAGGTACACCCACGCAAGCAGGCCCAGGGCGTGCTCCAGCCACATCGGCACGCGGATGGGTTTGAGCGCCAGCAGGTCCTGCGTGACGCCCAGCGGGCAGACGGCCGCGCAGAAGCTCCGCCCGAAAAACAGCGCCGTCGCAAGCGGCAGCAGGAAGAAGCCCGCGACGGTGAGCGGGATGACGTATCCGCCGGTGCCGAAGACAGCCATCGCGACGTTCTGGATGGCGCCGATGGGGCAGATGCATCCCTGTCTGTAGAAGCCGAGGTACGCCAGCGCCGCGACGCCTATGGCGACGATGAGCCATCGCCTGCGGACCCACACGGCCGCGACTGACGCCAGCGCCAGCGCCCCGGCCAGCACGGCCAGGTCGCAGTAGTCCGCCCAGTTCGCCCGGCCGGGGGGAGTTGTGGTCGTCGGCTGGGTGTAGCCGGACTCGAACTCCGGCGGCGGGAATCGCGACTGCGACCACGCCGGCGCCGCGACGGCCAGGAGCGTCAGCAGCGCAATGGCGGCCGGCAGGGCGGGCATCGCTGCGCGGGCGAAGGTGGCGGAACGCAGGCTCATTCGGCGCCCTTCAGAAGTTTCATGATGTACGGCTTGCTTGCCGGCACGCGGCGGTAGGCCTGCGTCGGGCACGCCGCCGCGATCGAGCACTCGTTGCAGTTGAGGCACCGGTCGTGGCGGACCTGAAGGAACAGCGAGCCGTTGCCGAACGCGTTGCAGCCCTTGGCGCACAGGCCGCAGCCGATGCACAACTCCTCCTCGATGGTGTACTGGTAGTACGGGTCTTCCACGAGAGTCCGCTTGATGGCGCCCGTCGGGCAGAGCATGTTTTCCGCGGCGGTGTTCAGCCCGCTTGGCTCGGCCGTGAAGTAGCCGGTGCACAGGTCGCAGTACCCGCACATGGCGTACTGGTGTACGCAGCGGACGGCGGATATTTCCAGCACGCAGTTGGTGGCGCACTTGCCGCACTGGTTGCACTTGAGCGGGTCGATCTGCCAGACCATCTGCTCGCCGTCGCTCCGGTCGGCCAGGACGCCGATCATCCCGCCCAGCCCGACGACGCACGCGCCGCACGCGCCTTGGCGGAGCAGGTCGCGCCGGGTAAGTGTTTTCTCCGGCTCGCTCATGACTTGCCGCTCCTGATTGCCTGGCGCGTGGCGGCGGCCCTGGCCAGGCCGCAGCCGGGCAACTCGGCGCACTGGCGGCAGGCCAGGTCGTACCGGCACTGCCCAGCCGACGCGCCGCTGCCGCCGCGGTCGCGACGCCACAGCACCCAGGCAGCGAGCATCGCCAGCACGCCCAGCAGCACGTAGCGCACCAGCGACCGCACGAACTGCCGGCGCGTGAGTTGTTGATATAGGAACTTCGTTATCATTTCACATATGCATTCTGCGGTTATTCATGTCCGCACCCAGGGATTGCTATCCCTGGGCTTCGGTATCCCTGAGTTTCGTCTTCCTACTTCATACTTCCTATCTACTAACTACTTCTTCCTAATCCACTCATACACATGCACCTGCCCGACGATGCCGTCGAGAACGTAAATCCGCCCATCCGCCCCGGCCGCAACGTCCAGGGCCATGTTCCGGCAGCCGGCGGCGGGGTTGGTAGCCCCCGCAACCAGCTCGTCGTGCCGCGCGAACGTGTCAGGCGGGGCCAGAAAGCCCACGAACTTGCCGTCGGCGTCGAAGACTTTCACTCTGGCCAGGCCCTTCTCGGCCGTGACGAAGCCGGCGAAATCGCCCGGCCTGCCCGGCGAAGGCACGATGGCGAAGTTTGCCGGGTTGCAGCATCCGATGAAGCCGTCGGGCTCGGTACCTGAGAAGCGTCCCCACGCGGCCTCGCGGTCGCCGTCGAGGGTGTACGCCTCGATCTGGTGGCGGCCTGGATTCGTCACGCGCAGCAGCCCGTCGGGCGCCATTGCCAGGTCGAAGTACGCGCTTGGCACCACGAAGCCGGGGCAGTTGCGGGCCTCGTCCTTCTTGCCGATGATGCCCAGGATTTTTCCATCCCGGCCATAGCGGTGTACGCACCGCCCGCCGTAGTCGGCGACCATCACGCCGGCGTCGCTGACGGCGATGCTCGTGAACACGGCGTTTTGGCTCGCCGGCCAGGTCGCGATGCGCTTGCCGTCGTGGTCGAAGACCCACACCTTGTTGCCGAAAGTCGCGTAAATCGTGCCGCTGTCGTCAACGGCGATGGCGCCGGGCGGCTCGATTGTGGCGATCTCCGCCAATTGTTTGCCGGCGGCGTCGAAGCGTCGAATCGCCAAGTCGCCGGCGATGTAAACCTCGCCGCCGGGCGCGACGGCGATGGCCCGCGCCCACTGGAAGCCCGGCCGAAACTGCCCGACCTGCCGCCCGACGACCTTCGCCGCCTGCGCGCCGCCCAGCCGCGACAGATCGCCCATGCTAACGTTCGCCTGCCGGGGCCTCGACGCCCGCCACACCCCGTACGCGCCGATGCCGATGCCGACGGCAATTGCCGCGCCGATGCCGATGGCGGCAACAACCCTGCCCGCGCCGGGTGCCGTAGGGGTCGAAGTTGTCGTGTGCGTTTGTGTCATGGCTCGATCAGTCGTTACTGCTCCTTCCTGGCTCGCAGGTCGAGGCAAACGATGCTCCCCAGGTCGCGGCAGATCATGAACCCATCGGCCACGGCGATCGGGCCCCAACTGTGGTGCCCGCCCAGGACCTTTGCCCGGCCTAGCTGCTGGTACGATTGCGGCGTGGCCCTGAACATGGTCATCACGCCGTCGTCGTCGAGGGCGAAGACCTTGTCGTCGGCGATGACGTAGCCGCCGCCTTCCTTGCCGAACTTGCTGTCAGGCCCGCTGGTCCAGACGACTTGGCCCTGGGCGGACATGCAGATGAACTGCTCATCCACCCGCGTGCCGAACAGATGGTTCTTGTAGGAGATCGGCGTCTGCTGCTGCGAGCCGAAAACCGCCGGCGGATTCCGCAGGAGCACCTTCGCCGCGTAGGCGTCGCCTTCCTTCAAAACCTGAAGCATCATGCTGCCTGCCCCGTAGCCGCCGCAGAAAAAGAGCTTGCCAAAGAGCTTGCCGCCTTCGCGGATCGCAACCGGCGTCGGCACGTTGGCGATGCGGATCTTCCAGTCCATCGTCTTGAAAAGCACCTTGCCGTCCTCGGCCCGCACGCCGACAAGTCCGCCGCTGCCGCAGTAAACGTATATCTTCGTGTAGTCTTCCAGCTCCAGCACCGCGATGGACGAGTGCGTCATCTGCCAGAGGTCCGTGTTGGGCACCTCCCAGACGACCTGCCTGGCGCCGTCCGGGCCGGCCTTGCATCGGATGGCCGTCATGAGCACGTCCTTGCCGCGTTTGGCAATCCGGCCGGCGGAGTCGACATACTCCGCCACGCTGCCGCACGGGGCGAGGATCGCGTTGCCGTCGTCGATCATCGGGCACTGCCCGGCGTACCACGGCGGGACCTTCGTGCCGTATTCGCTGACCAGGTCGATCGCCCATTGAAGCTGCCCGGTGTTGGAGTCCAGGCAGGTGACGTGGCACTTGGCGCCCAGGGCGAGCAGGTGCTCGTCCGTCACGGCCGGGACCGTGCGGGAAACACCGTGGTTGCGTTTGATCCGCACCTTGTAGGCGTACGCCCAGATGTCCTTGCCATCGGCCAGCGACATGCAGCGGATGACTTCCTGGCGCTTGTCGGCGTCGTAGTCGTGCAGGTAGACCTTGCCCTTGAGGATAGCGACTCCGGCATGGCCCTCGCCGACCTTCATTGCCCAGGCGGCCTTGGGCCCGCCTGCCGGCCAGGAATCGGCCAGGGCTGTCATGTCGTCGCTGATGCCCTCTCGCGTGGCGCCGCGGAAGCAGGGCCAACTGCCGCGGGCGTCGGGCATTGGTTTGCCGTCGAAGGCCGTCAGCTTGCCCTCGAGCTTCTCCGGCACGTCCTGGCCGGCAAGGCCCGCGGTCCCGTCCGAGCCGGGCAGGCGCAGCTTGAACTCGTAAGCCATGGAACTGCTGAGCCATACCGCAACGCCCGCGGCGCCCAGGGCCAACGTCATGCCGAAAGACAAAATGCCCGCCGACAACGGTTTCATAGCTCCCATCATACCCGTTCTGGCCGTCGGAACAAAAAGCGACCTTCCCTCTTTAACCCCCCTGCCGGTCAGTGGGGGCGGAGGCATCTTGCCGCCCATTGGCAGGCAGCAGGCGGCATGGGATGCCGGGAGTAAATGGAGTATAGGGACGCTATTTACTTCCGCGCGCGGGGAAAGAGCCAGTCGATGACCTGTTTACGAGGTGTTTTCATAATGCGCACAATTGTGCGCCTGCTGCGCACGTCTGTCAAGCCTCCATCTTGTCCGGCCAGTGTGAGATCGCCAACGGCTCGACCATGGCCATGATATTGGACGTCGAACGCCTGGCGTCGGCTAGCCTGGCCGCCGGAGTCGGTGCGGCCCCCGGCCTCTCTCTGACGCGGTATCCGTGAACTTTCCGGCACATGCCCAGCTTCTCGTCCCGGCCCAATGTTGCCGCCAAGTCGTCCGCCAAGGCCACGGTGTCCCATTCGCCGCGGCGCCATGCCAAGTCAACCAACTGGCACGGCGATGCGAAGGCCGGGAAGGAGCTTGTAATTGCAGCTTGTAATTGTTTCGGACCGGCCATAGGATTATCCGAAAGGTCCACGATGGTCGTGGGCGCAACGCCATCTGGGAAATCCCGGCTGATGGGCGCGATGGCGGATTAATGTTTCAAACGGCCGGTGGCCGATATAAAATAGCGCGGCCGAGATGCAGTTCATGCGGCAACTCGCCCACGAAGGGCGGATCGAGCAAGGGCTGATCGTGGCCCGCAAGAAGTTATCGCCGTTACCGCCGACCCGGAGCAGCACCGTCGCCGGGCCGGATTGAACCTGCCTTGGAATCCGTTGGAAAGGAAGAAGTACAAGAACATGAAGACATACCACGGAGCGATGATCGTGGCGCTGCTCGCCGGCCTGGCTGGCTTCCTGCAAGCCGGGCAGACGGCGGCTCCAGGCGAGGATAATAAGACCTGGCTGGCGGCGCTGGATGATGGGGCCGCAAAGGAGGCCGCCGCAGCCGCCCCGGCGACGGCCGAGGCCCAGGCGAGCCCCGCCAAAGAAGCTAAGGCCGGGGACTGCAAGGGCGTGCCGCTGCCGTTCCACTGCATCGAGGGCTACTCCGGCGGCGCCATCACGCCGATGGCGTATCTGTGCAACTACTGCAACTGCGGCTGCGGCGGAAAGCACATGACGGCGCCGGCGGTCTCATACAGTTACGTGAACCTCAGCACCAAGCATCTGCACACCTTCGCCGTCACGCAGACATTCTGGAATCGCATCGAGTTGGGCTACGCGATGAACCAGCTCTGGCTAGGCTCGCTATACGACGACGTCCGCAAGGCGGGCCTGGATCCCGTGCGCGAGGATGTGATCCTGCACAACTTCAACGTCCGCGGCAAGCTGCTTGAGGAGAACAGTTTCGGACTGCCGCTGCCGGCCATCACCGCGGGTGTACACTTCAAGTACAACTACGGGATAGAGGACATCAACCGCCGCCTGAACCGCGCGTTTGACACGATCGGCTACAGCAAGAACTACGGCGTGGACTACACCCTGACGGCCACGAAGATGTTTCCCACGCTCGCCTTCGGGCGCCCTGTTATCCTCACGGGCGGCCTGCGGTTCAGCGAAGCAGCCCAGTTGGGCCTGTTGGGCTTCGGCGACACTTATCGCCCATCGTTTGAGGGCAGCGTGGTCTGCCTGCCGACCGACTGGCTGGCGCTCGGCTACGAGTTCCGCCAGAAGCGCAACCCTTATGGCGAGCTTTCCAGCCTGATCGGCGCTGAGGACAACTGGCACGCCCTGTCCGTAAGCGTGATCGCCAGCAAGCACCTGACTATCACGGCCGTGGCCGGGCTGTTCGGCAACATCGCCAACGCCAACGCCGACAACAGTTGGGGCATCCAGTTGAAGTACGAGTTCTGACCCTGACCAACCGCCGCTGAGTCCGGCGGGCGCGATGGTGCAGCCGCGGATCTTCCAATGGTTCGGGGTTGTGCATTGTGCCCGCCGGGAGCAGGTTTACGCATCGGCGGAAGCGTTATGCGTTAGAATGGACCAACGCCCGCCGCCCCCCCTCGCCCTCCGGGCACAGCCTCCCGCCAGCCCCGGCGGGGTTTGCCCCGGCGGGGGCCTGCTCGATGGCCAACCCAAAATCAAGTTTCATATCAGTAAGGTGATGACCATGAGCAAGAGAACATCCAAACAAAAGGATAAGCAGGCCCAAAAAAAAAGACGGGGCGGAAGAGCAGCCCAACGCGTTACCGGCAAGCAGAGACCGGATGCTTTTTGGCAGCCTTTCATCGAGTACAACGAACTGGAGACCTCCAGTCGCCAGGATGCGTTGAGCGGTTTGGGCATAGCCGAGAAGGATGAAGCTGTACTTGGGGTTCTCACCAAAAGCCATTTCGTTATACCCGGGGTTACCCGCCTCGAGTGCCAGATGTGCGGGGAATGTTGCAGATATGCGCGCAAGGTGGCACAGTTGACCTACGAGCCATGCCTGTTCCTCACCACCGACAACAAATGCTCCAAGCATGATGAACGCTACATAGTATGCCAGTGGTTCCCGTTCTGGGTCTACAACCATCCCAAGCATGGCCCCATGCTCACCATAAAGCCGTATTGCACGGGCTTCGGAAAGGGGCCGCTAATAGACTACGCGGAGACCCTGAAGCGGATACTTAAACTTGCGGTCACCGAGTCTAAAGATGACGATGGCGCGTTCGTGATACATGAGGTCCTCCATATACCAGGCCACAAGGACTGGGCGTTCCCGTCGAAGCGCAATATCGACGCGCTCATGTTGTACATCAAGCAGGAATCTAAAAAGTCATCGCAGGGTTTTGCTTCACCGTTGCCGCTTGAACGGGCCGGGGAGGTACATTACGCACACCATTATACCTCCGGGCTGCTCGGGAGCCGGACATCGCCCATGGCCACGGTGAACGAAGCGGGGCTTATTACGGATGCCAATGAGGCTTTCTGCCAACTCTTCAACCGGGAGCAAATACAGATCATCGGCAGGTCATTCCCCTCGTTCTTCATAAACCCGGATCGCGTGGAAGCGGGCCTGAAATCATGCTTCTCGCATGGAAAGGAGACCGCATCCCCCCAGCGATTGCGCCTCCCCGATGAATCAGCCATACCTGTTCTTCTCAACGGGCTTGTGTTCCGGGACAGGAGCGACGGGTTGGTACACAGTGTCCTTATTTGCATAAACCCGGTCTCGGCGACCGTGTTCACCGAGGTCAGCCAGTCCCGCACTTACGCGCGCGGGCTGCTCGAAGCGAGCCTTGACGCGCTCATGGTCATCGACAAGGACGGGGGCATTACAGACGTCAATGAGGCCACTATGAACATGACCGGCAGGCCGCGGGAGGGCCTCTTGGGGCATCCGTTCAGGGAACTTTTCACGGAGCAGGACAGGGCCGGTCGCGGGGTGGATACCACATTCAAGGATGGCATGGTGCGTGGTTACGAACTTGTGGCCATCCATGCGAACGGGGAGTGCATCCCGGTCTCGTTCAATGCCACGGTGTATCGCGACTCGGAAGGCGTGGTCCAGGGAGTTTTCGCATCCGCACGCGACATACGCGAGCGAGTCAAGATGATGAGGGAGCTTGAGAATGCCAAGAACTACGCGCGGGGCCTGATAGAATGTTGCCTCGACCTCATGGTGACCATCGACCGCAAAGGAGTGATAATGGATGCCAACAACGCCGCATCCACCATCACCGGGCGAAAACGCGAAGAACTGATCGGCTCGCCCTTCTGCGGATACTTCGACGATGAGGGGCGTGCCCAAAAAGGCGTGGAGCTGACCTTCTCGCAAGGCCAGGTGCAGAACTACGATCTGAACCTCATCGCCGGCCAGGGAAAGAAGGTTCCCACCTCATTTAACGCAACGCTATACCGGGATCCGCAAGGGGACGTCCAGGGTGTTTTTGCCATAGCAAGGACAAAAGGCGCATCCCCCGCATAATGCCTTAGTTACGGGGGGATATCTCGGCCACGGCTTGCCCTTCTTTGGAGCGGCGACGAGTCCCGATGAAATCGGGGCGACCTCGCCGCTTTCGCTTGCACCTGCACAGGATGCGGATGCTCAGATGTCATTCTGAACCATGCGCCATCTTGAGCCGCATGTCAGGACGCGATTTGCCCGATTCTCCACAATTGTGCAAATTTGCCAAAATTACCAAAGTCGCCTAATTTGCCAGTCGATGAATGGTCACGGGTACGGGTAGCTGCCTCGATCAGAGGCGAGCTTATTCAGTAAGGCAGTAACGCAGTCGGGCCTCTCGGTGGTCCCGACCCTTCCGAGAGGAATGTGATTTTCAGGCACGGTTGACAAAGCAAGGAGAACGGGACTATGGCAACACAAGCAGAAGTGGGCAAGGCGCAGCAGAGCAGGGCCGGGAAGTACCTGACCTTTGTGCTGGCCAAGGAATCTTACGGACTGGAGATACTCAAGGTCCGCGAGATCATGGGCTTGATGGACATCACGGCTGTGCCACGCACGCCGGAACACGTCAAGGGCGTCATCAACCTCCGTGGCAAGGTGATCCCCGTGGTGGATCTCCGCCTGAAGTTCGGCATGGCCGAGGCCGAGCACACCGAGGAGACCTGCATCATCGTCGTCCAGGTGGCCACCATCCAGATGGGCATCCTGGTGGACAAGGTGTCCGAAGTGCTCAACATCCAGGGCCAGGACATCGAGGATCCACCCTCATTCGGGACTGAAGTCAACACAGACTTCATCCTGGGCATGGGCAAGGCCAACGGCAAGGTGACGATCCTGCTGGACATCAGCAAGCTGCTCCTGCACGAGGATGCGTTGGCAGTACAGGCCACCATGACCGACCAACAGGACTCATCAGCGGAATCGGCGCCGCAGGCCTGAGCAGGAGTCGCGGAAACAGCCTGAACAAGAGTTGGTTGACCAAACGCAAGAACGGATGTGTGACATGGCCTTTACGTATTTTTTCCGAGACAGCCAGACGCTGGACACGATCGTGGCGGACGTGCTGCCGGCGCTGCAAGGCTACCAGTACATCCGTATCTGGGATGCTGGATGCGCACACGGCCCCGAGCCTTACTCTATCGCGATAATGCTGCGGGAACGTATGTCGCACTTCATGTTCCGTAACGTCCGCATCGACGCAACGGACGTTGACTCTCAGTTCGGCCGGATTATCGAAGAAGGCGTGTATCCGGTCGGCGAAGTCGAGCGAATCCCTCCGGCAATAAAGCAGAAGTACTTCACCGAAACCGAAAGAATGGGGTATTACAAGATCGACGATGAGATCAGGTCTTGCGTCAAGTTCAGCAAACACGACCTGTTGTCGCTCAAACCCATACGCGGGGAATTAAACCTCATTGTGTGCAAGAACGTGCTTCTGCATCTGAAGCCCGAGGAACGGGTTGACGTTATAGGGATGTTCTTTGATGCGCTTCGTGAAGGCGGATTCCTGGCGATGGAACACACCCAGGAAATGCCGGACCGCGTCAAGGAGATGTTTGAACCGATAACCTGCTCGGCGCAGGTTTTCAGAAAAGTCAGCACCTACGCTTGCCAACGTGTGGCGGCGTAACGAATCTCACGAGAAACAGGACCAGGAATAGTCCAAGGAGACTGGAATCATGGCAACAAAGACAATGGCAAAGAAGAGTGCGACTGTATCGCAATCGAAGAACAATGGCGTTTTTGAAGAGATCGCGCGGCTTGTCGAAGCCGCCAAGGCCGGCAAACTGAACACTCGCGCAAATGTCGATCAGTTCGACGGCCCAAACCGCATGATGCTGGAAGGCGTCAATGGCATGCTCGACGCGGTCATCGGCCCGTTGAACGTGGCCGCAGAGTACGTGGACCGGATCTCCAAGGGCGACATCCCCGCGAAGATAACGGACAACTATAACGGCGACTTCAACGAGCTTAAGAATAACCTCAACGCCTGCATCGGTGCGGTGAATGAGCTTGTGGCGGATGCCGGTGTGCTCGCCAAGGCGGCCGTGGAAGGCAAGCTGGCGACAAGAGCGGATGCCTCGAAGCACCAGGGCGACTTCCGCAAGATCGTCCAGGGCGTCGATGACTGCCTGGACGCGGTGATTGGACCGTTGAACGTGGCCGCGACCTACGTGGACCGGATCTCCAAGGGCGACATCCCCGCGAAGATAACGGAC
>Ga0315292_10001312_pt1 | contig 13160 bp, 12 predicted proteins | sample YL17G13_0_MG_FD_204029 | JGI IMG/M metagenome (GOLD analysis project Ga0315292, IMG submission 204029) | Sediment microbial communities from Yellowstone Lake, YNP, Wyoming, USA - YL17G13_0 | ecosystem: Environmental > Aquatic > Freshwater > Lake > Sediment | place: USA: Wyoming | collected... | reverse complement strand
TGAACTGATCATGGCATGGCCGCACATGGTCACTGTCTCCAAAATCTGAAAGTCGGGTAATCTCTCGGTCTTTCCCCATGTCCCCAGTGAATATTCAAGCGAGTGAATCCGGCCATATCCTGCCTCGACCATGCACTGCTGCACGATATCACTAACCCCAGAGATAATAATTGAAATACCAGGTCTATTCTCCTTCAGATCCTTTAATAGAGAGACGATTTTTTCCCGATTATCAAATGTACACTGGACGATCGTCCCATCCGTGACCCGGCTTAAGATATCATCCATCGTGGTGTTGTAAATGTTGCCTGTTTTCATATCGCCCAAATTGATCGGGCCATGCTTGTAACAGATGCTCAAAAACTTCCGGGTATTGGGGGCAGACCCTTTTTTATTGACACCCGTGGCCGGGCAACCCAGTACCACAAAATCATCCTTCAAACTCTCGAAGTCGCCTCGTCGGTGTAAGCTATGTGTCATGGTTTTTCTCCCTTATTCTTCATCATCATAGAACTTGAATGCCGGCAAACCCAAACCCATATTGTTTTTGCTGTTAATGGAATACCAGACCCCCTGTTTTTTGAGGTAGGGAACGATGGGGATCTCACCCTTTGGCGGAACCTTTGTAATCACTTCCACCGAAAAGACCGTATCGACCTTTTTGGCAGCCTCTTTAAGGACCTCCAGGGCTTCAGGAAGCCTCTCCAGTTTACACTTTCCCTCAATGATGGCGGAAGTTGCCTTTTCATTGAGAACATCGTCCCGGAGCTTTCCCGTGGTCTTGTCCGACATAAAATGGGTGACCGGATTTTCCATGGCTAACTGGTAGCCGATATTTGCTCCCATTAAAGCCATGGCAACAATCTCAACATCCCTGAAGTAGGCTCCCACTCCGGGTCTGCCCAATTCGACGCCAATGCCAACCTCCCCGGGCAGAAAGGTGCCCTTTACGTCATTCGTCTTCATTTCCTCGGTTCCACGACCCGGCACCTGGGACCCTGCAAATTCGATAAAGGGGTTGCTCAGAATCCTTCGGACTTCCCGGGGCCAGGGGTCCTCTGGCTGGTAGAGAGCACTCACAGGACAAATATTAGCCCGCAGGCACATTCCGCAATCCGTGCAAGCATCTTGATCGATTTCGATAAAAACCCTTCCCGGGATCTTGTCATGCTGTTTAAATGTATGGATTCTCCCCATCGGGCAGTAAGGGAAACATCTCTTGCAGGCGATGCATTTATCTTGGTCTGCCTTCATAAAACCTCCACCTTTGAAAATGTTTACCCCGTTAGAAATAATGCCCCGCTGGAATTTCTAACGGGGTTTATTGATTAAAATTGTATACAAATCTCATTTTGAAGAACGATCAACGAATTTTTATAATATCACCTGTACAATGTCAAGGGAAATATTTGACAAAATATTTCATTTAAATTACAATATGTTATAGATTTTCTCTCTTTTGTAGACAGAAAAGTAAAGAGGGGATAGCCCATTTCTTCCCGAAAGGAAATAGGACAGATTGGATACAATTTTTTCCTTATGTAAAACTTTACCCATTCGGCGGCGCCAAGCCTTCGGCGTGAGCTCAGTCGAACGCTCCACCCTTTAGGGCGGTGTGTAAAGCGACGCTCAGGGTCAACCCTGAGCAAGCCCCAGCATTTATGCTGGGGAGTCGAAGGGTTGACTTGATTGATTTAAAAGGTTTATAGATTTTAAGTTGGATCATCCAAGAAATTCCTATTTTCGAGAAGGAGACTTTTCCTGATGGCTTTTGAGGTGGTTGTTGACAGAGAAAAATGCACGGGATGCGAAGAATGTATAGAGATCTGTACGGTTCAGGTGTTTGAGATGCAGGAGGGTAAATGCGTTCCTGTGAAGGCAGAGGAATGCCTTGGCTGTCAAAGCTGTGTCGAGGTTTGCAAAGAAAAGGCTATTGCGGTTAAAGAACTTGAGGTCGAAATGTCGGAGACCACCCGTTTGCTCTTAAGGAATTTACTGAATGACTAATACAAACTCATTGCCCATGATCGGTCGGCCACTCTCAAACGATGAAAATGAACTCTCAGGTAAGATCCTGCGAGCCAGGGCCATTTGAAAGGGCAACGAAAATCCCCCCCGCCTCTCTGCTTAATTTATTCGCCCATCACTTGGATAAGAATACTTCTTTCCCTTCTTCGGTTATCAAAGTCGATAAAAACGATTTGTTGCCATGTTCCCAATGTCAATCTTCCCTTGATCAGGGGAATGGTGAGGGAAGGTTTCATCAGAGCTGCCCTCACATGAGAGAAACCATTGCCATCGCCCCAACGTCTATCATGGTCATAGGGGATATTGGATGGAACGATCTTTTCTATTGCTTCTTGTAAATCCCTGAGCACGCCTGATTCATATTCAATCGTCGTCACAGCACCCGTTGAACCAGGGCAGAACACGGTGACCAATCCATTTTCGATTCTTGAGCGGTCTATTACTCCATCAACATGATGGGTGATGTCCAGAATATCGTTAAAGCCTTTTGTACTTAGAGAAATCGTCTCTGAAAAGGTCGTCATAATATACCCCTTATTTATTCTTTAGGAAGTTCACCCTCCCCACCATCCCCTCCCGTCGAGGGAGGGGAAATAAAATAAAGTCCCTCTCCCCTTGCGGCCTCCGGCCCGGAAGAGCCTCTGGCTCGGAGAGGAGAGGGTGGGGGTTAGGGGGAATTATAAATGGGTTTTTGGTTTGTTTTGAATCCTCTGGAGAACCTTCTTCCAACTCTCTGTTTGGAGGAAGCTCCCCGAAACATTTTCTAAAAGTTTTAAGAATACAGAATAGGGCATAGCAAAGGTGAGGACATCCTTTTCAACCATTGGTCTTGCAGAAACATCAAACATCCCAAGGATGACACGGGGTTGTTCTTTTTCTGCTTCCTTCAAAGGATAAGTGAGGAGGGTGCTGCATCCAGAACCAAAGGGAGTCAACACCGCATCCGTGCTTTCCAAGGCATAGTTGGCCAAGGTGAAGAGACCTGCAAGAATGTCTGGGGACGCGAAGAAGACAACCACCTCTGGTTTTTCCTCGCCTTGAAACTTTTCAATGGGTTTGAAGACGCAGTAGGTGGCCGGTGCAGGTCTTGGTTTCATCTTCTTAAAGTATTCTCTAGCAAGGTCGGGTGTCTTAATGTAGCGTTCCCCTTCCATCTGGCCTGGAATCCCGCAAGAAAGGAAATATTCGATATCAGGTCTGGGAGATTCTAAGAATCCCATATAATAAGCCCCTCCAGGACATCCGAAGTGGCTCTTATCAAAATAGACTACTTTCCCTTTCTTTCTCGCGTTCTGAAGCAGTCCGATCATGCACCCTGATATTCCCTCTTTGGGCGCGACCCCTTCAGGTTTTTCTTCCGTGTAATAGATGCCTAAGGGAGATTCTCCTAATCCTAACGTTTCTTGAAAATGCTTCCACAACTCTTCAGAAAATAGATTCATCATCATCTAATCCTCCATCGTGCAGTTTCTTAATTTCTGAATGTACCTGAGGCCGCAACTCAAAGTCAACAAGTATTGACCTTTCAGCTTCCATTCCCTATAATGACAAAAAATGGGTTAGCGTCGATGAAATCAACTCCTATACAACTGCATTTACCAATATCCACCTTCAGTTCCACGGAATCCTCGGAAAAGGGAAGGGAGCGGGAATTCAATGGGCGTGCCGCCAATAAGTTAGCCCCCGGAGATCGAGCTTTCCATGATTGGTACAGATTTGTTCTCTCTTTTCCACCACACTTGGTAAGCAATTACATAGAAGATTTTGGTTTAGACGGAAGACACGTTATCTTAGACCCTTTTTGTGGTACGGGGACGACCATTGTTGAAGCTAAACGGCAGGGCATACAGGCTGTCGGAGTAGAGGCAAACCTTTTTGCACATTTCGCCAGCTGCGTTAAAGTGGATTGGGGAATTGATCCTGATTTATTGAAAAAGAGAGCACACGATATCGGTGATTCCACTTTAAGGTTACTGAGGGCAGATGGAATAGATGATAACAGCCCCCTTAAAGGTCGTCTTCAGGATATTTCGTTACGGACCCTTGATACCGAAGCGGCACACCTTCTTCTAACTAACTCAATCAGCTCCCTTCCGTTGCACAAAAGTCTCATTTTGCTTGATTCGCTAAAAAAACACCAGAACCAACAATATTACCAGCATGCATTACTCGCATTGGCAAATGCCTTGGTGTTCAGGATCAGCAACCTTCACTTCGGACCAGAAGTGGGGGTAGGAAAACTTAAAACCGATGTTCCAGTCGTCGCCTCTTGGTTGTCTGAAATAGGAAGGATTGCTAACGATTTGAGACTTGTCAGAAACAAGTCTTTTCCCAGTCCCAGAGTTTATCTGGGAGATGCCCGGAATATTAGCAAGATTGTTCGGCCAGATTCAGTGGATGCGGTGATAACGTCTCCTCCATATCCAAATGAGAAGGATTATACAAGGACGACAAGACTTGAGTCCGTTGTCCTTGGATTTATCAAGAGTAAGGCGGAACTGAGAGAGATGAAGAAGACCTTTATACGTTCAAATACACGTGGAGTTTACAAAGACGATGAGGATGATAAATGGGTAGTCGGGCATCCCGAAATTCAGCGCATAGCAGCATCTATAGAGAAACGAAGAACAGAGCTTGGGAAGAATTCTGGATTTGAAAGACTTTATGGAAAGGTGACAAGACTGTATTTTGGCGGAATGGCACGCCACTTGGCCGATCTTCGTTCTGTGCTCCGTCCTGGAGCCAAACTGGCTTATGTGGTAGGAGACCAGGCTTCATATCTGAGGATCATGATTCACACGGGACAGTTGTTGGCTGATATAGCCCAAGCGCTTGGGTATGAGTTAGTGCGAATAGACCTTTTTCGTACTAGGTATGCTACAGCAACGAGGGAACAGTTACGGGAAGAAGTTGTTGTTTTGCGCTGGAATGGTTAGAGAGGTGAAGATATGACAGGTCTAAAAAACCGATATTCGCAAATCATTGAAGCCATTTTCTCCAAATATTTCCGGAAAGGCGCAAAAGAAATCTTATTTGAAAGGGCGGACATAGTGAAGGCATCGCAGAAATTGCGAATAAAACTTCCCAAGAACTTAGGAGATGTTCTTTATTCATTCCGGTATCGGGCTTCGTTGCCGGATAGCATTGTAGAAAAAGCCCCAAAAGGGTTGGAGTGGATTATCCGCCCTGCTGGAAGAGGTCGCTATAAGTTTGTACTTGCCACCCAATCTGCTATTCTCCCATCGAAGATCCTATCAGAAACGAAGATACCGGATGCCACGCCTGGAGTGATCAGTAAATATAAACTCAATGATGAACAGGCACTTTTGGCTAAGCTTCGTTATAACAGGCTTATTGATATTTTTACCGGCCTCACTTGCTACTCTTTACAGAACCATTTGCGCACAGCGATACCCGATATTGGACAAGTTGAGACAGATGAAATCTACATTGGTATCGATAAAAGAGGGGTCCATTATGTTATTCCGGTTCAAGCAAAGGGGGGATCAGACAAGATAGGGATTGTCCAGATAGAGCAAGATTTAGCTGTTTGTAAAACGAAATTTCAAGGGCTCATTTGCCGATCAATTGCTGCCCAGTTTATGGAAGAAAATCTCATTGCATTGTTTGAATGCGAAATGACAGAAGAAGGTGTTCGAGTCTCAGCAGAAAAGCATTACAAGTTAGTAAACCCTGAAGAACTGACAGAAGAAGAATTAAAAGCCTATCAAAAGCGCCCTCCCGATTGACAAATTAACGCACTCATCCGATTATCGGCTATCTGAATCCGGAGGGGTGTGGGGATGGTCATTCCGCAGTAGTTGTAAGAGCAGAAATTGCCGAAACAGCCACATTCAAGAAGTGCGGGTTCAAGTCAAGTTCCAGAGCTTCCGAGAACGACTCCACGACTGTTCCGACGGCAAACAACGACTCGACTTGACGAGTTAAGCGATCTTCGTCGACGGGCGTCTCGATGAGCAGTTTTACGGTCACTTCATACTGCATGTCGGTTCTCCTATTTGGAAATCTATCAATGTGTGCGCCATGTTATCAAAGCATATTCTGGTATCAGAGAAATCGGAGTCTTTTTCTCGAAAACGATTGGCGACATCTTACCGAAGAAATTCAAGTTATGCAAGACCGATTCCATTGTTGTCTCGGTTTTTCCTTCAGATCCTACTTCTTTTTCCATACCCTACTCTCAACCAAGACATGACCATATATGGATGGGGATTACCTGGGAGGAAAGCACGGAAAAGAAAAACAAAAAGGGCCTTAACACTTCCTTCCTGAAATCCACGACCCGTCATTTTGGGGAAGCATGCCTGATTTGAAATGGTAATACTTGCTGGCCTTGTTATGTTGACATGCAACTCTGTTTTTCGTATATTCAAGTCACCGGTAAAGCGAGGCCGTATCAATTTTTCTGTTATTATAGAAAGCAACATAAGTAATGCAACACACGGCCACCACGAAAAGCCCACAAACACAGGCTAGAAGGTGGTGGTTCCGTTGCATTACTTTTGCGGTCCTCAATAATTGCCCTTTACGTGGGCACTGTGGCACTTTTTGCCGTCTATCCCCCAAACTACCCCTGAGAGAATCGAGATGGAGGCGAATTGTTAAATGAATAGCCCAGCACCTGAGAAGGAGTGACATGTTTACGTGGAAACCGATCTACCGTGAGTTGGCCGAGACCCTGATGGGCTATAGCAATCGCCAGCATGAGCTGCTTGCGATGATCAAGGCAATGCAACAGCAAAATCTACCCGTGATTTCGTTGAAGGACCAGAGTGCAAGCGGAGCCGAGATTGATCTCGCGGCTATTGACCCATTTACCTTCTTCACGAACTTCAACCGCGGGACGACCGAGGACAGCCGGCGAAAGATGCTTGCCTTTCTGAAGGAGCGGTTCGGGCTCTCTTCTCCAGTGCCCTCCGACTTCCACGGCATTCCCGTCACCATGATGCTTAAGTCATGGTTCTTCCCATACTCCAAGGAACAAGATCGCAGAGACATTCCGGCTCTCTGGGATCTGGCGAGCGCCTGTCTAGTCCATCCCCCTGACCAGTTGAATGCTGACCTCTTCAAGCGCTGCCTCGATGTGAAGCAGGTCGGCGCCCCGAAGCTTACCATGGGTCTCTTCTGGCTGAATCCCGACTCTTATCTCGCCCTGGACTCCGTGATGGTGGATTACCTGGAGTCCAAGGGGATCCAGGTCATGCCCAGCAAGGTCGCATCCCTCTTCGACTACACTGCGATCGTCGAAAAGGTCCGTTCGAAAGTCGGGACCGATTACCCCCAGATTTCCTGGGACGCTTATCTGGATACCAACCGTGTCCCGGCCACCACTGAGGAGTTGGACGCCGGGCTGCAATCTGTTCTCAGGCAGATGGCTGAACGAAATCACGTGAGCATCGAGCAGGTGGCAGCTTATGTTGCGCTGCAGCCAGAGAAAGAAGGGGGTGAAAACGAGGTCACCAACCGGCTCAACATCATGCCGGAGGTCCGCGACATCTTGTCCGATTCACCGATCAATCTGGAAGCACTGAGGAAGGTCTCAGCGAAGCTTTGGGTCCTAGCCAATGGCCAGGATGCGACGCGGAGAAATGCCTTCTTCAAATCCGGGCCGGCTGCGGATACCATCGCCGCTTTGCTCGACGAGGCATCGGGCCTTGAGGAGATGGAGCGAATTGACACCTTCATCACAACCGCGGCTGAAAATGGCTACACGGACCCGAAGGGCCGAGATGCGTCTGGAGCCGCGCAGTTTGCCAGCGTTCTCATGAGTGCTAAGTACCCTGACCACTACGTTGATTTCCGCGGCAACCGGTGGAACAAACTTTTTGCGCTCGTTTTGAACACCAAGAAGCAACTATGCACGGGAAGTTCATATGCCTGGAAGATCATCAGAGCTGGTAAATTAGCGTCTGCTTTGGCCATAACACCCACTTTCAAGAAGTACTTCGGGAGTGAGCACGGGGCATGGAAGGTTGCCGGCCTGGCTTGGCGGTTCAAGGATGGTATTTTCGATATGGAGGGACCAATGAAGAGATATTGGGCCGGGGGATTCCTGCGGGGTGGTACAGAGCGGAAGCTCGATGAGTTCCTGGCTGGCAACTACTGGCAGCACTGGTACTCCAAAGAACACCCGAAAGGTGCACAAGTGTGGGAGCTTTTCGATCAGATCAAACCGGGAGATGAACTGGCCATAAAGGGATACGGCGGTCGGAACGACCTTATCGTCCACTATGTGGGTGAAGTTCGGGAAGTCAAATCCAATGAAGGCATGGTCACCCTTAATAAGCTGGACCGCAAGCTTTTCCATGGCCAAGCGCCGAAGCACGGCGGTAAGGGGACATGGTTTGGGACCCTGTTGGAGGTGGCCGACCCGGATGCCGTCCAGAAGGTGTTCTTCGGGAAGGCCCCCGTAGGGGCGACACTGGAGACGTTTCCACTCAATCTCATCCTCTACGGCCCCCCAGGCACAGGGAAGACTTACCAATCAACGCACAAGGCTGTTCAGATCATTGACGGTCGGGACGATAGTCTGACACCAGCCCAGCTCCAACACCGATTTGACGAACTCGTCGATGAAGGGCGCATTTCGTTCATTACCTTTCACCAGTCGTATGCTTACGAGGACTTTATCGAAGGCATTCGCCCTGTCCTTAGCAAGGACAAGGAAGATGGGTTACCCAAGTACGAATGCCGGGACGGACTGTTCAAGAAAATGGCGATCGAAGCCATGTATGCTGCGCTTGAACAACCGGAGACTTCCAGCAAGGAAAGCGAGTTCGATGCGCGGTGGACGGAGCTGCTCGACCGCATTACCGAGAACCCCGAGAAAGAGTACGAGGGTCTTACAGAGAAGACTCGTTTTAAACTCGCAGTTTCTTCTCAAGGCAATGTTGCCGCCACCAATCTGATGAACCCTCAGGCGGGCCCGTTCAACTGCAGTCGAGTCAATCTGAAGAAGGTGTTTTTTGCTTACGCGGACAGAAAGGAGGTCGCCACCCGGGAAGTAAATGAGACGCTGGGTGTCGGTAACCACTCGGGACTTGCGGCCGTGCTGTTTCGTGAACTGCAATCGATTGAATTCAGTAAGGGCCAGAAGAGCGGAACCGGCCGGGCCGCGGTTTCCTATGAAGAGCGGAAGCAGATAGTGCTGGATTCCCTTGAGCAGCTCGAAACAAGTGGGTACAGACTGAAATCCGAAGACAAGATACCCCGCTTCGTGCTGGTTGTAGATGAGATCAACCGGGGAAACATCTCCAAGATCCTCGGAGAGCTGGTCACGCTCCTGGAGCCGGACAAGAGAATCGGCGCAGCGCACCAACTTCGTCCGGTCCTTCCATACTCCGCCGAGATCTTCGGTGTCCCTCAGAACCTCTTCGTCCTGGGCACCATGAATACGGCCGATAAGAGTATCGCTCTGGTTGACGTGGCGCTCCGGCGTAGGTTCCAGTTTGAGGAGTTGATGCCGGATCTCGAATGCTGCGAACTTCTACCATCTGAGATGCGTCGGGTCATCGACAAGCTGAACGCGCGGATTACGCTCCGAAAGGATCGCGACCACCAAATTGGACACTCCTATTTCATGGACGTATCGTCGCCTGAGCAGTTCAACGAGAAGTTCACGGTCACCATCATCCCGCTTCTCCAGGAGTACTTCTACAACGACTGGGATGGCCTGCGATTCGTGTTCGCAGAAGAGAAGACGGAGGAGGACGGCCATTTCATACGGCGTATCCCCGGTGCGGACACCAAGTGGGTCAGGAACAAATGGCAGTGGTACACCGACGCAGGAGACAAGGCCTTTGATTGCCTGGGGCAACTGCTGAAGAATTACGGCTTCGCCGTCGAGACGGGGAATGAAACCTGAGAATTGCCTGCGTGTTTGCGAATGGTCGGCGGTTCCTGTGACCGGCGTGCTTGATGTAGACCAACGCGAAGCCATCGAAGAGGCCGCGGAGATCTGGCGGGTCGCAAATGGGCTATCCGCATTGCCTTTGTCCTTTGCCGGTCCACATGGTGATACCCTCCGCGCTTATCAGTATGTGGGGGTGGTCGAGGTCTTTGGCGCAACCGTTGAGATCTACCCCAAGCTTGACCAACAACTCCTTGACAGCAACCAAATCACGTCCGCTCTGCTGGCCGACTCGGTCATGCGGAATCTGTTGTGGATGCTTGACGTCTCGGGATATATGGACATATCCGAGGCGGACACGGCACATCTCGAGGAACATCCGGTGTCATTCTACGACGTCTTCGCCTATCTCATGGCCAGGAACCTTCGGGACGAGCTGGCATCGGGCGTTCCCCATGCCTACCAGACCATGTATGAAGCGATCCCTGCGGTGAAAGGGAGGATCGACATCCTTGATCAGGTGACGTCGCATTGGGACCGGATGGATCGTATCTCCTGCATCTGGGACGAATTCACGCCAGACATTCCGCTCAACCGTCTCTTCAAGTGTGCTTGCCGGGTGCTCACTGACAAAGTTGCCAACCCAGTCGTATCGCGCCTGCTTGTTGACTGTCAGACTTATCTGGACTCGGTTGCGGATGTGGACCCGCTGACCGCACTGCGGGACATCGAGTTCTTCCGATGGGACCGATCGAACGAACGGCTAAAGACCAGTTTCGATATGGCCATCAGGCTTCTGGTTGGCACCGGATACACCCTTGGCAAAGGCGGTTCCCATACATTTGTCTTCCTTATGGACATGAATTCTCTCTTCGAAGCCTACGCATCGGCAGTGATAGAGGCATCATTCGGTGTTGAGGTGGAGACGCAGCAGTATGTCGGTAAGCTCTTCGTCGACCCAGCGCGGCTGGGCCAGTACCCAGACTATATGTGGCGAGCCGGCAAGAAGCGCTGGATTGGCGACGCCAAGTACAAGCACCTTGCGAAGGGCCAGCATGCCTCCCTGACATTCACGGACCTCCTTCCGGAACATTCAGAAGTCATCGATGCGGGGATACGGGCTGATCAGGTTCTGAACCCGGGCGACGTACGGCAGTTGACCGTGTACGCCGAGTTGCTTCGCCAACGGGAGAAACTCGCGGCATTCCCGGACATCATGATCCTGTACCCCTTTGTTGGCACCGGTCTATTCAAGTCAGCACAGGCAACCACATGGAATGGCTCTCGGTTTCACCTCACACCCGTCAGAGTTACCCGCCAGAAGGAATTGGCAGAGGCCATACCCCGATACTTCGGGGAATGTGTGTAGCTGGTTAATCCAAAGATCCTTCGGCGTTATTTTCTCTACCGTTCTCTTCAAGTAATCAACAAATTTTGCTTTAATCCTCTCTTTTTGTAAGTGTAACAAAATTAGGGGTAAGACATGGGCGAAATCGGCTTCGGGAGAAGGTATCGATCGTCGAGCTTTCTGAAGAATCGAATTCGTTCGGAGAATAAGGGGGTCGGTGGGGCAAGCCCCACCCTACTCCTGTTACACATTTCATCCCGTAATCGCTAACATTTCACATAGCTTCAAGGTGTGGACTTGGTGTAAGTGATAATATGGCTTTAAGGTTATTCCCAGAAATAGTGGTGTTGCCTGAGGGTCTCATTCCTGACCACATTCCGAAGGATCGCCCTTTAATTTAGATAAAGCATGGGGAAGGGCAGGCAGGATGACGCTGAGGTTTTCTCTCACGCTTTTAGGACTTCCTGGTAGATTTACAATCAGGCTTGAACCTCGAATTCCTGTGATGGCTCTGGAGATCATCGCATGGGGGGTCTTTTTTAAGCTTTCAGCCCTCATGGCTTCTGAAAATCCAGGGACTTCTTTTTCAATGACATCCAGTGTTGCATCAGGCGTCACGTCTCTGGGGCTTAAACCTGTTCCTCCTGTTGTGAGGATGAGATCTACCTTCAATTGGTCTGCGCTCTTTTTCAAAGCTTCAACAATCTTCTCTTTTTCATCTGGAATGATTTCATAATGGACAACTTCAGCAGGTAGATCCCTTATCATCTCCTGAATGAGGGGACCGCTCGAATCTTCCCGCTCCCCTTTCGAGCCACGATCACTGATGGTAAGGATAGCAACCTTGTACATATCTGCTCCGTTATAATGGATACTCCAGTGTTCCGAACTCGTAGCCGCTCCGGCAAATACCGGAGCGACAATACGCAACCTGAAGGTTGCGGCTACAGGGGTCTATTTTTTAATCAATTATAATTTCATCCCCCACCTTTACTTCTCCCTGACTTACCACCTCGGCAAAGATCCCTTCTTTGGGCATCACACAATCACCTGCCTGGTAGTAAATGGCACAGCGCTCATGACACTCTTTTCCAATTTGAGTAACGCGTAGGATGACAGAATTTCCAATGCGAATTTTTGTTCCAATAGGAAGATGAACGAGATCTATGCCTTCCGTGGTAATATTTTCTGCAAAATCACCATAACCAACATTTAGACCCATGGCCCTCATTTTCTCAATGGATTCGTTTGCTAATAGACTGACCTGGCGGTGCCAGGGCCCTCCATGGGCATCCCCTTTTAATCCAAAATCTTTCAAGAGAGCACAGGATTGGATATTGGCCTTCTTCGTCCCCTTATCTTCACTAATATTGACTGCCAGAATCTTACCTTTTTGTGTCTCTTTCATTTTTTTCACCAGGTATGTAGCCGCTCCGGCAAATACCGGAGCGACAATTCGCAACCTAAAGGTTGCGGCTACTTTGAACTCTTTGAACTCCGAGCTCCTGTGCCGAACGGTTTCCCTCTGGGCCAGAGGCCCTTCTGGGCCGGAGGCAAACCGTCCCCTACCGAACTCTTTACGGGCGATTCATGCCTGCGTGCTGAAACGTCGCACTTCGGCGTGCAAGCATGAATTGCCCGTACATACGTGCCGCTCTTGCCCCCTGTTTTTTTGACAAGGTGGATATTGGAAAGAACTATTCCCCGATCAATGGCCTTGCACATGTCGTAAATGGTGAGGCCGGCAGTGGCCACCGCCACGAATCCTTCCATCTCTACGCCTGTCGGGGCTTTAATCTTAACCTTCGCTTCAATATCGATTCGACTCTCTTTTTCAAAAGGGTAGAAATTGATCTCAACATGAGATAGGTTGAGAGGATGGCACATGGGAATGATTTCTGAAGTCTTTTTTGC
>Ga0315292_10001311_pt1 | contig 13160 bp, 13 predicted proteins | sample YL17G13_0_MG_FD_204029 | JGI IMG/M metagenome (GOLD analysis project Ga0315292, IMG submission 204029) | Sediment microbial communities from Yellowstone Lake, YNP, Wyoming, USA - YL17G13_0 | ecosystem: Environmental > Aquatic > Freshwater > Lake > Sediment | place: USA: Wyoming | collected... | reverse complement strand
AACAAGCATTATCAAAGGAAAAGATGATTGGCGAATACCAGATGTCTACACTTGATCCTCACTTTTACATCAAACTAAAAGAATCAATGAAAAATTTGAATCGTGATGATTTTAATCACGTAGAAAGTATCATGTTGGAATTATTTAGAATGAGAAGAGGAAAACTTGTAAAGCTTGCAGACTCGACAAAACTCAATTCTGAATTATACAACAAGCTAACCGTTGAAGAAAATATTTTCTTTAAAACAATTTATGATAATAGTATAGAATTCGAAAAACAAGTCAGAGGAGATTTAAATGAGCAAAGTTCAAACTAGTACTTTTACTGAATCTGCATTATCTGATAAAGTAAAAGAATTTCTAACAAGATTCAAGGACAAGTTTGGCAGTTACAAGTATGTAGAACAAATCGATGAGATGATGCCAAAGAGTGCAAAATTTATCATTGTTGATTATAATGATCTTGTAGTAGAACCTGAAATAGAAATTATTTTCTCAACAGATCCTGATAGAATTCTAAATGCATTTTCAAGGGCAATTAAAGAAGCACTTCAAACAAGATTTCCTGATTATGCCGAAAAAATCAAAGATGAAGTTCGTGTAAGACTGGTAAATTATCCGCTTCAAAGAAGTTTAAGACAAATCAATGCTGAAACTATTGGAAATATTACTAGTGTTTCAGGTATGGTAGTAAGAGCATCAGAAGTAAAACCATTAGCAAAAGAACTTGTATTTGTTTGTCCTGATGAACATCAAACTAAAGTAATTCAGCTAAAGGGAATGGATGTAAAACTTCCAGTGGTGTGTGACAATCCAAGTTGTAAACACAGAGATTTTGAATTAAAACCTGAAGCCAGTAAATTCATAGACTTTCAAATTCTTAGATTGCAGGAACTTCCTGAAGATCTTCCCCCAGGCCAATTACCTCATTACATTGATGTGACAATTAGGCAGGATCTTGTAGATAATGCAAGACCTGGTGATAGAATAATTCTTACAGGAATAGTAAGAGTAGAGCAAGAATCAATTGCAGGAATAACTAGAGGACACAGCGGATTGTACCGATTACGAATTGAAGGAAATAATATTGAATTTTTGGGAGGAAGGGGTTCTAAGACTTCACGTAAAATAGTAAGAGAAGAAGTTTCTCCAGAAGATGAAAAGATGATAAAAACACTCTCTCAAAGTCCTAACGTTTATCAGAGATTGATTGATTCTTTTGCACCGCACATACAAGGGCAATCTCTAATCAAAGAAGCTATTTTGTTGTTGATTGTCGGTTCAAATCAAAGATTACTTGGTGATGGAAGTAAGATTAGAGGTGACATTAACGTATTTCTTGTTGGTGATCCAGGTACTGCAAAAAGTGAAATGTTGAAATTTTGTGCAAGAATAGCACCAAGAGGATTATACACATCAGGTAGAGGTTCAACTGCAGCAGGTCTTACAGCAGCTGTAGTTCGTGATAAAACAGGAATTATGATGTTGGAGGCAGGCGCTGTAGTTCTTGGTGATCAGGGTCTTGTATGTATTGATGAATTTGATAAGATGAAACCTGAAGACAGAAGTGCACTACACGAAGTTATGGAACAACAATCTGCAAGTATTGCAAAAGGTGGTATTGTTGCCACACTAAATGCAAGAACATCAATTTTAGCAGCTGCAAACCCAATGTATGGAAAATATGATCCATTCAAAAATATCACGGAAAATGTAAATTTACCAATTCCGTTATTGACCCGATTTGACTTGATTTTTGTAGTGCGTGATATTCCAGGAAGAGAAAAAGATGAAAAAATTGCAAGACACATCATTGAGTTGCATACACCTCAAGGAACTGACAAACGTTCTGTAATTGACGTGGATACTCTAACAAAATATCTTTCATATGCAAAAAGATCTAGTCCTGATTTGACAAAAGAAGCAGAAGAAAAAATTCTAGAATACTATCTCCAAATGAGAAATGTAGAGTCTGAAGAAATGATTACAGTTACTCCTAGACAACTGGAAGGTATTATTCGACTTTCAACTGCCAGAGCAAGATTGCTCATGAAAGACAAAGTAGAAGAAGAAGATGCAGAACGAGCAATATTTCTGATTCAAAGCATGCTTCAGGATGCAGGTGTTGATGTCAATACTGGAAAAGTAGATCTTGGAGTTTTACAAGGAAGACCAAGAAGTGAAGTATCAAAGATGCAATTATTCATGGAGATTTTAAAATCAATGGAAGGTGACAATAAAGTTGCAGTTGAAGAAAGAGCATTTGTAAAAGAACTGGAAAAGACAGAAAAATTCACTGAAGAAGAAGCAAGAAACTATGTTAGAAGAATGCTTCGCGAAGCATCTATTTATGAATCAAAACCCGGTCATTATAACCGAGTATGAAAATAGAAAAACTAGATCTTCTCAAACCTGCAATTGATTTTCTATTATCTGAAGGATTTTCCAAATTATATCCTCCTCAAGCTGATTGTGTTGATGCAGGATTACTCGATGGAAAAAGCATACTTGTTTCTGCACCTACTGCAAGTGGAAAAACTCTTACAGCGATACTTGCAACAATTAGTTATCTTTCAAAAAACAATGGTAAGGTTATCTATCTTAGTCCACTAAGGGCATTAGCTGCTGAAAAATTCACAGAATTTAAAAAACTGGAAAAAGTTGAATTAGGAAAAAAAATCAAAGTTGGTATCTCTACTGGAGATTTCGAAAATCTTGAAAAAAATCTTGAAAAAAATGATGTGATAATTTTAACAAATGAAAAGATGGATTCTATAATCAGACATAATGCTGAATGGATTGATGATATAGGGTTGGTTATTGCAGATGAGATTCATCTTATTGGTGATGAAAGTAGAGGACCAACATTGGAGATGATCTTGACAAAACTAAAACTATTGGCATCTAAACCGCAGATTGTAGGTCTTAGTGCTACCATAACAAATTCTGATGAGATAGCAAACTGGCTTGATTGTATTCTGGTAAAAAATGACTGGCGACCTGTACCTCTTTCAGAAGGAGTCTATGATGCAGGTAAAGTAACTATGAGTGATGGTAAAAAATTTGAAGTCGAGCCTAGTCTTTGTGGAATCCCAATTGATTTAGGCGTACAATCAGTAAGAGATGGAGGACAATCCTTAGTTTTTGCAGAAACTAGGACTCGCTCAAAAGCGCTTGCAACAAAGGCAGCTGAGGTTATTTCACAATTTTTAGAAAAAAAAGAATCAGAAGAGTTAGAAAAGATTTCAAAAAAAATTCTATCAAATAATGAACATACCGAATTGGTCAAGACTCTAGCAACATTGATAAAAAAAGGTGTTGCATTTCATCATGCTGGACTGAATCAAAACTGCAGACAAACAATAGAAACTGAATTTCGTAAAGGAACAATCAAATTATTATCTTCCACACCAACTTTAGCTGCAGGTGTAAATCTTCCTGCAAGAAGAGTCGTTATATCAAATATCAATAGGTATAATGCAAAAGTTGGCAGAAACACACCAATTAGTATTTTAGAGTATAAGCAACTTTGTGGCAGAGCAGGAAGACCACAGTATGATGATTACGGAGAATCAATTATTGTTGGAAATGGAAACAGTGAGGATCTAATGGAATACTATATCCACGGAGAACCTGAACCCATTGCATCAAAAATTACAGATGATAAATCACTGAGAACTCATGTGCTAAGTGTAATTGTAACTAGTCCTGGAATTAAAAAAGAAGATATTCTGGATTTCTTTTTGCAAACATTAGGTGGGTTGCAATCAAGAAAAGCAACAATAAAGTTTGCAATTGATATTTCCTTACGATTTCTCACAAACGCATTTTTAATTATTAAAAAAGGTGAAAGGTACGCTGCAACAGAATTTGGAAAAAAGACTTCAATGCTATACATTGATCCACTTACTGCAACTTACTTTAGAGATGCAATTGAAAATGTATCAAAAGAAAGGACACACACTTTTGGATTTTTACACTTGATTTCAAGTTGTGAAGAATTTTTCCCCAAATTTTCACTTCGACAAAAAGACAATTCAACTGCAAGTTTGATGATAACAAATCACTCCTCTGAGCTTTTAACGCCAATATCTGAGTATGATTGCTCTAGGAGTTTACTTGCTTTACAATCTTGGATTACAGAATCCTCTGAATTGAGCCTTTCTGATAGTCTTGGAATCGAGTCTGGAGATATGCATAGAATGGTTGAGACTGCAGATTGGTTATTGTACTGTCTTAGAGAAATTTCAAAACATGTTGAGCGCGCAGATCTACTTGATGAATTAGAGAATCTGCGAAGACGAATTATTTATGGTATTAGAGAGGAATTATTAGATTTAGTTAAAGTAAAGGGAATTGGACGAATAAGGGCAAGAGCACTCTATAAACACGGAATTAAGACCTTGGATGATTTAGCAAAGATTCCTGTGAATAAATTAGCAGAAATAGATAAAATTGGTTCAACCATTGCAGATAACATAAAGTCAGAGTTACGTAAGGTTAGATAATTGGCTGAATTGATAATACCTGCAATAGTTTCATGTATAGTTGCATTTTTTACAGTGTATGTAACCACTCCGCCTCTAATCAAATTTCTACAAAAAAGAAATCTTGCAGTCAAAGACATGAACAAAAAAGATCATGTAATGGTAGTAAGACCAGGCGGCCCTTCAATTATTGCTGGAATTATTACATCTGAACTTGTTTTGTATGGATTTTTCCAGATAAATGAAATTCTTGCAATAATTATTACTAGCTTTATTGCATTTGTGATTGGTTATGTAGATGATAGAAAAGTTATGGGTGGATGGTTTAAACCAGTTGCTCTAGTAATTGCCTCGACACCAATAATTTTTCTTGGCACCTATGATTCTAATTTGTCATTTCCTTTATTTGGTACCGTCCAAATACCTGCTCTTTATCTTGGACTCATAATTTTTATGATTCCGATTACAGGTAATACCATTAACTCCATTGATGTACTAAATGGTGTAGCAAGTGGTTTTATGATAATTGCAAGTTTTTCATTAAGTATTGCATTATTTATTTTACAAAATTATGAAATAGCAATAATCAGCTTACCGTTAGGATTTGTTTCATTGGCATTTTACAAATATCATAAAATTCCAAGCAAGATATTTCCTGGAGATTCTGGTGCTTTGACTTTGGGTGCCATGTACGGTGCAATTGCAATTGTGGGACATGTAGAAATTATTGCAGCTGTTGCCCTTTTACCGGCTATAATTAACTCATTTTTGTTTCTCTCAAGCATGAAACGAATTGTAGAACACAGACAAATTAAAGGAAAACCTGTAGAGCATACTGAAGATTTCAAACTAAAAGCAACTAGTGATAAAACTGCACCTATAACGCTCGTGAGATTAATACTTGCAAGTGGACCATTATCTGAAAAACAAGTTGGGTATGCAATTTTCAAACTAACGATTTTTTCAGGAATACTTGCAATAATTACTGCATTTATGAGAGTGTTAATTTGAAGATAGGGCTTTTTGGATTTCTGTTTGTAATGTGGATTTTGATTCTTGCTGGAGGAGGAATTCTAGTGACAATTTTGGGTCCTTTTTCTATCTCTGGTTATGGTGATTTTGATTTGTTATTGACTTCTATACTTAAAGCAATTATTGCAATAATTTTAGTGATAGTTTGGATTCTGATATTGTCGAAATTAAAAAACTGGATATTTAAAAAAGAGATAAAATTCTAACTTTCAATCCACTGTCTCTGTTTTTTATCATATTCTTTACGTGTGTATCTTATTGTGGCTGGAACTCCTATAACCACCGAATCTTCTGGAACATCTCTAGTTACTACTGCCCCCATTGCAACAACGCTGTTCTTTCCAATGGTTACTCCTGCCTTGATAACAGCTCGTGCTCCAATTACTGCATTATCTTCTATAGTAACTCCAATCATTTTATCACACATTGGATATGGATCATTTGTTAGTACAACAGCAGGTCCTATGAACACATTTTTTCCAATTCTTGAGAGTGGTGGAATGTATGCTTGTCCTTCTATCTTTGTATTCTCTCCAATTTTTACGTCATAATCAATATGTACAAGTGAACCAATCTTTACATTATCTCCAATTTCTACATTATCTCCAATATATGAAAAATGCCAAATCTTTACATTATTTCCAATTTTTGCTTTTTCTGAAATAAAATTAGTAACCATCTATATCACAAATGCCATGGATTTGCCATACTAATAATTTTTTCAGGTAAGTTTTTCTTATTGCTTGTAAGAAATTTAATCTCTTGCTCCTTATTTCTTAATTCATCTGGCAACATTATTGGTATCTCTTCGATTATAGGATAAAACCTAGAGCATTTGGAACAAAATAGTGCACCTTCTGAAACAACATTGTTTTTTTCTTTAATTTCATACAATTCTAAAGGATAATTTTTGTCTATAGGACATGCCAAAATACTCATCATTGTTTTGTTCATTTTAAATCTAGATAAATTGGAATTCCTTTTTGGCTAGATAAAAGTGCCGCTTCTGCTATTTTCGTTACATTTACTGCTTGTTGTGATTTTACAACTACGTCATTTTTTCCTTCTATAGATCCCAAAAAACTTTGAATCTCTAATAATAACGGCTCTTGTTTTTCATTACGTGGAATTTCTGTTTCTTCTTTTTTCTCTACTTTTACTTCCTGCGAAATAAAATCTGATGTAATTATTGCATCTGTGCAAACTGCAGTAAATGTTCTGACCCTCTTTGGTGTAATCCAATTTGATGAAATAATTGCTACTTTATCATTTTTATATCCTAACATTATACTTGCAAAATCTTCATGCTCATGATTTATTCTACCTGATCTTGCAAAAACTACCTGTGGTGTATCATCAAACAACCAATTTGCCGTATCTATGTCATGTACAGAAGTATCATAAATTATTCCAACATCTTTGATGTGAAGTGGCATCCTATTCTCTCGATGAAATTCAAGCATTACTAGTTCTCCAAACTTTTTTTCTTTAACAAATTTCTTCACAATATCCACTGCAGGATTAAAACGTTCAATATACCCGCATGTCAGAATGACCTTGTTTTTCTCTGCCAGCTCTGTAATTCTCTGACCGTCTTCTGATTTGTATGTCATTGGTTTTTCTACAAATACGTGTTTTTTTGCTTCAAGCAATTTTGTAGCGATTTCTGTATGAGTTGAAGTTGGTGTTACAACAAAAGCTCCGTCAAATTCTTCAAACTTGATCAAATCATCCAATGAACTATAGTGATTTACTGAATATTTTTCTCCATATTCCTTACTTCTTTCAGCATTTACATCACAAACTGCAGAGAGGACACCTAACTGTGATAATATTCTAGTGTGATTTTTCCCCCACCCACCAGTACCAATCTGAACAATTTTCATCTAATACACCGCAGTTAACCAATGAGAATAATCCTTGTTTTTGTTCATTACTATGCCTGTATATTCATCCATCATTTTTTTGGTAATATTTCCAGGTTTACCATCTCCAATTTTTTTACTATCCATTGAAATTATCGGTGTAATTTCAGCTGCAGTACCAGTGAGAAAAATTTCATCAGAAATAGTCAATTCACTTCTTGCAATTTCGGTTTCTATTACATCTATGTTCAGATTTCTTGCAATTTTTATGACAGCATCACGTGTAATTCCATTTAAAGCTGAAGATGATAATGGTGGCGTAATTAATTGATCATCTCTTACAATGAAAATGTTTTCACCTGGTGCTTCGCTCACATTTCCATTATGATCTAATAAAATTGCTTCATCAAACCCATTTCTTTTTGCTTCTTGTGTTGCTATGATTGAATTAAGATAATTTCCACCCATCTTTGCTTGAGGAGGTGTTGACATATCTGAAAATTTTCTCCATGATACAACACCTGCTGTAATTCCATTTTTGTTAAATAAATCACCAAATGGGAATGTGAAAATTGCAACATTAGTTGGTGCCTTTTCTGTTACATGTAGATTTATTCCGTAATCTCCCACAAAATAAAAAGGTCTGATATAACATGATTTTTTTATTTTATTTTTTGTACAAATTCCAATTATTGCATTATTAATAATTTTATCTGAAAAATTAAGTGAAATGTTATAAAATTGCCCTGATTTTCTAAATCGTTTAATATGTTCATCTAATCTAAAGACAAAAAGATTTTTTTCATTCCAATATGCACGTATTCCTTCAAAAACTGATGTTCCATAATGAATTGCATGTGTTGTAATGGGAACATTGGCTTTGTCTAACGTTACAAATTTTCCATCAAACCACACATATTTTGAAAGAGGTAAACCCATAAAAAATCTCCATCATATCAGTAATTAATCTATTCTGGAACTCCTGTTTTTTGATATTTTCTCTGAAGCCTTGAATTAATACCTAATTCTGATAATTGTATTTGATAAAAATACCAAAATTTGAAGATGTTTTTAAATTATTCAAATTTTCATATGAATTTTGATTTGATGATTTCAATAATCTGGAGACAATAAAGAATTGAAGATAAAAATACTAAAAATATAGATCTGATTTTGATCCATGATCATTTTTTCTTTTGTAAAATGTTTTAAAATTGTATTCTGAACATCAACCACTTTGTGTAATCTTTTTAATTTCACCTGTAGAAATTCAAGTGAATACCCATTTCAATTATGGCAGCAAAGAAAAAAGCAGCAGCAAAGACAACTAAAAAGGCTTCAAAAAAGAAATAATCTTTTGAAGCTTATTTTATTTTTTATATTCTAATTTTTATTTTTAATATCTTGATCTCTATTTTTCTACAAATGGTAGTTTTTTGATAATTTTACTCTGACCACCCCTCTTTTGGAAATTTCATTCCTAAAATTCGGGTTGTTTTATCTTCTGAACCTGAAAATTTCTTAATTATATTCCAATTTTCTTCAATAATTCTTTCAACACTTTCTGGAACATCGTTTTTCCAATTAGAATCTCTTCCTAATGCTGAATCATAGAGACTTTCTTTTACAGATGCTGCTGATAATGCTTTTCTTTGTCCTACTCTTGGTTTTAATCTGTATATTTTGAGCATGTATCCTTCTGCCTTGTCACCAGTATATGAAAAAAAATCACCTTGTACTCCTCTGAGTATTTGTTTTCGTAACTCCCAAGATTTAGGTGATAATAATGGTGGCATGTATTTTTTAAAAGGAGCAAAAAATGCATAATCATCTGTAACTAAAATAGAATTACCAAAAACCGATGTAAGCATTTTTTTTCTAATCTCAAAATTAAATGGAAAACTTTTACTGTTGATTTCCGTTTTACCTGATTTAAAAACAACAGGCATGATTTTTACAATATCTGCATTATTTTTTAACTCGTTAATTATTTCAACATGTGCATTGGTTACAGGATTTAGATGTGCTAGATATAGAGCAGTTATCAACTATACTAACTAAAAAAATGTCATATTTCAATGATTGATTTCCTCAAAATATGGGAACGATGGGATTTGAACCCATGATCTCCAGCACCCGAGGCTGGCAGTATACCAAGCTAACCTACATCCCCACAGGTCAGAATCATTAGAAGATTTTATTTCTTTAAAAATTTGATTAACCGTATGATTCGTACTTTACTTCAAAACTTCCATCTGAACGCTTATCATGTTCTGTAGCAAAACCTTTTGGAGTTAAGAAATCCATTACTCCATCAATTGTTCCTTGCCATCCACAAACATAAAATATTGTGTTTTCTTTAGTGATTTTATCTCCAATCAATTCTTCTAATGGTGAAATCCCATTTTCTCTTGGTCTGAGAAATGTTTCAACCCTTCCAATCTGACCTGACCAAGATCTGTTAAACCATTCTTGTGGTCTACTGATGGCTGCTCTATATTTGAAATTCCATTGGTCTTTTCCTTTCTCTCTACTTTCATTTTCCAAGTCTGTTAGTAATTCTTTGTAACTTAACTCATCAACATAACTTGCACCCTGAAGAACAATGATCTCTCTTTTATCTCCAACATCATGTAGATGTTGTGCAAAACTTACAAATGGTGCAAGACCAGTTCCTCCACCAATACAAATAATTCGTCTATTGTCTTTTTCTCCATTTGGAAGTACATCATTTATCAAAAGTGCTCTACCTGTAGGTTTTAACCATAAAATCTCATCACCTTCTTTTGCACTGAATAATTGTGTGGTTAATCTACCTGGAAGTGGTTTTCTTACCCATCTAATTACAAGCTCGATATACTTTCTATTTTCCGGATGTGATGCAATTGAATATGCTCTTCTAACAATTTTTCCACCTTCTACGGGATTTGGTAATCCTAATGTGATAAATTGACCAGCTTGATATTCTGGAACTGGACCCTCTTTTGGTACTAATCTAATAATTACAAGATCTTCTTTAAGTAACTGAACATATGTGATTGTCGCTTTGTTATCTACTACCATAACGTTACAACCATCCTAATTATGGTTAAATATCTTGTGTTAATTTAATACTTGTATTTTCTCTTTAATCGCTAAACGTTAATAACCAATTTGAAAAACGTTATTCGATCAGTTTACTGATTATTGGGCCGATCGTCTAGTCCGGTAGGATGGGTGCATGGCATGCATCAGATCGAGGGTTCAAATCCCTTTCGGTCCACTTTCTCTTTTTACATTAACAAGTAATCTCTCTAATTCTGAATCTTGTTCCTTTGAAATTTCTTTAATTTTATCTTCTGATAATGAATATCCAAGATCTATAATCGCCTGTAGTGCACTCTTTTTAACTTCCAAATTAGAATCAAACAGACAATTATGAATCGCTTCTTTTGCTTCTTTTGCTTTGAGATGACCTAATGCTCCTAATGCACAGGCTCTTACCATAGAACTTTGATCATATGTAAGCTTGATAATTTCTGATATGGCACTAGAATCATTTCTATTTGATAACACTAAAGATGCATATCCTCTAATATTCTTATTTTGAGAGCTTAAATTGCTTATCAATAAATCTGAAATTTTATTTTCATTTAGTATTAATGCACTAAATGCTTCTCCTCTTACTTGAATATCGTTATCATCTAATTTTAAAATTATTTTTTGTATGATTTCTATATCATCTGTCGAAGACAGAGATTCTAAAATCTTAATTTTTTCTTTCGTAGTTCCTAAATCTAAAATTTCTTTGATATTTTTCAAGTTATTCATTAAAATCACTAAATCTAGTTAATAATGATTCAATATTTTTCATAAAATTTTCTCTAGAATCAAAAAATCTCTTTTAGCTTTAAATTATCGTTAAATACCAAATTTTACATGTCAAACGAATCCAGAAACACCATATTCATTGGTAAGAAACCATTGATGGCATATGTAACATCAACGCTAATTCAATTGGCAAACTTACCCACCGTCTACATCAAAGCTAGAGGTATGAGCATTGGCCACGCTGTGGATGTAGCTCAAATCGTTGCAAGAAAAACAGAAAATGCTGGATACTCTATTGGAGAAATCAAAATAGGCTCCGAATCATTAGAGTCACAAGACGGTAGAACCAGAAACGTTTCAACAATAGAAATTGAAGTAAAGAGAAACAATTGATAATTGTACTTTACTTGAAATTTTTTATTTTATTCTCTTTTTGAAAGCCCATATTTCTTTTCTAATTTTTGGAATTTGGGTAGTTCCACAAGATCATTAAACTGATCAAAATTTACAACTTTTTGTTTAAACTTTCTAGTTGTTCCAGTTTTCTTTAATTCTTTTAAAATACTCATTGTTGCAAAAGTGTTGGCAAATAATACTGAAAGTGGATATAGAATTATTTTAAATCCTAATTTATGTAATGTTTCTGCTGAATTAATTGGGGTTGCACCCCCCTCAATCATATTTGCAACCAACGGTGCATTGATTGCTTTTCCAATTATCTTCATTTCTTCTAATGATCTTGGTGCTTCAATAAATATAGCATCTGCACCTGTTTTTTTATTTTGTAAACCACGTTCTATTGCAGCATCTAATCCTTCTGTTGCTCTTGCATCAGTTCTTGCAACAATTATGAACTCTTTACTTTGTCTTGAATCTACTGCTGCACCTAATTTCTCTGTGTACTCTTCTTGTGTTATGACTTCTTTTCCTTGCATATGTCCACATCTTTTTGGCCATCTTTGATCTTCTAGAAAAATTCCAGAAGCTCCTGCTGATTCTAATTCTCTTACTAATTTCCAAACACTCAATGCATTGCCATAACCTGTATCTGAATCGACTATAACTGGCACCGAAACTGCACGACAAATTCTTCTTGCATTATCGATAGTTTCTGTTGCTCCAATAAACCCATAATCTGGCATTCCGAATAATGTAGCTGAAGTCCCATATCCTGTTTGAAACATGGCTTCAAATCCCACTTTTTCTGCAATTTTTGCTCCTATTGCATCATACACTCCTGGAATAACAAGAGGTTTGTTTGCCTTTAACATGCTTTTCAAGTTTTTCATGACTTTCCTTTTACATTGAATTATTTATGATTTTAAAAATATCTAAAATAATGTAAATAATTACAATAACTGCTATATTCTTTGTTTAGATTAATTTTTACACTACCTGAGATATTGATTTAATCATTATTCTTCAAATGGTCTCATTACCAATATGATGATGTATTTTGTAAATATTCAACTTTTATTTTTTTGGTAACTCTCTACTGGAGAGAATAATCTCTTGATTGTTGAAATTACTTGTAATGTCCAAGTTTGGCTATATTCATCTAAAGATCATCAAAACCAAAAATATTCGATTTCTGTTGGTTAAACTATGTTATTTGTAATTCAAACTAGACGATTAATTTTCGCTTTTAACAAACAATTTAGTCTATATTGATTTCTTTTCCTTTTTTAGCTATTTTGCTTTCATCTATTTTCTTTAATTCAGACTCTAAGAATTTTCTATACCTTAGTGTTTCCTCATTTGTCATATTGGCAAAATTAGAACTAAGAATTGAACCTATTGTGGACATCTTTTCTAACAGATCCATTGCAACAAATCTTCCAACATTGCCTAATCTGAAAATAACATCTAATTGTTTTCTAACAATATCATTAATTTTGTCAACATCTTCTGCAGTTTCTATTCCTTTTTTTGTAAGTTGATATTTTCCATCCTTATCTTCTTCAAT
>Ga0315292_10001310_pt1 | contig 13162 bp, 12 predicted proteins | sample YL17G13_0_MG_FD_204029 | JGI IMG/M metagenome (GOLD analysis project Ga0315292, IMG submission 204029) | Sediment microbial communities from Yellowstone Lake, YNP, Wyoming, USA - YL17G13_0 | ecosystem: Environmental > Aquatic > Freshwater > Lake > Sediment | place: USA: Wyoming | collected... | reverse complement strand
TACTGCAAGGTATTGCTTAAGGTCCTCTTCCTTCTCCATCCTCGTCCTGTTCAGAAGAATTACTATAAGCAAAACAATCATTGTTGAGACTGAAAACATGATAGTAATTATCAGGGCATTAACAAGGGCAAAGGACTTGCCGAAGTAGTTTATCCGTTTTAGCCATGGACTGTTGTCATTAAAAAGAAACAGTCTGGATTTTGGTTTTTCCAGCGGAGCGACAAGCAGGGACAGATCAGGAGCAGGGAGTCCAATATTACCTCCTTCAACTGATTTTTCTAAAACAAGGCTCGTATCTGATGGGGGTGTGATAGCGGTGGTTGTGTCTGCCGAAATGATTGTATCAGGAACTTCAGAATTAGTTTTTTTGATAGTTTCAGGTTCCAAATAGTTTTTTATCTTATCCTTGTCTAATCTGGTAACACGAATCTTAAAAAAGCCATCCTCTTCAAGCAATACAACATCATCGCCCAGGACTCTTGCAACTTTTATATACATCCTTTCAGCGTTTGTCTTAAGCCTGAATGCCCCGATCTGAATCGGATAAATATCTTTAGAGAGGGTAATAAGATTGTCCAGTCTTGAATTGTTCAATTCACCAGTGATCAGCGAAACACCGTCCATTATATAAATTGGAGTGGGAGTGTTAGAGTGCGATGATGAATGAACATTAAGATCTGCCTTTGCAGGATTGAATAAAAGAATGGATAATATTGCAAGGCAGAGATATCTCATCACTTCATTTTAAGCGCATAAATCAAATTCAAACTTCCTTCAAATCTGTCTCTCATCAACGATTCCTCATATTCCTCCCTGGAGTATCCTAATTCTACACGTGTTGAGAACTTCCTGGTTATTGAAAAATTATAGGCGAGTTTAATACTGTTGGCACTAAGACGGGTAATATCTGATTGTATATCAAACGGCTCATCTGGTGCTGTTCCTGTGCCCAGCGTTACCTGGAGGTAATTAAAATCATTGAAGTATCTTCTTGCCTTCAGATAGAATGACGTTGTGGGTCCGTTATCCTTAAAATAAATATAACACTTCCCTGAGAACCAGTATTTACCAAGATATTTTTCGACTGATGCAAGGGCTATATAAATATTCCTGTCAAAGTAGTAATAATTGAGCCCTGCCGAAACAGCCCATCCTGCAGGCAGAACCTGCCACAGTTCAACAGCAGCCCTGTGCTTTGGGAAATAGGTCCCAGGGCTATAGGCATAATCAAGATAAGCATAGTTTTTTTTTGAAAGCCTGGGATAAGCTTCGGCTTCAAACTGTATTTCAGTTGCAGTGAGGTTTGTTGCCTCATCGGTAATCAGATTCCCGATATTCACCCATGCCAAAGCCGGTCCCCAGTTAAACCTGTGACCAGCACCAATATTAAATACCTGCCAGTATCGGGTATATGGCTCTGTAAAATAGTCAAAAGAATAGCCTGTACGCAAATCAGTTGAGACAGCTGTATTTTCCTTCGACCAAACGGCAATATCTTTTCTGGCTGACAGAGCATCGGCATTATCAGGTTCGGTCATCAGCAGTGTGTCTATCACAGCCGCAGCCTGATCATAATTTTTCTGCCAGGCAAGAATCCGGCCCAGCAGAATACGCACGTCACCATATGAGGGATAAGCATTCAGCAGTTTCCGGGCAGCAGTAGCGGCGTCTGTATAATTACCATCAAATGCCATAGTCCTGATTCTGAGGTATTCTGTTTCAGGATCAATGCCTTCCTGTGCATAAATCTGCGATAAACCTGCCAGTCCAGGGATAAAAAGTCCAACAAACAGTAAGATTAAAAGCCTTGACATAACTTATTTGTTGAGAATTGATTTTATCTTATCGACAAGATCGATCGGATTAAAAGGTTTAACAATATAACCGCTGATCCCCAGCTCTCCTGCCTGCCGCTGCATCTGATTATCGCTGAATGCTGTAAGTATCAGAACAGGAGTATCTTTTCGCTGCTCCGAACGTACATATTTAACCAATTCAAGTCCGCTTCTATATGGCAGGTGTATATCAACAACCAAAAGGTCATAATCATTTTTCTGAAGAAACTCGATTCCCATATTCCCGTCTTCAGCCAAATCAGCCGCAAATCCTTCCCTCTCAAGAACAACTGACAGAGTTCTCATTGCCATAGGATTATCTTCGCAAATCAATATCTTCATCACCAGAAAATCTATAGACTGGACATACCTTCCAACAGAGGGCTCAAAAAACTGTAATTATTAACATTGTCAAAATTGGCGATTTTTATCAGCCTGACAAAGGAAAAAAGCATTATTTTGACCTCAGGCTCAAATTCAAAGACTAATGTTACAGTTTTATATGACTAAAATATTTACTTTCTGATTATTCCGGATTTAAAACTCCGGCTATCGGTATAATTGATCTATAGTGAAAACCAATAACTCAATTTTATAAGGAAGATATTTTTCGGATAGATATCCCTGAGATACTTGAATGAATCACCCATTGATGCCTCTGAATTCCCGTTTTTACCGGTTCTTTCGCCTGACCAGACAAAATAGATAAAGGAGCCAAGTCTATATTCCCATTTGGCTACCAGATTGGAGCGGAACTGATGAAAATTGAAATCGGGATTTTCGATCGAATAGATAGCAGGTGATGATCCGCTGTCAAAATCAGCCAATATGTATGATCCGTCAATCAGCACCGGATTCTGATAAATCTCAAACCGGTCTTCATAGTATTCAGCCTGAGGGTTGGTTATACGCTTAAGTTCAGTATAGGCACCTCTGGAAATAAAAGGGCTTCCGTAATACTGAATTGAAAATTCCGGAGTAAGGTTGAGGTCAGCCCTGAAAGTAAGTCCAAGTGTAGTCTGGTCAATTGTTCCAAGAATATATCTGCTCCCAAATTCAGGTGTCAGATATTCTGTTGAAATATATTGCATTTCATCAATGTTATTCTCATAAGTCGCTGTTATACCTAACTTAAGAGCACTGAAGGGACGGATTGAAAACCCAGGTCTAATGGAAAACACTCTCGCCGAATTATTTCCACTCTTCTGATATTGCCCTTCAAGAGTGACAATAAATTTCTTTGATGCATCGGTTTTCAGAATTCCTGCAATCTCGGCATTCCCAGGCATCTTCATATCATTTCCACCACGCAAAATCTTTGTGTCAATATCTTTTGAATGATAGGCCATTTCCGCTGTAAGATTCCACTGGTTTTTAAAATCAGTTGTAAATGCCAGCTCAATATCTGATCCCAGATAGGTACCGCCAAAATTCCAGGAGTTACGTTCCCCCACTGTGACAGAAAATGTACGTAAGATAGAAACAGGCTTAGTTATCAGATATATCACTTCATTCTGATTTTCAATTTCATCGGCACTCATCATATACCCAAGATCATTTAGTTCAAGCCCCGGGGTAAGCCATGAAATAGCTGTTGAATATTTCCAGAATCCTTTTGCCCCCTTCCCTACCTGAATTTTACCTCCAAACCCGCTCAGACTTGTTCTGGCAGTATCATAGTTCACATAATCAGCATCTGGCCTCTGATAATAACGGGCAGAGGATTCCTGAAGGTCAGTAATTGCTTCCTTGCTTCCCTCGACATAACTTCCTGTCATTTTTGCATTTACGAAGAACTCCTTATCTTTCCAGTGATGCAGAAGATCCAGTCCTCCTGCAAATGCATTACTGGTGAGAAACTCAAGCTCTTTGTCTTCTATAAGTCTGTTGGTCGATGTAAATATTCCTCCCAAAACCGTATTCCCGGCATCATATCCTTTCTGAATCCGTGCAACAAGGTAACTGGATAAAGGTTCTACTTTTTGTTTTGTTTCGTTGCCTTCCACATCGCTGATTCTTGTAAATTCATTTGCTGTAATGCTTTGTATAAGGCCTACAGATAATCCCTTTGATGTGGTTCCGCTTAATTTTGCAGCACTCAGAATAGTTGTCATATCCGGGGATTTGACAAATTGATTATCATCAGGATAAATTGTCAGCGAAGGTGAATGTCCAATGCGTCTCGAATAAAAAAGACTCTGACTGTCAAATTTATAATCGAATATAGTAAGACCCTCAAGAAAGAAAGGTCTTTTTTCCTCATAAAAGGTCTCAAATGCTGTTAAATTCATAACAGAGGGGTCTGATTCCACTTGTCCAAAATCAGGATTGACAGTCAGGTCCAGAGTGAAGTTACTGGATAATCCGATTTTCGCATCAAGTCCTAAATTTCCACCCCAGACTCTTCCATTTTCCGTATACGGATTTCCTGGTTCTTCTTCCATGGTCTCAAGCTTGCCCAGAACAAATGGAAGTAATTCCATCCGGCGTGATTTTTTCAATCCATTCATTCCCCGAAATTCTCCATAATTGTAGAGCATACCAGGGCCGGTTTTACTCTGTTTTTCCCAGTTGCTTTCCTCCTGATACCTGTCAATCCACCGCCATGTGTGCAGCCCCCACACCTGTTCATCTTTGTTGCTGTATCGAAGCTGGCTCAGTGGAACTTCAATTTCTGCCACCCAGGCTGAGTCTTCGATCCCCGTCTTTCCTTTCCATACGGCGTTCCAGTTGAAATCCCAGTTTATTGGATTGAACAGCACCAGGTCGACCTTCTGGCCCCATGCCGTTATTGTAAACTCAAATCCTGTACGGTAATCACGATAACTATCGAAATTTATTCCAACCATGTCACCTACTATCTCATCCCTTACACCGGCATATCTGTGTACCTTTCCAGGGTCACTGTCAAATGCCCTGAAAGCGATGTACAGGTATTTATCATCATACTGGATATTGTGTTCAGTCTGAAAAGTGGGTTTTGCTCCCTCATTAGGAATAAATTGGGTATAATCCCCGGCCCAGAAACCCTTTTTCCAGCATTCATCATCAAGCTTCCCATCTATTACAGGTTTTGTTGTAACAAGACGTGTCGTGGTGTAGACAGGCTGTTTCAGGAATTGGGTCTTTACAGGAATCGTATCCTGTCGGACCAAAATCGTATCGTATAATGCGGAAGATAATCCTGAATTACAGGTAATGACGAAAAGAATAAAAGCTGTAAGAGACTTTAGTTTTTTCATTTCCCTGCCCATCCTGCCAGTCTCGCCCAGAGCCACCATGCAGCATATGCTTTCTGATTTGCATTGACAGGCTGGGTATGTGCCGCTGAACAATTGAACCAGTCAACACCAAGGGTATGGGAATTCTGCCAGGCTACTGCCCAGTTCCCATCAAGAGAGCCATCCTCGTCAGTATCATAATTACAGGCGTCATTGGGACTCTTATCCCCAAAATAGATGCCATCGGGATTATAACATTCAATATCCGCAAAATCATAAAGGATCTTTTTATACTCCCTGCAATAGTTTCTGATCTGTTCATTCCTCAGATGAAGATTGCCGGTTAATCCTGTTCCGTCAAGATGTCCTGTCATATAAACAAATTTTACATCAGGAAAATCACTTTCAAGTGAATTCATAAGACTGAGGTAGTTACTGATATCCGCTTCGGCAGCATTTGAAACCTGTCCGCACCATGACCACATAATGACATTCACCTCAGGGTTGGCCTCCAGATAGGTTCTTGTCCCTGATGCCCAGGAAGCTCTGTCGGGATTACCAAGATCGCCTGATATTGCATAGTCATGCAGGTCGAGCGCACCATTGGCACCGCCATTATTCCAGGAATAGACTTCTCCTTTGAAAGAGATCAGGCCCGACATTCCTTCTGTCAGCTGACTTCCATGGGAAGTGTGGCTGTAAGCAATATGCAGATTCTCTTTTGCTGCCGAAATCCACTCTGAAGGAATGGAGGCCAGCTTTACGGAAGAATGATCAATGATGAATCCTCCTTCAATAACAGGTTCATTATCATTTTGCTTACTGCAACCTGTCAGGACGGTAATTATCACCACACCAAGAAATGATTTATTGAATCTCATCACTACATAATTAAGTTAAGGAATTGTTGCTTGCTGACAATTTAATACTAAGACTTAAACGGAAATAAATTGTTTATGTTGCACGCCAACGCTAACCTGTATTGCTGCGCCCTCAGAAAACTTTTAGGAGGTACAGCAATGCTATGGTAATTATAGTAATTGAGGAAATCCCGACAGGAAACCATACAGGTGCAATCCACGGTACAGGAATAAGAAAAAGAACATCTATTGTTTTAAGTGTCGGAGGCCATTTGATAAGAATATAGAGAGAACCATAATAGAACAGGTCCCAGAAAGCAAAGGTCCATAAGAAGAATATACCCCTTTCTGGCCATGTATTGCCGGTGAGGTAAGCTATTATCACAAGCATTATTATTGTTGCTGCTTCTCGCGTCATTTCAATCTTAAGATAGCCCGGGGCTATCTTACCTATCGATTCTTTATTAGATTCGGAATCAAGCATGCCGAGTGCTTTTCGCAGATAAACAACTACCACGCCTTCAAGATGGGCCATTGCTATTCCAAAAACAGCAAGCAGAGATAGTTTAAGTATCATTTATTGCTGGATTATTTGGTTTTATAAATGAATCAGAATAAATTTCTATTCAGCTTTGATTTTAGTTATTCCCTTAAGAAGTTTCCGGACTTTTTTCAGCTTTCGAATATTTATTGAGTACTTTATTTTTGGCGGTTCAGAATTTCCCACTATCAGACCTGCAGATTTCAATTCGGTCAAATGTTGTGAAACTGTAGATTCGGCAAGAGGCAATGTCTTTGAAATTTCATTGAAGTAACAAGATTTCCTGACAGTGAGAAGACGGAGTATTGAAATCCGTGCCGGATGTGCCATTGCTCTGGCAAATCTGGCAAGAGTGATATCAACTTTATTATACCTTTCTTTTCTTTCCATAAACCTTTGATAGAAATTTTGTATGAATTTTTGTCAGTACATTCCCAATGAATTTCAGATGAACACTTTAACAGTATTTGGTGAATTTCCAAATAACAGTTAAATTCTAAAGGGGACCTGAGTTTTTGTAGTCCCCTTTTAACCTGTCACTTATGTAAATTCTTTAACGTATTCAGAAGACCAGAAATTTCTCTTTTGGAGTCATGCAGAAATCGCATGCTGAGGCGACGGTTGGCAAATCATAGGTATTTCCGCAGACCGGACAAACAAACCATTGAACTGACAGGACTTTCTCACTTCCCGCCTTAAGAGCAGCAAGTGCGTTTTCATAGAACACCTGATGTTTCATTTCAGTATCGACAGCCCATGTAAAAGTTTTCACCGCATCATTGCTCTTTTCATTTTTTGCAATATCTATAAAACCAGGATACATGGTCTGAATTTCATATGCCTCGCCCTTGGCTGCGTCAGCAAGGTTTTCAGCAGTTGTAAGAACCTGATAATCGCCTAGTTGAGGACCTTCAATCTTTTCCCCAAGTTTTTCAAGCACTTTTTTGTGATTTTCAGCATGTATAGCTTCAGCTTTTGAAGTAGCCATAAACATAACAGCAACTGTATCAAAACCTTCAGTACGGGCTTTTTCTGCAAAAGCCGCATATTTAGCGCTTGCTGTAGATTCACCGTTATAAGCAGCTTTAAGATTTTCTATTGTTTTAACCGGCTTTTGAGCGCATCCTGAAATAAGAATAAGAAACAGGATAAATGGGATCAGTTTGAGTGAAGTTTTCATAATTTATTGGTTTATCGGTTTATAAAAGAATCAGGAAAAGTATATTTATATCAGATTCCCATCATATAGTTAAAAACCATTGTTCCACCCAGGAATCCGGTAACTGACACGGAGATAAATCCCAGCAGGTAAAAACAGAATACCACCCATTTAAGTGAGGTCTCTTCTTTCCTTTTAACGACCAGGTATATTCTCAGCAAGGCACCGGTGATCATAACCAAAGTTGTGATCAGCGCCGCTGTTTCATGCTTCTCAAATATTTTCACAATTTCCCCCTGATCTGGTTCGAATGTAAAGAACTTCCCGGTTAACCATGCGGCCATTGCAGCTAAAGCTCCAAGTACCATAAGATAATATCCTGCCTTTGACAGACACTTCTCGCTTTTTATGAAAAGTGAGGTCAGGTCAGCCAGAAAACCGACAATAATCAGTGCAACAGGGAAATGCACTATCATTGGATGAAAATGAGATGAGTCAAACATTTTTTGAAGCTAAATTTAATTTTTAATAGACAGATATTATTTGTTTATCAAAATTATTCTTTTTTGTTAAAATGTTTTTGCAAAGGTGAAAAAAATCATATTCATACTGATAACTTATCCCGGGTTTGCCATTTAAAATTCATAAAAGGGCAAATGATTAGAAAAAGTATCTCTAAATCACTACCTTTGTGCTCTTTTATTTTATTATTGTTTAATAAACAATGCCTGAAAAAGAGATTATCAAACCTTATGGGGAGAAGCAGATTATTTTCGATAAACGCTATCTTCAAATGGCGCTTATCTGGGCGCAGAATTCATACTGCATACGACGGCAGGTAGGAGCTCTGATTGTGAAGGGTAAAATGATAATTTCCGACGGTTATAACGGAACACCGGCCGGTTTTGAAAATATCTGCGAAGATGAAAATAATGTCACTAAACCATATGTCCTTCATGCCGAAGCCAATGCCATTACAAAAGTTGCCAAGTCGAATAATTCCAGCGAAGATTCAACGTTGTATGTAACAACTTCACCATGTATGGAATGCGCAAAACTTATAATTCAGTCAGGAATAAAAAGGGTGGTCTATTGCAACCGTTATCACAACACAGATGGACTTGATCTTCTGAAACGTGCAGGAGTTGAACTTGTCTATATTGATTCCGAAAATAATATTTATGAAACCTCCATGTATTAACATATAAAACACAATAGTATAATAATCAGCTATATGGAAGTTCCATCAGACCATCAAAAATAAATTTATTTACTGATGAAATACAATAATTCAAACAGAACCATTTTCCTCCCGTTATTGCTGGCAATATCACTTGTGACCGGGATTCTAATCGGGATTTATCTGCCGAATAAAAATCAAACGCGTCAGCAACCAGGTTCCCGTGCCAGGAATGATAAGATCAACAGTATTCTTAACATAATTGAATCTGATTATGTAGATACTGTTAACCGAAGTCAACTTATAGAGGCAGCAATACCAGCCATCCTTAAAAAACTCGATCCTCACTCAGTATACATAACGGCCAAGGACCTCATCCGGGCTAACGAACCATTGCAGGGCAACTTTGACGGAATAGGAATTTCGTTTAATATGCTTACTGACACTATTTTGGTTATCAGCACAATACCTGGAGGCCCCTCCGAAAAAATAGGATTGCAGGCCGGAGATAAAATAATATATGTTAATGATTCCCTTGTGGCTGGCAAACAGCTCAGCGATGAAAAGGTGATGGGGATGCTTAAGGGTCCCCGCGGTACTGTTGTAAATATTAAACTACTTCGTAAAGGATACAAAGATCTGATTCCCTTTGAAATCACCCGTGATAAAATTCCCATTTACAGTGTTGATGTAAGCTATATGGTAAATAGCAATACAGGATATATCAAGATCAATAACTTTGCCTTGACAACCTTTGAAGAGTTCATGAAAAGCCTTGAAGAGCTGAAATCCGCAGGCATGACAAAACTGATCCTTGATCTGAGGGAGAATTCAGGGGGTGTAATGGAACCCGCCATAAAAATAGCAAATCAATTCCTTAAGGAGGGTCAATTGATAGTTTATACCCTTGGCCGGTCTCAGCCAAAAAATGAGGCAAGAGCAACGGGGAAAGGTGAGTTTGAGACAGGAGAACTGGTTTTGCTTATTGATGAATGGAGCGCTTCAGCAAGTGAAATACTTGCCGGTGCAATTCAGGATAATGACAGGGGGACAATAATCGGCAGACGTTCCTTCGGTAAAGGATTGGTCCAGGAACCTGTTCCTTTTGCTGACGGATCAGGATTGCGACTGACAATTGCAAGATATTATACCCCCACCGGAAGGTCTATTCAAAAACCATATAATAATGGTTTCGATGAGTATTTTGATGACCTGAATTCAAGATATGAACATGGAGAATTTGAGGTTCCGGATAGCATTCATTTTTCTGATTCACTGAAGTTTACTACTCCAGGCGGAAAAACTGTCTATGGAGGCGGTGGGATTATGCCTGATCTGTTTGTCCCTGTCGACACTACCGGCAGATCACCATATTTTCTTGCGGTCCGACCACTGATTTACAGATTTGCACTTAAATATACAGAAACCAACAGAGAGACATTGAAGAAGTTCAGTGAGTCTGATGAAATGGAAAAATATCTGGACAAACAGGCATTGCTTGATCAGTTTATTGAATTTGCATCCAATAACGCAGTTAAAAAGGATATCAAAGGGATAAAGATATCGGGCCCGGTTATATATATCCAATTAAAAGCTTATATTGTACGTAATATCCTGGATAACAAAGGATTCTATCCTATTTGGAAAGAGCTGGATACAACTCTTAAATACGCAATACAATACCTCAGTAAGTAAATTGATATGAGATGAGCAGAATAGGGTAAATATCCTGTTATAAGTTATTGATAAAGTCATCAATAGCGTTTACTGACAGATCTTCTTCTTCTACAAATCCCATATGTCCTGAGTTTTCAAGGATTAAAGCTTTTGCATTTGGAGGAAGCTTGACCTTCTCCAGCATCCCTTCACAGGAAATGAAATTATCCTTCCGCCCAAGGATCCATAAAAAAGGCACTTTACTATTTTCCATAACTGAAAGTCTTGCAGCACGAATCATCATACCGTCCAAAACAGCAATTATTCCTTCATCGCAGATTGTTGAAGCGATATCTTTTGAACGCTTTAAAGAATCACTGAATCTATCCAGGTTGTCAGATGAATACATCATTGTGACATTTTCAGGGTATATCAGATATTTCTTGCCTGCCTTTACCACCTTAATCTCGTTTTCCCGTTTCTGACGGATCTGGTTTGTGTCTGCAAAGGGATGGGAATGGAACAGGCAGTAACCTTTTAACATCTCCGGATAAAGGTCAGCAAATGCCAGGGTCACATAACCTCCCATTGAATGACCGATAAGGAATATTTTCTTAATATCGAGGTTATCAATCAGGCCTTTTAAAGCTCCCGCCATAAATTCCATCGAATGAGATTCCCCATACACCTTTGAGGCTCCATGCCCCGGAAGATCAAGGGAAATAATCCTGAACTTCCCGGCAAATTTCTGTATGAAACCGGTCCATATTTCTGAAGTTTCCAGATACCCGTGAAGCAAAACAATTGTTTCTCCTGTTCCTGTATCGGAATAGTAAATCTTACCGCCATTATAAAGGATATAGTATTTCATTTTTCTTCCTTTAAAGTAACTATTATGAAATTTAAATATTCCCTGTCAGGAAAACAACATTTCTGTAAAATAGTTAATCCCTATTAGTGATAATATTACAATTAGTTTTATTTTTATAACAATGTTTTTCTCGTCTCTCACCTGAAAAAGACTTTCAAATAACTCATAACCAATGAATAAAGTTATTTTTTCATCGATTTCTAAAAAGTTCGTAATGGCACTGGCAGGTTTGTTTCTGATATTATTTCTGCCGGTGCATCTGGTTATTAACCTGCTGCTCTTAAAAAGTAATCCTGAACCTTTCAACAAAGCTGCACATTTTATGGCAACATTTCCGGTAATCAAGATAGCTGAAATATTTCTTATCGGAGCTATTATTATACATTTTTTAACTGGTATTTTTCTGCAGATACAAAACTGGATTGCCAGGCCAGTTGGATATGTGGGCGGTAATAAATCCAGGACCTCTTTTTTCTCAAGGTTCATGATCTGGACCGGTGGTGCAGTGCTGACATTTCTTATTCTACATTTTTTCAATTTCTATTTTATCAGGCTTGGCATTGTGAAGGGAAACCCTGAAGATTTCTATAAAATCGCTCATGAGCTGTTTAAAATTCCTGCATACAACTTTTTTTATCTGGTATTATTTGCTCTGCTTGGATTGCATCTTTTCCATGCTTTTAGCTCAGCATTTCAGACTCTTGGTTTAAACCACAGGATCTGGACACCAATGGTAAAAGTCTTTGCCTGGATATATGCAATTGTCATTCCCATAGGCTTTGCTTACATTTCAATAACTATCTGGCAATTCAGGTAGAAAATTTACATATTATGGTAAAACTTGATTCAAAGATACCCGAAGGTCCACTTTTCCAAAAATGGACCAGGTACAAAGCGTCAGTCAAACTTGTTAATCCGGCCAATAAGAAGAAACTCGATATTATTGTCGTTGGATCAGGCTTATCAGGTGCAGGAGCTTCATCAGCACTTGGTGAACTTGGGTATAGTGTAAAAACTTTTTGTTACCAGGATTCCCCGAGGAGAGCACATTCAGTGGCAGCACAAGGTGGCATCAATGCTGCAAAAAACTATCAGAATGACGGCGATAGCATTTACCGCCTCTTCTATGATATGATAAAAGGTGGTGATTACAGGGCCCGCGAAGCTAATGTTTACAGAGCCGCAGAAGTCAGCAACTTTGTTATTGACCATTTTACTGCCCTTGGAGTCCCGTTTGCCCGTGATTATGGAGGAACCCTTGATACACGGTCATTCGGAGGAGTTCAGGTCTCAAGGACTTTCTACGCAAAAGGACAGACAGGCCAGCAATGTCTTCTCGGATGCTATTCTTCACTTAACAGGCAGATCCGGAAGGGAAATGTGGTAATGTTTCCGAGAAGAGAATTGCTCGATATTGTTGTTATCGACGGAAAGGCAAGAGGTATTATAACAAGGAACCTCATTACAGGTGAAATCGAAAGACATTCGGCACACGCAGTTGTGCTTGCTACCGGTGGTTATGGAACAATATATTATCTTTCAACACTCGCAGTAAATTCGAATGCCTCAGCTGCATGGAAAGCTCACAGGAAAGGCGCATTTTTTGCTAATCCAAGTTTTATCCAGATACATCCGACATGTGTTCCTCAGCTGAACCAGTTCCAGTCGAAGCTTACACTTATGTCGGAATCCCTCAGAAACGACGGAAGAATATGGGTCCCCAAACAAAAAGGTGATAAAAGACCTGCCAATACAATACCTGAGGAGGAAAGGGATTATTTTCTTGAACGAAGATATCCTGCTTTCGGAAACCTCGTTCCAAGGGATGTGGCTTCAAGG
>Ga0315292_10001308_pt1 | contig 13163 bp, 14 predicted proteins | sample YL17G13_0_MG_FD_204029 | JGI IMG/M metagenome (GOLD analysis project Ga0315292, IMG submission 204029) | Sediment microbial communities from Yellowstone Lake, YNP, Wyoming, USA - YL17G13_0 | ecosystem: Environmental > Aquatic > Freshwater > Lake > Sediment | place: USA: Wyoming | collected... | reverse complement strand
CTTCTTGTCGTCGGTCGCCTCGTCCGTCGCCCTGACGCCCTCCGCAACGAGGCCCTCCGCGGAGACGTCCCCGCCGGCAGGAGCCTCGGGCACTCCGTAGATGCCGGTGCCCTCCGCGCGGTACCGGGCCAGCCAGTAACGCACGCGGCGGCTGGAGAGGCCGGCCTTCGCCCCAGCCTCACCCTGCGTGAGGCCCTCGTCGAGAGCCAGCAGCGCCGCCGCGCGCCGCGCGTGCGCGTCCCCGCCGCCGGCGTGCGCCGCGTGGATGGGGCGCTCGGCCGGCGGCAGCAGGCTGCCGTCGCCGCCGGCCTCCACGATCTCGAGGGCGCGCGTGAACTTGGCGCGGGATTCGGGCGTCAGGCCGGGCTCGGCCTGCAAGGCGGCCGCGAGCCGCTCCAGGTCGCCCTCGTTGCCGTCGCCACGGAGTTCCAGCTCGGCCTCGAACCAGCGCCGCGCCTTTCCGTCGGCCGCGACGGTCACGTCGTCGAGGCTGAGCTCGGCCACTTCGCGGGCGCCGTCGACGACGCGCCGCGCCAGGCGCTCCTGTTCGAGGAACAGGAACGGCTCCAGCGGCGCGCCCTGCGCTACACCCTCGACGCGCGTGCGCAGCTCGCCGTCTGGCCACTCGGCCGGCGGCGCGTCGGCGGCCATCGGCGCCTCAAGCTCCTCGCGCCGCAACACGCCGGCGTCGCCGGTGACGAGCTGCTTCAGCGTGAGGCGCACCCCGCCGCCCGTCTCGCGGCGCCGAAGGTAGTAGCCGGCGGCGAGAAAACGGCGATCTGGGGTATCGAGAAAGGTGTCGCGGTCGCGGTGGCGCTCGCCGGCCTCGACGTCGTACCCGGCGAGCTGAGTCACCTTCGCCAGACGGGCGAGCGCCGCCGCGTCCGCCACGGTGTACTTGGCCTCTACTTCCACGCCGTCACTCTCCCGTCATCAGGGCAGGCGTGAGCAGCCAAGCCAGGATGCCATCGTCGAGCAGGGGACCCTTCACATCGACACGCGCCAGGCTCCCCTTCTTGAAATCCACCCGTCCGCCGCCCGTGAGCTCCGCGACCGTGGCGCTGAAGTCGGGCTCGTGGCCCACGACCATGAGGCTCGCGGCCGGGGCCTCTCGCGCGACGATCTCGGCCAGCCCGCCCGCGTCGAACCCGTCGGCAAGGCGCCGGTCCTCGACCAGCCGCTCGCTCATGCCCAGCTCCTCGGCGACGATCTCGGCGGTACGGCGCGCCCGCGCCAGGGGGCTGGTGACGATGACCTCGGGAGCCAGCCCCATGGCCTTCATGGCGCGCCCCTCGGCACGCACCAACGCCTCGCCGGCGTCGGTGAGCGGCCTGAGGTCGTCGTCCTCGTGCCAGTCGGCGCGCGACCACGCCTTGCCGTGACGCAGGAAGTAGAGCCGCAGCGTCACTCTTCCTCCTGCTTGCGCACCGCCTCGCGCGCCTGCGCCACGAACCACTCCTGGGCGTTGAGCGGCTCTTCGTCCTCGCCCGGCCAGATGTGCTCCCAGGCGCCGTCCGGATGCAGGACGCGAGTCTTCATGTTGTCGTTGAGATAGACGGTCAGGATCTCGTCGCGCAGGCGCCGCACGATGGCGGGGTCCTGCACCGGGAAGAGGATCTCGACGCGCCGGTTGAGGTTGCGCGGCATGATGTCGGCGCTCCCCATGATGACCTCTTCGGCGCCGCCGTTGCGGAACCAGTAGATGCGGCTGTGCTCGAGAAAGCGGCCGACGATGCTGCGTTGGCTGATGTTGTCGCTGACGCCGGGGACGCCGGGCCGCAGGCAGCACATGCCGCGCACGTTGAGCTCGACCTTGACCCCCGCCTGCGACGCCCGGTAGAGGCGGCGGATCAGCGGCTTGTCGACCAGCGAGTTCATCTTGAAGATGAGGTGCGCCTCTTCCCCACGCTGCGCGTGCGCGATCTCGCGGTCGATGCGCTCCTCGATGCCGCGGCGCATGGTGGTGGGCGCCACGAGGAACTTGCGGTAGTCGCCGCTCGTAGCGTAGCCGGTGAGCTGGTTGAACACCACCGAGGCGTCGGCGCCGAGATCCTCGTCGCAGGTGAGATAGCCGAGGTCGGTGTACAGCTTCGTGGTGACGCTGTTGTAGTTGCCCGTGCCGAGATGCACGTAGCGGCGGATGCGGTCGCCTTCGCGGCGCACCACGAGCAGGATCTTGGAGTGCGTCTTGAGGCCCACGAGCCCGTACACGACGTGCACGCCCTCGCGCTCAAGGGCCTTGGCCCAGCCGATGTTGCTCTCTTCGTCGAAGCGCGCCTTGAGCTCGAGGAGGACGGCCACTTGCTTGCCGTTGGCGGCGGCCTCCATCAGCGCGTCCACGACCGGCGCGTTGCGGCCCACGCGGTAGAGCGTCGTCTTGATGGCCAGCACGTCGGGGTCGTTCGCGGCGGAGCTCACGAAATCCACGACCGGGTCGAACGAGTCGTAGGGGTGGTGCAGCAGGATGTCGCGCTGGCGGATGGCGGCGAAGATGTCGGCATCCTCGGCGCCGTCCAGCGCCGCCGGCGTGGACTGCACCAGAGGCTGATACGAAAGGTCGGGGCGGTCGATGCGCTGGAGGTCCCAGAGGCTGCTGAGGCCAAGTGGCGACCTGACGGTGTAGATGTCCTGCTCTCCGAGCTCGAGGTTCTCGCTGAGGATGCCGCGGATGCGCTCCGGCATCTGCTCTTCGATGGTGACGCGGATCACGGAGCCGAAACGCCGCCGGCGCACGAAGCGCTCGATGGTCTCGAGCAGGTCGTCGGCTTCGAGCTCCTGGATGGCGAGCTCGGCGTCGCGCGTCACGCGGAAGGGGTGCGACTCGACGACCTCCATGCCCGGGAACAGGGACTGCAGATTGGCGGCCATGACCTGCTCGAGCCAGGTGAACCATAGTTGCGGTGCCTCGGCAGGTTCTTCGGCCGGTTCCGCCCCCGCGCCGGCCGGCGCGGGCACGGGCACCAGACGCGGTAGCGAGCCCGGCACCTTCACGCGGGCGAAGCGCTCCTCGCCGCTCTGGTCGCGGATCAGCACGGCAAGGTTGTGACTCATGTTGGAGATATGGGGGAACGGCCGCCCGGGGTCGAAGGCCAGCGGCGTAAGCACCGGGAAGACCTGCGCGACGAAGTACGCGTCGAGAGCCGCCTTCTGAGAGGCATCGAGCGTGACGTAGTCGACCATGTGGATGCCGGCGGCGTCGAGCTCCGGACACAGCTCGCTGAAGCACGCGCGCGCCTCTTTCATGAGGCCCCAGGCGCGCTCCCGGACGACCGGCAGGAGCTTCTGCGGCGTGTACCCATCCGCCGAGGCGGCCGTGACGCCGGCATCGACCTGCTGGCGCAGACCGGCGACGCGGACCATGAAGAACTCGCCGAGGATGGAGCCGACGATGCCGACGAACTTCAAGCGCTCCAGCAAGGGGTTGTTGGAGTCGCGCGCCTCGTTCACCACGCGCTCGAAGAAGTCGAGTAAGCTGAGCTCGCGGTTGATGTAGAGAGAGGGATCGCGCAGGTCGGTGTCGGCCTTCTCGGCGGCGGGCGCAACGTCCGCGGAGAACTCCTCGTAGGCCGCCTCGGTGCTGCGCTTCACGGCCGTGCGACCGTGGTACTCGTCGGCGAGCGATTGGTTGTCGGTGCCTCGCATGCAGCCCCTCCTTGGCGGCCCGAGTCGCATGGAGCCGGGCCAGTGATCGTGGAATGACGAGTATATGCCATGCACGTGAAGGAATGCGCAAACGCGGCGGCGGCCGGCGGGTCACCGAAGCATGACTCGCCGGCCGCCGCGAACGTCGGGCCGTCAGCCCGCCATGTTCTCGACGCGTTCGACGCCCGGCACGACGTTCTTGAGGTGCCGCTCCACGCCGTTGGCCAGCGTGAGCTGGGACATCGGGCAGCCGGCACACGCGCCCTGGAGGCGCACCTGAACCACACCGTCGTCCGTCACGTCGACGAGCTCGATGTCGCCGCCGTCGGCCTGCAGGGCCGGGCGGATGTCACCAAGCGCCTTCTCGACCTGCTCCTTGATCTCAGCCATATGTTGTCACCTCCTCGTCGCTTGCGGGCGGCTGACGGCACCAGGCGCGGAGCGCCGGGATCCGGTCAAGGCCGCGAACGTCACAGTCTGCAGCTCCCCGATGAGAAGCGTCTCGACACCGCTCCAGAACGCGTGGGTGTCGCACACATCGTCGCCGCACGGTTCTACCCGTTGGCGACACCGGCAAAGCAAGATAGGGCCCTCCACCGCCTCGTACACGTCACGCACGGTGATGCGCCCGGCAGGCCGCGCCAGCATGACGCCGCCCCGCTGACCGCGCTGCGTGCGCACCAGACCGGCGCGCGCGAGGTCCTGGACGACCTTGGCGAGGCGCGCGCTGGGGATGTGCTGCGCGGCGGCGATGTCGCCGGTGTGCAGCACGGCGCCGGGCTTGTGGCTCGCGAGCTCGAACACGGCGCGCACGGCGTAGTCGGCCTGAGTGGAGAGCTTCATCTCCTCTTTTTACATGAAGTGGAGAAGAATGTCCAGTTTGGCCGGACGCGCCCTGTCCGCCGCCTCAGACCTCGTCCCACGCCCAGACCAGATTGCCGCGATGCGCGTCTTCGTACACGTCGTCGAGGACGACGTCGTCGCCGAGGAACGCCGCCGCCGGCAGGTCGAGGTCGTTGCGGCCGGCGCCCGACTCCTTGGCCGCGGCGACGGCCTCGAACACGCCGTTGATGTAGCGCTCGTTGGCGTCGATGATGTGCCGTCCCATCGGCGGGCCATGGCTGGGCACGATGAGGTCCACGTGCAGCTGCTTGAGCTGGCGCAAGGTGTGGATCCAGACGTCCTTGCCGTCGCGCTGAGCGAAGTTGGGCAACGGCCACTCGAGCGTATCGCCGGCGAAGAGCAGGCGCGCGCCGGCGAGAAAGACGACCAGCGAGTCTTCGCTGTGCCCGGGCGTGTGGATGAGGTGCACGGTCTCCGGCTCGTCGCTGTACGTGAGCCGGTCGCCGAAGGTGATGGTGGGCAGCGGTACGCCCTCGGGCGGTTGCAGCGGCACCGACTCGTCGGCGGTGCTGCTCTGCGCCTGGATCAGCCTCGGGCAGGCGCGCTGGGCGACGATGTCGACCCCGGGGAAGGCGGCGTTGCCGTACACGTGGTCCCAGTGATGATGCGTGTTCACGACCACGGTGCGGCGCCCGCCGCCGCACGCCGCCAGAAGCTCGAGTACTGGGGCCATGTCTTGCGGGCGCATGAGCGTGTCGATGACGAACGCCCGAGCGGGCGCGAGCACCAGCGCCGCGATCGTGGGGAAGCCTCCGGTGTCCATGCGCTGGATCCACACGCCCGTGGTGAGCTGCTCCACGTCTCCTCCTGCTCCTCTGCGCGGTGGGTGGCGTGCCCGCCGCCGCAAGTCTTCCCCGCCGCTGCGGCTCTTAGTCGAGCTGGCGGATGTGCTCGGGCGACTCCGTGATGAGCGCGAAGCCCGCCACCTCGGCCGCCGGGACGAGGGTAGCGCGCGGTTCCACGAGTGGCGACTGCTGCACGGCGTCTCTTCGGGGGATCGGTTTGCTCAGGTCCGTCCCACGGTCGCCGTGGGTGGCGCTCACGCCAAGGGGAAGTTAGCCGTCCGCCAGAGGACGGCCACGACGAGGATGGCCACGATGGCGGCCAGAAGGGCGGCGTCGCGGGCGCCCCACGGGGCGCGCAGGTCGCGCCGCCCGAACCAGGTGAGCGCCTCCACGGCGAGCACGCCGCCGATGAGGCCGCCCACGTGACCCTGCCAGGAGATCCCGGGCACGACGAACGTGATCACCAGGTTGATGAGGATCACGGTGCCCATGCTGCTGAGCGCGCGTCCCACGGCGCTGTCGCGGTTGTGGAGGCTGTAGGCGAACAGGGCTCCGAAGATACCGAAGATCGCCGTCGAGGCGCCGATGGTCACCGAGATCGGCGCGGCCAGCAGATAGACGGCGACGTTGCCGGCCACGCCGGCGACCAGGTAGATGGCCAGGTACTTGCCCTTGCCGGCGATCATCTCGAGGTACGAGCCGCCAATGTAGAGCGCGTACATGTTGAAGGCGACGTGCAGCAGGCCGCCGTGCAGCCACATGGCGGTGAACAGGCGCCAGTATTCGTGTTTCACCGCCACGTAGGCCGGGACCAGCGCCCCCATGTCGACCAGCATGCCGGTGGACCCTCCGCCCATGGCGCCCACGGCGCCGAACAGCAGTTCGGCGACGAACAGCGCCACGTTGATGCCGATCAGGACCTTGGTCACCGGCGCGCCACCGCTCATGCCGCCGCCGGCGGCGCCCCAGCGCGAGCGGATCTGGCCGCGCGTGACGACCTTGGCGCGCGAGCCGCGCAGGTTCTGCTCTTTGACGCACTCGGGGCAGCGGAAACCGACGGGCGCCTCGATCATGCAGTCGTGGCAGATCGGGCGCCCGCAGTTGGAGCACGACACGCCGGTCTCGCGCTGCGGGTGCCGGTAGCAGTGCTTGACCTCGAAGTCGTCGGGCAAGCGCGTCTCGAAATCCGCCGGAAGACCGTCGCCGGACGGCGGCTGCGGCGCCTCGGGCGCATCCGGGGGCTGCGGCGGGAACACGTTGCTCACGAGCCGTTCTCTGCCGTCGCGGGGAGGCGCTCAAACAGGTCGCGGAGCCAGCCCGGCATGGGCATGGCCCGGCCGGTGTCGCGCTCGCAGACGGCGAGGCGGGTCCAACCGGCGACCAGAAGGAGCCCGTCGCGGGTCACCTCGTAGTCGCAGGCGAACGAGGCCGGGCCGATGGACTCGACGCTCACGGACACCTCGAGCAGGTCGTCGAGGCGCGCCGGCCGCAGGTACTTGAGGCGCGCCTCGACCACGGGCATGAGCACGCCCTGAGCCTCGATCTGCGTGATCGGGTGACCGAGGGCGCGCAGCAGCTCCACGCGCACGACCTCGAAGTAGGTGAGGTAGTTACCGTAGTACACGTGGCCGGCGGCATCGGTCTCGGCGTAACGCACGCGCACGTGCGTCGTGAACCGGGGGGCTGGCGACTCGGGAGAGCTCATCGCCCGCAGTGTAGCACGAGGCCGAGCGCGACTCGAAACGCCGGCGGGGCGGGGCGCCGAAGCGCCCCGCCCCTGCGGGGACTGCCGGTGACGCGGCGTCCCGATCAGGCGAACACGACCTTGGCGGCCTCATCGAACACGCCCATGGCGATGTCCATCTCGGCGTCGCTGATGTTGAGCGGCGGCAGGAAGCGCACGCCGTTGCCCATGGAGCACGCGCCCATGAGGATGACCTTGTGCTTCTGGCACTCCGCGATGAACGCCTTGGCCACGGCCGCGTTGGGCTCCTTGGAGCCGGGCTGCACGCACTCGATGGCGAGCATGAGGCCCTTGCCGCGGGCCTCGCCGATGGCCGGGTACTGCGCCTGCTGGTCCTGCCAGAACTTGAGCAGCTTCTCGCCCTGCCTGGCCGCGTTGGCCAGCATGCCGTCTTCTATCATCGCCGCGATGGTGGCGACGCCGGCGGCACAGGCCACGGCGTTGCCGCCGTAGGTGCCGCCCATGGAACCGGGCAGGCATTTGTCCCACAACGCCTTGGGGGCGACGATGGCGCCCAGCGGGTAGCCCGAAGCGATGCCCTTGGCGATCGTGACGATGTCGGGCTTGACGCCGTAGTGCTCGTGGCAGAACCACTTGCCGGTGCGGCCCATGCCGGCCTGGATCTCGTCGATGATGAGGCAGGCGCCGATCTCGTCGGCGATGACGCGCAGCTCCTGCATGAACTCCCTGGTCGGCACGATGAAGCCGCCCTCACCCTGGATGGGCTCGACGATGATGGCGGCCACGTCGTCGCCGTAAATCTCGGCGCGCAGCACGCGGCGCACGTCCTCGATGGCGTAGGCGGTCGGATCCTCGCTGGCCGGCGTGCGGAACGGGTAGCAGTAGCGCGCGTGGTAGACGCACGGGACCAGTGGCTCGTGGTGGCCGCGGTAGTGCACGGCGGAGTCGGTGAGCGCCATCGTGAGATGGGTACGGCCATGGAAGGCGCCCTGGAAGGCGATGATCCCCGGGCGGCGCGTGGCCTGCTTGGCCAGCTTGACCGCGTTCTCGACGGCCTCGGCGCCCGAGTTGGCGAACATGACCTCGTCCATGCCGTCCGGCAGGATCTCGACGAGCTTGTCGGCGAGCTCGAGCATCGGCCCGTGCCGATAGATGTTCATCTGGGCGTGCGGCACCTTGGCGGCCTGCTCCTGCACGGCCTTCACGACCTTGGGATGGCAGTGGCCAGTGTTCACGACGGCGATGCCGACGACGAAGTCGAGCCACTTGCCGCCGTCGGTGTCGTAGACCCAGCTGCCCTCGGCGTGGTCGATCGTGATCGGCGCGACCGGGCCGAGGAAGTGAGGCATGTGCTTCATGTGGGCGGGCTTGTCCATCATGGATGAACCTCCAAAAGACCGTAGTGCCGGAAGTGACGGCGCGGCGCGCGATGCGCCTCCGCGCCGGAGAGAGACGATCAGATGGACGCGAGCTCATGACGCTGCGACCGCTGGCCCTTTCTCCCCATGGCTCAGCGCGATACTAACAAACCGGCGGTCACCCCCCCGGGGGCCAAGTCAACACGCGGCGGACACGTTGAACAGCCGTCGTTTGGCCATCTTGTCCATAACGCGCCGTGTTGACACGAGCGGGCTGCGGGTGGAGAATCGTGACAGATTTCACAGCGTTTGTTCTGTAACGAACCTAGTGGCCGCGTTTCCTGGAGGAGCCGGAGCCGACATGGTGTCGAGAAAGACAGTGTCGCGCATGAGCCGCTACCGGCGGCTGCTGTCGTCCCTGCGGGCGGAGGGCCTCGAGAGCATCTACTCGCACCAGCTGGCGCGGCACGCCGTCGTCAGCGCCGCGCAGGTCCGCCGCGACCTTATGGTGATCGGGTACTCGGGCAGCCCCAACAAGGGCTACGACGTCGACGCCTGCATCGCCAGCATCGGCAGCTTCCTGGACGGCACGGTGAGCCAGGAAGTCGCGCTCGTCGGGGTCGGCAATCTGGGCCGCGCGGTCCTCACCCACTTCGAGGGCAAGAGCTCTTCCGTGGCGATCGTCGCGGCCTTCGACGTGGAACCGGCGCTCACCGACGCGGTCGTCCACGGCGTGCGCTGCTTCGGCGCCGGCCGCATGGAGACCCTGGTGCGCGATCTCGGCATCGAGATCGCCGTGCTCACCGTGCCGGGGAAGGCCGCCCAGGAGGTGGCCGACACGCTGGTGCGCGCGGGCGTCAAGAGCCTGATAAGCTTCGCGCCCGTGCCGCTGCACCTCGCGAGCGACATCTTCGTGGAGTACATGGACATCACCGCGGCGCTCGAATCGGCCGCCTACTTCGCGCGCCTCGGTGGCCGCGAGGAACCGGAGACCAACGGCGCCGGCGAGATCACGCCGCTGGTCAAGAAACTCGAATCCCTGCTCGCGAGGTCGAAGATGAAACTCGAGGATCTGGCCCACAACATCGGCGCCCGCGTCATCACGCCCGGCCGGCCGGGCGGCACCGAGATCGCCAAGATCTACGCCGGTGACCGCGTCAGCGACCTCCTCAACGAGGCCTCCGACCACACCCTTCTCGTGAGCAACCTGGCCAGCGTGCAGATGCTCCGCGTGGCCGAGCTCATGGACGTCCCGGGCATCTGCTTCGTGAACGACGTCGAGCCCGACGCTGAGGTCGTGGACCTCGCCCGCCAGAACGGCACTTTGCTGTTGGTCTCCCCCGCCGGGGTCTTCGAGACCTGCGGGCTCATCTACCAGTGCCTCTCCGGGGAGAAGCAAGACTGACTCATGGAGCACTTGACCTACGACATCCGGAGTGGCGATTTCGGCGGCGCGGGCGCCGCCTCGCGCGACCTCAAACAGCATCTGAAGCGCATCGGCGCCGAGTCCGACGCCGTGCGGCGCGCCATGATCACCGCCTACGAGGCCGAGATGAACGTCGTGATCCACACCGAGGGCGGACGCCTGGAGGCCACCGTGAGCGACGGCCAGCTGGACGTCGACGTGGTCGACCGCGGGCCCGGCATCCCCGATGTGCCGCAGGCGATGCGCGAAGGGTTCTCGACGGCCTCGTCCGAGGCCCGCGCCCTCGGCTTCGGGGCCGGCATGGGCCTGCCCAACATCGAGCGCAACAGCGACCGTCTGCGGGTCACCTCGGCGGTCGGCGACGGTACGCGCGTGAGCTTCTCGATCATACTGCGGCCGGAGGCCGCCGATCAGGGCGCGCGGCCCTCGTCGCTGGGGATCGCCGCCGAGCTCTGCCGCGACTGCCGTCACTGCCTCGCGGCGTGCCCTACGGCGGCCGTGCGCGTGCGCGAGGCGCAGCCGTCGGTCCTCTATCACCTCTGCGTGGACTGCACCTGCTGCATCGCCGCCTGCGACCCCGGCGCGCTGACGCTGCTGGACGCGCCCGACGGGCTCGTTCCCGGCGCGGACGGCGTGCTGGCGGTGCCGCCGGCGCTGCTGGCCGGCTTCGGCGACCACGCCGTCGACACCGTGCTGGAGGAGCTGCGCGGGCTCGGCTTCGCCGAGGTCGTGTCGGTCCACCCGTATGAAGACGAGCTACGCCGCGGCGTCCTCGACCTGGCCGCCACGTCGGCGCTGCCGACGCCCGTGATCTCGTCGGTCTGCCCGGCGGTCGTCAGCCTCATCGAGCTCAAGTTCCCCTCCCTGGTGCCGCACCTGGCGCCGCTCGCCTCGCCTTGGGAGGCGCTGCAGCGCGACCTCGGCGAGCGCGACGTCACCTACGTGGTGTCGTGCCCCAGCCAGCGCACGGCGCTGCTCGCCCAGCAGCCTACCGCGCAGCGGCGCACGGTCACGCCGCGCCTTGTGCGCGAAGCGGTGCTGCCGCGGCTCGCGGCCCGCCGGCGCGCGGCGGCCGGGACGCCGGCGCCGCAGCCGCAGGCGGCCGGCGCCGACGACCTGCTGGTGGTCACCGGGGTCTCGCACGTGCTGGCGGTGCTCGAGCAGATCGAGGACGGCAGGCTCACCGGCGTCGCCAGCGTCGAGCCGTTCATCTGCGACGGCGGCTGCTTTGGCTCGCCGCTGCTCGGCGAGGACGCCTACGTGGCGGCCTGGCGCTGGGCGGCCGCGGCCGGCGCCGCGAGCGGCGAGGGACGCAGCTACGAGCGCGCCCGGCCCTATCGGCCGCGGCCCGGCATCCGCCTCGACCCCGACATGGCCGTGGCCATCCGCAAACTCGCCGAGCTCGACGCCGAGACCAAGGCTCTGCCCGGCAGGGACTGCGGCGTCTGCGGCGCGCCCACGTGCGCCGCGCTCGCCGAAGACATCGTCATGGGGCGTGCCGTGCGCGCGCTCTGCCCGTACGTCACACCCGAGGAGGGGAGCGCGTCATGAAACTCGAGGATATCGCCCGCGAGCTCGGCCTCACCGAGCTCACGCCCAAAGTGACCGGCAACAGCGAGGCCGATATCGAGCGCGGCTACGCGTCCGACCTGCTCAGCGACGTGCTGGCGCACGCGCCCGCGGGCGGCGTGCTCGTGACGCTGCAGGTGCACCTCAACGTCATCGCCGTCGCCAGCCACGCGGAGCTGGCCGCCGTGATCTTCGCCGGCGATCGCCGCCCCGACGACGAAGTGTGCGGCAAGGCCAACGCCGAGGGCGTCTCGCTGTTCGTGTCGCCCGCCGACACCTTCGACGTCGTCGGCCGTCTCTACGCGCTGGGCGTCAAGGGGAATCATGCGTGAACGTCTGCGCCGCCGACCTGCACGTCCACACAGCGCTCTCTCCCTGCGCGGAGAACGACATGACGCCGCCGGCGATCGTCCGGCGGGCGCTCGCTGAGGGCCTCGGCATGATCGCCATTTGCGACCACAACAGCGCCCGTAACGCCGCCGCCGTGCAGGAGGCCGCCGGTACGCGCCTGGCGGTGCTCGCCGGCATGGAGATCACCACCCTCGAGGAGTGCCACGTCGTCGCCCTCTTCCCCGACGCCGAGGCGGCGCGGGCCGCGGGCGCCGAGGTCGGCGCGACGCTGGGGCAGGTCGACGACGGCTACCAGGAGTTCTTCGGCGAGCAGCACGTCCTCGCCGCGGACGGCAGCGAGCGAGCCCGCGAGACCCTCGCCCTGGCGACGGCGACGACCCTCGACGTCGACGCCGCCGTCAGGCTCGTCCACGGCCACGGCGGCCTCGCCATCGCCGCCCACATCGACCGCCGCAGCTTCGGCGTGACCAGCCAGCTCGGCCTCTTCCCGGCCGACGCCGGGTTCGACGCGGTCGAGCTCTCGCGGCACGTCGCCCCGGGCTCCCCCATCGAGGCCGAGTTCGCCGTCCACGGTCTCCCGTTCGTGCACTCGTCCGACGCCCACTACCAGGGCGACATCGGCGCCGCGCGCACCGCCGTGCACTGCGAACGTGCCACCTTTGCCGAGCTGGCGCTCGCCCTCGCCGGGGCGCGCGGAAGGAGCGTCGGCGATGCATGACCTCTCGCTCTACCTTCTAGATGTCATCGAGAACTCGGCGCGCGCCGGCGCGACGCGGATCGCGGTGAGCGTCGCCGCCGATCGCGCCGCCGATAGCCTGGTGATCACGGTCGAGGACGACGGACCCGGCCTGCCCGTCGCACCGCACGAGGCCCTGGACCCGTTCTATACGACCAAGAAAGGTAAGAAGACCGGCCTGGGGCTGAGCCTGTTCCGCCAGGCGGCCGAGGCAGCCGGAGGCGGGCTCAGCGTCGGCCGCTCCGCCGACCTTGGAGGGGTCGCCGTGCGCGCCTGGATGGGCCTCGGCAACGTCGACCGCCCGCCCCTCGGCGACGTGGCGACCAGCATCCTCACGATGGTCGCCACCAACCCCGCGGTCGACTTCGCCGTCGACCTCGCGGACGGCGACGAGCGCGCGTCGCTGCGCGGCAGCGAGCTGCCGCAGCGGCTCCCCGCCCTCGTCGCCTATCAAGAAGCTCTCACATGACCGCCATCTGCCGCGCAGCGGATCGCGATCGAAACAAACGGAGGAGAAGCGCATGAGTGAAGCAGTCAAGCCGTGCACGTGCGGTTGTGCCGAAGAACCGACCGAAGAGGAGCTTCTCGAGCGCCTCGACGCGGTGATCGGCGAGTACCGCGGCAAGCCCGGCGCCCTGATCCCGGTGCTGCAGCTTGCCCAGGGCATCTTCGGTTACCTGCCGGAGGT
>Ga0315292_10001306_pt1 | contig 13171 bp, 13 predicted proteins | sample YL17G13_0_MG_FD_204029 | JGI IMG/M metagenome (GOLD analysis project Ga0315292, IMG submission 204029) | Sediment microbial communities from Yellowstone Lake, YNP, Wyoming, USA - YL17G13_0 | ecosystem: Environmental > Aquatic > Freshwater > Lake > Sediment | place: USA: Wyoming | collected... | reverse complement strand
ACCTCAAAGAGCGGTATTTTTCAGAGACGGTCATGCTTTGGATACTTTCGGCGCAGGTCGCCATACGATCACAACGGCAAATATCCCGTTGCTGATTGACCTGATTGGAAAAGCCTTCAATGACCGGTCTCCTTTCACCGCAGAAGTATATTTTGTCGCGATGAAAGAGTTTGCAGATCAGAAATGGGGTACACCGCAGCCAATCCTGGTAAGCAACCCCGGTATGGGATTGGGTGTCGCCCTGTTGCAGGGTTTTGGTACATACAGCTTCCAGGTTTCGGATCCGCAGCAATTCATTACTCAAATTGTGGGGGTTCAGGGCACTTATAGAACCACGGAAATTGAAGATCGGATGCGGTTGATGTTGATATCAAAGCTTCAGGATATACTGGCTGAAACCGCCCAGAAAAAATCACTGGTTGATATTATCGCCCTGACAGAGGAAATTGGGGCAGGCGTGAGGGCAAAAGCCCAGGATGATTTCAAAGCTATCGGTTTAACGTTGAAATCATTTTACATCGGGAATTTAAAGCCATCCGACAAATCAGCCGAGGAGCTGCGGGCGATGGGAGTTCTAGATTTGAATACGTATACTCAACTCCAGGCTGCGGACGCGATGCGTGAAGCTGCCAGCAATCCTTCCGGTGGAGCAGGGTTGACAGCTGGTATCGGAGCTGGAATGGGTATCGGTAATGTTCTTTCAAATTCTTTACAAGGGGTCGGAAACCAGAACCAGGCAGCCAATTCCCAAGGCTCCGCTGCTGCTTCTATCCCTGCTGTTATGACACCTTCCGAAGCTGCGGTCATTCTCAAGGTTTCTGAAGAAGATGTTTTAGGTGCGATTAAGAGCGGCCAATTGAAAGCGAAACAGCTTGGAACTGCATACCGGATAAGCAAAGAATCACTGGAAGAATTTCTAAAAAGCTGATTGTAGGTGGCGTAAATATTATCCCCGTTCTCAGACGGGGATTTTTTCTGAATGATATAATATTGAGAATTGATGAAGGTCAACTCTTCTTTAAGGTGGACCGGATGAGATTACATGAATACCAATCGAAAAGCATTTTTTCTCATTACGGTATTCCAATCCCCAAAGGCAGAATAGCAAATACTGCAGGTGAAGCAAAGCAAATTGCCGAAGAGCTCGGAGGACGAGTTGTAATAAAAGCGCAGGTGCTTATCGGCGGTAGAGGGAAGGCTGGTGGAATCCGGCTTGCTAAATCTGTTGAAGAAGCGGAAGAATTAGCGACCCATATTCTATCAATGGACTTGAAGGGTCTTCCTGTCCGCCGGGTACTTGTGGACGAGATCGTGAGTTTTAACCGGGAGATATATCTTGGCATCACAAATGACCGGATGGAAAGAAAACCGGTCATCATAGCTTCAGGCGCCGGAGGGGTGGATATCGAAGAGGTCGCCGTGGAAAACCCGGAAAAGATCATTAAAATTCACCTTGACGCACCTTTCGGATTACATGATTTTCAGACCAGGAACCTGGCAATTGGTATTGATCTCCCAAGAGAATTGTGGAAATCTTTCAACCAGATCGCGAAAGGTCTTTGGAAGGCATTCAAAGAAAATGATGCGGCTATCGCAGAGATAAATCCATTGGTTATCACGAATCAAGGGATGTTAATGGCGCTTGATGGAAAAATGGTCGTGGACGAAAATGCCCTTTTTCGCCATCCGGAGCTTGTGGAAATTCGGGATTTGGATGCAGAAGAACCTGCGGAAGTGGAAGCCAGGAAATATGGATTGTCTTTTATTAAATTAGAAGGAAATATCGGTTGCATGGTCAACGGCGCAGGACTTGCCATGGCAACACTCGATATAATCAAGGAAAATGGAGGTTCTCCTTCTAATTTTCTCGATATTGGCGGAGGTGCGAGTTCCGAAAAAGTCACCACAGCGATTCGAATCATCTGCGCTGATCCCGCTGTCAAGGTGATACTGATCAATATTTTTGGGGGTATAACCCGCTGCGATGAAGTAGCCCGGGGGATCCTTTCAGCAATAAATGAGCTACAAAAGGAAATACCGCTTGTCATTCGCCTCGCAGGAACAAACGCTGAAAAAGGGTTGGAACTTCTTTCAGAATCGCGAATCGAAACTGCGTCAAACCTTGTTGAGGCCGCTCGAAAAGCTGTAGAACTGGCCGGGGGAGAATCAAGATGAGTATTTTAGTGAATAAACAGACCCGACTTCTCGTTCAGGGCATAACCGGTCATGAAGGATCTTTTCATACAGGAAAGATGATTGCAGCTGGAACTGAGGTTGTCGCTGGTGTGACACCCGGAAGAGGCGGAGAATGGGTGTTGGAAGGAAAAGTCCCGGTTTTTGATTCAATAAAACAGGCAGTTGATGTAGCTGAAGTAAATACATGTGTCATTTTTGTTCCTTCAAGCGTAGCTGCTGATGCAATCGCAGAAGCTGCTGATGCAGGGATCGAATTAATCGTTTGCATTACAGAGGGGATTCCAGTAAAAGATATGATCCAGACATGCGCTGGATTAAAAAAAACAAGGTGCAGATTAATCGGGCCGAATTGTCCCGGGATTATTTCACCGGGAGAATCTTTGGTTGGAATCATTCCTGCAGGAATTGCCATCCCCGGAAAAATCGGGATTATCTCACGGTCCGGAACCTTAACCTATGAAATCCTAAATTCTTTGAAACTCGAAGGACTCGGTGTAAGCACTTGTGTTGGCATAGGTGGCGACTCGATCAAAGGGGCTGATTTTGTGGAAATTCTGGAGTTGTTTGAGGATGATCCACACACTGAATCTGTCATCCTCGTCGGAGAAATAGGGGGCGCGGATGAAGAGAATGCAGCTGAAATGATCATGTCAAAGTTTTCAAAACCGGTTTATGGATTTATCGCCGGATTATCTGCTCCTGCCGGGAAGAGAATGGGGCATGCTGGTGCGATAATTGAAGGTGGAACCGGTGGAGCGGAAGAAAAAGTTGAAGCATTGATGCAGGCCGGAGTAAAGATTGCAAAAAACCCAGGAGATATTATCAACTTACTGATCAAAAAAAAATAAAAGGTCGGTGATCTGTAGTCAGGATTACCGACCAATTATTATTAATCGTAACCTTCCATCTTCCATAGGAAATCGCAAGGTTATATTTTGTTACTTTTTATGGGTATCAATATACGAAACTGCGTCATTTACTGTCTTGATCTGGCGGGCATCCTCGTCATTTATGGTTAGATTGAACTTCTCACAAAAACCGTCAATAAGGAAAAACTGATCCATTGAATCGGCTTTTAGATCTTCCACAAACCGTGTTTCAGGTTTGATTTCCTTGACATCGATTTTCAGCACTTCAGCGATAACTGCTTTGACTTCATCCATTGTACTGCTCATAGAGTGAACCTCCTTTAATATTTGAAAGTAATTGTAATCTTCATCAGGTTTCTGTCAAGAACCAGAAAGTTATAAAAGCATTTTTATCTTCCGGTCCTTTCGGTTATACTTTTTAAGAACATTTTCCCTTTTAGTAAGGTGAAGAAGAAATGTCAATCTCACAAAGAAAAAACGATCATATCGAGATAAACTTACAAAAAGATGTAAATTCCGGAATCACAACCGGACTGGAAAGATTCCATTTCGTTCACCAGTCATTACCGGAAATCGATATTAAAGATATCGATACTGGTGTGGAATTCCTTGGTAAAAAATTATCCATTCCATTAATGATTTCATCGATGACCGGGGGAACAGAAAACGCAACAATCGTGAATGAAATCCTTGCCAAAACCGCCGCCAAATTTGGTTTGGCCATGGGTTTAGGTTCGATCAGAATAGCCCTTGAAAATCATGACCTTCTAAGCTCCTTTCAGGTGAGAAAATTCGCTCCGGATATTCTCCTTTTTTCAAATCTTGGAGCGGTGCAATTAAATTACGGATACACATTAGAACACTGCAAACGCGCGATAGATTTGGTGGAAGCGGATGGATTGATTCTGCATTTGAACTGTTTACAGGAAGCGCTCCAACAGGATGGAAATACAAATTTCAAAGATCTTCTAATAAAAATAGAAGCCGTCTGCAATGGATTAACCCAACCGGTTATCGTGAAGGAGATCGGATGGGGAATCTCCAGCCATGTAGCAACGCAACTTATTGATGTTGGTGTGGCAGCGATTGATGTCGCCGGCGCTGGAGGAACCTCCTGGTCGGAGGTTGAAAAATATCGAGCCGGGGATAATATATTTTCTGAGACTGCGGCTGTTTTCAAAGATTGGGGCATCCCGCTAGTGAAATCCATTCAGGAGGTTCGAAAATCAGATCAAAAAATACCAATGATTGCTTCCGGTGGGATCAAAACTGGTTTGGATATCGCAAAATGTGTTGCCTTGGGTGCGAATCTATGTGGGATTGCCGGACGATTCTTAAAAGCTGCTGCTAGCTCGATTGAAGACACATTCATCCTGACAGAGACACTTAAAAAACAATTTGAGATCACGATGTTTGCAACAGGAGTAAAGTCATGTGGTGAACTGTCAAAGATTAGACTTAGCGAAGAATAAATTCAAATGAATGGTGTATTGAATTCTTATCAGGACCGATTGATTCCTATCATTGAAAAAGAAATGTTCCAATATTTCAATGAATTAATGCCTGCTGAGTTTTTCGAGCAAAAGGACATACTCAGGGACCATTTTAATTGGAAGAAAACTGGATACTCCAAAAAACCTACCGGCAAGAGACTCAGGCCATTTATTCTTCTATTGGTCGCAGAAGGTTTTGGCGGAGATTTTGAGGTTGCCATTCCGGGTGCTGTTGCAATTGAATTTATTCACAATTTTTCGTTGATCCATGACGATATTGAAGATCACGATGAATACCGGCATGGAAGACCCGCAGTGTGGAGAAAATGGGGTATTGAGAAAGCAATCAATGCTGGAGACGCGCTTTTTTCGCTAGCTTTTCTTTCGCTAAGCAGGTCTTGGGATAAAAATATTCATTATCAAGATATATACACGATCCTTGGTAGAACTTGCGCAAAATTGACCGGAGGCCAGAGTATGGATCTCTCCTTCGAACGAGAGGCGGAGGTAACAACAAAAGATTACCTGCTTATGATCTCGGGAAAGACAGCTTCGCTTTTTTCAGCTTGTGCTGAGATCGGAGCCTTCCTGGGTGGGGGTAGGGTAGAGGATAGTAAGCGGTTTGCGAAATTTGGACAAACTCTTGGAATGGCATTTCAGCTTCATGACGATTGGCTGGGTCTTTGGGGTCAGCCTGAATTAACTGGAAAGAAGAAAGGCAATGACCTGATTGCGGGGAAAAAAACCTTTCCAATCATCTACGCACTTGAACAGAACCCTGATTTATTCGAAAAGATAAAGCAAGTAAAAGTTACTAAAAATAGCGATGACCTGATACAAGAAATTGCACTGACCGGTGCGAAGGAATTTACTATTGAATATGAAAATAAATTGGTTGCAAGTGCTCTTAATGATTTGATACTCCTTCAGGATTCCAATCGCCCCATTCAGGCTTTGAAAGAACTTACTCAAACAATAAGCAATCGTGATTATTGAGACTGAAAGCTGAAAAGAAGGAATTAGAAATGGTGATCGCTAACGAAGACAAGAAATCCGTTTATCATATTGCAGGATTATTGCAGGATAAGGAATATGACCAGAAAACCATAGAATCTGCTACTCATTCAATGCTAGAAGCATTTGGAGAAGACCCCGACCGAGAAGGATTGCTCAGGACTCCAGAAAGAGTAGCGAAAATGTACCGTGAGTTATTGGCCGGTTACAGGACTGATCCCTATGAGATGTTAAATGATGCGTTATTTGAAGTCCAATATGATGAAATGGTCATCGTTAGAGATATTGAGTTTTACAGCTTATGCGAACATCACATGCTTCCTTTTGTTGGCAGAGCGCATGTGGCTTATATGCCCAAAGGAAAAGTGGTCGGGCTTTCCAAGATTCCGCGGATCGTGGATATGTTTGCCCGGCGCTTACAAGTTCAGGAAAGAATGACCAAGCAAATTGGTGACCTTATAAATGAGTTGCTTGAACCGAATGGTGTAGCAGTGGTTCTCGAAGCTCTGCACTTATGCTCCATGATTCGGGGAGTTAAAAAGCATGATTCCCGGATGACGACTTCTGCGATGCTTGGTACTTTCAGAACGGATATGGCACAGCGGATGGAATTCCTGGACAATATCTCCAGAAGTGCAGAGCCATTGCATTTCTAATTTTTTTCGATTATAGAACAATATCAGGGCGCGCCTTCCAAAAGGAGCGCTCTTTTAATTCCAGAGCAGTTTGAAGAAGTGTTTGCCCTGACTCGGGATTTATCAAATCAGGTAATAATTCTGAGAGGGGGAATGAAAGATAGATCCGGTTCCAGATTTTGGATTCAATCACTTTGCGGTTGAAAATGACAATATCCATATCGATCGTTCGCGGGGCGTTTTTATCATGGGTACGGATCCTGCCTAATTGCGACTCCATTTTGCGGAGGATTTCATTCTTTAATTGTTCATCCGTAAAGAATGTCTGAAAACAAGCTGCTGCATTAAGGAAATTTGGACCCGCTGTTCCATCTGAGGCTGTTTCAATTACCGATGAGAGTTTTAGAAAATCAATTTCATTTCGCAGCATGGAAACAGCCCTGACGAGATTTTTCTCAGGTTCAATGTTTGAGCCGAGTGAAATTAAAACTTCATTCATCAGAAAATGGATTAGGGACGCTCGATCTCAACACCAACAGAACGGGAGAACCGAACTGCTCCAGGCTTTTCTACTCTCACCCTAACTTTCTGCACCCCGGTTTCTTCGAGGAGAAGACGGGCGATATCCGCTGCCAGGGCTTCGACGGTGTATCTTTCTCCTTTTTCAACCAAGGCAATTATTTTCTTTGCCATGCTGCGGTAATTTACACAATCATTTATGGAATCGCTTTTTGAAGCTGAGGTAGTATCTGTGAAAATCACAACATTAATCACAATATCCTGCGGTTGGGATCTTTCCTGATCAGAAATCCCGATGACTCCCCGAATTAGCAAATCCTTAATAAATACTTGGTCCATAATTTACCTCTCAGATGAGATGGCGGCCGCCATCAAGATGGATAATCTCCCCGGTTATATACCCGGGTCCTTCAAGTAAAAATCGGATTGTTTGAGTTACTTCCTCCAAATTCGCAGCGCGTTCAAGAGGAACGTTGATCAGCATTTTCTCGGTTGGAGAGCCATCGCTGGGCGGGAGGATTGCTCCAAATGCAATGCTATTAACCGTAACCCGGGGAGCGAGCGAGACTGCAAGCGATTTGGTCATTGCTGCCAGGGCAGCCTTGCTGATCGTGTAAGGAAAATGGTCATTTCCCGGACGAAGCGCACGCCAATCAAGGATATTGATGATGCGCCCTTCAGAATCAGGATGCAGCCGCTCATAGAACCATTTGCTTAATATAAACGGCGCGGTAAGGTTGATCCGCAAGTGACGCTCCCAGGAGTTGAGGGTCGTGGCCTCAAAAGAAAGAGGCTCGAAAACCGCAGCATTATTGATCAAACCTGTTAAATTAATACTTTCTGGAATGGAAGCAAGTTGAGCGTCAATTGATCTTGAATCATCCAGATCGATTTTTATTACATAACAATTCCTACCGAAAGATCTGATTTCATCAGAAACTTGGTCGGCTTCATCATCGGAATGACCGTGCAGAAGGACGATGTCATACCCTGCTTCAGCCAGACTGATGGAAATATGACGGCCGATTCGCCTTGCTCCGCCTGTGATTAATATCGTCGGTGACATGGAAGAATAATTAACCTCCTAAACAATATTAGTTTAAACATGTTCGAGTGTCAAATTGATGTATTAGGAATTTGTTAGAACGTTTTTTATCGACAAAATCTAAGCTAAACTTCATAAAAAGAGGAATAATAATGCGAATTTTCAACTCACGAAAACAAATTAGGAATTGCACGATATTTATTTTATTTATATTTCTTGCAGGTTGTAGAATAAATTCTACTGAAAAAATTCTGGAAAAAGAAGAAAAGAATTTAGAAAGTGTTGTAACCCCAAATTCTAGCGATATCAGTTTATACCTAACAAAAGTGGCAAATTCCACACCCATCCCTACCGCCACTTACTTTGCTGATATGGAGATCACCCGAACGGCTGAGGCGATTGACGAAGATTGGGTGCATATGATTGCCACAGATCCAATCTCATTTAATATTGCTTCTGGTAAATATCAATTGGTTGAACTCATGGCGTTCTGGTGTGAGGAATGCAGGAACCTGAACCCGATCTTGAAAGGATTGGAGAAGGAATGGGGGGATAAGGTGAATTTTGTTTTTTTGAACGTTGATGACCCCTTGAATTCCGAGAACCTAAATAAATTATCACGTTTTAATGTTGTCCCCCAACTGGTTCTATTAGACGGTGACGGTAAAATTGTAAAAGGATGGGTAGGATCAGTGCCATCCGAGACAATCCAAAAAGAACTTGAAGCTTTCCCATAAATAATAGTACTTGACAAACTAGACAATAATAGTAATATTAAAGCAAGACCCCACCCAGGAGGGGGGGGATAAGGAGGACAATGAAATCAGAAATAGCGCTTGAAAGGATGAGGAATATTGAAGGCCATATCCGTGGCATTGAAAAGATGATGGCAGAGGATGCTTACTGCATCGACATAATCCGCCAAATTCAGGCTGTTCAAGCTGCATTAAATAAAGTAGAGGGAATAGTACTTGATGGGCATTTAAATAGTTGTTTAATCACTGCCATTCGCGGTGAGGATCCAAATGAGCGTGAACGGGTTTTGCGCGAAATCAGTGATATTTTTACAGCTTCACAAAAATAAATCAAATTTATGGAGGAATCAAATGGATAAGGTGACTTATAACGTACCAGGAATCAATTGCAATCATTGCGTTCACACGATCATGACAGAAGTGGGCGAAATGGAAGGAGTAAAAAATGTAACTGCTGATGCTGAGCAGAAAAAAGTAATTGTGGAATATACTGATCCAGCCACACCGGAGAAAATTAAGTCGCTGTTGACAGAGATTAATTATCCTGTAGCGTAAATAATTTTATTTAGAGCAATCTCCCAAGGAAAAGGACAAAGGACGAAACACTTTTCCTCAATATATTTATTGAATAAGAATAATCAAGAATGCAACCTACAAAACAAATCATACTTCCAATTACAGGAATGACCTGTGCTAACTGTGTTTCGACGGTGGAGAGGAACCTAAAAAAACTGAGCGGAGTGGAAAACGCTTCGGTGAATTTATCCTCTGAGCGTGCTACAGTCGAATTCCATCCTGAATCAGTTGGGCTCGATGATGTTATAGCGAGAATTAATAAAGCTGGTTACGGGGTCGCAGAAGGCGAGGCTGATCTAATTCTTGCTAGATCAATTGACAACAATGATGCCCGTGCGATTGAAAAAAAGCTGGATGAGATAGAAGGTATTGTTGATGTAAAAATTAATCTTGCCAGCAACCGATTATTGGTTAAGTACATTCCCACGATGGTCAACCAGGCAGAAATCCGACGTAAACTCTCTGAGATGGGATTCTCAGTGGTCGAAGAAGATGCTGGGGAAGAGGATGCTGAATTCCTTGCCCATGATAAAGAAATACGTCGGCAAAAAAGGTTACTCCTCACTGGCGTCATATTCACTGTCCCGCTATTTTTATTATCCATGGCAAACGATCTTGGGCTACTCCCTATGGGAGTTGCTCATGCGTCCTGGTTAAACTGGGTCATGCTTGCGCTTGCCACTCCGGTTCAATTCATTGTGGGCAAAGACTTTTATACCGGTGCCTTCAAGTCGCTCCGGAATAGATCCGCGAACATGGATGTATTAATCGCTTTGGGTTCTTCGGTGGCATATTTTTATTCCGTCATTGTAACTTTTGGAGTTATTGACAGTCACGTATATTTTGAGACATCCGCAATGATCATAACGCTGATCCGTCTGGGAAAATATCTGGAAGCAAAAGCGAAGGGGCGGACGAGTGAAGCCGTAAAAAAATTGATCAGTCTGCAGCCAAAAACTGCTCGAATAATCCGAAATGGCGAAGAATTAGAAATCAAAACTGATGAGGTAAAACTGGGGGAAATCTTGGTGGTGCGACCTGGTGAAAAGATACCCGTGGATGGAGTGATCATCTCCGGAAGGACAACCCTGGATGAATCTATGTTGACAGGTGAATCCCTGCCTGTGGAAAAACAACAAGGTGATCCGGTTATCGGTTCTACTTTGAATAAAACTGGTTTGATTCAGTTTGAAGCAACGAAAGTTGGTAAGGACACCACCCTTTCACAGATTGTCAAACTTGTTGAAGAGGCACAGGGGAGTAAAGCGCCGATTCAGAAACTGGCAGATAGAGTGTCTGAGTATTTTGTGCCTGCCGTGATAATTCTGGCGCTCGGAACTTTTCTTTACTGGATGTTTATCGCCGGACCCGCGATGCAGGGAATGAGTAATTCCACATTTACAAACGCTCTGATAAACATGGTAGCAGTGCTTGTGATTGCCTGCCCATGTGCCATGGGATTGGCTACACCGACAGCGATAATGGTAGGTACTGGACGAGGCGCAGAAATGGGAATCCTGATCCGTTCTGGAGAAGCATTACAGATCGCTGGATCTGTGAATACAGTCGTCCTGGATAAAACCGGAACGATCACACGCGGTCAACCAGTCGTAACGGATATTTTCTCTCTTGATACAAAATATGTTGAGAATGAGATATTAAGAATTGCAGCCAGCCTTGAAAAAGGCAGCGAACACCCGTTGGGAGAAGCCCTTGTTGCCGAAGCGGGTAACCGAGACTTGAAACTGACCGAACCTGTCGGATTTTCTGCAATTCCCGGAATGGGTGTCCGTGGAGAAATTGATCATCTTGCTGTTCTGGTCGGTAATTCGAAGATGATTGGATATGATTTTCAACATAATAATCATATTGGAATTAAAACCACTGAACTACAAAAAGACGCGAAGACGCCAATTTATATTTCAATCGATGGATTAATTACGGGTATTTTTGGAGTGGCAGACGATATAAAACCAGATTCGGCTGAAGCCATAATTGAACTAAAAAAGATGAAGCTCCATGTTGTTATGCTGACGGGTGATAATACTCATACGGCCAATTCGATCGCAAGAAAAGTTGGAGTTGAGGAAGTTATCTCTGATGTGATGCCTGACGGAAAAAGTGAAAAAGTAATTGCGATACAAAAATTAAACCGGGTAGTAGCCATGGTGGGCGACGGGATCAATGACGCACCCGCCCTTGCTCAGGCAGATGTTGGGATGGCGATTGGAACTGGAACAGATGTCGCGATCGCTGCCGCTCCCATCACTCTGATGAGTGGAAGCCTGAAAAGTGTTCCGCGTGCGATCAACCTTTCCAGGAAGACCCTCAGGGTAATAAAAGAAAATCTCTTTTGGGCTTTTATTTACAATATTATTCTAATTCCAGTTGCAGCTGCGGGTATGCTCAATCCAATGCTGGCAGCTGGTGCGATGGCGTTCAGCAGCGTTTTCGTTGTCTCAAACAGCTTGAGATTAAGAAAAATGCGAATATAGATGAGATTGTGGATGTAAAAATACCACCAAAAGGTGGTATTTTTTATTGATTTCAAGCGCATGGTAGAATTACCAAATATTCCAAAACGTTGAGGAAATTATGGATAATTTGCAGGAAAGCGCAATCAACACAATCCGTTTTTTGTCAGCGGATGCTGTTCAACAGGCGAATTCTGGTCATCCGGGGCTTCCGATGGGAGCTGCCGCAATGGCATACACGATCTGGACTCGTCATCTCAAATTCAATCCGCAAAATCCAGCCTGGTTTGACCGCGATCGTTTCATTCTTTCAGGTGGTCACGGATCCATGCTGCTTTATAGCCTCCTGCATCTCTGTGGTTATGATCTATCACTCGACGAATTGAAACGGTTCAGGCAATTTGGAAGCCTCACTCCCGGGCATCCTGAATATGGATTAACCCCCGGGGTGGAAACAACTACCGGACCGCTAGGTCAGGGTTTTGCAAACGGGGTCGGGATGGCAGTGGCTGAAGCCCACCTGGCCGCACTTTATAATCGTCCGGGATTTCCAGTTGTGGATCATTTCGTATATGCAATTGTTACTGATGGTGATTTGATGGAGGGAGTAGCTTCAGAAGCTGCATCTTTTGCCGGCCATCAAAAATTAGGGAAAATGATCTACCTATATGACGACAATCATGTAACCATTGATGGTTCTACCGAATTAGCATTCACTGAGGATAGAAAAGCGAGATTCGACGCGTACGACTGGCATACTCAAATTGTCACGGAGGGGAATGATGTAATCGCCATCGATCGGGCAATACAGAATGCAAAAACCGATCCACGACCGTCCCTGATCCTCTGCAGAACCCATATCGGCTTTGGGCTTCCAACAAGACAGGATACTTCAAAAGCGCATGGTGAACCGCCTGGGGATGAGGAGCTAAACGGAGCCAAACTGAAAATGGGATGGCCACTCGAACCGAGATTTTTCATTCCGGATGAAGTGCGCGATTATTATTCCCAGTTCAAAGGTAAGGGTATCCAACTGGAAAGTCATTGGACAAAACTTATCAAGGAATATCAAAAAGCATTTACAGAGCCCGCAAATGAGTTAAAAAGAAGAATAAATGCCGAGCTACCACAGGATTGGGATAAAAGTTTACCTGAATTCACGGCCGATGATAAAGGGATGGCAACACGGGCAGCTTCCGGCAAAGCAATAAATAAATTGGCTGAGAAGCTGCCTGAATTGGTTGGCGGATCAGCAGACCTGGCTCCATCAAACAATACATGGATTCAGAATAGCCCAGCCTTCGAGGAAATGGATCGGAGTGGACGGAATTTCCATTTTGGTGTACGCGAACACGGAATGGGTGCCATTGTGAACGGAATGGCAGTTCATGGAGGATTGATCCCTTATGGTGGTACCTTCCTGGTGTTTTCTGATTATATGCGTGGAGCCATTCGTGTTTCAGCACTTTCTCACTTTCCAAGTATTTGGGTTTTCACACATGACAGCATCGGGTTGGGGGAAGACGGTCCAACCCACCAGCCAGTGGAACAATTGGCAGCTCTCAGAGCTATCCCTAACTTAACCGTTATTCGCC
>Ga0315292_10001305_pt1 | contig 13172 bp, 17 predicted proteins | sample YL17G13_0_MG_FD_204029 | JGI IMG/M metagenome (GOLD analysis project Ga0315292, IMG submission 204029) | Sediment microbial communities from Yellowstone Lake, YNP, Wyoming, USA - YL17G13_0 | ecosystem: Environmental > Aquatic > Freshwater > Lake > Sediment | place: USA: Wyoming | collected... | reverse complement strand
TGGCTCCATCCCCAAATAGCCCAGCCATTTGGCTTTGCATCAAAAGCAAACACATTCATCCATTTGATAAATGTGTTCATATCACTTTCACGGCGCTGCAAGATTTCCTCTAGAAAAGGACTATCTGTATCTTCTCTTTCCCCTTCTATCTGCTCAAACCATAAGTTATGAAGATAGATTGCATTGTGCAGATAAGAACGCTCAAAGGATGTATTCTTCTCCTCCTCGTCGCCTTCAAACTCTTCAATCTCGCCTAAACGTTTCTTATACGCTTCGACAATTCCTTTATGAATATCTTCAGTTTCTTTTGAATGAACTTTCAAACCGTCTCCTACAATCTACGGTTAGCTAACATAGATAAAAATTTTATTTTTCCGTCAGCTATTAGCTTTAAATTAGCCTTATCTAAATTATCCAAAAAACTTATTAATTTTTTATATGTCGGTGACATCGGATCAATCTTATCTAATTTTCCATAGTCATCTCTTAACTTATCTAAGTGTTCCTTAGTAAATGTCTCTTTATTTTTTTCAGCTAAAACTTTTTTTATGAACATATGCTCCTTTACTTCTTTGTTCTCTTGGCTAATCCCTTAAGGTACTTATCTAGCTGATCAGGATTGTTACCCATATATATCGAACCAGAGCCGCCTTTGTGTGCCTCAAAAACCCACTTGCCTTGATCGTTCGGATACACACCAACGAGATAATCTCTAGGTAGAGAGCCTTTTTTGTAGGCATGATGCACGCGCTTGTCTTTTCCATGAGTGACAGGGGTGGAGTGGCTATATTCGTACCCATGCTTCTCTAAGATGGTGTGAAACGGATGGTCAGCATGATCAGGGTGGGCTCCTTGCCCCGAGCTATTCGGCTTATCGATCTTAGCGGGATCATGCCCTTGTTTTGCTAATACTTTAGTCAGGAACTTCATACTTCTCCTTAGTAAGGGGGTAGGGTTAAGCCTAGTAGTCCCGCCAATGTTGGATTAAGCACCACGCCTGATACGGTATTTTCAATCACAAGACTAGGGACCACTGTTTGCGTCTCTTGCCGCGTGATGAGCAGGGTGGGATGAATCACCTCGGTAACATAGCTCACCGTGACTGTAGAGCCGATGTCGCCTACAGGGTAGGTAATGGTACCCCCCGCGCCGTTGGTCACTGTGAAAGGCAAATTAGAGATCACTGTGGCATCTACAAAGGGAACCCCTACCGTCACGAGTCCACCGGCTCCTACTAGGAAGCTTTTCGTAAAACGTGATTGGGTAGGGGATACAGACGGCAATGTGCGAATAAACGTACCGTTAGGGAAAAAGTAATCATCTGATGCTTTTATTTCGCTGATAAAAGGAACTACGGCGGGAGCGGCTAGTAAGGAGGACTGATACAACTCATTACTGATCAGCACGGCTTTAAGAATATTGACTTGCTTAATCCTGCCGCCGTTCACTTGTTGCGACTTGTCTACGATGACTAGGGGGAGTTGATTGAATGGTGCGCCAGGAGGCAGTACACTAAGAGCAATCATAAGATTGTTGTAATCCAAATCCACAGTACGAAGTACTTGTGTCAATTTGAACTGTGTAAACATACCTGACGAACTAATGTTGTGTACCTGAGACATCAAAAATCTCCCTTAAACAAAGGATTGCAATTGGAAAAAATGAGCATATTGATCCCTTAATTGCTGCCTATCAAAAAATGGTGGTGTTGCTTGAAATACTACAAAGGAAGCTCCCCACGATGAGATACCGTTAGGGTTATCCGCATTGTCTGTCCATTGAACACCTTCTTGTGTAAAAAAACCGCTGAGGTTTATATTAGGAAGCATCAAAGACTGGTAGCTTATCTCTACATAATTAGGGGTGCCGTCCGTCTTAATGTTAGGCTCATTAAGCAGCGCCAAAAAATCATAAAAATTTGCTAAACCCGGAGGAACTCCTGGTTGATTTTGAGCAAATTTTCTTAACTGAGTACCCGTATCTTCAACGGATAGCCAACTACCAGGAGCAATGTTTCCCGCTTGAAACGTCATGTTGATGATCGGCTGATCAAACTTTTGTGTAACCTGCTTACCTATACCTGTTGTAAACCACTCATGGTGAATAGCCCCACCTTGCACCTGTTCAATGGTCGTTCTCAAAGGCAGCCGCCAACTACACTCACTAGGATTTATCCAGAAAGATAGCTGTATGTTTTCTGTCTTTAAACGAAAAGGGGTATGACCCCTCGTTCTAGTACTTGTTGTGTCATACGCAGTAGGAACACTACCAGAACGAAGGGGTGCATTTATATCAGTAACTTTTGAAGGGACTTTTACAGCCATTTATTTCACAATCTCATAATCCGATTCATACCCTCTATCACCTTGCTCATAAGCATACTTCTTTGCGGAAGCGGCTGAAGCAAACTGCTGAGTAGCTTGTGCAGGAGCTTTTAATGCCTCTCCACTCTTAAGCTTCTCTTTAGACCATGCTCTCACTTCCTCTGGAAACTGTCCATTAATCAAATACAAACAATCCGTCTCGGTAAATTCACTTGCATGAATCCTAAGCTCCGATTGCAAAGACGCTAGGTCTAACTCACCAACCAAAACCCGATTCTCCCAATTTTTCAACTGTGGGTGGAGCGAAGATAAGCCCTGGACATCCGTACCCTCTGCTACAGAGGCAATACCAGCCGTCTGCTTAGCAAGACTACTAGAATCACTCATCTCACGCACACGAGCACTAATACCGCCGCCTAAAGCAAACTCCGACGTGTTAAGACGAGCATGCTCCTGCCTACCATCATCAGAATTCAAAATAATCAAGGCTTCCTTCTCAGGAACCATCTTCAAAACACCCTTGCGCACAAAATTACGTAGCTCCAAAGATCTCTCTAAAATCTCCCTAGGAACCATGTCAGTTAAACAAAATGGGATAAATGTCCGGTGAAACTCCATAGTTTTCGGCTTACCACTCAAAGGATCAGTAATCGTTATAATCAACATACTCTTAGGTTGAGAATTGTTAACAACCCAAATCGGCTCGCCACTCTTTAAAGCATCATCAAAACCACGAAAAGACAAACCATGCTGAAGACCAGGATGTAAATGAGCACTCGCTACCATAATTCTCCTTAATAAACTCGGTTAATAAAAACAGACACAACGTCTGATAATCACACTGTAGGAGCCGCTTGCTTTAGCCGCTCGCATATCTTAATTATATGTTCTAACTTCTCCCTGCTGCATCCCTTAAGAATGTCAGGACTATGCTTCTCAAATTGTAACCCACCATTTCTCATTAGATGATCAAATATATGATTGGCTTCTAAAGCATGCTTCTGCCAATCAGTAATAATCTCACATAATCTCTTAGCCTCAGTATATACTTCTCTATCACTTTTACCAGATTGAAGAGTCGTTACCCAGTTTAATGGATTACTAGCTCCATGATCTAAACCCCCCTCAGGTCCATCACTCGCCACTATCTTCTGGATCTTCTTTAAGAATGACATCTTGCTCCTTAATCTCATCTTCAATAGGAAATTCAAACCCACCATTACGAGGATCCAGCGTCCCCTTATCGTGTGGATGATAAAATGGATCCTTTAACCGGACATACCTCTTAGCTTTATCCTCCAGTGTTGCTAATACTAGGTACTTACTCAACACTCTTGATCTAAAACCGTTCATCATAAGTAATCTGATCGCTCCTTTTTGCCACACGCACACCTGCCGCAGCGCCTCCCCCCCCCCCCTCCCCCCGAGACACCCAGCCGGACCCCACCGGACCCCACCGGACCCCGGCGTATACGTATTCTTTAAAGGGACAAGTCATGACATGTTTTGTGACGGTATTTAGCAAAGGGGATTTGGTTAATTGCCAAGTCAGGGTGCGGTGAAGAGTTTGGGGGGCGGGAAATTTGGCAAAAAGCTAAGGGGTGGCGTGTAGGCGGCGCTCTGACTAGATTGTGAAGATTTCTAATCTTTTTGCTAGCCATCTGTTTTCAAATTGTTTACCGTCCTTGGAGCAAAGCACGAAAAATTTAGAGGGGGGCGAGGTTGAATCATCTTGTTGATGTTCATGATGGCGTAACGCTTATTGCTATCCAGAAGACGACCTCGGCGGAGACGTTCGACGCTCACCTATATTTGAAAGCTGGCTCTGGGTATGAGTCGAAAGAGCTTGCAGGCATTTCTCATTTTCTAGAGCATTGTGTATTCTTAGGTACGCAGACTTTTCCTAAGAGACTAGAGGTGGAACTTAACCTTTTATCTTTTGGTGGGAATTATAATGCTTATACGAGTGTAGACCATACAGAGTATGCGCTAAGTGGCGGCTTAAAGAATTTAAAAGCCGGTGTTGCTTCTCTATATGATTTGTCTCTAGGTGCTACGTTGAAGGACGAAGTGGAGATAGCTAAAGAAAAGCGCGTGGTGATCTCTGAGCTAGAACAAGATCTTATGGGTAATGGTCAGTGGACGGATCAGGTTCAAGTAGCTTACATGGAAATTTTTGCGGATACGGTGCTTGAGCAATCGGTACTGGGTACGAAGAAGTCATTGAAGGAGATCGGTGTACAAGAGCTAAAAACGTACCACGAGGCTCTCTACCGTAAGGACCGTGCTTGCCTATGCGTCGTCTCTCAACTCCCTCCAGAACGCACTTTAGAGATGCTAAAAGAGGTTCCTATTCCGGGAGAGTCGAAATGCACAGACATCATCTCTCCTAGGGTGGTCCCTAATTTAAAGGAGCACAGTCTAGCTAAGGTCAAATGTTTAGAGACGAATGCTTACACCTGGGATTTAGATTTCTTCTTCCCTTTTCCATCGCCTAAGGACGCTAAGGAATGTGTCGCTTTGCGGCTATTGTCTTTAGTGTTTTGCCATAGTGAGCTTAGTTTTTTATTTGGGGAAGCTAGGCGCAAGGGGTTAGTGTATACGGCTTACGGGATGCATTTATGCTATTTGAATGAATATGTGTACCGGGTCGCTACAAATTTAGCGCCAGCTAAAGCCGACAAATTCTGGAAGCTTTTTCAAAAGCAGATTAAGAAACTTAATGATGAGGGTATTGATCCTAAGTTTTTTGCTTTTTGCAAAGAACATTTTAATTACAGTAGGCAGGTTATCTTAGAGCATCCTGGTCACTATATGCACAGACTAGTGGATGTGAAATTTCTTAAAGGTGCGTTTATGCTTCCTGAAGAAGAGGTGGCTGTTTTAGAAACGGTGTCTGTAGAAGATGTGTTAGCCGTTATGCGAAAGATTTTTAGTGGCAATCGACGCACAGTGACGATTAAGGGACCGGAGGCGAATAAGCGTTTAGAGAATTCACTTAATCGCAAAGGAGATTTTATGGAGCCATTCTTTTAAAAGGGATTTAATTATTATTGTCGTCAAGATTTTATTAAATGGATAATTTGATTAAATCTCGTCTTCTTATATGTTTGGGGTGGGGATGACCTATGTGAGAGGCGACACCTATGAGGTAATAAATGTAACACCTGGGATTGTTAGAAACCTTCTAAAGACCACGTATTACCTTCGTATACCACGCCAAGAAGTTAACAAAGGACAAAAGCAGGGTAGGGACAGTCAGACTATTCCTCTTCTTCCTGGCGTTGACACTGTAATTTTTTGGAAAGATTTTGATATTGTCTCCAATACGCTTAAGCAGTTGGATAGAGATAGTATCGTCAAGATCATCCAGTACCCCAAGCATAATTTAGATGACTCAACCTCCGTAGGTGTTCAAAAAGACGGCACTACGATTGTTCCGGCTGTAAAATTTATTGACTTTCATGGTGATGTCCTCATTACAGATGAGGGAAGTTCGGTAGCGGGTGTAACGATCAATCCTACAGGTGTGGCTTGGGTGGAGATCCCCTTTGCTGCTCTAGATTGGGTTAATAACCAGATCGTCATCATCCCTACAGGCGTCCCCGGATTAGGTCAGGTAGGTCCACATCTCTTGCCTGTTATTGGCAATCAATTTGTCGTTAATCATTTTCAGACAATAGATGCTAGCCATCGCCGCAATGTAGATATGGCAGACATCATCAACATAACGAGTGGATTCATTACAGTATTTAAAGCGCCAGCCGCTAGCCCCTTTAGCGGTGTCTTCGTTGTTTCGGTATCGCTAGCTTAGATTAATATAATGGCTAACCTACAACCGATTGAAGAGCGCTTAGATAAGTTGGAAGTAGCCTTCTTAATGCTTCTTAATTCGCTGAGAGCCACTAAGACGCTAGGCGAAGACACGTTAATTATGGAAGTGCCGTCATCTACATTAGACATACTGGAAAAGATGATAGTTACTAGGATTAACAAATAGATTCATTAGCAGCGGTTACAAAATTATCTATGTTTAAATTATAATTTAAAACTAGATTTTTGGGGGTATTTATATGGCAAAGTTTTTTTATGAAAACGTCGCGGCTGCGGCTGGATTCTCCGGCGAGTCTTTTGACATCGCACAGGGTCCTGCTAACACAGGTATTATTGATGTTTTAATGAGCGCGGGTACAGCTAGTGCTCTTACTGGCGATGCTCCTCACGTCTTAGTGTCCACAGGTGCATTGGGTGCAGCAAATGCTCTTAGCATTGCGGGCATGGAGTCGGAGACTGCCGGTGAAGGTGGTGCAGCGTTACGTGGTAGGTTCTTCTATTTGTCGGTGCAGAACACGGACATTTCGACGAACAACATCACCGTATCGGCTACTAGTACGATTAACGGCTTGGCTACCTTGGTGATCGACCATGTTGGTGATTATTTGTTTCACCACATTGCTGCTGGTGTGTGGAGAGTTAACACTCTTGCTACTCCTGCGCAGAGTTTTGCAACGCTTGTTCGCATTCCTTTCACGACTGGGGATTGGGGTGGTGTTAACACTTACACGATCACTCAGGCGGCTCATGGGTTAACTGCACACAACTCGTACATCATTCAGGTCATCAACACGGACTTGTCTCCTGTTGAGCAGGTGGATGTTGAGATGCAATTTGCAGCTAGTGGCAACATTACTTTGAGGAAGGCTCCTCGTGCGGCTGATTTTAACGGTATTGCGATCATCGCCGGTACGTTAGACTAACGTGTTTAATTGGGTAATTAAATGGGTAGCACTTTAAATGGTGCTACCCATTTTATTATCAGTGAACAAATCCCCGCCCTTTAGGGCGGGGATACCTGTCAAATAATTACTGGACTAACCTATTTTAATCCAGTAAAATCATGTGTATGGAAACCACTTTGACCTATCGATTTCGCATCAAAGATTGTCGAACAAGAGACATGCTACTTCAAATGAAGTATGAAGTTAATCTAGTTTGGAATTTTTGTAACGAAACCATGAGAAAAAGGTGGAAAGAATCTCGCCTGCCTACGGACATGAACCTGCTTCATGCTCTAACAAAAGGATCTTCTCAGGAGTTAAATCTTCATTCCCAGACGATCCAGGCGACCTATGAAGAACTTCTTAACAAGTCTAAGCAGTTTAAAAAATTCATCAGGTGGAGATCTTTGAAAAGGCATCTAGGATGGATACCCTTGAAAGCGTCAGCTATCAAGTTTAATGGTGATTACATCACCTACTCTAAAAACAAGTACCGCTTCTGGGATCATAGGAAGCTGCCTGAAGGATCTAAGATCCTTTGCGGATCCTTCTGCGAAGATACGCAAGGCAAATGGTATCTTAACCTCGTAGTCAAGTTTCCCGAGTACCTAGCTAAAGGTCTTAAAGAGGTTACCGCGATTGATCTTGGCTTAAAAACCGTAGCCGTCCTAGCGGACGGTACGGAGTACAAACGCGACAACTTAACAAAGAAGTACCAAGACAAACTTGCTGCCGCGCAGCGGCATAGAAAAAAGAGGCAAGTTAAAAACCTGCATGCAAAGATAAAAAATGCAAGAAGCGATTTCAATCATAAAGTGTCACATGATATAGCAAAAAACTATCAAACGGTTTTTTGTGGTGACGTATCTAGTTCAAAACTTTCGCAAACGAAGTTTGCGAAAAGTGTATATGATGCGTCATGGTATCAGTTAAAAACACTCCTTAGCTACAAAGTCCTGAGACGGCAAGGGGTGTATAAAGAGATAAGAGAAAATAACTCCACGGTTCTTTGCTCAACATGCGGATCTAAATCAGGTCCGTCAGGCGTCAAGGAACTAGGAGTAAGAGAATGGACATGCAGCGCATGCAAAGAGGTTCATAACCGAGATGTAAACGCTGCAAAAAACATTCTCCGTTTCGGGCATGAAACGCTAAGTGGAACCTTGAAAAATAGGCTATACGAGGGAATCCCCGCCCTAAAGGGCGGGGAGGATGTCACTTTGACAGATTAAATATGTAGGTGTAAACAATCAACATTGAGGGACAAAATTGAGTAACGACATATATTCAAGATTGTCCACGTATGGTGGTATAGCGGGTGAGTATGTTGATATAAACGAATCAACATTTTCTTCTGCTGCTGGATCTGCCTATACCCCTCCTGAGCGTGGAACTTATCGTAGATCTGACGGTGTACGTCGGGTGCAGGTACTTCAGGAATGTCCTGTTGTCATTGAGACGTTTCAAACTTCTGCGGGAATTATCAGGCTTCCTGCAAATACGCTAACCGTATCCACTAACGATGCAGGCGATGGTCGAATTTTCTTTTTAAGAAACTCTGGTACCGGAACACTCACTATACAGGATTATTTAGGCACTACTTTATACTATTTAGTAGCTGACCAAATTACGATCATATTTGGTAATACGGCAAATGAGTGGGATTTTGTTGCGGCATCCCCTTACTTGTTATCTCCTGGTACGAATATAAATTTCTCCACTCCTACGTTATCTTCGCAGCTTATCAATGCGTTTACTTTGCAGTCGAGTACGACAACAGCTTCAACTTACATGTTGCTGTCCACTTCGGACTCCCAGCAGGTATTTGTAGGCACTACTGCGGGGCAATCAGTTGATTTACCGGATGCTACGACGCTTGATGTAGGTAGGCTGTTTGTCCTTTGGAATAATTCCACGCAGAATATTGTTGTTAATAACAATACTGGAGCAATGTTATTTAATTTGCCTGCGAATTATAGGGCAATAGTAACTGTAACAGACATAAGTACCATTGCCGGTCAGTGGTCTTGGATGTTGATTACGGAATCATCCACGCCGGGTCTATCTACCAAAGCGGGGATAATACCTGCGGTTAGTTTTACTGGGAGTCCTAAAACGGCGACTGTAACATTTGCAACAAGTTTTAGTAGTAGTGGATATTCGATTACATTGACGGGGATAGACAAGCGGTCTTGGAGTTATGAGAGCAAGACTTCCGGTGGGTTTACGATCAATGCAAATGCAAGTCAGGCGTTAACGGATGAAGTGAGTTGGCAAGCTTTATTAAGCGGAGAAACTATTTAAAATAGGGGAGATAAATGTCGCATTTTATTGACAACATGACAGTAGAGCAGTTAACCAACACAAATGCTATTGCGTTGGGTGTAACTAGTACAGTAACCGCAGCGGGTACTCAAACCTTAACGGTCAACTCAACACATCAACAGGTGTACACTGGATCTACAGCAGCGCAGTTGATTAAAGCACCTGATGCTACAACCTTAGTGGTTGGTCACCAGTATCGTCTTTGGAACCAAGCGACTGTAGCAGTCACTTTCCAAAACAACACCCCTACCACTCAATTCACCTTACCCGCAGGCGCTCGTGCTGTGGTAACCGTTACGGATATCAGTACAGCCGCTGGTGTCTGGATTTGGACGATTGAATCCGGTACTACGGATTTAAAAACCAAAGCCGGAACTGTTTCCGCTGGAACGTTTACTGGAACACCGAGAACTGCAACTGTAACGTTCACAACTGCCTTCACATCTGCGAACTATTCTCCTTCAGTCATAGGAGCGGATGGTCGTAGTTGGAAAGTTACTACTAAAGTAGCAGGTTCATTTGTGATCAATACACAAGCAAACACTGCTTTAACAGGTGCCGTGGATTGGATTGCAGTTGATCAGGGTGAAAATTAATAACTAAATGTCACATATAATTGATAATATTACATCTGAAGGTCTAACTGACACAAAAAGTTTTAGAGCGCAAGCCGTAGTACAAGCTACGGCTGCGTCCACTTTAACTCTCACTGTGGCTTCCGAGCATGTAACAATTTTTACGGGTACTACGGCTGGACAGAATCTAAAACTTGGAGATGCTACTACCTATCAGGTCGGTCACATTTACATTGTACATAACAACTCTACTCAGAGTGTAACTGTTCAAAACGCAACCCCTACCACTCTTTTCACTTTAGCCGCTAATCAACGTGCAATAATTATATTACAGAATAATACGACGGCTGCGGGTATTTGGTCATATGCTTTAGACGCCACCACTATTTCTGGCTCGGGTACAGTTACTAGTGTCGGTTTGACAATGCCTAGCATTTTCTCAGTGGGTGGTTCTCCAATCACAACTGCTGGAACTTTAGCTGTCACGTTAGCAACGGAGACAGCCAATACAGTATTTGCAGGTCCAACAACGGGTGCTGCCGCTATACCCACATTTAGGAGTTTAGTATTAGCCGATCTTCCTCAGTTAACTAACGGTCAGTTGTACATAGGAAGCACAGGAGCTTCGGTTGTTGCTGCCACGTTGACCGCTGGTACAGGGATCTCGATAACAAATGGTGCGGGATCTATAAGCGTTGCTGCTACTGCACAGACGGGAACGGGACTTCAGACTAAATCGGGGACAGTGTCCGCTGGTAGCTTTGCAGGCAATCCTAAGACAGCTACCGTAACCTTCGGGACAGCTTTCGCTAATACTTCATACTCGATTACACTGACGGGTTTAGATGATAGGAGCCTTAGTTGGCAATCTAAGGCGGCAGGTTCCTTCGTTATAAATACAAACTCGAATGTCGCACTGACTGGGAATGTTGACTGGCAGTGTATAGTTATTGGGGAGAGTACTTAATGTCTTTAACAAATACACAAATAACTAGTGAAGGGCGTTTAGATACTCTCAACTATAGGATGCAGCTAACCACTCAAGCCACTGCGGCATCTACGCTAACTTTGTCTGTTACATCAACGGGTAATCAACAATTCACAGGAACTACGGCAGGGCAAATTGTTAACGTAGGTGTAGCAAATACTTACTTAATAGGGCAAGAATTTTGGATCATCAACGATGCTACGCAAACCATTTCAGTTAGAGATAACGCTGGCACCGTACTGTTATCTCTAGACCCCACAAGAAGAGTGCGTGTTGTTTTGAAAGATAATTCAACTACGACGGGTGTTTGGATTGTAGCTAACGTAGGAGCTTCGACCAACCCTTCTGGCGGTCTATTAATTGCTAACTATTCTTCTACAGCTAATAGTAATAGTAATACCTTCTTAAACACTTTCGGAGTAGCATCATCCGACAGTTTGCCTGCCGTTGCTCCAATCATGGGTACTATTGCACGAGTAACCATCATGTTATCTGGTACAGGTACAGGTACTTTTGAATTTAGGATTAACACATCTGTAGGAGCAGCCGCTTTTACCGCAGCTATTTCCGCAGCTCAAACAGCTACCGTAACCGTATCACAGGCTGTTAATGCTAATGATCAAATCAATTGTAAAATTGCTACGGGTGCCTCGGGTATATCTAAACCTCTTGTTAATATTTATATGTAATTCGTTGGAGTGAAATATGGCTAAAATAATTAAAGTAAAAAATAACAAAGGTACAGATGATACTTGGGTAGGTCAGGGAATTACTGCGGGTGCAGAGGTTACTGTAGACCCTACCTTATGGGTAACTTGGTCGTCTGATTCTAAAGTATTAACTGACGCCGCTACCGGCGATTTAGGTGTCAGCGATGGAACTACCTACTTCACCACAGGATCCGCTAGGATTGATTGGCTAAAAGGCAATCCCGCACCAGCCCTCAGCGCCGCTGGCAATCCGATTGTAGAATACTTTGCTTCTACTGGAGCGCCAGGCGCTAAAGCTATTTCTTTAGTTACCCCCAATTTAGGTGACCGCACGACTTGGTATCAAAAGTCGGTACAAGTCACCACGGAAACTCTAACCGACTCCGGTAATGGTTTATTATTCAACAGTGCCCATCCTTGGTGGGTAGATATTTATAACGAAAAACTTACATACACGTATAAGCAAGTTCCAAAACGAGACGGCTCTTTTGGTAAACATGCGGATTGGGCAGTTACCATATATGTAAATGGGACCTCATTACCTCAAGTGGTTAGTGGAGTTACACAGTGGACTGTTGATTTTGTAGCCGGGACCGTCACCTTTACCTCAAGTCAGACTAGTAACACAATCACTGCCACTTACTGGCATACAGATGGTGTATCTATTCCATCTGAATGGTTGTTCAATCCAGCCTCTGGAAAAATATATACAATTAATTGCGTGGAGCTTCAATATTCCATGAACATACCCGCTGTCTTCAATACAATTTTATTTGAAATTTGGGCAGGGGCAAATGTATCTACCTACGGTAGTTTTTCTAATGCATTATTTGATGCTGGGTACGGACAATTCAGAGCTAGCTACCGCAATGTTTGGGATATCGTTAACGTAACTAACAATCAATCATCCGCAGTTATTCCCAAACATGGGGGTATGACACAAGATTTATTTATAGCACCGTTTAATTACACACAAGCAATTAGAATGGCTGCCTCTCAAGGTACCCTACTAAGAATGTGTTTAGGCGGCGATGAAGAAATTCCAGATGTGGAAATAGCTTCTGCCTGTTTTTATCTAACAATCCAATAGGAGAAGAAAAATGTGGAATTTCCTGTCTAAATTTACTATCGGAAATATCTTATCGTGGTTTACAGGAACAAATAGCTGGGTGGCTTTTGCTAAACATTGGTTAGGTTCCTTCACCTTTCGAGTATTTGGCTACCCTAAATTTCCCCTAACAGAATACTTCAATATAGAAAAAGTTTATAACTTAGACCCAAATGCTTTGTACTTTTGTGTGTGCGCCGACACCTCTAGTTTAGAATGGCAGGGAATCCATCTAACTACTAACGGAGGAACTTGGGGACACTGTGGAGTAATCCACCCCGGCGACAATGGACTATGGGTTTACCACATGAAAGCCTCAGGACTTAACTCCTGGCATCTTTTAGACTTCCTTAAAGAATGCGAT
>Ga0315292_10001301_pt1 | contig 13183 bp, 10 predicted proteins | sample YL17G13_0_MG_FD_204029 | JGI IMG/M metagenome (GOLD analysis project Ga0315292, IMG submission 204029) | Sediment microbial communities from Yellowstone Lake, YNP, Wyoming, USA - YL17G13_0 | ecosystem: Environmental > Aquatic > Freshwater > Lake > Sediment | place: USA: Wyoming | collected... | reverse complement strand
CAGGGCGACGGCGTCTACAAGACCACCGACGGTGGCAAGACGTGGGCGCACGTGGGACTCTCCGACACGCAGACCATCGCGCGGATCCGCGTGCACCCGGCCAACCCGGACGTGGTGTACGTCGCGGCGATGGGGAAGACGTATGCGGCCAGCGCGGAGCGCGGCGTGTTCCGGTCGAAGGACGGCGGCAAGACCTGGGAGCGCGTGCTGTTCCGCGACGAGAGAACCGGCGCCGTCGACCTCTCGATGGATCCCAACAACCCGGACGTGCTCTACGCCGGGCTGTGGGAGGCCTTCCGGACGCCGCATTCGCTCTCGAGCGGCGGCCCCGGGGGGGGCCTGTTCAGGTCGGCCGACGGCGGCACGACGTGGACGGAGCTGACCCGGAATCCCGGCCTGCCCGCGGGAACCTGGGGGAAGATCGGCGTGGCGGTCTCCCCGGCCGACGGCAAACGGGTATTCGCGATCATCGAGAACGAGAAGGGCGGCGTGTTCGTGTCCGACGACGCGGGCGCGACCTGGACGCTGGTCAACAGCGAACGCCGTCTGCGCCAGCGCGCGTTCTACTACTCGCGCATCTATGCCGACCCGAAGGACCGCAATACGGTCTACGTCCTCAACACGGGCTTCTACCGATCGACCGACGGCGGAAAGACGTACAAGGGCATCCGCGTGCCGCACGGCGACAACCACGACCTGTGGGTGGCGCCGAACGATCCGACGCGGATGATCAACAGCAACGACGGCGGCGCCAACGTCTCGGTGAACGGCGGCGAGACGTGGACCGGCCAGGCGTATCCGACGGCGCAGTTCTACAACGTGTTCGTGACCGCGCACGTGCCGTATCACGTGTGCGGCGCGCAGCAGGACAACAGCACGGCGTGCGTCTCGAGCGTGGGCTCGGGTGACGAGCTCTACGACGTGGGCGGCGGCGAGAGCGGCTACATCGCGCCAGATCCGCGCAACCCGGACGTGTTCTACGCCGGGAGCTATGGCGGGTACCTGACCCGCTACGATCGCCGGTCGGACACCACGCGGGCGGTGAACCCGTGGCCGGACAACCCGATGGGGTTCTCGGCGAAGGACATCACGGAGCGGTTCCAGTGGACGTTCCCCATTGTGTTCTCGCCGATCGACCCGCAGGTGCTGTACGCCGGATCGCAGCGGATCTGGAAGACGACCAACGGCGGGCAGAGCTGGACGGCGATCAGCCCGGACCTCACACGGCACGATCCGTCGACGATGGGACCGTCGGGCGGGCCGATCACGCTCGACCAGACGGGGGTGGAGACCTACGCGACGGTCTTCACCATTGCGCCGTCGCGCCACGACATCAACACGATCTGGGCGGGGTCGGATGACGGGTTCGTGCAACTGACGCGGGACGGCGGGAAGACCTGGAACAACGTCACGCCGAAGGGCCTGCCCGAGTTCGCGCGCGTCAGCCTGATCGAGGCGTCGCCGCACAAGCCCGGCACGGCCTACGTGGCGGCCAACCGGTATCAGCGCAACGATCGCGCGCCGTACGCCTTCCGGACCGATGACTACGGACAGACGTGGACCAAGATTGTTGGCGGTCTGCCGGCAGGCGATTTCGCGCGGGCCATCCGCGAGGACATCAGGCGGCCGGGGCTGCTGTACCTCGGCACCGAGACCGGGATCTACGTGTCGTTCAACGACGGTGCGGCGTGGCAGTCGCTGCGGCTGGATCTCCCGGTGACGCCGGTCCACGGGATCGTCTCGACCGAGACGGACCTCGTCATCGGGACCCACGGCCGGTCGTTCTACGTCATGGACAACGCGGCGATCCTGCGGCAGCTCACCGCGGAGGTCGCCTCCTCCAGCGTCCACCTCTTCACGCCGCCGGCGGGCGTCCGGTCGGTGTCGCGCGGCGTGCCGATCGACTACCTGCTGAAGGCGGCCGCGCCGTCGGCGACCATCGACATCCTCGACGCGCAGGGGAAGGTCGTGAACACCTTCACGGGCGTGGCCGAGAAGGAAGGAGCGAAGCCCGAGGCGCCGCCCTCGGAGGAGGACGCCCGGCCGGCCCCGGCCCGCGTGCCGGTCAAGGCCGGCATGAACCGCTTCGTCTGGGACATGCGCTACGCGGGCGCGAAGGACTTCCCGGGGATGATCATGTGGGCCGGCAGCGTGCGCGGGCCTGTCGCGCCGCCGGGGACGTACCAGGTCAGGCTGACGATCGGGGCCGAGTCGAAGACGGCACCGATCACGATCCGGCGCAATCCGAACCTGCCGGACGTCACCGATGCCGATCTCCAGGCGCAATTCGCGCTGGCGAAGCAGATCAGCGATCGCGTCTCGCAGGCCAACGAGGCGGTGATCCGGATTCGCGACGTGAAGAAGCAACTGGGCGAGCGCCTGGCCGCGGTGCGCGCGAAGGAGCAGGGCAAGGGCGCGTCGCTCGCGGTGCTGGCCGGCGAGGCGCTCGCCGAGAGGCTGACGAATGTCGAAGGCGAGATCTACCAGTACCGGAACCAGAGCAGCCAGGATCCGCTGAACTACCCGATTAAGCTCAACAACAAGCTGGCGGCGCTGCAGGGCGTGGTCGAGGGTGGCGACGGCAAGCCGATCGATCCGGCCTACACGGTGTTCACGGAGTTGTCGGGCCGCCTCGACGAGCAGCTCGCGAAGCTCGACAAGCTGATCACGGCGGAACTGGCGGCCGTGAACAAGGAGTTCGTGAAGAAGAAGGTCGAGCCGGTGAAGTAGGCCAGGGAACGCGTGCACTTGCCGAATTCAGGAGGGTCTGATGACCAGGAAGGATCGGCTCGCGGAACGCATGGCGTCGCTGGTGGCGATGGACACGACCTGTCACTTGACGCGCGAGGACGTCTCGCGAATCGTCGTGTCCTTTGTGCGCGACCAGGGATTCCCAGCCGCAACCGAGGTGAGCAACTTCTCGACAGACGTGCCCGTGGATGGCACGACGCGACGCGGCTGGGCCGCCCCCATCCGCCAGCGCATCTTCAAGGCCGGATGCGACCCCAGGGGATTCGGGCCGGCCGACTGCGAGCAGGCCAAGAAGGTCGGCGCCATCGTTGCCACCTTGTTCGAGGATCTGAAATGAGCGCGATGGTCGGCCGGCTGGGAGGAGTCGTGCTCGCGATGTTCGTCGCGACTGCCGGACCGGCCCTCGCGCAAGCCCCGGTCGCGTCGTCTCCGGTGAATGGGACGCGGGGAATCGACGCGGAGGCCCCCGTCACACTGGCGTGGACGGCCGTGCTGAACGCCAGCTCGTACACCGTCGAGTTCAGCCACGACTCACTGTTCACGAAGCTCCTGCCGCTGAAAGACGCGCAGGTGTCCCCGAAGGCGGACGCTCAAGGACTGACGTATGTGGTGCAGTTCACCGACGAGACAACTCTGCATGCGGGCCACACCTACTACTGGCGGGTTCGCGCCACGGTCGACGGCGCGCTTCTCACTGGTGACATTGCCGCGTTCAGCACCGCGGGCAATCCCTTCGGCTGGCTGGAGGGGCGGCACTTCTCGCTGACGCGCGCCGAGGACGGCATTGACAAAGACAAGCCGGCCACCTTTGGATTCATCCGCCAGGGCGGCAGCACCTCGTCACAGCAGGTCGTCGCCGAATTCCTGCTCGGATGGAAAGGCCCTTCGCGGTTCATTCCGCGTGACGGGTCCTTCGCGCTTTCGCCATCGTTCGGACTTGCGGGGAACATGGCCAGCGACAAGGACAGTCAGGACACGATGGCGAAGGTCGCCGGAGGTGTCGTGGCCGATTGGTCTTTCGGCGCGGTGCGGATATGGAGCCTGAACCAGGCAGTCCACTTGGCGTACGAAGGCGATCAGGCGTTTGGCGGCGCCTCACTGTTGTTCGAATACCGGGCAACCTATTCGGGGCGGGGCGTCGGCCGTTTCTATCCGATCGCGCCTTCGGCCCCGGCGCAGATCCTCGTGCGCCCATCGCTCCTGGCTGCAGTGGCACACCAGCAGGATGATGCCGCGTCGACGTCGGGCCACGCGCCGACGCGCATCGGTCCGCAGCTGGACGTGAAGGTCCGGCTGAATCTGCTGGCACGCGCCCTCGGCGTCTCTGGCATCCTGCTGTCTGTTACAGACCGGTGGTACAGCCTGTCGGGATACTCCCGCGACCACGCGAACTACTTCACCGGGTCACTGGATGTTCAGCTGGCAAAGGGCTTCACCTTCGGATACTCGTACAAACAAGGACAGGACGCGCCGACATTCAAGGGCGTGAACCGGATGGCGCTCACCGTCGGCATCGGTTTCTGAGGGTGACGGCGGCGCAGTTGCCGCGGCGACTCTCGCTGTGCGGCGGCCAGGAACTGGCCCGGTCAGGGGGCCTGTCTGGCTGTGCCTGGGCGCGGTGCTGTTCGGAGGGGGCGCCACAGCGTCCGATCGCGGGTGCTGTGCTAACCTGCGCAGCGGAACGCGAGCGGCGACCCCGCCCCATGCGCCCTCTCGCCCGTGAGCGCATGGGCGACAATGACGACGCCGACGAGATGCCGGAACGAGAGGTACGCAAGCGCATGGACGACGACAACGGATCCGAGGCGATGACGGAACGGATCATGCGCAAGCGGCAGAAGTATGCTCGCCAGCGCGACGCGGAGAACGGCCGGCTCGAACCCGTGCTGCGGTACCGGTCCTTGATCGATACCCTGAAGATGGAGGAGGGCCTCCTCGACCTTGCCGACAAGAAGGCCCGGTTTGCGCTGATCATCATGAGCGTCCTCAACGCCATCGCCGTGATCCTGGTGGTTCGAGGAGGAGAGATCCTGATCCCGAAAACCGGCCCCTGGTCCGTCGTCATCCAGTGCGAGCTGGTTGCGTATGCCGCGGCCACCGTCTTCTACATCGTCGAGGCCATCAACGCGCTGCGCCCGCGCATCGACAAGGCCGCGTCTGTCGAAGTGCCCGACGCGGTCATTCCCGGCGCCTCGATGCGCGTGCTGTTCCACTCGGATATCGTGCGCCGGAGCCGCGAGCAGTACCGTGGGATGTGGGATCAGCTCCGCCTCGACAACCTCACCGCCGAACTCGCGGATCAACTCCACATCGTCTCGCTCATGAACGTCGAGAAGTACGCGGCCCTGTACCGGCTGTACCAGGGGGTGAGGATCCTGACCGGGATCGTGGGCCTCACGCTCGTCACCATCGCGGTGTATCACGTGCTGGCGTAGGCCTGCATCCCGAGTCCCACCCCGGCCTGGCACATCCCGGAACCGCGCGGTTCGATCCCCCCGCCCGCTGGCCCGGGTCCGGCACGCAAGAAAGCAATACCCGGCCAATCCGTAGTCATGTCCGTGGGAGGCCCGCGCCAGACACGCGCGTGGCGGCGCACGCCCCGGCGCCGGTTGTTCCGGCGCATGGGGCCCGGCGTTTTCAGCGAGGGTGACCATGGCCAGCACCGAAGCTATCCTCACGAAGTACGAAACCGTCGAGTTCGGAGAGGGCGCCACGCGCGTCAGCGTGCTGGTGCCGGAACCCGACTCGCCGCCAGACCTCCCGTTCGTTGGCGCGTCGCGGGTGATTCGGCGCTGTCTGTCCGCGTGGCTGGGCGGGCTGTCGTTCCGGCTCGAGGGCCCCCCGGGGGTCGGCAAAAACGCCCTCGTCTACGCGTTGGCCAGGGAGCACTGCCGCACGCCGATCTACCTGCTCCAGGGCCACGGGGACATGGAGCCACAGGATCTGGTCTGTGTCCCGCGCCTGGCCCAGTCCGCCGAGGGCCGATACGTGACCTCTCCGCTGGTGGCGGCGATGCTCTCCGGCGGGATCTGCTTCTGCGACGAAATCGGGAAACTGCCGGAGCGCGCGTTGTCGATGCTCGTCTCCGTGCTCGACGATCGGCGAAGTATCTCCAGCGTCCTGGCCGGCTTCTCGCTCCGTGCCCACCCCGACTTCAGATTCTGCGCCGCGCTCAATCCCCTGGACCCGCCCCTCCCCGACTACCTCGAAAAGCGCCTCCGTCCCCGATTCACGGTGGGATACCCGTCGCCGGTCGATCTCGTCGCCATTGTGCAGGCGCGGTGCTCCACGGCAGAGGCGCTCCTGCTCGAGTCCCTGCGTGGCTGGCTGGCCGACCAGGACGACATCGCGCCTCGCGACGCGATCGCGATAATCAGCTTCGCGCAGGCGCTGGCCAGGCAAGACGGACACCGGCCGCGGACGGCGCACGACGCCGACGCACTGATCGAAGAGGCGGCCGAGTTCATCCTCGTCAGGTAGGGGGCATCCCATGGTGACGATTGGGAAGGACATCCTCCGCTACGGCGGAACCGGGCTCTGCGCGATCCCCAGCGTGCACTTCGACGTGGTGTTCGCCGACCTGGTCCGCGCCGCCTCTCTGCAACGCGCGTTCGACGTCGTGGCGGTCGAACTCCCGTGCACCCTCGATCCAGCGGCCCTGGCGGACGCCGTCGACGCGTTGTGGCCGACGGCTGGCGTGGCCGTCTGCGATGGCGCGCGGCGCGCGCACGGTATGCTGGAAGCCGGCAGCGACCAGGACGGGAGCCTGGCCAGCCAGACGCCTGTCTTTCGGACGCACGTGGTGCCCATCGTGCCGTGCGACAGCATCGTGGCGGCCGTCCGGGCTTCCCGGCAGATGCGGCGTGAAGACGGCCCGCCCGCCGCTTCGGGCCTTGCGCCGGTACCCAGGGGCGGGCGGTCGCTCGCGTTCCAGGCCTTCGCGGTGCCGGCCGCGCACGCGTGGTACCTGGGGTGGATGGGCATCCCGTACCTGCTGGCGGGTCGCCGCGCCTACGCGGTGGATCGCCGGGCCAGCGGTTCCGGCGACGATCTGGAACGGCGCTCGCTTCCGTCGGTTCCGGCCCCGCTCAGCAGGACGGAGCGGATGGCCGCCGGCCTGCTCCCGTACATCCGGTCCGTGCCCCCTGAGGACACGCTTCAACGCGCGATGGTCCGGCATGCGTGGATGCTCGGCGACTCGCTCGGGCACCACCGACGCTCGAAGGCGGGAGCGACGCGCAGCGCGCGATTCACGGGCGATCTGGGCCAGGGCATCGACTGGCGCCGCACCCTGCGAGCCTGGGCGGACGGCGAACCGGAGCGCGAGTTCTACGTGAAGGCGGCCGCGCGGCGGGGACGCCGGGGCAGGCCGCCCTCACGCGCTGCCCGGTCGCAGGCCGCAGGGCGGCCGTGCCCCGTGGCCTGGATCTTCGCGCCCTCCGCGACGATCGAGCAGCGGGCGTGCGCCCGGATGTTCGACACCTACTCGTCCTTCTACGGGCTCCGCGCCGTGGTCCGCGGCGCCGGCAACATCACGCGGGAGACGGTCGGCTACTGCGTCAACGTGCTCCGCGGCAGGTCGGACTGGGACGAAGCGTCGGTGCGGCGCATGCTCGACGCCCTCCCGCCGGCAGAGCACCCGCGGATTGCGCCGTGGGACGACCCCGAACTCGCGGGGTTCCGCGGGCCCGGCCTCGCCGTGGCGGCGGCGGTGAGGTGGGCGCACGACCGCGCCATCGTCGTGGCCGACCACGGGTGTGACCTGGGCCTGGCCTGCCAGGCCTACGCACGCAGGAGGGGTGTCGACCTGGTGAAGATCTCCTGGGATGCCTTCGGCGACGATGCGAGGCGCCGCCTGGCCGTGCAGCATACGGCGCCGAGCAAGTCTCACTTCGCGGACCCGCCGCCCTGCGTACTGCGCGTCATCCCGCCGGATCCGGCGTTCAATCCGCCTCGAGGGTTCGGGGAGCGAATGGACTGAGGCCAGTGCGGCCGATGGGCAGAAAGGTTGAGGCAGAAAGGAGGGCGTGCCGCGCACGTAGAAGGGAGCAGGGAGGGGAACATGGAGGCAGTCATGAGAGTTCATCGGCTTCTGGTCTTCGTGTTGGCGGCCGCCGTGCTGACGGGCGGGTGTGCCGGTAACAGCCCCACGAGCCCGACGGCGCCGACGCCCACGCAGCCCGCCACGCCGACGCCCACGCCGGCGACGCCCGCCAGTTCGTGGGTCGTCACGCGCGCAGGCGCCATCGTCCAGGCCGCCTACGGCAGTGGGACGTCGTACCCGCAATGTGTGGCGTTCCACGCCTCGGGCTACCTGCGGCTGGTCTGCGGCCCCGGTTGCACCTGGGGCACGAGCATCGTCATCGTCCCTGCGCTGTGGGCGGGAGGCATGTACCATCAGGGCGCGCCAACGACGGCGTCGTGGACCACCGAGAACGGCGACCTGCTGATCTCGTATTCGGCGACGATTGCCGGTCTCGCTGTGTCGGGCCAGGTGCGCGTGTCGCCGCCTGGAGTGGACTCGATTTCGGCGACGGTCACGGTCAATGTGGCGGCTCTGGACGAGGCCATGCTGACGGCGCGCCCGCTGCCGGACAAATGGTCGATCCGCGAAATCGTCGAGCATCTCGTGCTCGCGGACGACGACGTCGTCGGCGATTTCTCCAGGCTGGACGCGCTCGACGCGCAGCCCAGGGGCATCGGCCATCACGTGCGCTACCTGGTCGTCGTGTGCGTCCTGCGCTCCAGGATCCCGGTCACGGCCCCTTCCAGGGCGATGCTGCCGACCGGCGGGCGATCTTCAGGCATCCCATCTCGGGGCCGCTCAGCGTGTCTCAGGCACTCGTCATGCTGGACGCCCATCTCGATTCGCACATCCACCAGATTCGACGACGGATGCAGCTTCTGCGGGCAGCGCACACCGGCTGAACCCGGGAGAACGGCACGCACCCCGGAGTCACCTCGGCATCGAGATCACCCAAGTCCCTAGCCCGAGTCCGGGCAGACCGAAGGCGCCGAGTGCGAGCCCGAATGCGCCGAGCGGGTTCCAGGCCCGCCCCGGAGGGGCGAGACTACTTCTTGGGCCCGGGCTTGGGAGAGGGCGAGGGAGAGGGCGAGGGCGTGGGGTACGGCTGCGGGAAGCCGGTCCCGTCTTCGGCCCGCGCCGATCCCCTCGAGTCTCTCTTCTGGCTGGGAACCTCGTAGCGCTCGTAGGTGGGTACCGCGAGCAGCAGGAAACCCGTGATCAGAACACCGAACCACAGCAGGCGCATGGACGTTCCTCCTCTGTGAAATGGGAACTTACACGCTTTGTGACAGAGATTATACCGTCCGTATACTTCATGTCCACATGGTGTCGCGCGGGGGTGTCAAGTACATCAGAGGCACGGTCTCAAGTCCAGCAGGGCTGCGGCGGTTGAGTGGAGGACCGAGCGCCAGTAGTCGGCTTGCGTCGTCAACTGCGAGGGGCTGGTGTCGGAGCACCAGGATCCGTCAGGAAGTTGACTGGCAAGCCAACGGTCAACGCGCGTTCGGGACGCCGGCTTGGCACGGCGGATGCGCTGTCGCCAGGTCGCGGGGAGTTCTACCCGTGAAGCGGCCCAGTCTTTGGCCCGCGCGAGGCCGGGATGCAGGGACCAGCACGGGTGGCCGGAGGACTCAATCCTCGAGAGGGCGAAGAGGAGGTCGCGCTCAATCGCTCCCGCCGGGACGAACTCGAGGAGCTTGCCAATGCCTGCGGCCAAGGCAGCGAACCGGACCAGCGCGTCGGCGGCGCGGAAAGCCGCGCGCGTGACGGCCTGTTGGCGAGGGTCCTCACAGTGCTTCAGGATCCGGTCCAGCCTGCGCGGCGAGATCGCCGGGAAGCGGCGGGACGCGGCGGCGCCGGGGACCAGGAACCGGTTGGCGACGTAGTGAGGGTAGTCCCCCTGGGCGAAGAGGCGCGCCTTGCCGCGCCGGGAGGTGATGCGCATGATGCGTCGATAGTCGTCAGTCGAGGGGAAGGCGCGGCCCGCTGCGTATGCGTGCAGTTGCTCGCCAGACGGAATGGGACCGTACTTTTCCTCGAGCCGGAGGTTCGTCGTGGAGAGCAGGCGGTTGAGTTTGGCGTCGATGGGATCCTGATAGCCGGCCAGGTCGAACGTGTTGGCGGGTTCGCTGTTGGCCGCGTCGATATCGAGTGCGCGGCGAACCTCTGTCCAGAAGGCCAATTCAAGCTGTCGGCTGATGGAGGCGGTGGCGGGGTCGAGACCACGCAGCGACCGGAGCGCTGAGTCCGCCTCGGCCATGGAGACGCGGCCGCTGTGGACGAGCAGGAGCGCGCGCGACTGAATGGCCGCGAGTTCGCCGGTCCAGCGCGTCTTGCAGGTGTCGTAGTAGTACTCGCGGCAGGAAAGCGGGCGCGCGGGGTGCACGCTGCAGACGCGGCGGGGGACGCCATCATCGCCGTGGATGTACTTGAGAAAGACGCATGGGCTTGTGGGATAGTTGGCGCGGCGGCGGAGGTAGGTGACGACGCTCGTTGACGCGTCATCGATCCAGGGGCGTCGTCTGACGTCACTGTCCTCGCCCTCGAACCGGTCCTGGGTGAAGCGGAGCATGAAGGCGGCAGGACTGAGGTCAAAGAAGGTAGAGAGGCGCAGGAGATCGAAGGCCGTGAGGTAGATGGGATCCTCACTGGAGCAACAGGTGCCGCCCAGGCATTCACCGCAGACGGCGTGGTCCGTCGAGAAGCGTTGCCTGGCGGGGCTCGACGGGAAGATGCGGAAGCGCCTTTCTTCGTGACTCATGATGTGAGGGCTGCCCAGGCCGTGAGTGTGGTGCGTAGTTGAGGAAAGGCCAGGCCTTCGTGTTTCCAGCGGAAGTCGCGGAGGCCGTCGATGGCGGCCCACGTGGCGTGGAAGCGCCTGTAGTCGATGGCGCCCTCACGCGCGCCCCAACTGCCATCCGGGTTCTGCGAATCGAGCAGATACTGGGTGGCATGGCGCAGTCCTGGTTCGGACGCCGGCAGGCCAAAGGCGCGCAGCGTATCGAGGAACTCGCCCACCATGTCCGGATCGTTCAACGCGACGGCGTCGTCGAGGTGGGTGGCGAGGAAGGTGTATTCCGCGGGGAGCCAGTCCGGGGAGAGGAGAAAGCGGCCATAGTCGTTGAGGGTGTAGACGACGTGCGTGATGGCGTAGACGGAATCGTAAAAGGCGGCAATGCCGTGACGGGGCGATCGATAACGGCGCATGGCGGGAAGCCAGGCGATGGCATCTGTGTAGTGTACGCCGAGGGCGATGTCGAGCTTGCTGGCGCAGTATGCGGAGGTGAAGCAGAGGTACCAGGCGCGCATGGCGGACATGTTCGTGAGGCGTTGTCCGCACACCGCGCACGTGCGGGCGCGGCGGGGATTGAGCGTGCCGCAGGAGCAGGCTTCGGGGATGTCGCGAGGAGGAGCTTCGCGGCGCGGATCGAACCAGAGGAGATCCTCGGGGGTGAAACCGCGCGCCGCCTGGCGAAGAATGGCGGTGACCCGGGGAAAGCGGTACCCGAGGCGGGACGCGGCGTCGTAGGCCTGAATGAAATGGATGAGGCTCGACGAGTCGAGACCGGAGGCGGGAAGCGGATTGCCGGCGCGCCACGCGCGGAATCCACGCAGCGCCAGCCGGCGGGCGCGCGCGCGAAGCCCCGGGTCCGCCGCTGTGGCGGCCATGAAGCTGCAGCAGTACAGGAGCCCGCTTCCGAAGCGGTTGAGGTGGCGCGGCGAGGTGGCGACGCGCTCCAGGAAGCGCATTCCCCGATACACGGCACGGAGCCGCACAGCATCAAAAGCGTCGTTCATGGTTCACGCACATCGAGGAAGAATTGACCCAGCGCAAGAAACGGTTTGACTGTAGCCCAGTTCGAGCTTATAAGAGGCCTAGAGTTGTGACAACGGGACACGCGCTGGGACTCTGACGAATGGGTCCCGGGGGGCTCACAACTTTTGACTGACCCTCGACCCGAGGGTGATTTCGATCGACGGGAGGATCCCAATGCCGATTCCGAAACTGCCTCCGAAGCTTCCACCGAAGTTCCCGAAGCTGCCGCCGCCGAAGCTTCCACCGAAGTTCCCGAAGCTGCCGCCGCCGAAGCTTCCACCGAAGTTCCCGAAGCTGCCGCCGCCGAAGCTGCCACCTGAGTTTCCGAAGCTGCCGCCCAAGCTCGTGCCGCCCAAGATCGTGCTGCCGAAGATCGTGCTGCCGAAGATTCCGAATCCGAAGCTGCCGAAGTTCCCGGGGCCTGGTCCTGGTCCGAGGCCAGGGCCTGGTTAGCCGACGCTCAGACAACCTCACTGTCGCGTGCGGAGCGGCTTGGCCTTCGGGCTGGGCCGCTCTTGCTTTTTGGAGTTGCCACCACCTCAATCCAGGCCAGCGGGAGCAACGTGTCGAGGGGCTGGGGGCGGCGCAGAGGCGAGCCCGGGCATTACCCCGACAGGCTCCTGAAGCCCCGGTGTTAGACTCCCATCCTCGAACTTCCGTTCCCTTGGGGGATTGCCATGAACGCCACGACGCTCATCAGGCTCGCATCTCGTCTCGCCCTGGCGGTGGGGCTTACCGTGGGGCTCGGCGTGGCGCCGGTGGCAGCGCAGCCCGCACCGACCTACACCGTCACCAACCTCGGTACGCTCGACGGCGACTCCTTTGCGATGGACATCAACCTGCGTGGCCAGATCACCGGCACGTGCAGGGCTGCCGCCGGGAAAGAGCAGGCGTTCGTGATTAGCGGGGGCGTCATGACCCCCCTCGGCACCCTCGGGGGCGCCTACAGCTTCGCCAGCGCGATCAACCAGGTCGGCGACGTTGCGGGCAATGCCCAGAGGGCGGACGGCTTGCAGCACGCCTACCTCTGGCGTGGGGGCGCGATGACTGACCTCGGCACGCTCGGCGGCGGGCGCAGCCAGGGCAACGGGATCAACTCGCAGGGTCAGGTCGTCGGCTGGGCATACCTTGCTTCCGGGACCTATCACGCATTCCTCTCTCGGAATGGCGCCATCACGGATATCGGCGCGAGCTTCGACGGGCGGAGCGTCGCCACAGACATCGACGAACTGGGTCGCATCGTCGGCTACTACGATGCCTCCGGTGGATCGCGGCCGTTCCGCTGGGCCGCCGGCGTCACCAGCGACCTCGGGACTCTGGGCGGCACCGCCGGCGGCGCCAACAAGATCAACCTGTTCGGCGAGACCGCCGGCTGGTCGAGCTACCTCTCCCACAACGAGAAGCGGCCGGTCATCTTCCGCGGCGGTGCCCCCATCGACCTCGGCACGCTCGGTGGGGGGGACGGCTCGGCCTGGGGCATCAACGACCTCGGCCACGCCGTGGGCTACTCCCTCACCGGCGACGGACGTTGGCACGCCATCCTCTACCGCGGTGGTGTCCTCTACGACCTCAACGCCCTGATCCCCGCG
>Ga0315292_10001300_pt1 | contig 13184 bp, 9 predicted proteins | sample YL17G13_0_MG_FD_204029 | JGI IMG/M metagenome (GOLD analysis project Ga0315292, IMG submission 204029) | Sediment microbial communities from Yellowstone Lake, YNP, Wyoming, USA - YL17G13_0 | ecosystem: Environmental > Aquatic > Freshwater > Lake > Sediment | place: USA: Wyoming | collected... | reverse complement strand
GGCTGTTACAATATTGAGTCCTGTTCCTGATTCAGGTGACGTTGCTTTTCTGTCGGCCAGTACATATCGGTAACCATCCTTTCCCTCTTGTATCCTGTTTACTCCCAGCTGCCTTAAATTGCGCGACAAGGTAGCCTGTGTACAATTTATCCCTTTCACTTTCAATTTTTTCAGTAATGCATCCTGTGAATATATCTTCTCATCCGAAATAATTGTTTCAATCGCCAGAAGCCTTTTTGTATTTTGCATATTTATACATTTATTGTGCAAATATATGCATTATTATTGAATTAAAAGTCATATATAGAAATTTGTTATATTTTTGTGAACTAAAATCCGCGAATGAAAGAAGATATTAGAAAGGTAATTATCCTCGGATCAGGAGCGCTTAAGATAGGAGAAGCGGGTGAATTTGATTATTCAGGTTCCCAGGCGTTGAAAGCTTTAAAGGAGGAGGGGATAGATACTGTACTTATAAACCCCAACATTGCAACAGTTCAGACTTCAGAAGAGCTCGCAGGTAAGATATACTTCCTTCCGGTAACACCGTATTTTGTTGAAAAAGTAATTGAAAAAGAGTCTCCCGACGGTATACTTTTATCATTCGGAGGGCAGACTGCTTTGAACTGTGGAACAGAATTATACAGGAAAGGAGTTTTCAGGAAATATAATGTAAAGGTTCTCGGGACTCCGGTTGAGGCGATAATTGATACGGAGGACAGGGAGCTTTTTGTGAAGAAACTTGCACAAATAGATGTTAAAACACCAAGAAGCATAGCAGTTCACGGAGTTGATGAGGCAGCAGATGCAGCAGCCACTCTTGGATTTCCTGTGATTATCAGGGCTGCCTATACTCTCGGTGGACAGGGAAGCGGGTTTGCAATAAATACTGAAGAGCTGAAAACGCTTGCCCTTAAAGCATTTTCCTATACAAATCAGATTCTTGTTGAGGAATCGCTGAAGGGATGGAAAGAGGTTGAATATGAAGTTGTCAGGGACAAATATGATAACTGCATCACCGTTTGCAACATGGAGAATTTCGATCCTCTCGGCATTCATACTGGCGAGAGCATTGTTGTTGCTCCTTCGCAGACTCTTACAAACAGTGAATACCATAAGCTCAGGGAGCTTTCCATAAAAATAATAAGACATATAGGGATTGTAGGCGAATGCAATGTTCAGTATGCACTTTCACCTGAATCTGAGGATTACAGGGTAATAGAGGTAAATGCCCGTCTTTCGCGTTCAAGCGCCCTGGCTTCTAAAGCCACAGGTTATCCCCTTGCATTTGTGGCAGCTAAGCTGGGGATTGGTTACGGCCTGCATCAGCTGAAAAACTCAGTAACAAAGACAACTTCAGCATTCTTCGAACCTGCACTCGATTATATCGTCTGTAAAATTCCACGGTGGGATCTAAATAAATTCAAAGGCGTTTCCCACCTTATAGGAAGCAGCATGAAAAGTGTTGGTGAGGTAATGGCTATAGGAAGATCCTTTGAGGAGGCCATTCAGAAAGCACTCAGAATGATTGGTCAGGGTATGCACGGATTCACCGGAAATCTTAAACTTGATTTCGGCGATATTGAAAAAGAACTTGCAGAACCAACTGATATGAGGATCTTTGTCATTGCCGAAGCTCTTGAAAAAGGTATTTCAGTCGACAGAATACATGAACTGACAAAAATTGACAAGTGGTTCCTTTATAAACTGAAAAATATTATAGGTATCAAAGATCAGCTGAGTATTTATAATACCCTTGAATCAGTTCCGGAGGAACTTCTCATTCAATCAAAGGTTTACGGGTTCAGCGACTTTCAGATCGCACGTCACGTCCTGAATTCAGATTCTTCACAAATCAATCCTGATCTTTTGAAAGTAAGGGAGCTTAGAAAGAAGCTTGGGATTCTCCCTTCTGTTAAACAGATTGATACTCTCGGAGCCGAATATCCTGCTGTTACCAATTATCTTTATCTTACCTACAGTGGCTCAGAACACGATATCTCCTTCGACGGTGACAAGAAATCGATAATTGTCCTCGGATCAGGGGCCTATAGGATAGGATCGAGCGTTGAGTTCGACTGGTGTTCAGTAAATGCTGTTGATACAATAAAAAAGGAGGGATTCAGGTCGGTAATGATCAATTATAATCCTGAAACAGTAAGCACCGATTACGATATTTGCGACCGGCTGTATTTCGATGAGCTTACGTTTGAAAGAGTCCTTGATATTATTGATCTTGAATCGCCCGGCGGAGTTATTGTTTCAGTAGGAGGACAGATCCCAAACAACCTCGCCATGCGCCTTCATGAAAACAATGTTCCCATTCTGGGAACATCGCCACTTTCTATTGACCGGGCTGAGAACAGGCATAAATTTTCACATATGTGCGATATCCTTTCAGTCGATCAGCCAAAATGGAAAGAGCTGTCATCAATCGATGACATTATTGATTTTGTCGGTCAGATTGGATTTCCTGTACTCATAAGGCCTTCATATGTATTGTCGGGGGCAGCAATGAATGTTGTATCAAACAGGAATGAGTTGATTCATTACCTTGATCTTGCTGCAAAGGTATCAAAACAATACCCGGTTGTTATTTCCGAGTTTATTGAAAATGCCAAGGAGATAGAGATAGATGCTGTTGCAAAGGAAGGAGAGATAATAGCATATGCTATCAGCGAACATGTAGAGTTTGCCGGTGTTCATTCGGGGGATGCCACCATAGTATTTCCAGCTCAGAAAATCTATTTTGAGACTGCCCGCAGGATAAAACGGATCTCAAGGCAGATATCAAAGGAGCTCAATATAACAGGACCTTTCAATATTCAGTTCCTTGCCAAAGACAATGATATTAAAGTAATTGAGTGTAACCTGAGGGCAAGCCGGAGTATGCCCTTTGTTTCAAAGGTGCTGAAAACAAACCTCATTGAGCTGGCTACAAAAGTTATGCTGAATATTCCGGTTGAGAAACCTCATAAATCTGTTTTTGAACTCGATTACGTTGGTGTCAAAGCACCTCAGTTCAGCTTCTCAAGGCTTGCAATGGCCGATCCTGTTCTTGGAGTAGATATGGCTTCAACTGGTGAAGTAGGTTGTATAGGTGAAGGCTTTTATGAGGCAATATTAAAGGCAATGTTTTCAGTTGGTTATAGAATACCCCGAAAAAGCATACTGCTTTCCACCGGTCCCGCCCGCTCAAAAGTGGAACTGCTCAACAGCGCAAGAGCTCTGCGCGAAAAAGGACATAAGCTTTATGCTACAAGGGGAACCCTGCAGTTTCTCAGGAATGCCGGGGTTGAAGCTCATGTCGCATACTGGCCCGATGAAAATAAATCACCAAATACAATAGAGCTTATAAAAAATCGTGAGGTGGATCTCGTTGTAAATATCCCTAAAGATCTTTCATCATCCGAGCTTAATAATGACTATACTATAAGAAGAAGCGCTGTCGATTTCAATGTGCCTCTTCTTACAAATGCACGGCTGGCAAGTGCCTTCATACTGGCATTCTGCCGGATGAGTGAGGATGACCTGGCCATAAAGAGCTGGGACGAATATAAATAGGAAATGGGGTATGAGGTATGAGGTATGAGGTATGAGGTATGTGGAAGACAATAGATAAAAGTGAAAATTTGAGATAACTTATAAAGTCGTAATAAAATGATATCAATCCGGAAAGCAACCCCATCTGACGCACCTTTAATAATCGATTTCCAGCAGAAAATGGCCATAGAAACAGAGGAAATTAAACTTGCACCTGAAACGGTCACACAGGGTGTCAAAGGTATCTTTCAGAATCAGGAGCGAGGTCAGTATTATGTTGCAGAAGAGTATGGAAAAGTAGTTGCATCACTTCTTATAACGTATGAGTGGAGTGACTGGCGCAATTGCAATGTGTGGTGGTTTCAGTCAGTTTTTGTTACCCCTGAATATCGCAGGAAAGGTATTTTCAGAAAAATGTACAGTCACATCAAGAAACTGGCTGAAGAGCAGGATATTGCCGGTCTGAGGCTCTATGTTGAAACAAAGAATGCCACGGCTCAGAAAACATACGAAGCACTTGGGATGAGCTCCGGGCATTATTCCTTTTATGAATGGATGAGGAAATAACCAATGGAATGGCTCCTTTTAACGTTCCTGGTACCTTATATAATTATAATTCTTAGGATTTCCGTTGCCCTGTCTAAGATTGAAACCTTTTACCCGGACAAAACTCCGGTGTCATTTATTTCTGTTGTAATTGCCTGCCGGAATGAAGAAAGAGATATTCCAGTGATTCTTTCAGATATCAAAGCCCAGGATTACAGTCCTGATATTTTTGAGGTAATTGTAGTTGATGACAATTCTTCAGATTCCACATTTAATACTGCAAGAGAGTTTTCAGGAATAAAAAATCTGAAAGTGCTTAAAAACAACGGCAAAGGGAAAAAAGATGCTGTCAGGACAGGTATTGAAGCCTCGGCAGGTACATTTATTATTACCACAGATGCCGATTGCCGGATCGGGGAAAAATGGCTCAGGACAATAGCATCCTTTCAGGCTGAGTATAATCCGGAAATGGCAATTTGTCCGGTAAAACTTAAAGGCGGAAGAGGTTTCCTCAAAAGGTTTCAGGAACTTGAATTTCTTAGTCTTCAAGGCATTACAGCAGGATCTTCAGCGGCAGGTAATCCTGTGATGTGTAATGGTGCCAACCTTGCTTTCCAAAAAGGAACCTACATCAAATATGCTGGCAATCTGCATGATGAACTGGTATCAGGTGAGGATGTATTTCTTCTCCATAGCATAAAGGGAGAAAAAGGCAGCAGTATCATGTGGCTCGAGTCAGAAGATGCAGCTGCAACAACAAAATCATCAGATACCTTAATATCATTCCTCCGACAGAGGGCAAGATGGATTTCAAAAACCGGGGCCTACAGTGACATGTTTACAAAAGTGCTAGCAATTGTAACATTTGTTACAATATGTTTGATTGTATTCTTTTTTGTTGCTGGATTTATCCATCGGATCTTTTTCCAGATACTCCTGGTTTCAGTTTTCATCAAAGCATTACCCGATTATGTTCTTCTGAATTACGTCACAGCAAAGTATGGGATGAGGAACCTCATGAAATGGTTTGTTCCGGCACAGATAGTTTATCCGGTTTATGTTCTTACGACTGTTATTCTTTCGATACGGCACAGAACAAAATGGTAGTCTCAGTTCCCCATTTCTGAAAGGAACTTTATTCTCATCATTCTTATCTCCTCTTCTTCAAACTCATTTCCCAGTTCAGCAATTGCTTCCTCGAGTGAATCTGACTCAGCTTCTTCCCTGAAATAGGAGTAAATATCATGCTGCCGTTCCTCATCAATTACCATATTAATATAATAATCGAGGTTTATTCTTGTCCCTGAATTCACAATAGCCTCAATTTCAGATATTAATTCATTCATTTCCAAACCTCTGGCTTCAGCAATATCTTCGAGGGGGCGTTTCATATCGATACTCTGGATAATATAAACTTTAATTCCGGACTTATTAACGACCGATTTGACAACCATATCAAGCGGCCGGATAATTTCCTTCTCCTCAACATATTTCTTGATTATCTCAACAAATTCTTTCCCATACCGTTGTGCTTTCCCGGCGCCAACACCTGAAATATTCTGAAGTTCATCGACTGTAATAGGATACTGGATGGCCATATCCTCAAGAGAGGGATCCTGAAAGATCACGAATGGAGGGACTTCTTTAAGTTTCGATATTTTCTTCCGCAAGTCTTTCAGAATGCTGAAAAGTTCTTCATCAACAGTGGCAGTTCTGGCACCAAAAGCATTTTCCTCATCTGCTGTGTCGGCATAGTCATGATCTTCAGCAAGCATAAAGGATGTAGGATTTTCCAGAAACTCCATTCCTTTCTGGGTAATCTTTAACAATCCATAGTTCTCAATATCTTTAGTAAGGAACTTTGCAATAAGTGCCTGTCTGATTACCATATTCCAGAATTTCTCATCCTTCTCCTCCCCTATTCCGAAAAATTCGAGTTTATGGTGCTTATACGACTTTATAGCTGAGGTAACTTTTCCTGAAAGAATATTTGCGATATGATCAGCCTTGAATTTCTCCTTTACAGCCAGAATTGTTTCGAGAACATTTACCACAGCATCACTCCCTTCAAATTGTGATTTGGGGTGGAGACAGTTGTCACAGGCCTCGCAGTTCTCTTTTGGATACTCTTCACCGAAGTAATGAAGAAGCAATTTTCTGCGGCATACAGATGATTCGGCATAGGAAACCGTTTCAAGAAGAAGTTGTTTACCTATCTCCTGTTCTGCAATAGGTTTCCCCTGCATAAATTTCTCCAGCTTCATTATATCGTTATAGCTGTAGTATGCAATACAGTTACCTTCCCCTCCATCCCTTCCGGCTCTGCCAGTCTCCTGATAATAACCTTCAAGGCTTTTAGGTATGTCATAATGGATAACAAACCTGACATCAGGTTTATCGATTCCCATTCCAAAAGCTATAGTGGCGACAATGATATCAGCCTCTTCCATAAGGAATTTGTCCTGGTTTGCAGTGCGGGTGGCTGAATCCATTCCCGCGTGGTAAGGCAATGACTTTATACCATTTACCTTCAGGATCTCCGCCATTTCCTCTACTTTTTTTCGGCTGAGACAATATATTATACCTGATTTTCCAGAGTTGTTCTTTATATACTTAATAATCTCCTTTGCAACATCCTGTTTTGATTTTACTTCATAATAGAGGTTAGGTCTGTTAAATGAGGATTTGAAAACATCGGCCTCGAGAATGCCAAGGTTTTTCTGTATATCATGCTGGACTTTGGGAGTGGCTGTGGCAGTGAGCGCAATTATCGGTGAACGGCCGATTGTATCAATAAGCGGTCGTATTCTCCGGTATTCAGGACGGAAGTCATGTCCCCACTCGGAGATACAGTGAGCTTCATCAACAGCATAAAATGAAATCTCCACATTCTTCAGAAAATCAATATTTTCATCTTTTGTGAGCGACTCCGGTGCAACATACAGTAGTTTTGCCTTCCCCGACAATACATCTTTCTTGACCCGTGTGCTTTCAGTTTTCGTGAGGGATGAATTCAGAAAATGCGCAACATCATCGTCAGTGCTGAAATTCCGCATTGCATCCACCTGGTTTTTCATGAGGGCTATCAGAGGTGAAATCACAATTGCAGTGCCATCTTTCATTACTGCCGGCAACTGGTAACAAAGTGATTTGCCACCTCCTGTGGGCATTAGAACGAAAGTGTCACGGCCTTCCAGCACATTCTTTATTATTGGCTCCTGGTTCCCTTTAAATGTGTCGAATCCAAAATATTTTTTTAAATAATCATGTATTGTTGCATCATTCATCATTTTTCTCCCCAATGATTATTTCTATTATCAGAAAAGCACAAAGCTTTGTGGATATATAAAGTTAAAAAAATAATTAATCAAATACCAGAAATATTATAAAATTATCAAAAAGGAAAAAAAATTTGCGGATCAGATTTTAACCATGAATCAGAATGGTGTTGTTTTGCAAAATAAGATTTATCATCTTTACTGGCTGAAATTATCATTCAAAATTCCATCAGATTAATGGCATTCAGTCATAAGAAAGGAAACAGCAAGGAAGGGGAGATGTCATTCCTGGAACATCTTGAGGAGCTGCGGTGGCATATAATCAGATCTATTCTTGCCATAGTGATTATGATGATTGTAGCATTTATCTTTAAAAACTTCCTTTTCGATAGAGTTGTTCTGGCTCCGAAAAATCCGGATTTCTTTACAAACAGGATTCTTTGTGAGTTCAGTCACTATTTAGCAGAGAACTGGAACTTTAAGAATCCTGACATTTTGTGCATCAATACAAAACCATTAAACCTGATAAGCATTAAAATGGCAGGACAGCTTACTACTCATATTACGGTAGCAATGGTAGCAGGACTTATTCTTGCATTTCCTGTTGTAATACATGAGTTCTGGTTGTTTTTCAAACCTGCCCTCCATTCTAATGAAGCAAGACATGCCAGGGGTGCGGTTCTTGCTTCGTCTCTGCTCTTTTTCGTTGGTGTTTTGTTTGGATATTTCATGCTTGCTCCGCTTTCAATTCATTTCCTGACCTCTTACCAGATAAGTTCCGCCGTAGTTAACCAGATAAATGTCAGATCATTTATAGGTACTTTGACCTCGATTTGCCTTGCTACCGGTATTGTATTTGAGCTTCCGATAGTCGCATTTTTTCTTACCAAAATCGGGATTATCACTCCCGCTTTCATGAGAAAATATAGAAAACATGCTATCGTAGTTATTTTCATTCTGGCTGCAATTATAACTCCTCCGGATGTCTTTTCTCAGACACTTGTTGCAATACCACTTCTTATTCTTTATGAAGTAAGCATTTTTATCTCCGCCAGGGTAATTAAACAGAAAGAAAAACAACATAATGAGTTCATGAACGGTGACTCGTCTGCGCAGCCAGAAAGTTCTAAAAGTTAATTTCCAGGATGAAATTATTTACTGAAAATCTTGTCAAGAAATACCACAACAGAACTGTTGTCAACCATGTTTCAATTGAGGTGGAGCAGGGAGAAATTGTTGGACTGCTTGGACCAAACGGGGCAGGAAAAACAACATCATTTTATATGATCGTCGGACTGATAAGACCGCGCGAGGGTAAGATATTTCTTGAAGAGGAAGATATTACATCCTTACCTGTTTATAAACGTGCCAGGAAGGGTATAGGATATCTTGCCCAGGAAGCATCTGTATTCAGGAATCTTTCCGTCGAAGACAATATAAAAGCGGTTCTCGAAATGTCGGGATTATCTAAAAATGAGCAGGCTGAACGCGTAGAAACATTACTGAATGAATTCGGACTGCAAAAAATAAGGCGAAGCAAAGGGATCCAGCTTTCAGGGGGAGAGAGAAGACGTACTGAGATTGCCAGGGCTCTTGCACTTAAACCTAATTTTATCCTGCTCGATGAGCCTTTCGCCGGGGTCGATCCTATAGCAGTTGAAGATATTCAGGATATAGTTTCAAAACTGAAAAGTAAGAATATCGGCATTCTTATAACAGATCATAATGTCCACGAGACACTTTCAATCACCGATCGTGCCTATCTTCTTTTTGAAGGCCGGATACTAATGTCAGGAACTTCAGCACAACTAGCAGAAGATGAGCATGTAAGAAAGGTCTACCTGGGAAAGAACTTTGAACTGCGCAGGTGACTTCTTCACTTTGTTATAATAATTATTTTCTATACTTTTGCGGGGATTTTTCCGCGGATGTGTCGTAATTGGTAGCCGAGCAAGACTTAGGATCTTGTGTCTTAATGACGTGGGGGTTCGAGTCCCTTCATCCGCACAAAAAAATAGCGCCTGAAACGGTAAATCAATTCAAGTTTTGGCGGTTTTTTTAAATACTCTATAAACAATTTAAAATGAATATTACCAGGGAAAATATTGACGATCTGAATGCTGTCCTGAAAATACAGGTTGAAAAAGCTGATTATGAGGGGAATGTTGAAAAGGTTCTGAGGGATTACAGGAAAAAAGCCAATATTAAGGGATTCCGCCCCGGAATGGTACCATTCGGCCTGATAAAAAAGATGTATGGGAAAGCTGTTCAGATCGATGAAATCAATAAGGTCGTTACGGAGAACCTCCAGAAATACCTTGTTGATGAAAAAGTTGAGATCCTCGGCGATCCCCTTCCCAGAACCGATGATCATGAAAAGATAGATTTCGATACCCAGGAATCATTTGCATTTTCTTTCGATCTTGGTCTTGCACCTTCTTTTGATATAAAACTCGGTAAAAAGAATAAAGTCGTATACTATGAGATAGAAGCAGATAAGAAAATGAGAAATGACTATCTCAGTAATTATACACGCAGGTACGGGAAATACGAAAAAGCTCTGATTTCAGAGGAAAAAGATTTGCTGAAAGGGAAAATTGAAGCAATAAATGATGATGGGAATCCGATACCTGATGGTATTTCTGCAGATGATACAACATTGTCGATAGAAATCATTAAGGATAAGAAAATCAAAAAGCAATTTATTGGGAAAGCTGAAAATGACTCAATTGACTTTGACCTTGTGAAAACCTTTCCAAATGATTTTGAAATTGCCGGATTGCTGAAAAAGCAGAAAGAGGAGGTTGCCGGAATTAATGGCAGCTTCAGGTTTACTATCAATGAAATAAGCCGTTTCCACGAGGCAGAAATTAACCAGGAGCTTTTTAACAGAATATATGGCGAAGGAGTGGTAAGTTCGGAAGAGGAGTTCAGGAAAAAGACGGAAGAAGAGATTATCACTAACCTGAAGCATGAAAGCGACTATAAACTTGCTCTCGATATCAAGAAAACTGCAATAGATAAAACAGATTTCAACCTCCCGGAGGAATTTTTAAAAAGATGGCTGCTTAAGGTAAATGAAAAAACAAATAAGGAACAGATCGAAAAGGAATTCGATAGTTTCAGGCTTGATCTGAAATGGCAGCTTATCCGTAACAAGATTGCCAGGATGAATGAGGTAAAAATAACTGAGGAGGAACTTCTCAAAGAGGCTGAAATCATAACCAGAAACCAGTTCCGTCAGTATGGATTGTTTTATGCCACCGACGAACAGATTGAGAACTATGCAAAAGAGACCTTAAAAAGGGAAGAAGATGCCAAAAGAATTGCTGATAAAATCCTCGAAGAAAAAGTAATCGGACTAATGAAGGAATTGGTTAAGCTTGATACAAAAACAGTCTCCATTGAAGAGTTCAATAAGCTTTTCGAATAGAAATCAATGTATTGCTCTGATCTATAATAATTTTAATATCTTTGAGTTTTATTAAATAAGATTTTCACTATGAGTAATTTAGATGATTTTGGAAAATATGCAAGGGGCAAACGCGGAATAAGCAGCCTTGCTCTCCAGAGGTATATTTCCATCTGGGGAAGCTATATTTCACCGACAATTATAGAAGAACGTCAGCTTAATGTTGCCTCAATGGACGTCTTTTCACGTCTGATGATGGACAGGATCATCTTCCTTGGATTGCCGATAGATGATTATGTTGCAAACATCATACAGGCACAGCTTCTGTATCTTGATTCTGCCGACCCCGGAAAAGATATACAGATCTATTTCAATACCCCTGGTGGATCTGTAAATGCCGGACTCGGAATATACGATACGATGCAGTATATTTCTGCAGATATTGCAACTATTTGCACTGGAATGGCAGCTTCAATGGGTGCTGTTCTTCTTACAGCCGGGAAAAAAGGCAAAAGATCTGCACTTAAACATTCACGGATTATGATCCATCAACCTATGGGTGGATTTGAAGGACAAGCTTCTGATATCGAGATCCAGGCCCGAGAGATCATGAAACTCAAAAAGGAACTTTATGAGATAATTGCTTTCCACTCTGGAAATTCTGTGGAAAAAGTGGAAAAAGACTCTGACAGGGATCACTGGATGACCTCAATAGAGGCTAAAGAATATGGGATGATCGATGAAATCCTCCAGAAAACTGAAAGATAGATATAATGGATAAATGTTCATTTTGCGGCCGGACCAAAAAAGAGGTAAGCATGCTCATTGCTGGTCTCGAGGGACATATCTGTGACCATTGCATTGAACAGGCTCACAGCATTATGAATGAGGAACTCGGCACAAAAAGGAACATTTCATTCGAAACAATCAACCTGCTTAAACCTGTAGAAATTAAACATTTTCTTGACCAGTATGTCATTGGCCAGGATATGGCTAAAAAGATCATCTCCGTAGCTGTTTACAATCACTATAAAAGGCTTATGCAAAAGCCTGATGCCGAGGATATTGATATAGAAAAGTCAAATATAATCCTTGTTGGCGAAACAGGTACCGGAAAAACACTTCTTGCCAGAACAGTGGCCAAAATGCTCCATGTTCCATTTACAATAGTTGACGCAACCGTATTAACAGAGGCTGGATATGTCGGGGAAGATATTGAAAGCCTTCTTACAAGGCTCCTCCAGAACGCCGATTATGATATCAAAGCTGCAGAGAAAGGTATTGTTTTTATTGATGAACTTGATAAGATTGCCCGTAAAGGGGATAATCCCTCAATAACAAGGGATGTTTCAGGGGAAGGAGTACAGCAGGGCCTGTTAAAACTTCTCGAAGGGTCAATTGTGAATGTCCCTCCTCAGGGCGGCAGGAAACATCCGGAACAGAAAATGATTCCAGTCGATACAAAAAATATCCTTTTTATCTGCGGAGGTGCCTTCGAAGGAATAGAGAAGAAAATTGCACACAGGCTGAACACACAGGTGATAGGATATGGTGCCTCAAAAAAGCGCGAAAGAATTGACAAGGATAATTTATTGCAGTATATTGCCCCCCAGGATCTTAGAGCGTATGGTCTTATTCCTGAAATAATCGGAAGGTTACCGGTACTCACTCATCTTAATCCTCTCGACAGGGAGGCTCTCAGAGCAATTCTTACCGAACCGAAAAATGCTCTTGTAAAACAATATATAAAGCTCTTCAGGATGGATAATGTCGAGCTGACCTTTGGCGAAGGAGTACTCGATTTCATAGTCGACAAAGCTGTTGAATTCAAACTTGGAGCACGCGGACTGAGATCAATATGCGAGGCGATAATGCTTGATGCTATGTTTGATACACCTTCCACGGGAACAAAGGAGCTTATTATAACAACTGATTATGCTATCCGTAAGCTTGAAAGGATCGACATGAAAGTCCTGAAAGCATCATAATATAAATAGTAAGGGCGTTGCATGCAACGCCCCAACGACATATTATTGATTTATCCAGTTCCTGTGCCTGTGTCTCAGCTCAATCTCTTTCGATTCTTCGCCTCTTGAGACTAACGCTTTGTTATCACATTCCCCATCACCATAATCAAGGTTGAAAGCTTCTTCTCCCTTCCTTTCTATTTCAATAATACCGCTTACAATAAATTCACAAACCCTCTTCCAGTGAAGTGGGGTTGAAATGGTTCTGACATATGAAATATCTTCTGCATTCTTTCCGGTTGCTGAACCAGATACAAGACATTCATCATCCCATAAATTCGGGGTCATGAATCCAGCTATCCATTCCCTTTTGTGATCAACAGTTCTTTCGATGGTTTTTCCATCCGGAAGTACAAGCCGGCCGTTTGTAAGGGTAAC
>Ga0315292_10001297_pt1 | contig 13194 bp, 10 predicted proteins | sample YL17G13_0_MG_FD_204029 | JGI IMG/M metagenome (GOLD analysis project Ga0315292, IMG submission 204029) | Sediment microbial communities from Yellowstone Lake, YNP, Wyoming, USA - YL17G13_0 | ecosystem: Environmental > Aquatic > Freshwater > Lake > Sediment | place: USA: Wyoming | collected... | reverse complement strand
GCCCACACGTACGACATCGTCGGCATCTCGAGCATCATCGTGAACGTCGGCAAGGTGCGCGAGATGTGCCGCCTGGTGCGCGAGCACTCGCCCGATTCGACGATCGTCGTCGGCGGGCACGTGACGGCGATTCCCGGCGTCCAGCTCATGATCGATGCCGATCACATCGTAAAGGGTGAGGGCGTGTCGTGGTTCCGCGAGTACCTCGGCGAGCCGACCGACGCGCCCATCCAGCACCCCGTCATCCCCTCGTCGTTCGGCTTCCGCGTGATGGGCCTGAACGGGCCGCAGGGCGGCGGCAACAAGGCCGCCACGATCATCCCGTCAGTCGGCTGCCCGATGGGCTGCAACTTCTGCACGACCTCGGCCTTCTTCGGCGGCAAGGGCAAGGTCGTCAACTTCTTCGAGAAGGGCCAGGAGATTTTCACGGCCATGTGCGACGCGGAGTCGCGGCTTGGCGTGAAGTCGTTCTTCGTCATGGACGAGAACTTCCTCCTTTACAAGGACCGCGCGATGGAACTGCTGGACCAGATGAAGGCCAAGGGCAAGGCCTGGCAGCTCTACGTCTTCTCGTCGGCCAACGCGCTCTCGAAGTACTCGATGCGCGAACTGGTCGAGCTGGGCATCGCCTGGGTGTGGATGGGGCTGGAAGCGCCGCAGAGCAGCTACAGCAAGCTGAAGGGCGCGGACACGCTCGCGCTGACCAAAGAGCTGCAGTCGCACGGCATCGGCGTCCTCGGCTCGACGATTGTCGGCCTCGAGCACCACACGCCCGAGAACATCGCGCAGGAAATCGAGCACGCGGTGGCGCACGATACCGACTTCCACCAGTTCATGCTCTACACGCCGGTGCCCGGCACGCCGCTCTACCAGGAGATGGTGGACGAGGGACGGCTGCTGCCCGACGTGGATCTGGCGGACATCCACGGCCAGGACCACTTCAACTTCCAGCACGCGGCCATCCCGCGGGAGCAGTCGAAGACGCTCCTCGACTGGGCGTTCCGGCGCGACTACGAGAAGAACGGCCCCAGCGTGTACCGCCTCGCGCGGACCATGATGGAGGGCTGGCGGCGGTACCACGACGATCCGGACCCGCGCGTCCGCGCCCGGGCGCGGGAGTACGGCCGCGATCTGCGCACCGGGTACGGCGTCGCGCTGTTCGCGATGGAGAAGTACCTGAGGAAGTCCAACGTCGAGGTGAGCGAAAAGATCCGCGCGCTCCGGAGGGACATGGAGCGCGAGCTGGGTCACTTCACGCGGTGGGTGGACCGGGCGGCCGGCCCGGTGCTGCTGTGGGCCGCCCGGCGCGACGCGCGCAAGTTCCCGCACGGCAAGACGATCGAACCGATGACCTTCCTCGAGCGCCGCAACTGGCCCGAAGGCCAGGAAGCCTGACAGGAGCCGGCTGAAGCCGGCTCCCGCGACGGTCACGCTGTCACTCGGCACAGACGCCACGTTGCGTACGCCGCCACGCGTGAAGCATCCCGACAGGCGCACTGGAAGCTGGCTTCAGCCAGCTTCGGGCCGGCGTACTTACGCGGCTACGTTCCGTCCCGCGAAGTGCGCCACGTACTTCCGGTCCGCCCCCATGATGTGGTGGCGGAGCCAGTCGGTCAACTCCGTCAGCGTGGCCAGGGCGGCGGCGTTACTGCTGGCCTGGCTGCGCGTCGCCTTGATCCTCGCCGTGAACGCGTCGTGCTCCCGTTTGTGCGCCGCGTAGTCGAGGTACCCGGCGTCGAGAAACGCCTTCTCCTCGGCGAGGAAGTGATAGACGGTGTAGTCCACGAGCTCGAGCAGAATGCCGTCGAGCACTTCCTTGCCCCGCCCCTCCTTCATCGCATCGTGCAGCTTGTTGATGACGGCGATGAGCCGCTGGTGCTGGTGGTCGAACGCCAGGACGCCCACCGAGTAGCTGTCGTTCCAGGCCAAGAGAGCCATCCGCGCCTCCACAAAGATACACAGGTCTCCGTTCTCCTAATCGGCACGGGGCGGCAGAACTGGAGGGAGACGCGGGACGCTACGCGCCCAGGCGGATGGCTTCCTCGATGGTGGCCACGTGAATGGCCGCCGTGTCCTGGGCGCGGCGCGCGTAGCCGCCGGCCAGGACAACGACCACCGGCACGCCGGCCGCCCGGGCGGCGGAGAGCACCGCGACATCGCGGCCCCGGAGCCCCTCGAACGTCAGGTTCAGGCCGCCGAGCTGATCCTCGAGATACGGGTCCGCTCCGGCCACGTAGAAGAGCAGGTCGGGCCCGCTCGCCAGCACGATCGGCAGCGCGCGCTCGAGGGCCCGCAGGTAGTCGCGGTCGTCGACGCCGTCGGGCAGCCCCACGTCCAGCGACCCGCGCGGCTTGATGCACGGGTAGTTCGCGTCCTGGTGGATGGAGAAGGTGAAGACCGACGGGTCGCCCTCGAACGTGAAGGCCGTCCCGTTCCCCTGGTGGACGTCCACGTCGACGACGGCCGCGCCGGCGATCGTGCCGTCCCGCTGCAGCGTGCGGATCGCCACCGCGACGTCGTTGTAGAGGCAGAACCCCTCGCCATGCGACGGAAACGCGTGGTGGAATCCCCCGCCGATGTTGACGGCCGCGACCAGCGGGCGGGCCTGCGCGCCCGGGGCCTGCGCGCGCGCGGCCGCCATCGCGAGGCGCCCGGCCGTGATGGTGCCGCCGGTCATCAGGCGGAACCCCTCGGCCACGTCGGCGGACCAGGGCATTTCCAGCAGGGCCAGCTCGGACGACCGGAAGCCGCCCGCGCGCGTCTTCTCGAGGTACTCCGGCGCGTGGACCAGCGCGAGCTCGTCCCAGGTCGCGGGGGCCGGCTCGACGAAATCCTCCGGCGTGGCCAGCGCGCGCGCCAGCAGGGCCTCGCGCACCAGCGCGTACTTCCCCATCGGGAAGACGTGCGCGCCGATGTCCACCTGGTAGCGTGCCGAGTGGACGAGGATCACGCGGGCCGCACGCCTGCCGCGTCGGTGCCGTCGGGCGGCGAGGCGGGTGCGGGCAGCAGCGCCAGGTCGAGCACCTCGTCGATGGTCGTCACGAAGTGCACCGTGATGTCGCGGCGCAGATCCTCGCTGATGTCTTCGTTGATGTTCTTCTCGTTCTGCCAGGGCAGCGCCACGTGGCGGATGCCGACGCGCCGCGCGGCGAGCACTTTTTCCTTGATGCCGCCCACCGGCAGCACGCGGCCGCTCAGCGTGATCTCGCCCGTCATCGCCAGGTCGCCGCGCACCGGCCGCCCGGTCATCTCCGACGCCAGGGCCGTGACCATGGCGACGCCCGCCGACGGGCCGTCCTTCGGAATCGCGCCCGCCGGCACGTGCAGGTGGATCTCGGCGTTCTTGAAGAAATCGCCGGTGATGCCGTAGCGCTCGCCGTTGGCGCGCAGCCACGAGAGCGATGCCCGGGCCGACTCCTTCATCACGTCGCCCAGCTGGCCGGTGAGCGTCAGGAGCGCGGAACCCGGCATGCGCGACGCCTCGATGAACAGCACTTCCCCGCCCGCCGGCGTCCAGGCCAGGCCGATCGACACGCCCGGGTCCTTGGTGCGCTCCTCCACTTCCTCGTCGAGGAACTTCGGGGCGCCGAGCAGCTCCACCACCAGGGCCGGCGTGATCGCCACCGCCGCCTCATCCCCCTCGGCCCGGCGCCGGGCCACCTTGCGGCACAGCGCGGCGAGCTCGCGCTCGAGGTTCCGCACACCGGCCTCGCGCGTGTATCCCCGGATCACCGCGTGGATCGCATCGTCGCCGAACGTGAGGGACTCGCTGGTCAGCCCGTGGTTCCGCACCTGCTTGGCGACCAGGTGCTCCACGGCGATCCGGAGCTTCTCCTCCTCGGTGTAGCCCGGCAGCTCCAGCACTTCCATCCGGTCGCGCAGCGCGGGCGGGACCGGGTCGAGCACGTTGGCCGTGGTGATGAACAGCACCTCGGAGAGGTCGAAGGGCACGTCGAGATAATGATCCCGGAACGTGTTGTTCTGCTCGGGATCGAGCACTTCGAGCAGCGCCGACGCCGGGTCGCCGCGGAAGTCGGACCCGAGCTTGTCGATCTCGTCGAGGATGAAGACCGGGTTCTTCGACTCCGCGCGGCGGAGCCCCTGGATGACCTGCCCGGGCAACGCGCCGATGTAGGTCCGTCGGTGCCCGCGGATCTCCGCCTCGTCGCGCATGCCGCCCAGCGACACGCGGACGAATTTCCGGCCGATGGCGGTGGCAATCGACTTGGCGAGCGACGTCTTGCCGACGCCCGGCGGCCCGACGAAGCAGAGGATCGGCCCCTTGACGTCCGGGTTCAGCTTGCGCACGGCGAGGTACTCGAGGATGCGGTCCTTCGCCTTCTCGAGATCCGAGTGGTCGGCGTCGAGCACCTCCTTCGTGTGGCGAAGGTCGATCACCTCCGCGGTGCGCTTCGCCCACGGCAGCACGATCAGCCAGTCGATGTAGGTCCGCGACACCGTGTATTCCGCCGCCGCGGCCGGCATCTTCGCGAGGCGGTCCAGCTCGCGGACCGCTTCTTTCTGGACGGCCTCCGGCATGCCGGCGGCCTCGATCTTCTCGCGCAGTTCCTCGATCTCCTTGGCCTGGTCGTCGCCCTCGCCGAGCTCGCGCTGGATGGCCTTCATCTGCTCGCGCAGGAAGTAGTCGCGCTGGTTCTTGCCCACCTCGGACTGCACCTGCGACTGGATCTTCGACCCGAGCTCGAGGACCTCGAGCTCCTTGATGAGGATCCGGTTCAGGTGATCCAGGCGCTCGCGCACGTCGAGCGTCTCGAGCATCTCCTGCTTCTGCGGCGTCCCGATCGTGCTCAGGCTCGACGCGATGAAGTCCGCGAGCCGCCCCGGCTCCGCGATGCTGAGGGCGAGCGTCTGCAGGTCGTCCGAGAGCAGCGGCGAGAGCGACACCACCTGCTGGAAGTTCGACTTGATGTTTCGCTGCAGCGCGTCGATCTCGAGGCTGGCCGGGTCAGCTGGCGCCTCGGCGGCCCTGCGCACGCGGCCGCGCAGGTACGGCTCGGTCGACACCACCTCGTCCAGGTGCACGCGGGCGAGCCCCTGGACGATCAGCCGCAGGCTGCCGTCTGGCAGCTTGAACATCTTGTGGATGTGCGTCGCCGTGCCCACCGTGTGGAGGTCGTCCTGCGTCGGCTCTTCGAGGGCGGCGTCGCGCTGGGTGACGACGGCGATCAGCTTGCCGCTGTTGATCGCATCGTCGATCAGGCGGACCGAGCTTTCGCGCGCCACGGCGAGCGGCATGAACGAGTTCGGGAACAGCACCGTGTCGCGCAGCGGCAGCACCGGCAGCTCGGGCGGCACCACGAGCGCGTTGTCGCCAGCCGACAGATCCTCGAACGACGGCTTTTCAGGCTGATCGCTCATCCGCAAGCCTCACCCGGCGCGGCACGAGGGACCGCACGATCGCGAGGATGACATCGTGAATCGGGAAAACGGGGGCGCGGATCCCGGCCGTCAGCAGCCGGTGACCCGCGTGAAGAATGCCGCAGTTAGCTGGAGATGTCAAAGAAGAGCGACGAGGACCGCTGCGACATGAAGCGATCGCGCTGCATCGCGTTCTCGCGCGCCTGCTCGCAGTCCTTGCACCGGACGGCAAAGGGCAGCGCCCGCAACCTCGGCTGCGCGATGTCCTCGCCGCACTCGAAGCAGTAGCCGAAAGCGCCTTCTTCCAGCCGCACCAGCGCTTCGTTGATTTTGCTCAGCGTCTCGGCCTTCATCTGAATCAGGGCAAACTCGATGTCTTCCTGGATGTCCGCTTCCGAGCTTTCGCCCTGATCGAAGACCTCGCTCATCTTGCCCTTGCCGCTTTCCGTGCGGACGTCGCGGATCTTCTCGTGCACTTCGCTCATAATTTCACGCCGGCGGGCGTCGAGCATGCGCTTCAGGTCCGCATAGCGCTCAGTCGCCATCCCCTTCGTGTGTTTACCAGTCGTAGCCATGGTTCCTGACGCTCCTTTCGCGTCACCCCGGGGCGACGGGGGGCCCTCTGCCTCGTCCCGCCCTGCAAAGAATCTGCCATTGTAGGGACGCCCGGTCTCGTTGTCAAGGCCCAAGACCCTCGCGGGCCCGGCAGGGGCTTTGAGTTCAAGGTTTTAGACGCCGGACGTTGCCAGGGGGTTCTGCTCCCACCAAAGTTTTCACCCGTTCAGCTGTCCACGAACTGTGACGTCCGCACACCATATGTGGCAATTCCGCCACACATGCGGAACACCACGGCGTGCGTGCGCATTGACGGCCCCGTGTCCGCCGTGCCACGCTGACAGGGTGCTATGCCCACTGTGCCGGGCCCTCCCGGCTCGACGTCTGTGCCCAGCCCTCAGCCGGGAGATCTGCCCGGTCTGCTGCGGAACCAAGCGCGAAACCGAGATCCGGTGCCCTGAGAGCTGCGGCTACCTGTCGAGCTCGCGTGCGCATCCTCCGATTCAGGTCCGGCGCCGCCAGGCCGAGGATCTGGGGGCGCTCGCCCCAGGCCTGATGGGCCTGTCCGAACCCCGGCAGCAGCTCTTCCTGTTCACCCTGACGCTGGTCGACCGTTTCCGCGGCGACGGGCTCGATGCCGCCGTCGACGCCGACGTGGCGGCGGGGCTCGAGGCGCTGGCCGCCAGCTATGACACGGCGGCGCGCGGGCTCATCTACGAGCAGCGGGCGCCGACCGCCCCGGCCCAGCGGCTGGCCACCGGCATCCGGAGCGTCTTCGACGAACTGGGCCGCGGCCGTCCGACGGGTTTCGCGGCCGACGCCGCCGAGGTGCTCCGCCGCCTGGCCGATCGCGTGCGGGACGTGGGCGCGTCGACACCGGCGTCTCCGCGGGTCTTCCTCGACCTGGCCAGCCGCGTGGCGCGACGGTTTGGAGCTCCAGGCGGGGCGCCAGACGAGGTGGACGCGCTGGCCGCGCGGCCATCGTCCGAATCCCGCCTGATCATCCCGTAGCGGCCTCCTCCACCCTGTCGTGGGATCCGGCTTTCGCCGGGTCCTCTGAGGTGCCGGCTGAAGCCGGCACCCACGACGGAGGGCGCCATCAGGCGCGGGACGGGAAGTTCGTGGTATGATTGGCGTTTGCGTGCCGGCCAGAAATGCGAACGTGCGGGTGCGGGACGCTCAGGTGACCAGTTATGGCAAAACGCTGTGAAGTCTGCGGAAAGGGCCCGGTGGTGGGCCGGAACATCAGCCACGCGCACAACGTGTCGGCGCGCCGGTTCGAGCCGAACCTGCAGCGGGTGAAGGTGGCCACCAGCGGCGGAGCGAAGCACATGCGGGTGTGCACGCGCTGCATCCGGTCGAACAAGGTCGTCAAAGCCGCCTGAGGATTCTTATGCGCCACGCGATCAGCACCAAGGACGCCCCCCAGGCGATTGGGCCGTATTCGCAGGGAATCCGCGCGGGGAATCTCCTGTTCGTGTCCGGCCAGGGCCACCTTGACCCGGCGACCGGCGCGCTCATCGAGGGCGACGTCGCCATCCAGACCCGACGGGTCATGGAGAACATCGGCGCGATCCTGAACGCCGGCGGCGCCACCTTCGATCACGTCGTGCGGACGACGGTGTATCTGGCCGACATGCACGACTTCGCGGCCATGAACGCGGTCTACGGCGAGTACTTCCCGGCGCCGGCGCCGGCCCGGACGACGATCCAGGCCGCGCGGCTGCCGAAGGACATGCGCGTCGAGATCGACGTCATCGCGGCCCTGTAAACGAACCCGGGGCGGACTGCAGCAGGTCGAGCGGCACCGCCCGGGCGCGATCCACCGACAACACCCCTGGAGTCCCGCGCAGCGACTTCATCACCTTCTCCAGGTGCTTCATGTCGCTGATCTCGATGGTCACCCTGATCCAACCGCGCTGCTGCTCGTCGGTGCGCGCCTCGATGTCGAGGATGTTGGTGTTGACGCCGGCGATCCTCGCGCTGACGGCCGCGAGCATGCCCTTCCGGTCTTCCACGGCCATGGTCAGGCGCACCGTATACTCGCCGGGCGCGGCTCCCTTGTCCCACTCGACGTCGATGCGCCGCTCCGGATCGTAGAGCAGGTTGGTGACGTTCGGGCAACTGGCGGAGTGCACCGAGACGCCCTTGCCGCGGGTGATGTAGCCGACGATCTTCTCGCCGTGGATCGGGTTGCAGCACCGCGCCCGCACCACCAGGATGTCATCGGTCCCGCTGACCTTGATGCGATCGCCGCTGCTGGCCAGCCCGATCCGCTTCATCGCCTTGCTGACGGCGGACGGCGTCTTCTCCTTCAGCTGTTCGGCCGGCACGACCCTGGTCAGCACCTGGCGCGCGCCGACCCTGCCGTACCCAACCGCCGCGAGGAGTTCTTCGCCGGACGGCACCCCCCACTCGCTCGCCACGCCGTCGAGGGCGTCGCCCTCGAGCAGCGACTTCACGCGCACGTCGAACCGCCGGGCCTCCTTCTCCAGCATCTTCCGCCCGAGCTCAATGGCGCGGTCGCGCTCCTCCCCGTGCAGGAACTGGCGAATCTTGTTCCGGGCGCGCGTGGTGACGACGGAGTTGAGCCAGTCGCGGCTGGGCCTGTGCTTCGCGCTGGTCTGGATCTCGACGATGTCGCCGTTCTTGAGGCGCGTGCGCAGCGGCATCATCCTGCCGTTGATGCGCGCGCCGGTGCACTGGTGCCCGACGTCGGTGTGGATGTTGTACGCGAAGTCGATCACCGTCGCGTTGCGCGGCAGCGACTTCACCTGGCCCTTGGGCGTGAAGGTGTAGACCTCCTCGGGGTAGAGATCGACCTTCAGGTTTTGGATGAACTCCTGCGGGTCGCGGGTCTCCTGCTGCCACTCGAGCATCTGGCGCAGCCATTGGAAGTAGCGCTCGTCGTTGGCGGCGCCGACGCGCCCCTCCTTGTACTTCCAGTGCGACGCGATGCCTTCCTCGGCCTGCCGGTGCATCTCCTCGCTGCGGATCTGCACCTCGACCGCCACGCCCTTGCTCGTGATCACCGAGGTGTGGAGCGACTGGTAGCCGTTGGGGCGCGGCGTGGCGATGAAGTCCTTGATGCGGCCCGGCACCGGCGGCCACGCGTGATGGATGATGCCGAGGGCGGCGTAGCAGTCCTTCACGCTCTTGGTGATGATCCGGAAGGCCACGAAGTCGTAGACCTGCTCGAGGTCGATCTTCTGCCGCCGCAGCTTCAGGTGGATGCTGTAGAGGCGCTTGGTCCGGCCGTTGATCTCCACGACCGGGATCTGGGCCTCCGCCAGCGTCGCGTCGAGCGCCTTGCCGACCTCCTCGATCAGCCCCTCGGCGGACTTGCGCCGGCGATCGACCCGCGCCCGCAGCGCCGCGTAGGCCTCTGGCTCGAGGTGCTGGAACGCCAGATCCTCGAGCTCGTTCTTCACCCGGCTCATGCCCAGGCGGTTCGCGATCGGCGCGTAGATGTCGAGCGTTTCCCGCGCCGTGCGGAGGCGGCGTTCTTCCGGCATGGCCTGGAGCGTCCGCATGTTGTTGAGGCGATCCGCCAGCTTGACCAGCACCACCCGGATGTCGTCCACCATCGCCAGGAGCATCTTGCGAAAGCTCTCCGCCTGGCGCTCGGCGCTCGACGCAAACGGAATCGCGCCGATCTTGGTCACGCCCTCCACCAGGTGGGCGACTTCCTTCCCGAACATCTCCTCGATCTTCTCGACCGTCGTCAGGGTGTCCTCGACGACGTCGTGCAGGAGGCCGGCGATGATGGCGGCGGGGTCGAGCCGGAGGTCCGCGAGGAAGTAGGCCACCTCCAGCGGGTGGACCAGGTAGGGTTGGCCGGACTGCCGGACCTGGCCTTTGTGGGAGAGCGCCGAGAAGACGTACGCCCGCCGCAGCAACTCGATGTCCGAGTCGGGCATGTACGTCTGGGCTTTCTGGACCAGGTCCTCGAATCGAATCATGACAACCGGTGTCTAACTGTCCGGGAGCCTCCCTGTGGCCCTCATCATAGGGACGCGATCCCCGGGGGGTCAAGACTCGGCGGTTTCCTGCCCGTTCGACCCGGTGCCGTGTTGCTTGACTCGCCCTTTTTCGGTTCACTATACTGGCCCGGCTTGGGAAGACTCTCCCCGACTCCTCTGGGGGGGGCGCTATCCTGTCTATCTGCTTCTTTGCGGTTCGGTCTGATTCCGTCGAGGCCGTCCCGGGCCGCTTGATACCGCGCGTCGCGCGAAAGGTTAGGGGGACACAATGTTGAGGGGATTCTGGCGGGTCGCATCCCTGGCGATCCTGTTGGGGCTCGGCCTGTCGGTGGTGGCATGCGGACAGGTGGGAAAGCTCCAGGCCAAGCGGGCCTTCAAGGACGGCAACGTCCAGTTCAGCCAGCAGGAATACAAGAAAGCCATCGTCCTCTACGAAGAGGCGATCGCGGCCGACCCCGAGGTCCAGTACGCGTACTTCTTCCTCGCCAACAGCTACGACAATCTCTACAAGCCGTCGCGCAAGGGCGAGAAGGAGAACGACGGGTACCTCGAGAAGGCCATTCAGTACTACCGAAAGGCCGCCGACATCGAGAAGGACGCGATCTACAAGAAGCGCGCGATGGAGTACCTCGTCGCCGCCTACGGTCCCGACAAGATGAACGATCCGACGCAGCAGGAGCCGATCGTCAACAAGATGATCCAGCTGGATCCGAAGGACGTCACCAATTACTTCGCCCTCGCGAAGATCTACGAAGACGCCGGCGACTACCAGAAGGCCGAGGACGTCCTGAACAAGGCCAAGGAAGCCCGGCCGGCGGATGCGCAGGTGTACCTGCAGATGGCCGGCTTCTACAACCGCCAGGAAGAGTTCGAGAAGACGATCGACGCGCTGAAGCAGCGCGCCGCCATCGAGCCGAACAACCCCGAGGCCTACTACACGATCGCGACCTACTACTGGGACAAGGCCTACCGCGACTTCCGGCTCAAGGAACCCGAGAAGAAGGACTTCGTCATGAAGGGCATCGAGCAGGTCGACAAAGCCCTTCAGCTCAAGCCCGACTACATGGAAGCGCTGACCTACAAGAACCTCCTGCTCCGCCTGGCGGCCAACCTCGAGAAGGACGTGCCTAAGCAGCAGGCCCTCATCAAGGAAGCCGACAAGCTGCGTGACGAGGCGATCGAGTTGAAGAAGAAGAAAACCTCGGGCATCATCAAGTAACGCCCGGCGCATCGATCACGGACGGGACGCGTTGCCGCGAGGCGGGGCGTCCCGTCGTGCGTACGGGCATCCGCCTCTCGAATACACGGTGGCGCCGATGCGCTACGTGGCCCAGTCCGGCCCCGGCATGATTCGGCGCATGAACTCGTCGAACAGGGGAACCGTGAAGGCGGTGTCGCCGTGGTGGGGGCTCCAGATCATCCCCTTCGCGATCAACTGGTTCCTCGTGAACCCGAGCGACGTCACCTCTCTGCCAAGCTCAGCCGCAATGTCTCCGGAGCGATGTGGACCGGGACCTCGTTCCGCCATCGCTCTGAGGTACTTCTTCTCGGCTGGCGTGAGGCGATCGAATCGTACGCGGAAGAAGCTCTCGTCCAGGGCGGCAACGGCTTCCGTCGATGCGACGTCTACATCCTCGCGGGTAATGGGCGAGTCGTCGGCAACGTCCCACATGTGCTTTCCCCACTCCTGGACGAAGTACGGATATCCGTGGGTCTTGGTGACAACGGCGTCGAGCGCGTCCTCTGTAACTGCGACGCCTTGCGCTTCGGCCGGCTTAGCGATGGCGAGTTTTGCCTCCTCGGCCGTGAGGGGCCCTATCTCGGGGAAGTCGAAGAGCCGCTCCGCGTAGGACTTGGCCCGTCCCATCCGTCCCCTGAGCTGCGGCAGCCCGGCCCCCACCATCACGACGGGCAGCTGGCTCTGGGCCGTGCGATGGAGCGCCGTGATGAGCGCGGCGAGCTCCTTTTCCTCGACGTACTGGAGCTCGTCGATGAAGATGGCGATCGCGGTCCCGGCCGTCTTCGCAGCGGCTCCGGCCGTCTCGAGCAGCGCCTGGAGGTCGTGCTCCAGGTCGCCGTTGTCGGCCAGGCCAGGCTCGGGATCAAAGTCGAATCCCACTTCGATGTCTTCGTACTTGACCTTCAGAGCCTTCGCGAAGCCAGCGAGCGCCTGAAGAGCCCGTTGCGCGAGGGCCTTGGCGTTCTCGTTCCTGGACAACCTCAACAGGGCTTGCCGAAGTTGCGGTGCCAGTATCGCCGGCAAAGACCTGCCCTCCGGTGCTTCGAGCCTGAGCGTCTGGATACCCGTTGCCTCCGCGTCAAGTCTCATACGATCTAGCAGGACAGTCTTCCCAACGCCTCGAAGCCCAACCATCATGAGGCTCTTGGTCGGAAGTCCGCGCCGAACTCGCTCTATGGCGACGCGAACCCTTTCTCGAAGTTCGTCGCGGCCAGCAAGTTCGGGCGGTGGGGTGCCCGCTCCCGGAGCAAACGGGTTAGTGACCGGATCCATAGCCCAATTATACAGATATTTATTAACTTTGGAATTGCACACAATTTGCAAAATTATCAACAAAGTCGCCTTTGAATGAGCGTCTCATAGGGCGATCACCAATGCGGGTCGGTACCATCTCTTGCGGGACAGTCTGGCGTTTGGGCCTTTGTGAAACGTCTGAGGCGTCTTGGGAGACGACATGGGCCCCCCTGTGAGGCGCTGTAGGCCTCTGAGAGCCGCGAGAGGCGGCCGCAAGGGGTTTGTGGCCGGCCGCCAGGCGGCCGCCGGGCCTGGCACAGAGCGTTCCCTCGAACCACGCCGATTGGCGTCAGTCTGAAAAACGAACCGGAGGGGCCGAAGACCTGGTGGGGTGACGAAGTGGGGCCCCGCCTTCCGCCGACGGCACCCTGGAGGTTCGTTATTCCGGCGTGCGTGAGCGGGAACGCGGCGTGCCTGGCCTGGCGGGCGCTGGAACGACAAAGGGGTAACCGCAGAGCAGGAGTCCCCGTACAAAGAACCGGCCCGGGCGCCCCGCGAGTGCGGAGCGCCCGGGCCGTGAGTGCCTCTGAACCCGAGTCCGGGAAGTGTCAGCCCAAGCGCTAGTTGCCGCTCGGGTTCACGCCGGCTGCGGCGCGCATCCCGTCCGTCACGATGCCGACCTTCTCGACACCGGCGCCCTTGGCGGCGTCGATGACCTCGATGATGTCGCCGTAGCGCAGCGTTCCTGCGGCCACGATGAACATCGTCTTTTCCTTGCGCTGCTCGAAGATGTTGCGCAGGCGC
>Ga0315292_10001295_pt1 | contig 13223 bp, 8 predicted proteins | sample YL17G13_0_MG_FD_204029 | JGI IMG/M metagenome (GOLD analysis project Ga0315292, IMG submission 204029) | Sediment microbial communities from Yellowstone Lake, YNP, Wyoming, USA - YL17G13_0 | ecosystem: Environmental > Aquatic > Freshwater > Lake > Sediment | place: USA: Wyoming | collected... | reverse complement strand
ACCCCGTTCTGGGTCCTGGAACTCGCGCTGGGACGGCAACTTCAGGGCCCAGAACGGAAGGTCAGGTCAGGAAACGGTCCGAGTAGAAGGCGAGGGACGCCTCGAGCTCGGCGCGGTCGAGGCCGAGGACGGCGGGGTCGTAGTGCACGCCGCCATGGCGGCCCCGGGGGTGGGTGGCCATGTAGCCGTCCAAGGCGGCCCGGGCGGCGGCGTCCCAGGGTTGGCCGGCCAGGGCGTAGACCCGCTCGACCATGGCCACGTCGTCGGCCATGAACTCGTCGAAGGCGACGTCGATGGTCTGGTCGGCGGGCAGCGCCTCCCGGTCCTGGACACAGGCCCGGAGCAGGTCCTCGACCCGGTCCCGCCAGTAGGCGCCCATGGCCGCCGGGTCGGGGTGGGCCAGGTTCATGCGGCACGAGTAGGCGACCATCGTGGCCATCGACACGGTCACGGCGACCGGGTCCCGGTGGGTCACGACGACGGTGGCGTCCGGGAAGACCTCAGCCAGCACGGGGAACTGGGCCAGGTGCTGCGGGGACTTCAGCACCCACCGGTCGCCGCCCCGCTCGTGGGTCAGGACCCCGAGCACGTCCTTCAGGTAGCGGTAGCTGGCCGTCTGGTCCGTGGCCGTCCACCAGTCCCGGTACGTGGGCAGCGGAACCACGCTCTCGAAGAGCATCGTCGAGAAGTCCATGGCCAGGAGCTGGATCTCCTCGTGCACGTGGTCGGTCGTCATCTCGTGCATGCGCTTGAAGTAGGGCATGGCCTCGTCCATGAAGCCCAAGGCCAGGTCGCAGCGCTCCCGACGGGGATCGGGCTCGAGGCCGCGTTCCTCGTCGAGCGGGACCGGCTCCAGTGACTCCCAGTAGGGCAGGGAGCGCAGGGCGGGATCGGCCGACATCAGGTTGTGGAGATGGGTGGTCCCGGTGCGGGGCAGGCCGGCCACGATGATCGGGGCCTCGATCTCGATGTCGCGGATCTCGGGGTGGCGGGTCAGCTCCCGCTGGACCCGGAGGCGGTTGCGCAGGAGCTGGACCAGCAGGGTGTGCTGGGAGATCACGCCCATCGCGCTCAGCTCGACATCGGTGGTGAGGGCGCCGCAGAGGACGGCCAACGCCTCCTCGAACCGGTCGTCGCCGAAGTCGGCGATGCCTTCGGCCTCGACGGCCAGGGCCTTCAGAGCGTCCGGATCGAAGCGCAGCTCGGCGGCCATCGGCGCGACCGAGTCGAGGATCTCCTGGATGTGGGGTGCGAACACGGGTGCGTCGAGGTCCTGGAGGGCGACCTCAGGCGGACGATCGGTCATGGCGGCTCCTCCGTCGTGTGATCATGGCCGACGCATGCGGTTCTCGTTGACCTACCCACTCCTGTGCCACCCGGCGCCGCCGGTGCTCTTCACCGGCGCCGCCGTGGCCGAGGTGGCCCGCGCCGCCGAAGCCGCGGGCTTCGACGCGTTGGCCTTCACCGAGCACCCGATGCCGTCGGACCGTTGGCTGGAGGCCGGCGGCCACGACGCCCTCGACCCGTTCATCGCCCTGACGTGGGCGGCCGCCGCCACCGAGCGACTCCGGCTGCTGACCAACATCACCGTGGTCGCCTACCGGAACCCGTTCCTGCTGGCGAAGGCCGTGGCCACGATCGACTCGCTCTCGGGCGGCCGGGTCATCCTGGGCGCGGCCGCCGGGTACCTGAAGTCGGAGTTCCGGGCCCTCGGCGTCGACTTCGACGAACGCAACGAGCTCTTCGACGAGGCCCTCGAGGTCCTGGCCATGGCCTGGGCGGGCGAACCGGTCACCTACGAGGGCCGCCACTTCTCCGCCGCGGGCAGCCAACTGGTCCCCCGGCCCGTCCAGCAGCCCCCACCGATCTGGATCGGTGGCAACAGCACGGCCGCCCGGCGGCGGGCGGCGGCCTCGGCTCAGGGCTGGATGCCGTTCGCCAATCCGCCCCAGGTCACCCGGACGGTGCGCACGCCGTCGATCTGGACGGCGGACGATCTGGCCCCCCTGCTCGACGAGCTCACCGCCTGGACCCGGGAGGCCGGTCGCGACCCCCTCGACGTCCACTTCGGCGTAGCCGGCGGCGGCACACCCGGTGGCGCCGACTTCGACCCGGGCCACCATCGGGGCCAGGTCGCCGCGTTGGAGGGCATCGGCGTGACCTGGGTGGGGTCGGGGACCGTCGGCGACGACCTCGCCTCCGTCCTGGCCGGGATCGAGGCCTACGGCCGGGAGGTCATCGGGGCGTAGCCGCCGAGCGACCCCTACTCGGCGGTGAGTTGGCGCGCCACGGAGGTGTGGCGCCCGCGGACCGTGATCTGGGCGACCACATCGGCCACGAGGACGAGGACCACCAAGGCCAGGAGCAGGCGCAGGCCGGGGACGAAGGTGTCGGCGGCCACGCCGATCCGGTCGGCGATGGCGTAGCGGAACACGAGCCGGCCGAGGGCGACGCCGAACGGCGCGGCGAGGCCGGCGACCACGAGGGTGAAGGCGATGGCGTGCCAGTGGGCCACGCCGCCGACCAACCGACCGTCGGCCCCGAAGGCCCGCAGGACGGCGATCTCCTTGCTCCGGTGGCGCAGGGCCACGAGCATCAGGTTGGCCAGGCTCAGGAGGGCGAGGGCGGCGAGGACGCCGGACACGATGTAGGGCGACGAGCGCACTCGACCCAGGTTCTGGAGAGCCGGGGGCGTGTCGGGCGGGCCGAGCGTGACGCCGATCGTCTCCTGGAGGCGGTCTTGGGCCGTGGCCGGGTCCGCCCCCGGCCCGAAGGCGATGGCCGCGAAGCCGAGGGTGGCGCCTTCGTCGAGTGACCGGAGCGTGTCGGCGGTCACCAGCCCACCCTTGCCGAGGCCGTCGCCCCCTTCGACCCCGGGCACGACGATGATCCCCACGACATCGAGGCGACGCTCACCCGTCGCCGCCTGGACGGTGAGCTGGTCGCCGACACCGACCGCGAAGTCGCCCGCTGAGGTGCGGCCCAAAGCGACCTCGTCGGCGGCGGTCGGCACCGCACCGTCGAGGACCCGCACGCCGAGGTCCCCGGTGACCGACTCGTAGCCGGCGACATCGACACCGGCGCCGTCCACACTCAGCCGGATGTTGCCCAAGAGGGTGAGCGACGCCACATCCGGGTCGTCCACGATCATCGCCTTGGCCTCCTGTGGGATCTCCCCTCCGCCCTGCCCGATCCCCGCGTCGTAGGTCACGCCCTGACGTGCGGGATCGTCCATCAGGGTGTCCATGCTCTCGGCGAAGGTGGCGGCGCCCACGAGCACGACGAGGAGAGCGAAGAGACCCACGACCGGGGTGCTGACGGCACCGGCGTCGCGAGGATGGCGGGCGAAGGCGAAGCGCAGGCCCATGGCCGGCTGGAGCCGACCGACCTTGGGCACCAGCGCCTCCACGAACGACACCGGCCGGCGACGGCGATCGCGCCGGGCGCCGAACAACAGCGAGACGCCGGTCCAGATCAGGATGCCGGCGACGAGCAGGACCGGGCCGAGCCCGTGGACCAGGGGCTCGAAGCGGACCCCGGGGTCGGGCTCGATGGTGCGGACGAAGCTGACCGGGAAGATGTCGGAGGCGAGCACGGCGAGCACCGACGCGCCCACCGCCCCGAGCACCGCCGGGACGGCGATCCGGCCCAGGGCGTCGGCCAGGAGTTGAGCCCGGGTCAAGCCGACCGTGGCCAGTGACCGGCGTTGGTCATCCGACAGCCGGCCCCGGCGGGTCGCCATCTGCCCGACGACAACGAGCCCGGCGGCGGCGGCGATCCCGGCCACGACCCACAGGGCCGTGGCTTGGGTGGAGACGGCGCGCCGCACCTCGGCATCCACCCACTCCGCGGGGTCGAGGGTGAGCTCCGAGCCCTGGGGCAGGCTGTCGAGTTGCTCCCGGAGGTCGGCGACATCGGCCCCGTCGACCAAGGACACGAAGGACTCGGTGGCCGAGACCCCGATCGAGCCTTCGTCGAGCAGGGACAGCGGGAAGACCGTCAGGGCGAAGGCGTCCTGGAGTTCGGCCGCCGGGGACGCCACGATCCCCACCAGGGTGGCGTCGAAGCTCGGTCCGTCGGCGTCCGCGTCGAAGCCGAACTCGGCCGCGGACGCCTCGCTGACGGAGATGAAGGGGAACTCGTCGCCCACCTCGGCCCCGGTGAGGGCCACGAAGTCGGACGAGGCGACGAACTCGTGAGGGGCGTGGGGATCCGGGAGCCGGCCCTCGGTCACCTCGGCCCCGAAGGCATCCGGCTCCCCGACGAACGCGATGGCGCCGTCGACGGGCAACCCGTCGTCCCCGAGGAACCCGGCGAACATGAACGTGGCTGACACGACGTCGTCGACCGCGGGGAGGGCCTCGACCTCCTCGGTGAGCGGCCGCCCCTCGGCCTGCTCCATCATCGAGTCGAAACGGTCACCCCTCGAGTCCGAGTACCGGTCGGGGGCGGTGGCCGTGCGCCGCGCGCCGGCGACGAGGACCAGGGTGAGCCCGCCGACCAGAGCGACCGCCAGGACCAGGCCGAGAGCCGAGCGCCAGTCGGCCCGGAGGCCGCATCGCACACGGTAACGAACGGCCCCCACGACGCCAGCCAACCCCATGGCGACCCGCGCGGCAAGGGTGCCTGCACGACGTCACCGAGGGGGCCAGCCCTCGGTCGCGAGCGGGCGGGCCGGCGGGCCCGGGGGGCGGGCCCCGCGTCGCCGCTGACCTCGTCGGTGGTCGCCTCCTGCCCGCCGTCGAGCGAATCGGGTCCCGGACCCGACGACGCCTAAGCTGATCGGACTGGAACGTGTTCTACTTCGGGGGCATTGGCATGTACGACCTGGTCATCCGCAACGGGACGATCGTCGACGGAACGGGGGCCGACGCCCGCCGCGGTGACGTCGCGGTCGAGGGTGGCAAGATCGTCGCCGTCGGCGGCCAGATCGAGGGCGAGGCAGCCGAGACCGTCGACGCCGAGGGGATGCTGGTCACCCCCGGCTTCGTCGACATCCACACCCACTACGACGGCCAGGCCACCTGGGACGACGTGCTCGACCCCTCGGCCGGCCACGGCGTGACCACCGTCGTCGCCGGCAACTGCGGCGTCGGCTTCGCCCCCGTGCACCCCGGCCAGGAGGACTGGCTGATCCAGCTCATGGAGGGCGTGGAGGACATCCCGGGCACCGCCCTCGCCGAGGGCATGACCTGGGACTGGGAGAGCTTCCCCGAGTACCTCGACGTCCTCGACGCCCGCCACTACGCCATCGACATCGGCACCCAGATCGCCCACGGTGCCGTCCGGGGCTACGTGATGGGCGAGCGGGGGGCCAAGAACGAGCCCGCCACTCCGGAGGACATCGAGGCCATGGCCGCGATCGTCAAGGAGGCCATGGAGGCCGGGGCCATGGGCTTCTCGACCTCCCGCACCCTGGCCCACCGGGCCATCGACGGCGAGCCCGTGCCCGGCACCTTCGCGGCCGAGGACGAGCTGTTCGGCATCGGCCGGACGCTGGGCGAGGTCGGTCGGGGCGTCTTCGAACTGGCCCCCGCCGCCATCGACGGCATGGACAGCAACGACCCCTTCAAGGAGATCGACTGGATGCGCCGGCTGGCCGCCGAGACGCACCGCCCCGTCAGCTTCGCCCTGCTCCAGATCGACCCCGCCCCCGAGCTGTGGCGGCAGCTGATGGACCTCTCCCTCGAGGCCATCGAGTCCGGCGCCGACCTCCGCCCGCAGGTGGCGTCCCGGCCCTTCGGCCTGCTGACCGGCCTGCAGACGAACCACGTCTTCCAGAAGCGCCCGACCTTCATGGCGTTGGCCGACCTGCCCCTCGACGAGCTGGTCATCGCCCTCGAGGACCCGGCCACCAAGGCCGCCATCCTGAGCGAAGCCGACGCCCCACCTGACCCGAACGTGCTCTTCGACGGCGTCGGTGCCTTCATCCTGGCCGTGGCCGACAACCTCTACGTCATGGGCGACCCGCCCGACTACGAGCCCACCCGGGAGACCTCGATCGGCGGCATCGCCGAGGCCACCGGTCGCGATCCCCAGGACCTCATCTATGACCGGATGCTCGACGACGACGGCCAGGGCTTCCTCATGCTGCCGCTGTTCAACTACTCCCACGGCGACCACGAAGCCATCCGCGAGCAGCTGCTGCACCCGGCCGCCGTACTCGGCCTGGGCGACGGTGGGGCCCACTGCGGGATGATCTGTGACGCCTCATTGCCCACCTACTCCCTGACCCACTGGGCCCGGGACCGCAGCCGGGGCGACAAGCTCCCGCTGGAGTGGCTGATCCGCAAGCAGACCAAGGACACCGCCGACCTGTACGGCATGACCGACCGCGGCACCCTCGAGGTGGGCATGCGGGCGGACCTCAACGTGATCGACCACGAGGCCCTCACCCTGCGCTCCCCCCGCCTGGTCCGGGACCTGCCCGCCGGCGGCCGTCGCCTCATCCAGGAGGCCGACGGCTACGTCCTGACCGCGGTCAACGGGGTGGTCACCCGTCGCGACGGCGTCGACACGGGCGCCCGCCCGGGCCGTCTCGTCCGCAGCGGCAGCTAGCCCGATGGCCGAGACCGCCCGCGACTTCGACCTCCTCGACGGGGGCTGGTACGTCAACGACCCGTACCCGGACTACGCCTGGCTGCGCGAGAACGCCCCGGCCTACTGGGACGCCGGCAACGAGCTGTGGGGCATCTCCCGCTACGACGACATCGTCGAGATAGAGAAGCGCAAGGACGTCTTCGTCAACTCCGACAACGAGAAGGGCGGATACCGGCCCAACATCCCGGCGGACCCGTCGATCATCGGCCTGGACGATCCCAAGCACGCCGAGCGGCGGAACCTGGTGTCGCGCCGCTTCACCCCCCGGGCCGTCACCCGCTGGGAGGACCACGTCCGGGAGACGGTGACCCAACTGGTCGACCGGGCCGTGGCCAAGGGCCGCATCGAGGTGGTCGAGGACCTCGCCGCCCCGCTGCCGGCGCAGATGATCGGCTTCCTGCTGGGCTTCCCCGACGAGGCCTGGCCCCAGCTCAAGGACTGGTCGGAACGCACCATCTGCCTCGGTGGTGGTCCCCGTTACCACGACGAGGCCGGAATAGCCGCCGCCTTCGAGTTCGCCGGCGCCTGTGCCGAGCTCTACGAGGCCAAGAAGGGCTGTCCCGCCGACGACATCGTGTCGCTGTACGTGGACGTCGAGCAGCGGGGCCTGAAACACCAGGACTTCGGCCTGGACGAGATCATCTCCGACTCGCTGCTCCTGTTGGACGGCGGGGCCGAGACCACCCGGACCGTCATCGCCCGCACCATCCTCGGCCTGGCCGACCACCCCGACCAGTGGGAGGCCCTGAAGGCCGGGGCGGACATCGACGTAGCCGTCGAGGAGTTCATCCGCTGGGTCACCCCGATCCTGAACATGTGCCGCGTGGCCACCCAGGACCACGAGATCGGCGGGCAGACCATCCGCAAGGGCCAGCAGGTCGTGCTCATGTACCCCTCGGCCAACCGGGACGAGGCCCACTTCACCGACCCCGACGCCCTCGACGTGACCCGACAACCGAACAACCACATCGCGTTCGGGTTCGGCACCCACTTCTGCCTCGGCGCCTCGCTGGCCCGCCTGGAGATCAAGGCCATGTTCCAGGAACTGCTGGCCAAGGTCGACCGCTTCGAGCGCCCGACCCAGGGCACGGTCGTGGACATCCCGAACTCGTTCGTCTACGGCGTCAAGCGCGCCGACGTCACCCTTGTCGCGCACTGACCGAAAGGCTCCCATGAAGCTCGAGGACATCGATCTCACCGACGAGGACATGTGGGCCGACCACATCCCCCATGACCAGTTCGCGTTCCTGCGGCGTGAGGCCCCGGTCTTCCGGCATCCGGGCAAGGGCGACGAGCTGCGACCGATCCCCGACTTCTGGGCGATCACCCGCCACGCCGACCTGATCACGGTCAACCGGGACACGACGCTGTTCTCCTCCGAGCGCCGTGGCGTGCTGCTGGCCGACCCCGATGAGGAAACCCGGACCGCCTTCCAGACCATGCTCGACACCGACCCGCCGGCCCACACCCGACTGCGGCGTCTGGTCAACCGGGGGTTCACCCCGCGGATGGTCACCCGCTTCGAGAAGCACTACGGCGACCTGACCCATCAGCTGGTGACCAAGGCCGTCACCCAGGGCACGTTCGACTTCGTGACCGATGTGGCCGCCGAGCTGCCCCTGATGGCCATCGCCGAGCTGCTCGGCGTACCCGTGGAGGACCGGCACAAGCTCTTTGAATGGAGCAACCGGCTGGTCGGCAACTCCGACCCCGAGTACGTCGGCAGTGCCGAGGAGGCCACCGCGGCGGCCACCGAGATGTACGTCTACTTCAACCAGCTGGGCGAGGAGCGCCGGGCCAACCCCGAGGACGACATCATCACCAAGCTGATCACCGAGGTGGGAGGCGACGCCCTCGGCCCCCACGAGTTCGAGACCTTCTGCCTGGTGCTCACCGTGGCCGGCAACGAGACCACCCGGAACGCCACGTCCCATGGCCTGCTGGCCCTGCTCGAGCGACCGGATCAGATGCAGCTGCTGCGGGACCGACCCGAGCTGCTCGACTCGGCCATCGAGGAGATCCTGCGCTGGGCCTCGCCGGTGATCCACTTCCGCCGTACGGCGATGCGCGACACCGAGATCGGTGGTCAGGCCATCGCCGAAGGCGACTCGGTGGTCATGTTCCACATCTCCGCCAACCGGGACGAGGACGTGTTCGAGGACCCGTTCCGCTTCGACATCACCCGGGATCCCAACGAGCACATCGCCTTCGGTGGCGGCGGCGCCCACCATTGCCTCGGCGCCAACCTGGCCCGCCTCGAGCTGCAGATCGTGTTCAGGGAACTGCTGGCCACGACCCGCTCGATCACCCAGGCCGGTGACGTGCAGCGCCTCCGGAGCAACTTCATCAACGGCATCAAGCACATGCCCGTCGACGTCGAGCTCGCCTGAGCCTTCAGTAGGGGGCGAGGCCGCCGTCGACGACGAGCACCTGGCCGGTCATGTAGCTGCTGGCGTCGCTGACCAGGAACAGCACCGGGCCGACCATCTCGTCCGGTGAGGCGATGCGGCCCATCTTGCAGGCGGTGGCCATGCGCTCCTGGGCGTCGGGGGGGTTGTTGCGGACCATGTCGGTGTCCACGCTGCCCGGAGCCAGGGCGTTGACCCGGATGCCGAGCGGGGCGAACTCGGCGGCCATGTAGCGGGTCATCGTCAGCAGCCCGCCCTTCCCGGCGGCGTACATGGACGTGTAGCTGCCGAACATGAAGGCCCCGACGCTGATGACGTTGACCACGGCGCCGTGATCGCTGGCCTGCAGGTGGGGCAGCGCCTCCTGGACCAGGAACGTCGGGCCCCGCAGGTTCACGGCCAGGGACTTCTCCCAGGCGTCAGGGGTCAGCATCCCGATGGGCTGGGCCACGGCGTTCGCCGCGTTGTTGACCACGATGTCGATCCCGCCGAAGCGGTCCGTGGCGGCCGCCACGAGGGCGGCGAGGCCATCCAGCTCGCCCAGGTGGGTGGGCACGCCGAGGGCCTCGGCCCCCATGGCCTCGAGGGCGGCCTGGGTCTCGGCGCAGGCGTCGGCCTTCCGGCTGGCCACCACGACCCTGGCCCCCGCCGCGGCCAGCCCTTCGGCCACGGCCCGTCCGATCCCCCGGGTACCGCCGGTGACGATCGCCACCCGGCCGGACAGGTCGAACAAGGTCTGGGGATCCACGGTCATGGTCCGAACCTACGCTGCGTCGATGCCCGCCTCGTCACCGACGCCGCTGGTGCTGGTGCTCGATGGTGCCCCGACGGTGCTGGCGGGGCGGTTCGCGCCCGAGGAGCACAAGACGTACCGGGTGCTGCCGTTCGTGGTCCCGGAGGGCACGGCCCGCCTGGAGGTGGGTTACCGGTGGGCGCCCGAGCACGAGACGGTGCTCGACCTCGGCCTGTGGGACACGGCCGGCTACCGGGCCGCCGAGGGCTTCCGGGGGTGGTCGGGCAGCCGGGCGGCCCGGGCCCACCAGGGCGAGGACCCGGTCTGGGTCGAGGCCGGGGCGGCGGCCCGGTGCTACCGGGCGGGTCCGATCGAGCCGGGCGTGTGGTGGATCGAGCTCGGGGCGGGTGACATCAGCGCCGCGGGGTCCACGTACACCGTCACGTTCGCCGCCCGGTCGGCGGCGGTCGGCGGCGACGGCCCACCGACCGACCCGGTCGACCCCCGGCACGTGGCCCGGGCCGACCCGGGCTGGTATCACGCCGACCTGCACCAGCACGGCCGGCACTCACACCCCCGGGCCCCCGAATGGGACGAGCTCGTGGCCCGCTCGCGGGCCGTGGGCCTCGACCTGCTCCCGGTCGTGGACTACGTGACGCCGTGGCACTGGGACGAGCTGGGGGCCGTCCAGCGGGCGAACCCCGACCTCCTGGTCTGGCCCAGCCGGGAGGTCATCACCTACTTCGGCCACGCCGTCGTGCTGGGCGAGACCCGGGGCCTGGTCGAGTACCGCCACGGCTTCGAGGACATCGACCTGGGCGCCATCCAGCGGGCCGCGGTCGGCGCCGGCGCCGTGTTCCAGGTGGCCCACCCGACGACCTATCCCGAAGCCCTGTTCGGCAGCCACTGCCGAGGCTGCGAGTTCACCCTCGACGAGTCGATCGACTGGGGCCTCGTCACCAACATCGAAGTCGTGACGGGACCGGTCGTGCTCGGCGAGCCCCCGAACTACCCGAACCCGTTCGTGGCCACGGCCCTGGACCGCTGGCGGGCCCTGCTGGCCGCGGGGCACCGGCTCACCGCGGTGTCGGGGTCTGACGACAAGCTGGGCGACGACTACGGCTCGTCGGCCACGGCCCTGTGGTGCCCGGAGCTGTCCCGGGCCGGGGTCATCGAGGCCCTACGGGCCGGGCACGCCTACGTGCGCACCCACGGGGCCCTGGCCAGCCCCGCCCTGGAGGTCCGGGCGGGCGAGGCGATGATGGGCGACACGGTCGTCGGGCCGACCGAGCTGGAGGTAACGGTCCTCAACGGGGCCGGTCAGCAGCTGGTCCTGCTCAAGGACGGCGTCGTCGTCCAGACCGAGGAGCTGTCCCGGGAGGAGGCCACCTGGCGCACCGGGATCGCCCCGGACCCGGCCAGCGGCCCCTTGGGCACGGCCTGGGAGGTCCAGACGGTCGACGCCTACGCCCCCACGACCATCGCCAACCCCGTCTTCGCGCGAACCGGGCCGTGACATCTGCGTGCCGACGCTGCGCTCAGGAACGCCGGCTTCGCCGATCCCGCATCCACACCGTGCGGCACCGCCTGGCGGCTCCGCAGCGTCACCGACCGCCGCCGGTCCATGGACCGGCGGCGGCCAGGAAGGCGCCGAGGCGCGTCGATCAGGCGTCGACGGGCACGTGCTCGGCCACGGGGAGGTCGTCGGTCATCCCCGCACCACCCCGCTTCGAGAAGGCGATGGCCCCGAGCAGGACGATCAGCGACACACCCGCAACCGTGAAGCGCAGGGCGTCGTTGTCCTGGCTGTTGATGATGGCCGGCAGCAGGAGCAGCGAGACGAGGTTCATCACCTTGATCAGCGGGTTCAGGGCCGGACCGGCGGTGTCCTTGAACGGGTCACCCACGGTGTCACCGATGACCGCCGCCTTGTGGGCCTCGGAGCCCTTGCCCCCCTCGGCGCCGTCCTCGATGTACTTCTTGGCGTTGTCCCACGCCCCACCGGCGTTGTTCTGGTAGTTGGCCATGAGCTGGCCGGTGAGGATCACGGCGGCCAGGAAGGCGCCGAGGGCGTAGAAGTTCACGCCGAAGCCGATGATCACCGGCGTGAGCACGGCGAGCAGGGCCGGCGTGGCCAGCTCCCGCAGCGAGGCGGTCGTGCAGATGTCGATGACCGGGCCGTAGTCGGGGCGCTTCTCGCCGCTCATGATCTTGCCGTCCGCGAACTGGCGACGGACCTCCTGGACGACCACGGCGGCGGTACGACCGACGGCGCGGATGGCCAGGGAGCTGAACATGAAGGCGATGGAGCCACCGATGAGGAGGCCGATGAACGTCTTCGGGTCGGCCACGTTGATCGGGATGGCCTCGAAGAGGTTCTGACCCGGACCCACCAGGTCGGGCAACTCGTCGGCCACCGTCTCGATGTAGGAGGCGAACAGGGCCACCGCGGCGATGACCGCCGAACCGATGGCGAAGCCCTTGGTCACCGCCTTGGTCGTGTTCCCGACGGCGTCGAGACTGACCATGATCCTCTCGGCCTCGCCAGAGAACTCGCCGGACATCTCGGCGATGCCGGCGGCGTTGTCGGCCACGGGGCCGAACGTGTCCTCGGACACGACCACGCCGGTGGTGGCCAGCATGCCCATGCCGGCCAGGGCGACCAGGTAGAAGACGAACTGGATGTTCCCGCCGCCGAGGAAGATGGTGGCCCCCAGGGCGATGGCGATGGCCACGATGGCCCAAACCGTGGATTCGAGCCCCGAGGCGATGCCGGAGAGCACGGTCGTGGCGGGGCCGGTACGGGCCGCCTCGGCGATGTCCCGGACCGGTCGGTGCTCGGTCGAGGTGAAGTACTCGGTCAGGCGGCTGACGGCCTGGGCCAGGATCAGGCCGATGACCACGGCGCCGAACATGCGCAGGCCGGGGTTGCTCACGTACCCGTCGACGCCCTTGTCACCGATGTCGTTGCCGACGTAGACGAAGGCGACGACGGCGGTGCCGATGATGGTCAGGATCGTGGCGGTCAGGAACCCCCGGTTGATGGGGGCCATGGCCGACTTGTCCTTCTCGGTGGCCCGGACGGCGAAGACGCCGACGATCGAAGCCAGCACGCCGATGGCCCGAGCGGCCACCGGGAAGATCATGCCCACGACGGGGTTCTCCACGCCGATCGACTCGAAGGCGGCGACGCCGAGGATGATCGAGGCCACCAGGGTGACCTCGTAACTCTCGAAGAGGTCCGAGGCCATGCCGGCGCAGTCGCCGACGTTGTCGCCCACGTTGTCGGCGATGGTCGCCGGGTTGCGGGGGTCGTCCTCGGGGATGCCCGCCTCGACCTTGCCGACGAGGTCGGCGCCGACGTCGGCGGCCTTGGTGAAGATGCCGCCGCCCACGCGCAGGAACAGCGCGAGCAGCGAGCCGCCGAACCCGAACCCGATGAGGATGGCGGAGCTCGTGTTCTGGAAGATCATGATGATGAC
>Ga0315292_10001294_pt1 | contig 13228 bp, 10 predicted proteins | sample YL17G13_0_MG_FD_204029 | JGI IMG/M metagenome (GOLD analysis project Ga0315292, IMG submission 204029) | Sediment microbial communities from Yellowstone Lake, YNP, Wyoming, USA - YL17G13_0 | ecosystem: Environmental > Aquatic > Freshwater > Lake > Sediment | place: USA: Wyoming | collected... | reverse complement strand
AATGAGCCTATGGAATAATGTTTTACCATGTACCTGCGTTGCTGGATGAAAGTATTAAAGGACTGAATATCCGGTCTGACGGGATCTATGTAGATGCTACTTTCGGCGGGGGCGGACACTCCCTCGAAATCCTGAAAAGGCTCAGGAAAGGGAAACTTATTGCATTTGACCAGGATGAGGATGCGATCCGGAATATTCCTGACGATAAAAGGCTCCTCTTTCTAAACCAGAACTTCAGATTTCTGAAGAACAACCTGAAATTTAACGGGATCATTTCTATAGACGGACTTATTGCTGATCTGGGAGTTTCGTTTCACCAGTTCGACGAGCCTGAAAGAGGATTCACCTTTCGTCAGGATGTCTCTCTCGATATGAGGATGAATAAGAAAGGCTCCGTTACCGCGGCCAGTCTCCTTAAAACTCTCGATGAGACGGCACTTGCAAAGGTTTTATATGATTATGGTGAACTTGTGAACTCACGCCGGATTGCCAGGGAGATCGTAGCTGCAAGAGCAGACAAGCCGCTGACAACCGTAAACGATATGATAAAGGCTATCGGCAGGCTGGCTCCGCCAAGGCAGGAGCATAAATTCTATGCGAGGGTTTTTCAGGCCCTGAGAATTGCCGTGAACCATGAAATCGATTATCTGAAGGAGATGCTTGAACAGGCTCTCATCCTGCTTAAGAAAGACGGAAGACTGGTCGTAATAACCTACCATTCACTTGAAGACAGGGTTGTCAAAAATTTTATGAGGACTGGAAATTTTGAAGGTGAGGAGAAAAAGGATTTTTATGGAAACCTGATTACACCATTCAGGATAATAAATAAGAAAGGAACAGTCCCTGAGGAGATCGAAATTGAGGAAAACAAAAGGGCAAGAAGTGCAAGACTAAGAATTGCAGAAAAGATCTGAAAGATGGCAGAAACAGATGAAAAGAAATCGAGGCCGGGTAAATCAGGCAGTTTTGTCAAAGAACTGCTGAGTGGCATTCTTGTTTCTGACAGGATAATTCTCAGAAACCTCTGGTATATAATTCTTCTCACGGTTCTGGGTGCGATTTATATCGGGAACAGGTTTCATGCTGAAAAGATAACCCGGGAAACGACAAGACTTTCCCGTGAGGTAAAGGATCTCAAAGCTGAAGCTCTCTCAACTTCAGCCAATCTGATGCGTGTTAGCAGGCAATCGGAGGTTTACAGGCTGATCCGTGAAAGGGGTATCGGGCTTGAAGAACTCAAAACGCCACCTTATAAGTTGATTGTCAGTAAAAAGTAAAAAAAATGGCAGTTAGAGATGAAATAGTGTGGAGGAGTGCTGTTGTCTATTTTGTGCTCATTTTTGTTGCTATTGCCCTGCTTATACAGATCCTTTTCCTCCAGTATATTCAAAGAGGGAAATGGTCGGCATTAAGTGAGAAATATGTCTATAAAACCGCTGAACAGCAGGCCAACAGGGGAGATATACTCGCTCATGACGGGCGGCTGCTTGCAAGTTCGGTCCCCTATTATTCCATTTATATGGATACCAGGAGCACAGGTATGACGTCTGAGACCTGGTCAAAAGGGCTTAATGGTTTAAGTGAGGGGTTATCAAGATACCTGGGTGTACGATCGGCAGCGGGATGGAGATCTGTAATTACAGCAGCAAGAAAAAGAGGCGACCGTTATTTCCTCATCCAGAAAAAAGTGGATTATGCCACCCTCAAGAAGCTTAAAGAACTTCCAATTTTCAGGGAGGGTCAGTATAGAGGCGGACTAGTGGCACAGCCTGAGAACAACAGGATTCTGCCAAACAATGATCTGGCAGCAAGAACAATAGGTTACCTGAATCAGGGAACTGAAGGCACCCAGGTAGGTATAGAGGGTTCGTTCAATAAAGATCTTGCCGGGAAGAACGGGGTCGTTGTCAAGCAGCGTCTGACAGGAGGCGACTGGATAGCTGTTGATGAAGGAGAGAGCATTGACTCGAAAGATGGGAATGATATTGTCACTACTATTGATGTTGATCTTCAGGACGTTGCCTCAAGTGCACTTGAAAATCAGCTCAGAAAGCATAATGCTCATCATGGATGCGCTGTGCTTATGGAGGTGTCTACAGGCGATGTCCGTGCCATTGCTAACCTTGAGCAGAGCGGCGACGGAAGCTACCATGAAACATATAATTATGCAATTGGCGAGAGCACAGAGCCCGGGTCAACATTCAAGCTTCCTGCCCTGCTGGCAGCTATTGAAGATGGAGTGATTGACACTGGTGATATAGTTGACACCGGTTCAGGAAGTGTGAAGTTTTATAATAAGATCATCCGCGATACAAAAGAAGATGGTTACGGGAAGCTGACTGTCAAGCAGGTTTTTGAGAAATCCTCTAATGTAGGGACATCAAAACTGATCTACGAGCATTACAAGGATAATCCGAAAGCGTTCGTAAACCGCCTCTATGCGATGAAGCTTAATCAGCAGCTCGGCCTGCAGATACAAGGTGAGGGCAAGCCACTGATAAGATATCCCGGCGACAAGTACTGGTCGGGACTTTCATTGCCGATGATGTCGCACGGTTATGAGGTCCAGATGACTCCCCTTCAGATACTTACATTTTATAACGCAGTTGCAAACAATGGAAGAATGATGCGCCCGAGATTCGTCACTGCCATTCTCAGGAACGGATCGGTGATAAAGAGTTTTGGGACCGATGTTATAATAAACTCAATTGCTTCAAGATCCTCTATACGAAAAGCACAAAAGATGATGGAGGGTGTTGTCGAGCATGGGACCGCGACCAACCTTAAAAACGCCAATTATAAGATAGCAGGGAAAACCGGAACAGCACAGATTGCAAGAGATAAAAACGGTTACAGGCAGGAACTTCGATACCAGGCATCATTTGTCGGATATTTTCCGGCCGAAAATCCGCTCTATTCATGTATTGTGGTTGTTAACGCCCCTTCGAACGGAGTCTATTACGGGAATGTTGTTGCAGGTTCTGTTTTTAAGGAGATATCCGATAAGGTATATGCTACAAATTTCTACAGGGAATATAAAGCTGAAAACAATGAAGATAATAAGAAACCTGCACCTGAAGCAGGCAATGGTTTCAGGGCCGATATTAATGAAGTGCTCGGCGATCTGAACGTAAGATACAAGAAAACCTCAAGGGAGGATTGGGTGGCTACAAAGGAAAACGGTGATACCATACGTCTGGTGGGCGTCAATCTGAAACAAGGATTGGTTCCGGATGTAAGAGGTATGAGTCTGAGGGATGCCGTTTACCTTCTCGAAAATTCAGGACTAAAAGTAAGATACAGTGGCAGGGGAAGAGTGCTGAGGCAGTCCCCTGAGCATGGAGCAAGAGTGTATGAAGGAAGTGTTGTTTCACTTGATATGAATATGTGACCGGGTTATGATCTCAGTAAAGGATCTTATAAAGAATATCAATGTTGTCTCACTTACCGGAGATGAGAACAAGGCTATTGATAACATTGAATTTGATTCCAGAAAGGTAAAGCCGGGCACTCTCTTTGTTGCCGTGAAAGGAACCAGGAGTGATGGGCACGACTTTATAAACGGCGCCATTGCTTCCGGTGCCTCTGCAGTTCTCTGTGAAGTGTTGCCTGAAACTGCTGCCGGTGATGTATGTCTGATACGTACTGATGATTCTGCCAGGGCTCTTGGAACCGTATCCTCTGAATTCTTCGGAAATCCTTCATCGTTGCTGAAACTTACGGGTGTAACCGGGACGAATGGTAAAACAACAATAGCGACGTTACTGTACAGCATGTTTTCGCGTCTTGGGTACAAATGCGGACTTTTTTCTACAGTTTGTAACTATATTATTGATAAAGAGCTTCCTGCAACCCATACGACTCCCGATCCTGTTCAGCTCAACAGGAATCTGGCCGAAATGGTTGAAGCAGGCTGCGATTTCGCTTTTATGGAGGTCAGTTCTCACGCAATAGATCAGAAACGTATTGCGGGTTTGAAATTTACAGGCGGGATCTTCACAAACCTGACACACGATCATCTGGATTATCATCTGACATTCAGCAACTATCTGCAGGTGAAAAAGAGCTTCTTCGATTCACTTTCTCCAGATGCATTTGCACTTACAAATGCCGATGATAAAAATGGGAAAGTTATGATCCAGAACTGCGATGCGCGGAAGTATTCGTATTCCATCAGAGGTATTGCTGATTTCCGTTGCAGTGTAATGGAACAGGATTTTAACGGAATGGACCTGCGAATCCAGGGTGAAGAGGTCTGGACAAGATTTATAGGTGATTTTAATGCTTCCAATATGCTGGCTGTCTTCGCAGCGTCGGAATTGCTTGGAGGTAGCAGAAAAGAGATACTTACAATCCTCAGTGATCTGCGACCGGTGCCGGGCAGACTTGAGTCGGTAGAAACTCTCTCAGGAATAACCGGCCTGGTCGATTATGCTCATACTCCCGATGCTTTGCTGAATGTTATATCAACAATTAACAAAATCCTTCCCGATGGAAGGCAGCTGATAACTGTTGTAGGAGCGGGGGGTGACAGGGACCGTACTAAACGTCCTGAAATGGCGGCAATCTCTGCTGAAGGCAGTTCAAAGGTCATACTTACTTCTGATAATCCGCGCACCGAGGACCCTGAAAAGATACTTGATGATATGGAGTCAGGTATAACACCCGATGTCAGGAGAAAGATGCTCAGGATACGTGATCGGCGGGAGGCTATAAGAACTGCGGTTATGCTTGCAGGTACAGGCGACGTGATCCTTGTAGCAGGCAAAGGTCATGAAAATTACCAGGAGATCAACGGTACAAAAAATCATTTCGACGACAGGGAAGAGCTGAAGGCTGCTCTCCTCCTGAAGAATATAAAATAGGATATGCTCTATTATCTTTTTAAATATCTGAATGAATTAAATGTCCCGGGGGCAGGGATGTTCAATTATATCTCTTTCAGGTCGGCATTGGCAGTTATTACATCCCTGATAATCTCACTTCTTATTGGAAAACGGATAATAAGATACCTTCAGATAAAGCAGGTCGGCGAATTAATAAGGGATCTGGGTCTTGAGGGCCAGTATCAGAAAAAAGGGACTCCATCGATGGGCGGTATTATAATTCTTGCATCAATTGTGGTCCCTGTTCTTCTTTTTGCAAAGCTGCATAATGTATATGTTATACTTATGCTCCTGACAACGATCTGGTTAGGCTTTATCGGTTTTATTGATGATTACATAAAAGTCTTCAGGAAAAACAAGGAGGGTCTTGCAGGGAGGTTCAAAATTGCCGGGCAGATCATTCTTGGGCTGATAGTGGGAATGACTCTTTATTTCAGCGATGATGTGATTATTATGGAAAAAGTATCTGTTTCGGAACTGACGGCCCGCGAGAGAATAGAACTTCTGGATCCGACACAGCCATATTATGACGACAGTCAGGTTTCAATGGAGCGCAAGTCGACAAAGACAACAATTCCTTTCATAAAGAACAACGAATTCAATTACTCATGGCTTGTGGCTTTCATTCCTGAAAGGATGCGAGTGCCATTTACATGGCTGGTTTTTGTTGTAATAGTCATCTTCATTGTAACTGCGGTATCAAACGGGGCAAACCTGACTGACGGGCTCGACGGACTCGCTACCGGGACTTCAGCAATAATCGGGTCGGCCCTTGGTATTCTTGCTTATCTGTCGAGTAATGTCATCTATGCCAATTACCTGAATATAATGTACATACCGCAAAGCGAAGAGCTGGTAATATACGCGAGTGCATTTATTGGGGCAACAATTGGTTTCCTGTGGTACAACTCGTTCCCTGCACAGGTTTTCATGGGAGATACTGGCAGCCTTGCACTGGGCGGAATAATCGCTGTTTTTGCAATCATAATAAGGAAAGAGCTCCTCATACCGATCCTTTGCGGGATATTTCTGGTCGAAGCTTTATCGGTAGTGGTCCAGGTATCATATTTCAAAAGAACCAAAAGAAAATACGGGGAGGGAAGAAGAATTTTCAGGATGGCCCCATTGCACCATCATTTCCAGAAGAAAGGGCTCACGGAGCCAAAAATTGTCACACGGTTCTGGATTGTGGCAATAATTCTTGCAGTAATAAGTATTGTGACTCTTAAGATCAGATAAAGAATGAAGAAGATTGTAATAATCGGGGCGGGAGAGAGCGGGACTGGTTCAGCAATACTAGCACAGAAACAGGGTTTCGATGTTTTTGTTTCCGACAAGGGTGCCATCAAACAAAAATACAAGGAGACCCTTGATAAAAACATGATCAGATGGGAAGAAGGTATGCATACGGAAGAGGAGATTTTCACTGCCGGTGAGGTGATCAAAAGTCCCGGTGTGCGCGATGATGCCCCGCTGATACTTAAGCTTCATGAAAAGGGAATTCCTGTTATCTCCGAGATTGAATTTGCGGGAAGATATTCTAAAGGGATAAAAATTTGTGTCACCGGCAGCAATGGAAAGACCACAGTAACAAATCTTATTTACCACATTCTGGAGAAGGCAGGTAAGAAAGTGGCAATGACCGGGAATGTTGGTAACAGCTTTGCAATGTCTGTTGCTGAGGGGCAGAGCGATTATTATGTTATAGAACTGAGCAGTTTCCAGCTCGATGGAATGTATTCCTTCAGGGCGGATATCGCTGTCCTCATGAATATAACTCCCGACCATCTCGACAGGTATGATTATAACCTTCAGAACTACATAGATTCAAAATTCAGGATTACCCGAAACCAGACCGAAACGGACTTTTTTATTTTCTGGGCCGACGATCCTATTATCAGGAAAGAACTGGAAAAGAAGGAATATGGGATGAGGCTTCTTCCATTCTCAGCTGATTCAAGAGAAGGGATGGCAGCTTATATCGAGAATAGTGATTTAATCATTGATTACCATACTAAAACCAACCTTATGACCATTCATGATCTGGCATTAAAAGGCCGTCACAACATTTTCAATTCGATGGCCGCGGCAATTGCAGCTAAAGTACTGACTATCCGGAAGGAAGTAATAAGGGAAAGTCTGGCTGATTTTCAGGGAGTTGAGCACCGGTTGGAACCGGTAATCACAGTCTGCGGTATTAACTTCATAAATGATTCAAAGGGTACAAATGTTAATTCAACCTGGTACGCACTTGAGTGTATGGAGACGGAGATCATATGGATAGCCGGAGGTATCGACAAGGGAAACGATTATTCTGAGCTTTTCCCGATTGTAAAGCAAAAAGTGAAGGCAATTGTCTGCCTGGGCAAGGATAACAAAAAGATCCTTGATGCCTTTCAGGATAAGGTTCCGACAATAGTTGAGACTTCATCGATGGAGGAGGCAGTAAGGTCGTCGTACTATCTGGCAAAAAAAGGCCAGACAGTCTTGTTATCACCTGCCTGTGCAAGTTTTGACCTTTTTAATAACTATGAAGATCGTGGACGTCAGTTCAAGGAGGCAGTAAGAAATCTTTAATAGAAATGAATATGCAACAGGGCTGGCTTACAAAAACATTTAAAGGTGACAGGATCATATGGGGACTTGTGGTCCTTTTTATGATCTATTCATTACTTGCCGTATACAGCTCTTCGGTAAGCGTTGCATTCATGAAGCACGGGGGGAATACAACATATTTTCTCAGGAGCCAGTTTCTTATGCTATTACTGAGTCTGGGAATCATAGTTGTGGTTCACTATCTTCCTTATAGAATATATTCATCACTGGCAGGTGTTATTCTGCTTTTTTCGGTAGGGCTACTGATTCTTACATTTGCAATAGGAGCAAGGGTTAATGAAGCTGTCCGTACAATTGAAATACCAGGCACAGGTTTCCGGCTCCAGACTTCCGATGTGGCAAAGGTTGCCCTTGTACTCTATCTTGCAAGAGAGCTTTCGAGATTCCAGGGAGAGCTTAAGAATTTCATGCTGGTATCCAAAAACCTTATGCTGCCTGTGGCAGTGATATGTGCCCTTATCATGCCTGAAAACCTCTCAACGGCCCTCATGGTTTTTGGTATAAGCATGATCATTATGTTTATAGGCAGGGTGCCTGTTAAATACCTTCTGGCATATGTTGGAATTGCAGTTTTAGGGATCACTTTATTCATATCGGCGCTTCTTCTGTTTTCTGACGACAGCCGGGTTCCAACCTGGGAAAAAAGATGGAAAGCCCACTTTTCAAAAAACGTTGATGACGATGCCAATTACCAGTCAAACCAGGCTAAGATTGCCATTTCTACCGGCGGGCTTTTTGGGAAAGCTCCCGGTAACAGCACTCAGAGGAATATGCTTCCGCAATCGAATTCCGATTTCATATTTGCGATCATTATTGAGGAATATGGATTATTGTTTGGAGCAATTCCGCTGATTCTGGCCTATATGATATTGCTGTTCAGGGGGATAACGATAGTGAAAAAATGCGAGACAGCCTTTCCTGCCTATCTGGTTATCGGACTTATTGTTATGATAACCGTCCAGGCCATGCTCAATATGCTTGTAGCTGTCGGACTCTTTCCGGTGACAGGACAGACTCTGCCTATGGTGAGCTGGGGAAGAACTTCGGTCCTTGTAATGAGCTTTTCCATTGGTGCAATTCTGAGTGTAAGCAGAGTTGTGAACGCAAGAATAAAGCAGGAAGAACTGCCGGAAGAGGAGAAAACTGATGAGGGAGAAAAAATATATGAACCTGCAAAAGCATAGAAGGATTATTATCAGCGGAGGTGGAACCGGGGGACACGTTTTCCCGGCAATCTCTATCGCTGATGCTTTACGGAAAATTGATCCTTCTGTCGAAATTCTTTTTGTGGGAGCCGAAGGCAGGATGGAAATGGAAAAGGTGCCTGCAGCAGGATACAAAATCATAGGACTACCGGTTGCCGGGATCGACCGGAAAAATATACTCAGGAATCTTTCAGTATTAATTAAACTTATTAAAAGCCTCAGGCTGGCAGGAAAAACTCTGAAGGAATTTAATCCGGATGTTGTTGTGGGTGTAGGAGGTTATGCAAGCGGTCCGGTACTGAGGCGGGCCGAAAGGATGGGAATACCTGTTCTCATTCAGGAACAGAACAGCTCTGCAGGTATCACGAATAAGCTGCTTGCAAAAAAAGCATCTGTCATCTGTGTTGCCTACGATGGAATGGAAAAAGATTTTCCTGCCGGTAAAATTATTAAGACCGGTAATCCTGTGCGTCAGAACTTTGACAACCTGGATCTGTTAAGGGAAGAAGGACTGAAATTTTTCAGCCTTAAAAAGGAACTCCCGGTTATCCTGATCCTGGGCGGATCGCTCGGTGCAGGAAGTATAAACAGAAACCTTTCTGAAAATATTTTAGTTGCAAAGGATTCGGAATGCCAATGGCTATGGCAGACAGGTAAATCATATTTTGAGAATGTGAACAGGCTTGTCATTAAGTCATCGGCCGAAAATATAACGGTTCATCCGTTTATCGAAAGAATGGACCTGGCATTTGCAGCTGCCGATATTATTATATCAAGGGCAGGTGCAGGAACTATTTCTGAACTCTGTCTTGTCGGGAAGCCGGTAATACTGGTCCCATCGCCGAATGTTGCAGAGGACCACCAGACCAGGAACGCAACGGCCCTTGCCGAAAGAGAAGCTGCAATAATTATTCCCGAAAATAAGCCGGGAATGATACTTGCAGCCGAAGCTATAAAACTTGTATCGGATAAAACCAAAAAGAAAACACTGTCGGAGAATATTTCCGGAATGGCAGAACGCGATGCTGACATGCGAATAGCCAGGGAAGTACTAAAGCTGGTAAGATAATGATTGATCTTAAAAATACTGAGGGAATATATTTTGTCGGGATCGGAGGTATCGGCATGAGTGCCCTTGCTAAATATTTTGCTCAGGGAGGATATAAGATCGGTGGTTATGACAGGTCAGAAACAGATATTACGAGGAGCCTGGCTGAGATTGGCTCTCAGATTACTTATGAGGACAAAGTTGAGAATCTTCCAGGTTTTTTCACTGATACCTCAAATAAGGAACAGGTTATTGTTGTTTATACCCCTGCGATCCCATCCGGGAACAAGGTCATTTCATTTTTCAGAAATAATGACTACCGGTTGTACAAAAGATCTGAAATCCTTGGCGAGATCTCATCTCATACCGATACACTGGCTGTGGCAGGGACTCATGGTAAAACTACTGTGTCGACCATGACAGCCCACCTTCTGAAGCAGTCACATGTGGATTGCTCCGCTTTCCTGGGAGGCATTTCCAAAAACTATGATTCCAACCTGCTTGTGGGAGAAGGACATTACACCGTAATTGAAGCCGACGAGTTTGACAGGTCGTTCCTCAGACTTAGTCCTCTGATGGCAGTCGTGACGTCTGTTGATGCGGATCACCTCGACATATATGGCGATCATCTCACAATGATTAAAGCCTATAATGAATTCTGCGAAAAGATCAGAAAGGGAGGAAAATTGTTCGTGAACTACAGGATAAAGGATCTCATCGGTGTCCCGGAATGGGCTACGGGTTACACTTACGGATCAGATACGGGTTCTGATTTCAGATATTTTGATGTAGAACACCATAATGGCTACTACAGTTTTAATCTTAAAACGCCGGGTGGTATTATCAATAACCTTCATTTTCCTTTTCCGGGGATAATAAACATCGAAAATCTTACCGCTGCCATTGCTCTTGCAATAAGTTGCGGAGTTACTGAACAGGAAATACGGAAAGCAATAATTCTTTTTCAGGGGGTCAGGCGGCGTTTTGATATCCGGGTAAATATTCCAGGACTTGCCTACATTGATGATTATGCTCATCATCCCGAGGAGATAAGGGCATTCATAACTTCTGTAAAGGAATATTTCGCCGGAAGAAAACTTACAGGGATCTTCCAGCCTCATCTTTACACAAGGACACGCGATCATGCTGAAGGATTTGCAGCTATCCTGGATGAGCTCGATGAAACCATTCTCCTTCCCATTTATCCGGCCCGTGAGAAACCTATTCCGGGAGTGACTTCTGAAATCATATATAACAGGATGAAGTCAGGGAATAAAAGGCTGGCTAGCATGGATGATATTCCTGATATTCTTGATTTCAGTAGAATGGATGTACTGCTGACGATCGGGGCTGGAGATATTGATAAGCTTGTTCGTCCGATTGAAGAGAAGATTAATGCAAGTGCAAGATGATAAGAAAATTATTAAGGATATTATTACTTGCTCCGACATTATACCTTATTATAATACCAGTATATTATTATCACTGGCACTATTTAAAACCCTGCAGCAGGATCAGGATAACAATTGTTGATTCTGCTCAATATCATTTTGTGACCAGAAGGGATATTCAGAACACTATCATCAGCAACAGCGGAAACATCCTTGGCAGACCTTTAAAGGAGATCAGGGCAGATGAAATTGAAAATACAATGAGCAGGTACAGGGAACTGAAAACTGCTGAAGCGGTGTTTGAAATTGATGGCACCCTTCGTATTTATGCGGATCAGCGTACACCTGTGATGAGGGTGATACCCAATGAAGGAGGTGATTATTATATTGACGTTGAAGGGGTTGTAATCAGAAGAAGGAACCTGTATACCCCCAGGTTACATATCGTCGGAGGAAATATAAACATAAGCCAGTCTATGCTTGACGGAGTGAGTGTCCTTGATACAAGTATCAGGAATTCTATACTTAAGGACATTTATTACCTGGTTAAATATATTAACGGGGACAATTTCTGGTCGGCACAGATTGATCAGATATTTGTTGATGGAAACGATGAGATCGATCTTATACCCAGAGTAGGCAACCACACAGTTCACCTGGGAAGCGCCGAGAATTATGAAGGGAAACTCAGGAATCTGCAGGCATTCTATGACGAAGTGCTTCCTGAAGTGGGATGGAACAAATATTCTACTATAAATCTGGCATTTAAGGACCAGATAGTTTGCAAACGAAGATAACAGAAAAACAATATATCAGACTATGAATAAAAAGGAACAGTATTTAGCAGCAATCGACATCGGAACCACAAAAATTGTGGCTATTGTCGGCAGAAAAAGCGAGAGCGGAAAAATTGAGGTTCTCGGTCTTAGCAAAGCTCCTTCAAAAGGAGTAAAAAGAGGTGTTGTTCAGAATATAGAGGAAACTGTAAATGCCATACAGGCAACAGTTGATGATGTCCAGAAATTATCAGGCATTGTTTTCTCGGAAGTCTTTGTCGGGATAGCGGGTCAGCATATTCGTAGCATTAAAACCCGTGGTTCCAAAATGCGCGATAATTTTGATGATGAGATAAAAAAGGAGGAGGTCTTCCGGCTGATAGAGGATATGTATAAAATACATGTGGAAATGGGGGAGGAAATAATCCATGTGATTCCGCAGGTATTTATTATCGATAACGAGACCGGAATAAAGAATCCCATAGGTATCTGCGGTCATCAGCTTGAAGCCAATTTTCATATTGTGATCGGACGTGTTGCGGCAGCAAAAAATATTGAAAGATGTGTGCAAAGGGCTGATCTGAATCTTAAAGATCTCATCCTTGAACCTCTTGCATCTGCCGATGCTGTTCTGACAGAGGATGAGAAAGAAGCAGGTGTGGTGCTTATCGATATTGGAGGGGGTACTACAGATCTGGCAGTCTATTATGACAATATAATAAGGCACACTGCTGTAATCCCGTTCGGCGGGAACGTCATCACCAAGGATATCAAAGAGGGATGCGCTATACTCGAGCGCCATGCTGAACAATTGAAGATTCAGTATGGTTCGGCACTACGCGACATAGCTCCTGAGGATAAAGTGGTAGCTATCCCGGGCATTAGCGGAAGGAATCCTAAGGAGATCTCATTTAAGAGCCTTTCGGGTATCATCCAGTGGAGAATGGAGGAGATAATTGATATTGTGAATTTTGAGATTCAGAATTCTGGGTATGCCGACAAGCTTGCAGCCGGAATGGTGATAACAGGAGGAGGAGCAATGCTAAAGCATCTGCCCCAGCTGATGAAGTTCAAAACAGCAATGGATGTAAGGATTGGCTACCCGAATGAACATCTTGCCGGTAGCGGACGGAATGAAATCAACCAGCCGATGTATGCTACCGCGGTGGGATTGATAATCCGGGGATTTGAGCACCTTGAAACTTACAAGAAGCCATTTAATGCCGGAAGGAAAGAGGATTTTGTGAAGACCCGGAAACCTGTCGTTGATATGGTAGAAGAAGAAATCACAGAAAAGGTTGATAAT